>ENA-ORCM01001053-ORCM01001053.1-human-gut-metagenome-genome-assembly--contig:-NODE-1053-length-24481-cov-5.654278_pt1 | contig 24481 bp, 20 predicted proteins | sample MGYA00242906_ERZ507928 | MGnify/ENA primary metagenome ERZ507928 (study PRJEB26167, sample SAMN06115497) | human gut metagenome | host: Homo sapiens | place: China:Shanxi | collected 2015-05-07...
GACACCTTGTTGCAACTCCCCCTTTTTCAGGGACTTTGTCATGAGGATTTCACTAATATATTAGAAAAAGTAAAACTTCACTTCACTCGTCACAAACCCGGAGAACCATTGATAAAAAGTGGTGAGGTCTGTGATCAGTTACTTTTCTTGCTAAAAGGCAGGCTCTCTTCCGTCACCGTATCGGAAGACGACACGCTGACTGTTATTGAATATTTCGAAGCTCCTGCCGTATTAGAACCTTACTCCATGTTTGGAATGAATACCCGGTATATATCTTCCTATATTCCGCACAATGAAGAAGCGCAAATGGTAAGTATCAGTAAATCGTTTGTCATGGGCGAGTTGTTCAAATATGATATTTTTCGTCTTAACTATATGAACATCGTCAGCAATCGTGCGCAAAATCTCTATACACGCTTATGGGATAAAGCTCCCAAAGACATTGAAGACAAAATAATCCGTTTCATTTTGGGACACATTGAGAGAATGACAGGTGAGAAGTTGTTCAAGGTAAAAATGGATGATTTGGCCCGCATGTTGGACGACACCCGCCTGAATGTATCAAAAGCTCTCAACGGACTGCAAGAATTAAATTTGTTGGAACTTCACCGGAAAGAAATCCGCATACCCGATTTATCACTCCTGACAGAATGGAACGAGAAACGATAAATTTCCGGTAGTCTATCGGTCATTCTGTTCCATATTAGTCATCACTCTCACAGAATCTACTCTACAGGCATTGTGTCCCAGCAAACGATAAACAACAATTTGCCTGTCGAGTCTCTGATAAACAAGTCCCGATCCTTTTAAAACCTTTTCCATTACCTTTTGAATGGGTTCTTCCGTAACACAAATACTGATTTCCTCATGAATCTCGTTGTCGATATCGCAGGACCATGCAAAGACAAAATCACTTTTTTGCTCGATTTCATCAAAAATCCGGATCATCGGTATACGTTTCAGACTAAAAGAAAATTTCCAGTCCGGCATCTTGCCGTCCTCCGACGGTAAAGCTGCCCCGTTACAGCACATAATGAAAATAAAACCAAACAATACTCTATATTTTATTCTCTGTCTATCAATGTTTTCAGTTCTTACTATACGTTCTCTTTTCATGCTTTGTTCCAGTTGTTATAATACTTAGTTTCAGGCCATTGCATCCCTTCCCGGAGGGCATAATCATGCTTCCCGGCTCTGATACGTAGTCGTGTGTGTAAGTTAGAGGAAGGATATCACTCTATCCTTTTCGTGGGGGTTGTGTGTGCGTATGTCATAGTGTTCAGTGTCATTCCATAGGCTCTACCATTTTATGGGTTCTCAGATATAAAAATAGTCCGTTCTTCTTTCCTGTAATCAGTAGAATACAGCAATGATATAGTTGTCAATACATTATCTATATTATCGGATAAATAAATTTTTCCTGAACACTTCCTACCGGTCAGCCGCTTCTTATCGCCGAAGCTAAACGATAGATTATAATATCTCCCTATCCGGTTCAGTACATCCATGATATTGGCATCATCCAATTCCAGATAGCCTTCTTTCCAACAAGTATATCTGGACGCACTCACTTTTCTTTTTTCAAATCGCTTGCCATCATAAAGCACTTTTTCGTTTGTCTTCATGCGTATTTCAGGACCGGATTCCGGACGGAATCCGACTATTCCATCTACAAGTACACACGAAGGAGTCGGTTCATCTTCATAAGCCGATATATTGAAACGCGTTCCATATACCTGTATATCAAAATGGGCCGTATGCACGATAAACGGTTTTTTACTATCTGCCGTAACTTCGGCATACATTTCACCCTTCAAGCTTACTTCCCGTTTCTCTCCCGAGAAATGAGTAGGAAACTTAAGTACCGAACCGGAATTCAGCCAGATTTCCGTTCCATCTTCCAGTTTAACCTTCGATCGTTTACCATAAGGAACCACCAGTTCATTAACCTCGTCCTGTTCCATTCTGATTCGCTTCTGCCCGCTATTAGGATGATATACCATAGCTGATCCATCTTTGCTCAAGAGCAATTGCACGTTTTGCCGGAACGAAGTTATGCTATCACCGCTAACCAGACGAATATCTTCCGACTTCAAAGGTTGCCAGACAATCTCCGCTTTTTTTTCGACAACAGACGGCACAGGTTCCACTCTCTCATAATGATTCAGATAAGCAACAATTCCTAATGCAATAATGACGCATACGGATACACCATAATAAGCTACCCTCCTGACCGTTCTTTTCCGACGTAACATACGCAGCGAAACATGGATTCGCTGACGCAGGCGTTCATAGTCATCTTTCGAGAGGTGTTCTTGATTCATCCGAACGCTCTTGAATTTTAACCACTGGAAGAACTTTTCTTCGTCTTTCAAAGGATCAATATGTCTGCTATCCCGCTTCGTTTTTTCCATTCAGAACAGGTGCTTTAAGAGTTTAATAACACTATTGTCTGCATAGAACACGAACGGGCGCAGGTTTCATGCCCACTTTTCCCGAATAAAATTTAAAATGGTGCCTTATTTAACCAACATTAATAGAAAGTAAGAGATAGAAGAGCACTAATGTATTATTGTGCTTCAGTTTAAGTAAGGTCCGATAGAGCAATTTACGACAGGCAGGAACACTGATTTGCATAATCTCTGCAATTTCCTCATAAGAACATTCCTGCATATAACGTAAATAAATAATCTCGCGCTGGCGTTCGGTAAGTATACTCAGAATCTCGTCAACTTTCTGTGATACTTCCGCCTGCTCTTCCGCTGCGATTATTTCATCCTCTACGGTAATTTTGATTTTATATGGAAGTTCATCGGTAATCTCACCGGTAAGAACCTCCGAGTAGTTTCGTTTGAGTTTATAGGTGTCAATCAACTGGTTTCGCAGGGCACGCAACAAGTAAAATTTAGGATTCTGTATCTCCTGCACTTCTCTTTCGCGGATACATACCCTGCAAAACACATCATGAATGGCATCCATCGCTGTCTGTTTATCAAACCCGAATCCCAAAGCATACGAAAACAAGTCGTCAACATAGTCCTTATAAAGACTATCAACCGTATGTTTCGCTCTCTCTTCTTCCAGGTTTTTTTTCTTTGGCAGCATTGTATAAAGTTTGTAAATGATAAATTTAGCTTTTCAGGGCCTGTATGATATCGTCCAACAAGTCATCAGCCCGCTCCAGCCCCACCGAAAGGCGAATGGTTTTCTGGCTGACATCCATACCTCGACGCTGATCCTCGGTAAACGAACCGTAGATTGTACTTGCCGGATGGATAGCTAACGTTTTATTATCAAATAAGTTCGTTGCCCTACGTATGATTCTCAACCGATTTATGAAACGAAAACATATCTCACGCGACGGAAGATCAAACGTCAACATCGCTCCCGGAAGAGAACCAAACTGGCGGGTACTCAATTCATAAAACGGATTAGATTCCAATCCGGTATAGTTCACCGACTCAATCTCAGGCAGTTCTTGCAAACATTGTGCCAGTTTCAGGCAGGTTTCTGCCTGACGAGCAAACCGTACTTCCATCGTTTCAAGTCCGAGTGTCTGCATATAAGCCACCTGCGGGGTCATATATGCTCCAAGATTACGGTGAACCTCTTTTCTGAGTTTGACAGTAAAAGCCTCCTTCCCGGTATCTGCACTCAGAGCAGCCAACTTAGCGGAATGCTCCCAGTCAAAAGTGCCGTAATCTATAATCAGTCCTCCTATACAGGTAGCTCCTCCCGAAATATATTTCGTACTGGATACAATCTCGATATCAACTCCGAAGTCAGTCGCATGGAATACATGGAAAGGAATCGCTGTCGTATCTGCCAGCAACGGTACTCCGGCCTTATGTGCTATGTCGGCAAGAGCCTTCAGATCGGCCACTTCCAACTGCGGATTGGTAATAACTTCCAAAAAAAGCGCACAAGTATCTCCATCAATCTGTTGCTTCACTTCTTCGGGACATGTCAGGTCACAGAAGCGTACTTCTACCCCAAAAGCTTCCAATGTACTTTTCAGGAATGAATAGGTATTGCCAAATAAATGTGTCGAAGTCACCACATTAGCTCCCGCGCTTGACAGTGTGATCAAAGCATTGCTTATCGCAGCCATCCCGGAGTTCAAAGCTGTCACACTCAGCGCTCCGGTCACTCTTTGCACACGCTGCTCAAAGTACTGTACCGTAGGATTTGTTATGCGTGAATAAGCATGCCCGGCTTTCTGCCCACAGAAAGCAGCTTCCATCTCTTCTGCAGTCTCAAATTCGTAGGCAGCAGTGTGGTACACCGGCATTGAAAGAGAATGATATGCATCCTCTTTTTCAAAAGGAGTATGCAATATTTGTGTCTCAAAACTATTTTTTTTCATCCTGAAAGTCTTTTTATATAAATTCCACAAATTATGCTATTGTGTCATGCTTCAACTCGTATGCCTCCTTTATCTGCTCCAGTGCCTGTCTTAGCACACTCCGCGGACAAGCCACATTAAGCCGCATAAATCCCTCGCCTTCCTTACCGAACATAGCGCCATCGTTTAATGCCAGATGTGCACCGTCAACAAAAAAGTCAACTAATTCTTTCTGCGAAACACCCATACCGCGACAGTCCAGAAAAATCAGATAAGAAGCTTGAGGACGAATCATCCGGATTGCGGGAATATGTGTTTTTAAATATTCATCTGTAAAATCAATATTCTCCTGAATATATTCCAATGCCTGATCCAGCCACTCCGTTCCATTGCTATACGCGGCAGCCACTCCAAGATATGCAAATAAATGGCCTTCACTAAATTCACTGGCTTCCATATAAGTCTGAAAACGATGACGAATGGCCTCATCTTCTATAATGCAGTACGAACTGGCAAGTCCCGGCATGTTGAAAGCTTTACTGGGAGACATAAACACAAGTGAATTCCGTCGAGCCTTTTCCGATACCAATGCAAACGTAGGATGCGTGTATCCCGGCAATGTCAGATCGGCATGAATTTCATCCGAGATGACCAATACTTGATTATCAAAACAAATCTCTGCTATCTCGGCCAACTCCTCCCGAGTCCAGACACGCCCTCCCGGATTATGAGGATTACTCAAAATCAACATTTTACAGCCCTTTACATCAGCACGGAAGCGTTCAAAATCAATCTGATATTGCCCGTCTTTCAGCAATAACGGACTGTAGACTACCTCCCTGTGGTTGTGTTCTGTCACCAGAAAGAAAGGATGATAAACAGGAGGCATCACCATCACTTTGTCCCCTGGAGCCGTAAAACATTGCAGGGCAAAAGCCAATCCACGCACAATACCCGGCGTAAACGTCAGCATCTCCCGGGTAACATTCCACCCGTGACGTTCTTTCTGCCAATTGATAATGGATGTATACCAAGCTTCGCAAGCGAAAGTATACCCCAATACTTCATGATCCAATCTCCGACGGATAGCCTCTATCACAAAAGGAGGAGTACGGAAATCCATATCGGCCACCCACATCGGAAGCAGGTCGCTCCGTCCCCAACGTTCCGATACTGCGTCATACTTCACCGAGTCTGTTCCCCGGCGCTCTATCACTTCATCAAAGTTATATTTCATATAGGGTTCTATTTTTAGGTTCAGCCTGCAAATGTACAATTCATCTGTTTCATAATGAAACCAAATGAGCTATTTTAGCAGACAGCAGTTAAAATTTACCATCATTGTGGTATTCAGTTACTCTATATCAGGCTTTTTCAGTACATTTGTGCTCCATTAAAGAAAAGACGTATGATAAAAGCCCTGTTTTTCGATATAGACGGGACGTTGGTTAGTTTCAACACTCACGAAATTCCTTCGTCTACCCTCGCAGCCATAGCCGAAGCAAAAGCTAAAGGTATCAAGATATTCATCGCTACCGGACGCCCGAAAGCGATTATCAACAACCTCACCGCCCTCCAGGAACGGGAACTGATAGACGGCTACATCACCATGAACGGAGGGTATTGTTTCGTTGGAGATGAGGTGATTTACAAACATTCCATCCCGGTACAAGATGTTAAGGCACTGGCTGCACTTTCGGACGAGAGAAACTTTCCCTGTATCTTTGTAGCCGAACATACCGTAGCTGTTTGCAATACCAACAAGCTGGTTAACGAAATCTTTCATGATTTCCTGCATGTAGATATCCTGCCCATCCAAACTACAGCCGAGGCTACGCAGCCCGAAATCTTTCAGATGACTCCATTCATCACTACCGAAGAGGAGAAAACGGTATTGCCTTTACTCCCGAACTGCGAATCCGGACGCTGGTTTCCTGCATTTACAGATATCGTAGCTAAAGGTATCCGCAAACAAAAAGGAATAGATGAAATCATTCGCCATTTCGGTATCGGACAGGAAGAAACAATGGCATTTGGTGATGGAGGCAACGATATCAGTATGTTGCGCCATGCAGCCATCGGAGTAGCCATGGGCAATGCGAATGACGATGTCAAAGAAACCGCCGACTACATAACCACTTCTGTAGACGAAGACGGAATACAAAAAGCATTAAAACATTTCGGGATCATCTGACGTGGAATTTACAATAGACACCGGTAATAAGGAGTTTCAGGATGCACTGAATCTGATTCAGTATACTCGTCAATCAGTTTTCCTCACGGGGAAAGCGGGAACGGGTAAATCTACTTTCCTGAAATACATCTGTAAGAATACCAAGAAGAAACACATCGTGCTGGCACCCACCGGAATCGCTGCCATTAATGCCGGTGGCAGCACTCTGCACAGCTTCTTCAAACTTCCTTTTCATCCGTTACTTCCTGATGATCCGAATCTGAGTTTGCAACGGGGACGCATCCATGAATTCTTTAAATACACCAAGCCACACCGTAAGTTGCTGGAACAGGTAGAACTGGTCATTATCGACGAAATATCAATGGTACGCGCCGATATGATTGATGCCGTAGACCGCATTTTGCGTGTATACAGTCGTAATCTGCGCGACCCCTTCGGAGGAAAACAAGTTTTACTGGTAGGCGATGTATTCCAGCTTGAACCGGTAATCAAAGGGGATGAACGGGAAATTATCAACCGCTTCTATCCCACTCCTTATTTTTTCTCGGCACGGGTCTTCAACGAGATCGAATTGGTATCTATCGAGTTACAGAAAGTATATCGTCAGTCAGATGCAGTCTTTGTCAGTGTACTCGACCACATCCGGAGCGGAGCAGCAGGGGCAGCCGACCTTCAGCTGCTCAACACCCGCTATGGCGCTCAAATTGATGCTTCGGAAGAAGATTTATACATCACTCTGGCTACGCGCCGCGATACGGTAGAAACCATCAATGAACGGAAACTTACCGAACTCCCTGGCGATCCTGTAGTGTTTGAGGGAGAGATCAACGGCGACTTTCCCGAAAGTAGCTTGCCCACCTCAAAAGAACTGACCCTGAAACCGGGAGCACAAATCATCTTTATCAAAAATGACTTTGAACGCCGTTGGGTAAACGGTACCATCGGTGTAGTAAGCGGCATCGACAACGACGGTATCATCTACGTCATCACCGATGATGGCAAAGAGTGTGATGTCCACCGGGAATCATGGCGCAACATCCGTTACAAGTACAACGAAGAGAAAAAGGAGATTGAGGAAGAAGAACTGGGTACTTTCACACAATATCCCATCCGCCTGGCATGGGCCATCACCGTGCACAAAAGCCAGGGTTTGACCTTTAGCCGTGTAGTCATAGACTTTACCGGAGGAGTGTTTGCCGGCGGACAAGCTTATGTAGCTCTCAGCCGTTGCACATCGCTTGAAGGAATTCAACTGAAAAAGCCTATCAGCCGCGCGGATATTTTTGTCCGTCCCGAGATTGTCAGTTTTTCCGGAAAATTCAACAACCGGCAAGCCATCGACAAAGCATTAAAACAAGCACAGGCCGATGTGCAGTATGCCGCAGCTGCCCGTGCTTTCGACAAAGGAGATTTCGAGACATGCCTCGAGCAGTTTTTCCTGGCCATTCATTCCCGTTATGATATAGAAAAGCCTGCCGCCCGAAGATTAATTCGCAGGAAATTGGGAGTCATCAACCTATTGCGGGAACAAAAAAGGAAACTACAAGCACAAATGGAGGCACAGAAAAAAAGCCTGCAAAAGTATGCCCGAGAGTATTTGCTAATGGGAAACGAATGTATCACTCAGGCGCATGACGTTCGGGCCGCCCTTGCCAATTATGACAAAGCGATTGAGCTCTATCCCGAATACATCGACGCCTGGATACGAAAAGGAATCACGCTGTTCAACGAAAAAGAGTTCTTCGATGCCGAGAATTGTCTGAACCGGGCAGTCAGCCTGCGTCCTTCAGAGTTCAAAGCACTCTATAACAGAGGCAAACTTCGCCTGCAGACAGAAAACATAGAAGGGGCTTTATCAGACCTCGACAAAGCAACTAGCCTGAAACCTGAACATCCCGGAGCACACGAACTTTTCGGAGATGCATTATTAAAAGTCGGTAAAGAGACAGAAGCAGCCATCCAATGGCGTATAGCAGAGGAACTACGAAAAAAGAAGAAATAAGGTAAGTTTATTTCTGTAATCTATTTCACCACAGGATTACACAGATCTTCACAGATTTATAATTTATTTCATTGTCAATATATAAAGTATCTGTGTTAATCTGCATAATTTGTGATGAGATGGATTCGCTCTATTAAAAGAGGACTATACAGTAAAACATAATCCCCGATAACCTTGGACTTCTTGTCTTTTATTACTAACTTTGTTATCACTATAAACCTAACAACCAGTACAATTATGAAGAAAGGATTCAAAATTACAGCAATCGTCATCGGCATCATTCTGATACTGATGTTTCTCCTTCCCTTTGCCTTCCGTGGCAAGATTGAAGGTATCGTAAAATCGGAAGGCAACAAAATGCTTAACGGTCATTTTGATTTTAGTAGCCTTGATATCAGCTTATTCCGCAATTTCCCCAAAGCTTCCGTCACCCTGAATGATTTTTGGCTGAAGGGAACCGGAGAATTTGAAAACGACACATTGGTGAAGGCCGGTAAGGTAACAGCGGCTATTAACCTGTTTTCGCTTTTTGGAGATGACGGATACGATGTATCCAAAGTATCGGTTGAAAACACCCGGTTACACGCCATCGTACTTCCTGACGGAAAAGCTAACTGGGATATCATGAAACCCGATTCATCCACTGCCAGCGAAACCCAAGAAAGTGGTGAATCTTCTACTTTCCGAATTAAACTCCAGCGTTTTGTCATCAAAAACATGAATGTGGTATATGACGACCGGCAGTCCGCGATGTACGCCGACATACACAATTTCAATGCGCTTTGTTCGGGTGATCTGGGTAGCGACCAGACTTTACTCAGCCTGGAAGCCGAAACTGAAGCCCTGACTTATAAAATGAACGGTATCCCTTTCCTCTCACAAGCTAACGTCTACGCCAAGATGGATGTAGATGCCGATCTGGCACACAACAAATTTACACTGAAAAAGAACGAATTCCGTCTGAACGCCATTAAAGCCGGCATTGACGGATGGATAGAGTTGAAAGACCCTGCTATCGACATGGATTTGAAACTCAACACCAGCGAAATAGGATTCAAAGAAATCTTGTCACTGATACCGGCCATTTATTCCAAAGAGTTCAAGAATCTGAAAACAGATGGTACAGCAACTCTTGAAGCTACAGCGAAAGGAATACTGCAAGGTGACATGGTTCCACAGTTCGATGTCCGACTGGCTGTAAAAAACGCCATGTTCCGATATCCATCCCTGCCGGCGGGAGTCGATCAGATTAACATCGACGCACAAGTTCGGAATCCGGGAGGTAACATTGACCTGACCGAGATAAGCATACATCCTTTCAGTTTCCGACTGGCGGAAAATCCGTTTAGTCTGACAGCCGACATAAAGCCACCTGTCAGCGACCCGGACTTTACAGCCGAAGCCAAAGGGGTACTTAATCTGGGCATGATCAAGCAAGTCTATCCGCTGGATGATATGGAGTTGAATGGTACCGTTCGTGCGGATATGACAATGGCCGGACACCTGTCATACATCGAAAAGGAACAATACGATCGTTTCTCCGCTTCGGGAACCATTGCCCTCAGTGATATGAAGTTGAAAATGAAAGAGATGCCGGATGTAGAAATAAAAAAATCCCTGTTCACATTCACTCCGAAATATCTGCAACTCAGTGAAACGACAGTAGCCATCGGAAAGAATGATCTTACTGCCGACTGCCGGTTCGAGAACTATATGGGCTATATTCTTAAAGGGAGCACACTGAAAGGTACCCTGAATGTCCGGTCGAACCATCTGAATCTAAACGATTTTATGACGGCCACAACTGACAGTACCGCCCAAACATCACAAGCATCTTCGACCGAAGAAACCGCCAGTATGATCGAAGTTCCGCAGAATATCGACTTCCAGATGGATGCCGGCCTGAAAGAAGTGTTATTTGACAAGATGACTTTTACAAACATGAATGGCAAACTTATTGTGAAAGACGGAAAAGTCGATATGACAAATCTGTCAATGAATACCATGGGAGGAAGTGTCGTTATGAACGGATACTATTCGACCGCCGATCCGAAGAAGCCGGAAATGAACGCAGGATTCCGTATGGAAAATATCGGTTTTGCACAGGCTTACAAAGAACTGGATATGGTGCAGCAAATGGCTCCTATCTTTGAAAACCTGAAAGGCAACTTTTCGGGTAATATGCATATCCGGACTTTACTCGACAACCAAATGAGCCCTGTCATGGATACGATGCAAGGAAACGGAAGCCTTTCGACCCAAGATCTTAGCCTCAGCGGCGTAAAAGTAATCGACCAGATAGCCGAAGCCGTAAAGAAGCCTGAACTCAAAGAGATGAAGGTGAAAGATATGGCACTGGATTTCACCATCAAAGACGGAAGAGTATCTACCAAGCCGTTCGATATCAAACTGGGTGACTATGTCATGAATCTTTCCGGAAGCACAGGACTCGACCAAACCATCGACTATTCGGGAAAGATCAAATTACCGGCATCGGCAGGTGATATCGCCAAACTGACTACCCTCGACCTGAAAATAGGAGGTACTTTCTCCTCACCCAAAGTATCACTGGATACGAAAAGCATGACCAATCAGGCAGTAGAAGCAGTGACAGACAAGGCAATCAGCGAAATCGGGAAAAAGCTCGGGCTGGATTCGGCTACAACGGCCAACAAAGATTCCGTGAAGGAGAAGGTAAAAGAGAAAGCCGTAGAAAAGGCACTCGATTTTCTTAAAAAGAAAATAAAATAACGTGAATCAGGAGTGAGAGAAGTGATTCGCATAAATAACAGACAATTATGATACTCAAACTTTACGAAAAAAATAATAATCCTCAGGACCTGCAACGGATTGTAGACCTACTGAACGACGGGGGATTGATTATCTATCCCACAGACACCATGTATGCCATCGGTTGCCATGGCCTGAAGGAACGTGCCATCGAACGCATCTGCCGGATCAAAGAGATTGACCCGAAGAAAAACAATCTCTCTATTATTTGCTATGACCTGAGCAGCATCAGTGAATATGCCAAAGTGGACAACAACATTTTCAAGTTGATGAAACGTAACCTGCCCGGACCTTTCACTTTTATCCTGAACGGAACTAACCGGTTGCCCAAAATCTTTCGAAACCGGAAAGAAGTAGGTATCCGTATGCCGGATAACAGTATCATCCGTGAAATTGCCCGTCTGCTGGATGCTCCGATCATGACCACCACGTTGCCTCATGACGAGCACGAAGACATAGAGTACGTCACTGACCCGGAACTGATCGACGAAAAACTCGGTGACGTAGTGGACCTCGTGATCGACGGAGGTATCGGGGGGATTGAACCTTCGACAGTTGTGAACTGCACTGAAGGAGAAGCCGCCATCGTCCGGCAGGGAAAAGGGGAACTGGAAGAGGCCTGACCCATTAAACATTTTTCAGATGCAGGGTGTTAGTATATAAAACCCAAACAATAGCATTTGATTATGAAAAAAGTATTATTCTTTGCATTGGTGCTGACCATTGCCACAGCATGCAGCCAAACAAAAGATTCGTATCTGGAGGGCTTTAAGCTTTTTGTCGAAAGCGTACAGAAAAACGCTCAAGACTATACAAAAGCCGACTGGGAAAAGGCTGACGAACAATTTACGAAACTGAAAGACAGTTATAATAACTTCAGTAAACAAATGACTTCGGACGAAAAAGGAGAAGTGATAAAACTGGAATCCACTTATGCTGCCCTAAAGTTAAAGAAAATAGGAGATGACCTGAAAGAAAGCACCAAAGATGCATTTGAGAAAGTCAAAGATGCAGCCAAAGACGTAAAAGAAGGTGCGCAAAAGGCTGCTAAAAAAGGTGAGAAAGCAATGGAAGGGATCAAAGACGGTCTGAAAGATTAGTTCCTCAACAGACTTTCGTGTCAGACTGATAAAGAGAAGAGGATAAGCCAAAAGTTCTTCCGGCCTATCCTCTTCTTTATTTTTATGCCTATATTACTTCAGCAATGACTGCGGATCGAGGTGATCTGCTTCGATATCCTTGAAATAACGATAAGTACCTACTTTCAGTTCGGCAGTAGCAGCATCATCGCAAACGATGATACCTTTTTCGTGCATCTGCAATGCACTGATCGTCCACATCTGTGTAATGGCACCCTCTACGGCATGATACAATGCACGTGCTTTGTTGTGTCCGTTTACGATAATCATCACCTCACGGGCAGAAAGCACAGTACCCACTCCCACAGTCAACGAAGTCTTGGGAACCTTGTTAATATCATTGTCGAAGAAGCGAGAGTTCGCAATGATCGTATCTGTTGTCAGTGTTTTCTGACGGGTACGAGAACTCAGCGAAGAGCCCGGCTCGTTGAAAGCAATGTGACCGTCAGGACCAATACCTCCCATAAACAGGTCGATACCGCCATACGATTTGATCTTTTCTTCATAACGTGCACATTCAGCATCCAGATCGGCAGCATTTCCATTTAAAATGTTCGTGTTCTCCGGTTTGATGTCGATATGGCTGAAGAAGTTGTTCCACATAAAAGAATAGTAGCTTTCCGGATGTTCTTTCGGCAGTCCTACGTATTCGTCCATATTGAAAGTAACAACATTCTGGAACGATACGATTCCTTTTTTATTCAGGTCGATCAGTGCCTTATACATACCCAGTGGAGATGATCCTGTGGGGCATCCCAGAACGAAAGGTTTTTCCGGAGTGGGATTGGCAGCTTTGATCTTAGCAGCAACATAATGTGCCGCCCATTGAGAAACGGACTGATAGTCCGGCTGAATGATTAGTCTCATGTTCGATTGTTTTTATCAGGTTAATAAATTAGGGGTAACTTATACTCTGTCTTTTTTTAAACGGCCGGCCATAGCACGTGCCAGGTTCTCACACTGTTGATATGTGATCTCCTTCATGGCCTGTTTCATTTCTACAGGATCACCGACCAATTCAAATTTACTTTTCTCTGCAAACTCGGCCATACGTTTCACGGCGGCACCTGCCCACGTGAACGAACCGAAATACCCCAGATAACGTCCTTTCAATTCACGAACCAATATCTTGGACAGAAGCGACTCCACTTCCGGGAAAATCTGGTTACTGTAAGTAGGGCTACCGATAATCAATCCTTTATAACGGAATATATCGGCAAGGATATAAGAGGGATTACTTTTGCTGACATTGTGCATCACAATGTTTTTGATGCCCTGTGCCGAAAGCTCAGCAGCAATGGCTTCTGCCATTTGTTCGGTATTACCGTACATACTGCCGTATGCAATTACCACACCTTCATCTGCGTCATAACGGCTCAGTTTATCATAAATGCCTACCACTTTCGTGATATTCTCAGTCCATACCGGACCGTGCGTAGAACAAATAGCCGAGATAGGAAGTCCACCCAACTTTTGCAAAGCTTTCTGTACCGGTGAACCGTATTTGCCGACGATGTTCGAATAATAACGAACCATTTCGCCCCAATAATGGTCGATATTCATGCGTGTATCCACGAAGCCGCCATCCAGCGTACCAAAACACCCGAAACCATCACCGGAGAAGAGTATGCCATCTGTTTCGTCAAATGTCATCATCGTTTCCGGCCAGTGTACCATCGGAGTAAGGTAAAAGCGCAGTTTATGACGTCCGAGAGCGAGAAAATCACCATCCTTAATCAGATATTGCTCGCCGGTCACACCATAAAAACCTTCGATCATACCGAAAGTCTGTTTATTGCCAACGATCACAATGTCGGGATAGTGTTGCTTAATCAATCGGATAGAACCTGAATGGTCCGGTTCCATGTGATTTATAATCAAATAGTTGATAGGACGGTCGCCTATGATATTTCTGATTTTTCGAAGATATACTTCGAAATAGCAAATATCCACTGTATCGATCAGTGCCACCATTTCATCATCAATCAGATAAGAGTTATACGAAACTCCATAGGGCAAAGGCCACATTCCCTCAAAGAGGTGCTTGTTACGGTCGTTAACTCCCACATAATGAACGTTTCCTTTAATTCTTGTTTTCTGTTCCATTCTTTTTTTTAGTTTAATTTAGCTACAGGGTACGAGTAACAACAATACCCAACGGTACCTCTCAGCTTGCAACTCGTAACTCGCAACTCATTCGCTTCGCAAAAATAGTTCTTTTTTTCTAAACCAGGTATGCCTTTCCCTGATAAGCACCCCTTTCTTTCATTCTTTTTTGCACGCGGGCAGTAAATTCATAATTCTTCAGCCCCCAATCGGGTGCAATCAGAAGTTCTTTCGGTGATTGTGAAACAAATCGCTCAAGTATCAGATCGGGGCGCAGGTGTTCCACATAGTCGATTACCAGATCGATATACTCGTCCACACTAAAGAGATGAAAATCCTCGGGGCGGCACTCAAACTCACGTGCCATTTTCGTACCACGTATCAACTGCAACTGATGCATTTTAAGAGTGGTCAATGGCAAACGGGACAATTCGGCCGCCTGAGCGATAATTTCATCATGGGTCTCTCCCGGAAGACCGAGGATGACGTGTCCTCCGGTCAGAATCCCGCAAGCAGCCGTCCTGTTGACAGTTTCTACCGTATCGGCATAGGTATGCCCACGGTTGATACGTTTCAAAGTAACATCCCGGGTGGTTTCAATACCATATTCTACCAAAAGGAAAGTGTGCTTATTCAGTTCTTCCAGATATCGCAACAAGGGATCAGGCATGCAGTCCGGACGTGTGCCGATGACCAGTCCCACCACCCCGTCCACACTCAAAGCCTCTTCATATTTCCCTTTCAGTCCTTCAAGCTCGGCATAGGTATTGGTATAAGCCTGAAAATAAGCCAGATATTTCATATCCGGATATTTATGGGCAAAGAATTGCTTTCCTTCCTCAAGTTGCCGGGTGACGGATTTCTCCGTTTTACAATACTCGGGATTGAATGTTTGGTTATTACAGTACGTACAGCCTCCCAATCCCTTCGTTCCGTCCCGGTTAGGACATGTAAAACCCGCATTAAGAGATATCTTCTGTACCTTATAGGGAAAGTATTTTTTCAGAAAGAAAGTAAATTCGTTATATAAAGGCGTCGGAGCCGGTTTAGTCATAGAATATCATGCTTTTGTAAACAGTACAAATATACATAAAAAGTTATAGAAAAGAGCCGTTAGCTATTTTTTTCTGTATCTTCACCCTTATACTGCTCTTTAAATTTATACGAAAGCACGTAACATCTGTAGATTGACGTTAACTTAGAAGATCTGAGAAAGTGTCTGAAAAGATTATATAAATAAAGAAAATGTGAGCAATGTCCACATGAAGCATCTTCTCCAACCGAGGGTGTAGCCATCCGGAGGAAAGGGTGTAGCCCTAGGCATAAAAGGGTGTAGTCATCCGCATCGTATGGCTACACCCTTTCACCTGTTCATAGATAGCGGTTATTAAAGTTCCAACCGCTCCTTCAGTAATTTATATCCGGAATTACTCACTTTCAGCCTTACGCCGTTTTTTAACGAGAGCTGATAATTTTCTTTTCCAAAGAGTTCAACCCGTGATATTTGCGTCACGTTCACTATTGTAGAACGATGCACACGCACAAATCCTGCTGATGGCAGATGGGCATCAAAATACTTCATGGTCTGCTCCTTGACATATTGTCCCGAAGGGGTCACCAATGTGACATAATCGCCACATGCCTGTATGTAAAGCAACTCGTCGGTACGGATCAGATGAATGTGTGTACCATCTTTCACCGTGATGCGGTCAATACATTCCGCCTCTTCCGGCAACGCTTTATCTTCGCGGCATTCAATCTGCCTCAATTCTTCACGAAGGGCTTCCTCTCTCGAAACAGCCTCTTCTAATATCTCTTCCTGAACGGTATTCAGCGACTGCAAGCGATACCACAACATCATCACTCCCCAGACCAATGCTCCAAACAATATACGGAAAGGAAGCGTCTCACCAAAAGGAGCATATACTTGTCCCATATTCTGTTCCAGCACATATTGCACGGCAAAGCCTCCCGCCAGCCAGAAAAGCAGAGCCAAAGCGGCTATCAGTAAGTCGGTCTGCAATATAGAGACAAGGCCAATGACATACCATGCCAGATAGGCCAGGAGGCAAAGCAATCCGACAGATAAAATCCCGTCTATTGCAGCCGGAAGCGTGTCGGCTCCGGCATAGCCCCAAAGCAGAGTTGTTTGTATCCCTGCTGCTACAACGGCCAATATCAATGCCGTCATCCACCGCCGGGAAGATTCTTGTATAGGATGTATATCCATGTTTTATTTTCAACTTTTTATATCAATACCTCCGAATGTCAAATCACCCCGGATCACCAATATCCGGTTCTGATCGATCATACCCCCGCCAAAACGTTTGTCCTGACAACCGCCCAGACAGGTAGTACACCGAAACACTACTTTCCAATCGGAAGGCACATAAATTTCTATTCCACCAAATGTACAATCAATATCGAGAAACGTTTCTCCTTCGAGAAGAGTCGTACGCCGCAAGTCGATAACCGTCCCGCCAAAAGAGTTTTGTATAGTTCCGCCTTTAAACACTTCATCGAGCACCACCTGCCTGATGCCGCTAAATGTGTTTTCGGAGTGCAGCACTCCATCTGTTGAGTTATATTGGCTACTGGCAAAGTTCCCTCGGTGCGAACGCTCGTGCCGGGCTCGTTTCGGCCTGAACAGAAAAGCAAGTCCGATAACAATCAGGACAATCGGGAAAAGAGTGACATGAATTCCTGCAGGCATCCATCCCAAATACGGACTGATCAGATAGGCACCGATAGCAAGCAGTATCCCGCCCCGCAAAATCTGACGCCGCAACATCAAGTAAATTCCTAAAAGAATCAGTAACATTTGCCAGGAAACCAAAATACCAAACAAGGTATAAGAAATCCATCCCAGATTGCGAGCCAGCAAAAGCACTCCTGCCGTTATAAAAATAAAGGCGATAAAAAACTTACCGTATCTCCGAGCAGGAGATGAAAACTCTTTCTTTTCCATATATTATTTCATTGTTAATTATTTCTTTTAATCTTTGTGGGCAAAGATACGCCATTTACCACCTCCCGGAAATACTTTTTCGTCAATAACAGTACGCCAACCGATGAAAGGGGGATAATTCCCGATAAAACCGGACCTGTTTTTCACCGATTGCGTACAAGTTTGAACCGATATAGTCATATCTCTTTATCGGGAGACACTCCGGATTCTCTCCCCTTTGTCTCTATACACAAACAAAGCCGGGTAGAGCCTCCGTTTCATCGGGACAAAGCCTCCGTTTGTGTCCCGTACAGCCTCTGTCCGTATCAAACAGAGACTCTGTTTTTTCGTTAACCAACGCTATTTCACAGATATTTTACCCCTCCTGTTTTGAAGGCTCACCGTTTATCGTTACCTTTGCGGACACATAGAAACAACCTATAAAATCATCTAAGCCAATGAAAAGAAAATTCATTTTTCTGTTTTTCTGTCTGTGCTGCCTTGCCGGCTTTGCACAAGGAGGCAAAGCGCTCGACCTGAAAGAAATTAACTCGGGCAAGTTCAGCCCCGAAAACATTTATGGTGTGGTTCCCATGCCTGACGGCGAACACTACACACAAAGAAATGCCGAAGGTACACAGATCGTGAAATATTCCTTCCGCACGGGTGAACCGGTGGAAGTGGTATTCGATGTGACAAAAGCCCGCGAATGCCCCTTTAAGAAATTCGACAGTTACCAATTTTCACCGGACGGATCAAAAATACTGATTGCAACCGAAACCAAGCCCATCTATCGTCATTCTTATACGGCAGTCCACTACCTGTATCCGGTGAAACGGAACGACAAAGGAGTGACTACCAACAATATTGTTGAAAAGCTATCGGACGGTGGCCCGCAGCAAGCCCCGGTATTCTCTCCGGACGGAAACCTGGTGGCGTTTGTCCGTGATAATAACATCTTCCTGGTAAAGCTTTTGTATGGCAACAGCGAATCGCAAGTGACTGAAGACGGCAAGTTGAACAGTGTACTGAACGGTATTCCCGACTGGGTATACGAAGAAGAGTTCGGTTTCAACCGTGCCCTGGAATTCAATGCCGATAATACCATGCTGGCCTATGTTCGTTTCGACGAATCGGAGGTTCCATCATACACTTTCCCCCTGTTTGCAGGTGAAGCACCGCGTTATGATGCACTGCAGGATTATCCGGGAGAATACACTTACAAATATCCCAAAGCAGGTTACCCCAACTCCAAGGTGTCAGTACATACGTTCGACATCAAATCGAAAGTGACCCGTCAGGTGAAGCTGCCGATAGACGCCGACGGATATATCCCGCGCATCCGTTTCACTCAGGATCCCAACAAACTGGCCATCATGACACTGAACCGTCACCAGAACCGCTTCGACATGTATTTTGCCGATCCTCGCAGCACAGTGTGCAAACTGGCCCTACGCGACGAATCTCCTTATTACATCAACGAAAATGTATTCGATAACATTCAGTTCTATCCCGAATATTTCAGCTTTGTTAGCGATAAGAGCGGATATCCTCACTTGTACTGGTATAGCATGAACGGTAACTTGATCAAACAAGTGACCAGCGGCAACTATGAAGTAAAAAACTTTATCGGATGGAATCCGGATACCAACGAGTTTTATTACACCAGCAATGAAGAAAGCCCGATGCGTCAGGCGGTATACAAGATAGACCGTAAGGGCAAGAAGATGAAACTGAGCAATCAGCCGGGAACCAACAGTCCCATCTTCAGCAGCTCGATGAAATATTTCATGAACAAGTTTACCAGCCTCGATACTCCGATGCTGATTACCTTGAATGACAACACAGGTAAGGTCTTGAAGACTCTCGTAACAAATGATAAACTGAAACAGAAACTGGCCGAATATGCCATACCGCAAAAAGAATTCTTCACGTTCAAAACAACAGAAGGAGTCGATCTGAACGGCTGGATGATGAAACCGGTCAATTTCGATCCTGCCAAACGTTATCCGGTACTGATGTTCCAGTATAGCGGTCCAGGTTCGCAACAGGTTCTGGACAAATGGGGAATCAGTTGGGAAACCTACATGGCAAGCCTCGGCTACGTGGTAGCTTGTGTAGATGGTCGCGGCACAGGTGGCCGTGGCAGTGAATTCCAGAAATGCACCTATCTGAACCTAGGCGTAAAAGAAGCTAAAGACCAGGTGGAAGCTGCCAAATATCTGGGTGGACTGCCTTATGTGGACAAAGGACGTATTGGTATCTGGGGATGGAGTTTCGGCGGATATATGACCATCATGAGTATGAGCGAAGGTACACCCGTGTTTAAAGCCGGAGTTGCTGTGGCCGCACCTACAGACTGGAAATATTACGATACAGTATATACCGAACGCTTTATGCGCACACCGAAAGAAAATGCCGAAGGCTATAAAGCAGCTTCAGCATTCAGCCGTGCAGACAACCTGCATGGTAACCTGCTCCTTGTGCACGGTATGGCAGATGATAATGTTCACTTCCAGAACTGTACAGAATATGCAGAGCACCTGGTACAACTCGGAAAACAGTTCGATATGCAGGTATACACCAACCGGAATCATAGCATCTATGGTGGAAATACCCGTAACCACTTGTATACGAAGCTGACGAACTTCTTCCGGAATAATTTATAAGAAACAGTTCTCGCCACAGAGAGGACACGGAGTACACTGAGGATTATTTTAATGATTGAATTTTAAAATAAAACTCTGTGTACTCCGTGTCTTCTGTGGAGAATCATAAAATAAAAACAGTACTATATGGGAAACGATAAACGGGTGCGCAAACCCGAATGGCTTAAAATCAGCATTGGAGCCAATGAACGCTATACCGAGACCAAACGCATTGTCGAATCGCACTGCCTGCACACCATCTGTAGCAGTGGGCGTTGCCCCAACATGGGCGAATGCTGGGGAAAAGGGACAGCTACGTTCATGATTGCCGGTGACATCTGTACCCGCAGTTGTAAATTCTGTAATACCCAGACTGGACGACCTCTGCCTTTGGATCCCGACGAACCGACCCACGTTGCAGAATCAATTGCCCTGATGAAACTCTCACACGCAGTTATCACATCTGTAGACCGCGACGATCTGCCTGATTTGGGTGCAGCCCATTGGGCACAAACAATTCATGAAATCAAACGACTAAATCCGGAAACAACTACCGAAGTACTGATTCCCGATTTCCAGGGACGCAAAGAGCTTATTGACCAAGTGATAAAAGCCTGTCCCGAAATCATCTCCCATAACATGGAGACTGTGAAACGCATCAGTCCACAGGTGCGTAGTGCCGCCAACTATCACACCAGCCTGGAAGTGATCCGCCAAATAGCCGAAAGCGGTATTACGGCAAAATCGGGCATTATGGTTGGTCTGGGTGAAACTCCTGCTGAAGTAGAAGAGTTAATGGACGACCTGATTTCCATCGGTTGCAAAATCCTCACCATCGGGCAATATCTGCAGCCAACCCACAAACACTTCCCGGTTGCAGCATACATTACTCCAGAACAGTTTGCTGTTTATAAAGAAACAGGACTGAAGAAAGGGTTCGAACAAGTGGAAAGCGCACCATTAGTACGCTCCTCGTATCATGCAGAAAAACATATCCGATTTAATAATAAGTAGTAAGAACATAACAGGCTCCTTGTTTGTTTTACAAGTAAACGGCAAAATAATACAATAAAAACATATGGGTAACAAAGGAGTACTTTCTTCTGCATTTAATATGTCATTGGGCTTTATCCCTGTTATTGTTTCCATCCTCTTATGCGAATTTATAACACAGGACATATCAATCTATATCGGTACAGGTATCGGGCTTATCTATTCGTATAGGTCTCTGTCTCGTAAAGGGGCCCGCATACCCAATTTTATCCTCTATATCTCTACGGGAATCTTGACATTACTGACTCTGGCAAGCTTTATTCCCGGAGATTTCGTTCCGGAAGGAGCATTGCCGCTTACACTTGAAGTCAGCATACTGATTCCGATGGTTATTCTATTCCTGCACAGGAGGAAGTTCATCAGCCACTACCTGCGTCAAAATGCCCAATGCAACCGACGGTTGTTTGCTCAGGGAGCAGAATCTGCCATTGTATCTGCACGGGTCGTACTGATTTTAGGTATTCTCCATTTTGCTGTCATCAGCCTGACGGTTTTGGTAGCACATCCCCTCACCCGGACTTCCATACTTGTACTTTATCACGTATTGCCGCCTACTATATTTATTCTCAGCATCCTGCTCAATCAAATAGGTATCCGTTACTTTAATCATGTAATGGCGCATACGGAATATGTCCCCATCGTCAATACCCGTGGTGATGTAATCGGAAAAAGTCTGGCTGTGGAAGCTATCAACTATAAGAATGCCTACATTAATCCGGTGATACGCATTGCTGTTTCCACCCACGGCATGTTGTTCCTCTGTAATCGTCCGCAAAGCTGCATCCTCGATAAAGGCAAAGTGGATATACCGATGGAGTGTTACCTCCGATACGGGGAGACACTGACGGCGGGAGCCAACCGCTTATTGAGCAATGCTTTTCCGAAGGCCTCTGATCTGAAACCGACATTTACCATCTCCTATCATTTTGAAAACGAACAGACCAATCGTTTGGTCTATCTGTTCATTGTCGATATGGAAGACGACTCCATTCTCTGCGATCCACGATTCAAAGGAGGAAAGTTATGGACTTTCCAACAAATAGAGCACAACTTAGGTACTCACTTCTTCAGCGAGTGTTTCGAGTTGGAATACGAGCACCTGAAACAGGTTATTGGTATAAGAGAAAAATACAAGGTATCTTAGTCAGGTCGGGTACTTTTCCTTGCCACTCTTTTATGGTTTTAGTACGGATATATTCTCCCTCACAAGTGATATTCGCTGCAATACACAAGCGAGTCTGCGGACGACAATTATGCAGAATATCCTCCACCATCTTATTGTTACGATAAGGTGTTTCTATAAATAGCTGTGTCTGATGTTCGGCATATACCCGTTGCTCAAGAGCTTTTATTTTTTTTGCACGCTCACCCGGCTCTATAGGCAGATAACCGTGAAAGGCAAAACTCTGCCCGTTAAACCCCGAACCCATCACAGAAAGAATGATAGACGAAGGTCCTACCAACGGAACTACTTTCAGGTTTTTACGTTGTGCAATAGCCACCACGTCAGCTCCCGGATCGGCTACAGCAGGACAACCGGCTTCGGAAATCACTCCCATGGACAAACCGCCTGCCAGCGGTTTCAGATAACCGGAAATATCTTCAGGAGAAGTATGTTTATTCAGCGGGTAAAAAGTGAGTGAGTCAATATCAATCTCACGGTCTACCTTTTTCAGGAAGCGGCGGGCCGAGCGAACATCTTCGACAATGAAGTGCTTGATGCCCTGAATAATTTCTTTATTATAAGAAGGTAATACAGACTCGATTGGAGTGTCGCCCAAAGTGACGGGCAAAAGATAAAGAGCGGTATCCATGAATAGGGTATTTAATAGTTGAAATTTTACGGATTAAAACGCGATTCCGTGAACATACGTTCATAGTCGCTCATTTCAAGCAATTGCCGTAAAGTTGTTTTCTTATGATGTTTCATATACGAAGTGATGATTTTCGTACCGATCCAGGTACCTACCATCGAAGGCGCATTCTCGCCTAAAGTGTTAGTGAAAGGAGCCGGACGGGTATATTGACGTACCACCATCGGATCCGTAGCATGCAAATGATCTTGCTCAAGAATATATCTCCACATCTGCTGTTGGTTCTCTTTACACCATTCCCTTTCTAAATCCGAATATCCCAACGCTTCTTCCGATGAGGAATAGTCCAACAGATGTTGTACCACATAATTGATTTTACCATAATGCATCATTACATCGAGTAATGTACGGGAGTAATCCATCGGAAAAGGATACTGGCTCATCAGATAGAACACCAAACAATCGGGGACGATCCGATCAGGACGCATAGTACGCCGCTGATAGTTGTAATAGAAACGCTTGTAAAGCGGATAGTCTTCACCCATATACTTGTCAAGACTAATACCCAACACGCTGTCAGACAGAACAATGGATTCATTGAATGCCGAGATCTGCGTATATATCATAGGAATCATGATATCCGGAATCTCCTTTTGTAATTTCCCAAACCCTTTGGTCAGATTTTTTTCAACCGATTCCAATTCCGGGTATTTGGCCTCCACATCTTCTATAAGACGGACCAAGGTTGTATCCGAATAGAAAGTTTTCAATCGCTGGAAAATATGGTCATCGCTCACCTGTCCAATAGCCAATACATCTTCAATCAACAATTTGGTGGGCAAGGCATACTCCAGGTTCATTTTTTGTAAAGCAGAAAAGCTGTTGAAACGAACGTATTCGTCCAACAGCTTATCATATCTGACTACGGAAATTCCCTCTTCTTCCATAGGGTCCGCCACAGGTTCCGCTTTCCCCACCCGGCAGGATGCGAAAAGCAGACTCAGCAAAATAAGAAGAATATCGTCTTTCCGTATTTTCATTACCTTAACCGTAAATGATATTACCGTTTTCGTCTTTATATTCGTCCAGCCCCTTTTCGTAAGTAGCCATTGCACGCAGACTCATACCAACACTTGAAAAACCTCCATCGTGGAACAGGTTCTGCATAGTTACCTTACGGGTAAGATCGGAGAACATTACGATACAGTAATCAGCACATTCGTCGGCTGAAGCATTACCGAGCGGAGACATACGATTAGCAAAGTCATACAGTTTATCCATACCCTTCACACCAGAACCGGCAGTTGTAAAGGTAGGCGACTGGGAAATAGTATTCACACGCACGTTGTGCTCACGACCATAGATATAACCAAAACTGCGTGCGATAGATTCAAGCAATGCTTTTGCATCCGCCATATCATTATATCCATAGAATGTACGTTG
>ENA-ORCM01001060-ORCM01001060.1-human-gut-metagenome-genome-assembly--contig:-NODE-1060-length-24379-cov-129.674142_pt1 | contig 24379 bp, 41 predicted proteins | sample MGYA00242906_ERZ507928 | MGnify/ENA primary metagenome ERZ507928 (study PRJEB26167, sample SAMN06115497) | human gut metagenome | host: Homo sapiens | place: China:Shanxi | collected 2015-05-07...
GCTTCCGCTTTATTAAAAATATAGACATTGTTTTTACCGTAAATTCTTTTGTAATCTTCTTCCATCTCATCTTCATCATCTATAACAAGGACAACCTTTCCAGTATATCCAGCTTTTTTCAATGTCTTTAATGTTTTAACGTTGCTCGCCCTACCATGTGTCAAGATAAAAACAACAAAACTTTTATGCTTCATCATTATCACCTCTTAACAACGCCACTTGCTCGCTCATTTCTACATAGCCTTTTGCGATAGCATCTTCAAAATCAATAATAACAAGTGCGCTATCTTCCATAAGCTCTTGCATTTCCTTATCTGCATTCGCGTAATATTCAGCAATCTTGGAGTAATTAAAACATAGATGTCTATAAGCACCATATCTTAAAAACTTCTTTTCCTCTTCCGAAACATTACTTTGCTTTATTTTATGTAGCAGTTCTTTTACTTTACCAGTGTCAACTAGTTCTGATATACTTGGTGTTTCTCCTTTTATTTCATACTGCGGAATATTTGTTTTCATTGTATATTTTTTTTCTTCCTCTTCCACGTACTCACCAAAATCAAAACCAAATAGTTTCATTTGTTCTTTGTCAAGTTCTTCAAGTTCCTGTGCTAATAAAACATCATCCCATTCACTTTCATTTAGTTTATTATCTACTAGCCTATATGCTTTTATTTGTTCTTCTGTTAAATCTTCTAAACAAACTGTAGGTACTTGTTTTAATCCTGCTTTCTTTGCTCCAAGTATTCTACCATGTCCAGCTACTACACTGTTATGTTTGTCTACTATTACTGGCTGTGTAAAACCAAACTCTTTAATGCTGTTTGCTATTTGTTCTACTTGTTCTTTACTATGTTTCTTTGCGTTCTTCTTATATGGTTTTAGTTCTTTAATTGGTTTATAAACAATGTTTAGTTCTTCCATGTTCTTCTATCCTTTCTTATGTTTTATTATATATATGTTCTACATACCTTTGTTTTGCCACCTATTGTTCTGTTATGCGTTTGTTCTATGTTTTACTATATAGCTTTTTATTATGCACATGGTGTTCTATTATTATTTGTTTAGCCTTTCCTGTGTTCTTTTTATTTTCTGCTTTTTTCTTCTTTCTACTTGTCCTTTGTTACGTAGTAAATACTTTAATTGTTCTAAGCATATTTCAACATCTGCTATTTCTTCTGCTACCATCTGTTTTGCTTCTGTTACATTTACTATACATGTTTTATCTCCATCTATTATTCTTCTGTATTTGCATAATGCCTGTGCTAATTCACTTAGTTCTTCTGTGCACTGTATCATTCTGTTATCTAAACAAAAATACTCCGCTTGCTCTTTCATTACTTTTTTATACTTACACATTTTATTTTGTTTCCTTTCTGTTTAATACAATAGCTTACCAATGTATTTTACGCTTTTAACCTTACAATTTTTTAATGATAATAACATTATACTTTTATGTTTTGCTTCATGTATGTTTTCTGCATAGCATAATGTTTTATTTGTTTGTTCTGTTTCCTTACCGAAATCATCTAGCTTTGTATAGATTACTAGATACTTACTTTGTTTTTCTTCATCCATTTGCATATTTAATTTTTCTAGCTCTTCTAATTCTTCTTTTTCTTTTAAATATGTTTTATTAGCAATACTCATTCTAAACCTCCTATCTGCCTTTTCTAGCCATTTTATTTATATGCGCCTATACTTTATAGAGTATGTGATTTAAAACGCTTATATAGGCTTATTTACCGCCATATACATCATTTCCCCATTCTTCTTCTTCGCTTTCTTCTTCAAGCCAATCTGTTCCATTTTCTGCATTCCATATTTCTTCATCGTCCTGTTTGTTTGGTTCATATACATCACCCTGTGTTATGAGGTTGATTGTTACTTCGTTCTGTACTTTACCTGTTTGTTTGAACATATCTAACTTGTCCATCATGTTTACGATTTCTTTGATTGCTCCTACATCACCTGTTAAACCTTTTTTAAACAGTGCTACCATTAATAAGTTTTGGTTTGTTAGTTCACCACTTTTGAAACCCATATGCATTAAAACTTGTTTTTGTTTTTGTGTTGTTATATCCATTGTGAGTAATGCTTTCATGGATTGCTGTAGTGCCATTTTTTCATCACGTTTCTTTTTTCTTGCTTCTACTCCAAGCTGTACAATTCTCTTTTTTTCTTCTTCTGTCCTTTCATTCATAGGGATTAAATTTTCTACTCCCTTACGATACATTTTTGGAGACTTCTTATTTGTTGCCATTTGTTTCTGTTCACACTCCTTTTACTTTTTGTTCCATAATATCAAATAAGGCAAGGAAGTTCGCTTTGTTTTGCTTCTCCCTCACCAATATTTCTTTTTATATAAAAACAGTAAACATATAAAACTATACAAGTGTACGAGGTTTATGTATACGAACGAAATTATTTTATAAGTACAAACATGGCTTTTTATTGTTTTGTTTTATACGTCAACTGTTTTTATCCTTTTATATTTTGGCTAACATTTATGGCTGTTACTTATATATCCCTATCCTAGAATATTTCCTTAGTTCCATTTTATTATAGCATGTTACTATCTATTTGTCAATGTAAAATTTAATTTATTTTGCTTTTATTTATGTTTTCTTTGTTTGTTTTGCCTAAAAAGTAAATCTCTTTCTTTCTTGGCTTTTATCCTTTCTGCTTTCGCCTTTTCATTTGCTTTGTAGTATTCCATATACTTACTGCATGTTCCATGGCAATGTAATATTCTTTCTCCACAATTCTTACATGGACTGTGTAACATCATATCAACCCTTTTCTTCTTAAATAGTCTTCTACATCACATAAATATAATATTGCTTCCTGTGTGTCCTGTTCCTTTATACTAACAATACCATCTGCGTCTTTTACTGTGTATCTATATTCTGATAATGGGAATCCCTCTTTTGTTTCGTTCTTTAACTTTCGCTTTACTTTTGTTATAAAGTTTAATATGAATACTACAACCAATGTTATTACAATGCTTTCTAGTGCCCCTATATGGCTTTTTATCAGCACATATGGAAGTAATATATAAATAATACATACAAGTTCTTCAAAATGCCCTGCAAGCCAATTACGAGCCTGTACAATAGTTTCCTTTGTAGAGCTTGCTACTGCTTCAAATAGTTTACTCATAGTTTCTTTAGTCCTTTCATAAAATCACCCATTCCTGTTTTTAATGTTTCTAATTTTGTTTCAAGCCTTTTTCTATACGGTGGTGTTTTACATACTTCACACCTGTATTTGTTTTCTTTGTTAAAAAACGCTCCGGCAAACTCTTTACATATTTCACAGTTATGCTCAAACACTTCTTTTTCATCTGCCATAACATATACTTCTAATTCTACACAACCAATTCCACTACTTTCATTTTTCTTTATATTGTAGCTTATGTTTTTTGAATTATTCTTTGCTACAATGTTTGTTGATATCCACTTACAACATTCAAGGTATGCCTGTTTCATTGTTTTAGCTTTGAACTCTTTACTCATAATCTTTTCTGCTATTAACATGGCTTTAATCCTCCGATAACTCTTGCTTTGCTTCTACTGCGCTTCTATCTGCAAGCTCGTTTAATGGGTCTCCATTATGTCCTTTTATATGTACCATGTTTATCACCATTTTCTTTTCATACACAAGTTTGAACATCTTTTCCCATATGTGTTTATTTTTAATAGGTTTATCTTCTTTAGTTTTCCATCCATTTTTATACCAGTTTAAAAGCCACCCTTTTGTTATAGCATTCACAACATACGCACTATCACAATATACTGTCACCTTTTTTGCTTTACTCTTAAAGGCTTTTACTAATGCCATATATACAGCTGTTAATTCCATTTCATTGTTTGTTGTGTTTCGTTTGTTCCCTTTTGTTACACTTGTTTTAAATCCGCTGTCACATTTTACAAGTTCCACATAGCTCCATCCACCTATACCGGGGTTTCCGCTACAAGCACCATCTGTATAAAATATCAATTCTTTCATTCATTTGTTCCTTTCTTTACATCTGCTTTAATGTCTGCATATAACTTCACAATAATCTTTGCAACTAACTCCCACAATGTCTTACCATACACTGTTCCAATCCAATCATGCGTTTCCCTTACTTTTACACATGAGCATGAATAAAATACAAACTTTCTTGTTTCATTAAGCTGTTCATAGTATGGCATAAAACTCTGTGTTCTGTAGTTATATCTTATGCAAATTCCTTGCATTGCTTTTTCTAATATTTCAAGTGGTGCAATCTCTATTTTTGTATAGTTTTGTTTTTCAAGCATCTTTGCAACTGGTTTTACTTTCCAAAGAAAATTGTTTAATGTTTTTATGTTCTCCTGTTTTGTGCAATCTAAGTTTAAAATCTCTTCTGTTTTCATTGTTTTATTCCTCTTAATTAAAAAAGGCAAGAAATAGAATACTTCCTACCTCCTGCCTTTTATCAACATCTATGCAACATTTGTTTTATTTGTTTGTTTTAGATTTCCCAATCATCATCTTCATCATCCTCTGCTTCTTCTGCTTCGGACTCTGCATCAGCTGCTTTCAGAAGTTTCACATATGCATCTGCTTTCATCTTTGTTTTTGCTTTGATGCCACGTTCTTTACACATTTTGAAAAGCTCCATTGCTGTTTTTCCCTCATATGGGTCTTTCTCTTCATCATCCTCTGTATCCCAATCATCCTCGTCCTCTTCAACAACTGGTTCTGCTTTCTTTGCTTTGCCTTTAGAAGCTTTCTTTGCTTCTTTCTTAGACTCTTCCTCATCAAGCTCGCCTCTATCAAACTTTTCAAGAAGTTCAATCAGTGCATCTTTCTTTCTTGATTTACACTTAGAAGAGATTCCTCTTGCACAACAGAGTTTATAAAGGTTTGCACCTGTCATATCAGTGTAGTCAAGTTCATCATCCTCTGCTTCTGTTTCAGTTTCTTTTGTTTCCTCTTCTACTTCTGTTTCAACTTCCACACCATCTTTAAGTCCTGTTTCAAGAACTCTTGCTGTTACCTTTGGAAGTGCTTTAAGAATTACAAGAATCTTATCCCCTGCTACTGCTACCTCTCTTGTAAGCATTGGATAACGTGAACCAATCTCACAGATATTTTCTTTGTCCTTTCCCTCAATAATTTCTTTTGCCGCTTCATAGGCTGTCCAATTCTTTGCCATTTTTCATTCTCCTTTTTCTTTTACTTTGTTCTCTTAATTTGTTTCTTGAATCTGCTTTATTTGTTTACTCTTAAATATTAACATATGCTTTTGTTTTTGTCAATAGTTATTTGATAAAATAAAACATTAATTTATTTACTTTCTTCTTCACAGCATTCACATGTCTCAGCATGTTCTACAAGTCCAACTGCTTCACACGCTTCTAAAACACAATCAAGCAATGCAATTAAACCATTTTCATCAAGGATTCCCAAACTGCCTTTAAGAAATACCTTTGTTTCTTTTCCATCCTCTTCTGTTACAAGCTGTTCTGCAACACTATAACCTACTTTGTTTGTTTCACTGTTGTATGCTTCTGAAATCACAACATTTCTTCTGTCCTTAAAACGCTTTGAGGAAAGTTCTCTGAACGTTAGTCTTCCCATTCTTCTCCACCTCCCTCTTCTCCATTGTCTGGAAGTTCTAATACTGCCATAAATTTAAGCATAATATATTCTTCATCAACCAATGAACAAATGTTATCTAAGTTTACATTTTCCACAAGTGACTTAAATGGTATTGTTGCATTTCCATCTTTGTCAAAGTTAATTGCTCCAATAGTAAACATACCTAAATTTACTGCTCTACTTGTAGCTCCTTTTGCATGTAAAGTAATGTCATTGTTTAATCCCTGTAATAACTCTACACTTGTTAAGATTTCATCATATCGGAGTTTAAACTTAACTTGTACTGTTTTGTTTTTTCCAATAGTTAAACCCTCAAAAGTTGCTATCCCTTTTTGTTGTAACTTTCTTTCCACTGTTTTGTTTTTCTCCTTTCTGTTCTAAACTTCTGTTCTTGTTTTCTTCTTTCCTGTTCTTTTTGTTTGAAATAGTTATTTCTTGCATTTATGTTATGTTTTACTTTACTAACATCTATAACATTAATACTCTGTTTTGTATTACTATTTCTTTGTGTTGAGTTAGAATCTAAGTTGTTTAACTTATCTGTGTTAGGCATGAAGCTAACAGCTTCAGAACCCCCTCTTTCTTTCTCCCCCTTATAATACTCTTCTTCACTTTGGTTGTCAATACCCTTTTTGCAGATTTTATACTTTTTTAAGAATTCTTCATCTTCTTCTGCAAGCTTACTTAATACATCATGCTCTATAAGCTCCCTATATGCCTGTATATCCTCTTCTTTTATTGCGACCCATACTTCATCCCTGTTAATGAACTGAAAGGCAAATAGGGGTATTTTATGCGCTTCTAAAGCATGATGCTCTAATACATGTAATACACTTTGCTTAATGCTGAAACTTTCATGGTCTGTGCTTTTTAATTCACAAAGAAAATGCCTGTTTTCTCCATCGCATTTTTCTATCCATCCAGCGCCACTGTTTTTTGTAGGGTTTAAACCTAGCCTGTGCATTACTTCTGCTTCATTCTTTCTATACCACTTTGTACTACGTTTCTGCATTATATAAAATCTCCTGTCTTGATTGATTTTCAAGATAATCTCGTTCCAATATTTTTTTGCTTATATCTTTTGGTTCTATTCTTTTGTTTTCCCAGTTTGCTACCACTTCCAAAACATCTACAATCTCTTGTGCTGTTATTAAATCAATATTAACATATCTTGTTTTGGTTTCATATACTGTTTCAATTTTTTCTTTTACTTTGTTTGCAAACTCCTGTACATCATATTCTTTCTCAATCTTCATTTTATTCACCATCCTGTTCTTTTAGTTTTTGTTTTGTTAATGCTTCAAGGTATTTGATATACCCTAAACCAAGTTTCTGTGTACTTTTACTTCTGTAATTCTTTCTTGCTTCATTGAGTTCTGCTGTTCCAAACAAGTCTTTGAATCTTGTTTCTGTTTGTACTATTACATAACTATAGTTACTTCCTTTTCCATTTAACATTTAATCTTTATACCTCCATTCTAAAAAATATAATCTTCTTAAAATAGCATTTCTAAGATTTATACGTGCAACTTTATTGAGCTTTTTAATACATTTCGCCATGTATTTTCTTAAATCATTTATTTCTGCTTCTGTGATATTATATTCTTCATACTTCATTTTCTTCATATCCCCATTCTAAGTGTGCTACTATATACATCTTTTTCATAACAGCCTTTCTAAGGCTTGTATATGCCCCTAGATTGAACTTTTCTTTTCCATCAATACATTTTGTTATGTATCTAATTAAATTGTCTATTCTATCCTGTAATGTACAATAATCATTACAATGTTTATCAATTCCTCTCCATTTTTCTATAGGACAATAATTACATGGTGAATCAAATCTATACTGTAAATCACGTTCTTTACTTGCAATATAGCAAGCTGAACAGTCACAAGACACTAATAAATTGTTCTTTTCCTGTTCTGTTATATTTCCCCTAACAAACAGATTAAATATTGCTGTTCTTTTTAATGATGAAATATATAATGTTTCTATTTGTTCTTGGATTACTCTATAATATTCAATACCTCTAATTTTGCTTGTTCTAGATGCAAATACCTTTATTACTTCTTCCCAAAGCATTATATGTATTTCATTGTACCTTTTTAATATGTTTTGTTCCATGTTTGTTTTACCTCCCTATTGTACTTTTGTTATTTCTCCTACACATTCACTAACATATTTACAACCTAAACAGCTAAAGAACTGGCATTCTCTACCACAATCTTTATGTTTACGTGCTAAACAATTACCATTCCTACATTCCCATTTCAAACAAGGAAGATTATTATGCCTTTTTAATAAAATATTTATTGCGCCTTTTATTCTTTCATGTTCTATGTCTTTCTGTGATGGATGTTTATTTATCATTTATTTCACCCCTATTTCTTCCATATACCACCATTTTGTTTTCCTATTCACCTTTTATAATTCCTTTTGCTAGTTTGCCAATGAACTGTTTGTCCATCCCATTCAGCCTACTAAACAAATCAAAACCTGTTGTTCCATCAAAATCATAGAAAACATATCCATACTGGGTGTTTATTCTAATTGTTTTCTGTGAATATACTTTTTGTAGTTCTACAAGTTGTTTTGCTATTTCATCAAACTTTTTATCACTCCATTTTGGACTATCCTCTTCATAGTACAAATAACTATGTATTAAAATAACTCTTTGTAAGAAATCTATTTTTAATTTATCTGTCCAATATGCTGGAAAAATATACATTTGTTATTTACCTCCTTTGTTATTATATTTTCTTCTAATCTGTTTTAATCTCCTTATTTGTTATATTACTGTTATCTTGTTTACAAATAATACTATAATACATTTGTTATTATATGTCAATAACTATTTTAAAAATAAACAATAACTATTTTAACTTTTATAATATAAGTTGTATAACTTTATAAAGAAAAATATATATAAATATATATACAAAAAGAAAAATTGTTCTTTAAAAATTTATTTGTTTTATTCCTCTTCGTTTGCAATCTTGTTTAAATGTTATATTATTCTTCTTTAAATATTCTCTTACGTTATAAACTGTTTCCTTTTAACCTTAAAATATTACATTCCATTATATGACCCTCCTATTTAACGATTTAAGACACTTTATGCCTTTAGCCTATACTTTTATTACTGAACTATATAAACACGCTAGAAACTTAAAATACAAGCTCTAAAGGTATAATAAAAGGTAGCTTTTTAGACTACCTTAAACTCTTCCCTAAATACTTTCATGTATTTGTTATTTCCAAGTGTGTATTTATTAAATGTATTAATTGTATCAGCTCCCAATCCTTTGAATACTGCAATCTCTAAAAGCGTGTTAATATCAATTCCAGCTTTCTCTAATTTTGTTACTGCCATAATACATCTATAACTGAATGTTGCTCTGATTCCATTTGTTCTAGCCTGTGTTCTTAATTCTTCAATAAAATCAACAAGCTCTGTATTTCCATTTGCAAGGTTTAGTTCTATTCTTCTGTCATAATCAAACTTAATTGTAACAAATCTATCAAGTGTTGCTTGGTCAAGAACAAGTCTACCTGTATACATTTCATCAGCACCACTTCCAACAGTATTTCCAGCCGCTACTACTCTAAAGTTTTCATTTGCTTCTACTCTACCAATTGGGAACTCAAAATATCTATTTGCAAGTGCCGCATTAAGTAATACTAATACTTCTGGAATACTTGCATCCATTTCATCAAGGAAGAATAAACCACCTTTTGTAAACGCTTTATAGAATTCTGTTTCATGGTAAACGCCACCAGCATCAATGAATCCTGTGATTTTATATTCTTGCTGTACACTGTTTGTGAAATAGAAATCCAAACCTAAATCCCATGCAATCTGTTCAAGTGTAAAGTTCTTTCCTGTTCCTGCATCCCCTACAAGGTAAACAGCTTCATTCTGTTCAATACAAGTTTTAATTAAATTATATTTCTCATGTCTGATTTCTTTTTCTTCTTCCACTAAAGAAATTTCTTTTACTGGTTCTTCCTTTTTAGGTTTTACTACTGGGTGAATAAGCTCCACAGAAGTTTTATTTGTTTTACTTTTTCTTCCTTGTGTTTTAAGTTCGTTTGTTGTTCTGTTTTCTGAACGGAAATTTTCCGGATCTTTATACTGTGTACCATTTCCATTTTCATCAAACGTGTAATAATAGAAGATGCCGTGAATCTCAAAAACATAAACACCATTCTTCTGCATTTCTCTAATTTCTTTGGTATGTTTTCTGAATGTTCTTTTCAGTGTTACAACACCAAAATCTGTTTTTGTTCTGCACTCCACGTGCATATCATCAATCTTTGTTACACTTTCAAATGTTCTTCCTATCATCATTTTGCTCTCCTTATTTGTTTTCTGACTTATTTATTTGTTCCTTACATCTATTATAATATACCAAACAAACAAATAAGTCAATAGTTTTGTTTTAATTTATTTTGTATTTTTCAATGTTTTTTATCTCTTCTTCTATAACATTTCTTGGAACATAGTATTCGCCTTTGTATAAATGTTTTACTTCTTCCCAACCTGTACATTGACCGTAATCGCTACCAAAATCTTTGCAATCCTCTAATCTTTCAATCAATCCGAATACTATTCTTCTAAACATACTCGGATGTGCTAACGGAAATGCAAGCTGTTTTAAGTTCATACGCTGTGAACTATCTTTTACTTTCACTCGAATATCAATATAACCCTTTGATTTTCTACTTCTTGTTACGACACTAACAAATACATTACAACGCATGCCTTGTTTTTCTAGCTTATCTACAGCCTGTAAGAACTTTACGCTTTCGCGCATCATTGTTTGTGTTGATGTTGCACCACTATAGCCAAAATCTTTTGTTATGTTTACAACTTTCTGTTTTTGAACAACTCTTTTATTGTTTATCATATTTGTTGGAATACCTTGTAAATATCTTGGAACACTGCACTGGAATCCAGCAATATCATAAAACGCTTTGTTTCTATATCCATTGTTATTTACATTAACTTTGGCATCCAGTTTACTTTTTAAATGTTTTGCTCCATCTTCCCAACCATGAAACAATAACTCCCTTGCTTCCTCCATTGAATGTGTTCCTGTAAAACCATAATTATTATTATCTGATGCATGATATTTTTGATAGAATAATGTTCTTTCTGTTGTATCAATATAATGAACCACATCTGCTATTGAATTAAAACTAATATTTATATCATTGTTTGTCTCTGTTCTTTTCATTTTTGTTTTCTCCTTGTTTGTTTTCTCTTGTTTACAATTACTATATTACTATGTTTGTTATGTTTTGTCAATACTTTCTTTAAAATTTTATAAAACAAAAAAAAGGAACGCTTTTTATACGTTCCCTAAAATGTTTCTTCTTTTAGTTTTTGTTTTGTTTTAGGAATGAATCCATACATAGCAATACAATAAGAATCTGCTAAATCATCATTTATTTTACATGGTACTTTCTCAGCTCCTATTTTAACGTTTATAACGCCTTTCTTACCCCTACCCTTATATTCCTCTGCTATATACTTTAAAAGTCCTTTCTGCTTTAAATACAAGATTGTAGGATACTTGTTAGGATTTATTCCATATTTATTCTCTTTTGGTTTGCTTGTTCCAATAACTGCATTCTTCCATGCCTTAGTATCTACACTATAAACTTTTATATTATGTGCTAGAAATACATCTAATATTGTTACGATTAAACCACCTGTTGTAATTAGATACTGGGAACTCATATGTCCACCACTGAACGTTCTAATTCGCTCTATAATACATTTTATTTCAATAGGCTTATATTCCCTTAGTAGCTCATTTAAAATTGATTCTAGGACGCTTCTAAGGTCTTTACGCTTATCATAGTTATTTTTGCATCCATCAAAGTTTACACTATACATTTTCAACAGCTTTTTATCTTCTAATACTGTAATTCCTGTTCGTGTATAACTTTCATCAATTCCTATTACAACCATACTCCATTATATACCTTTCCTTTTTAGCTTTTGCAAGTTTCTTTCTAAATTCTATTTTATCTTTCTTTGTGTTCATCTTTGTATCGTTGCATTCACAAAACTGAATTCTTTTTATATGTTCAGAAATCCATGTACTTTTTACAAGTTTAAATGTTTTAAATTTTAGGTTATATAAAAGATATTTGTTTCCTACTTTACCACAATACAGAATTGTATATGTGTTTGTTTCTGATTTTAATTTAAACAGCGTTCCAATTTCTATTCTGTTGCAATCACTACATCCCATTGTTTTAAGTTCGCTGTCTTTTGAAATCCATCCTATAATGTAGCCACTTAATAAATTGTTACTGCATCCATATCTATAGAACTTTTGTTCCTTTGTTTGTTCCTTTTTGTTTTTGTTCAAATAACAACATTCTGCACAACTTATTTTCCTCATGCTTTCAACCACTCCAAACATTTTTCTTTTGTTGTAAATACTGGATAAATATCTCTTTGTGTTTTTCTTATTCCTGTATCTATTGTACTGTTAATACATAAAAAGTTTTGTTTATAGCTTTCTATGTTTTCCTTTTTATCTGTTACACACTTAATTGGTTTTAGGTTATACAATGTTTCTTCTTTGCGTACTATACATTCTTTTACAATACATTTTAGAACAACATTCTTTTTTGCCTTTTCCCTTTTACTTACAAATACAAGAAAACATTCCTGTTCTGGAAGTAATCGTAAATATGTTTTATGTATGTTCTGCATCCCTTTACACTCCTTTGTTTCGCACTCCATGCAATCTAAATATGTTACACGGAGTGCATATGCTTTGCAATATTTTGACATTAATTAGCAATCCTTATCTTTTACAATTTCTAAATATTTATCTAACCATTGAAACACAAAATGAATGTTATATGACCCAAAACCAACATTATAAAATTCGCTTCCTACTTCTTTGTATTTAATTTCAAAATAAAAACCTAGGTTTACTCTTCTTACAACAACCTCCGCTTCTGTTACCTTTATTTTCTCAACTTCCATTTCTCCACATGAATTTTTCATAACCTCCATCATTTCTATTCCCATTACTTATACCAACCTTTCTTTTGTTTTTCCATAGCATACATCTTTCATGTTGCATTCTTCTGCCATCTTACAATTATACCCTGTACATTTCTTGTGCCTTTTTACAAGTTTGTTTTGTTCCAATAGCCTTGTTTTACTTTCCTGTATTCTTTCCAATCTTCCAATGTATTGTGCGATTTCGCTTGGATTATATTCATAATGGTATACTTTAAATTCCTGTGTGTTTTTATCATCACACAAAACTATTCCATGGTGTATTCCTGTTAAATACATATAAAGCTGGCATTGTTTTCTACCGCTTGCATGGTACTTTTGTTTTTTGAATGTAAATGTATTTACACTTTTGATTTCTACAATATATGGTATCTTTTCCACACTATCATCATATACACTTTCAAGCTTGTAATCGGCTGGTATTTCGCATATTATATCGGGGGTATAAGATAAGTCAAACTCTTCTGCAAAACGACTATAATCGCAATCTAGAGGCTTACACAAGCCACCCCTAATAAATAGCCTTTGCCACTTCTCATGTATTGCATCACCCTCACTGAATATTCTCCTTAATCCTACTGGTACTTGTTCTCCTTGTAACTGTTTGTAAAATAATGATAATACTTGCTGTCGTATACAAAACTTATCATCTGATACAATTACTGCACTTGCATGTAATCCTTTTCTTTCTGTTGTTTCTGCACCTCTTGTCATTACGCTTTTTAAAAACTTAATTTCTTTCGGAATGTCTTTATCTAAATAAAATAAACCATTTAACATTTGTTCTATTTCTTTTTCTTGTGTACTTTGTACTTTCGTAAATGTTTTGTCTGCATCCTTTTTAATATCGTCTATTATTCCCATTTTATTCTCCCTGTTCTGAAATAGATAGTATGTTTGTTTGTTTCAAACCAGTGGTTGTACAGAACCTTGTTCTTGCTTGCTTTTCTGTCTCGGCATAACAGAAGAATTTATGCTCTGCACTTCCACCGCTTGTATATGTTCGCTTAAATACTATACAATAAAATATCACTCTAACATTTCCTTGTATTTTTTCTTGTGTTCATCCATAATTTCTTTTCTAACAGAATCAAGGTCTGCAAAATCAACAAAACCACGTTCATAGAATAACGGGATTTCACAGCTCTGCATTGGATTACAAACTTTACTTTTTACAACTTTAACTTTCATAATCATTCCGATACGCTCTTTCGCTTCTGTGTTGAATGGATTGTGGTTAGGAATTTCAATATAGCCTTTTCTTGCTACTTGTATTCTAAGTGATGCACTATGTTTTAATTTATGACCACCCGGAGTTTGTATGTTATCTCCAAAAGGTAATGCATTCATTTTGTCTCTAATCTGATTAATGAATATAACTGTTGTTCCTGTCTGTTCTATTACATCCTCAAGTGTTGGTAAATACTTATCCATCAACCTAGCTACACCACCGATACGCATTTCCTGTTCACTGTCTGTATTTACCGCTTTTCTGATTTTGTCGATATCATCCTTTGGTTGCATTGATGGTACACTATCAATCATAACAAGCGGTATTCCCTCTTCCGCAAACCTTATTGCCCTGTTAAATGCTTTTTCTCCATATCTTGCTCTATATACAATCATTTGTTTTGGTCTGTTTCCGAATAGTTTTGCTCTCTCTCCATCGAATGTTCCCTCGATCGGAATATCCAAACACATATCATGCTGAGCGCATAACTGATAACCTAATGTTGTTTTTCCGGCACTCTCTGCACCAAATATCTCTATAACTCTTCCTTTAGGAACTCCACCACCAATAATGTTATCAAGGTCGACAAGTCCTGTACTCCATCTTGGAATTTTAAGTGCATCCGATTTACTTCCTAAACTGTAAACACTTCCTTTTTCCTTTTTGTCAATCTCTGACATAAGTTTTAATATTCCATCTTTATTCATTCCTTTTGCCATTTAAAATTCCCTCTCTTCCTTTTTTAATCAACCTTTTTAATGTTCTTGAAATCTCTCTATATCTCATTTCTGTTTGCCATACCATATCATCTTGTTCTAATATTTCGGACAGCTCTTCAAACTTATCTATATACCATTCTGCTTTCTTTAAATCCTCAAGTCTGTTTTTATATTTATACCTCCAAACATACTTATATGCATTCTGCACACAATATTCTGCGGTTCTTTTTACTCCAAACGTCATAATCATTGCATCTATACATTCAATACTTGTTCTATCTTTGTAGTGTGCCGGATTTATATTATCTCGTTTCTTTCGTTCTTCATTCTCCATTGTTTCAATAATTTCTTTCATCACTTTTCTACCTCGCCATTAATGTGCTATTATATTTTACTATTCTGCTCATATATTTGTTTTTGTTAAATTCAAGTGCGCCCTGTTCTTTCAGAATATCAATCACCCTTGTTGTAACGCTTCTCCCTTTGCATCTATCATAGAAATCATCATAAGATTTAAATACACCCTTTCTGCGCTCTTCTTCTATGGTTTCTGCGGCTTTTTCTCCAATGCCCTTAATAATACTCAACCCTTGCTGTATAACGTCCTCTCCGTCCATTTTACGCAATGAGGTTTTAGCTGAATAATTTACATGAGGTAACATAACCACAGCACCATCTTTTACCGCAAACTGTGAATACTTGAATATATCTGCATCATTATCTGCATACTTCATTTTAACATACCAAAACTGTGTTGGGTAATGTACTTTGTAAAACATCTGGTCAATACTTATTAACGCATACCCTGTTGACTTTACCTCACACACTTTCATGTGCCACGCTTGCAACGTGTTAAGGTTTGGAACATACCAAAGACATATGTTTTATAACACTTAGTCTCTTCCATTATGTTCTCTGAATCTTTTCACGAATTTGTTATATTTTCTTTGCATTCCAAAACTACTATAATAAACATGAACATATAGCAACATCATATTTCTTTCATCCGAACTTCTTAAATTCCATATGCCATTTTCACCTTGTATCAGATTTAATGGAGCGAAATTATAATGATTTTCAAAAACACGCTTGCACCATTCAAGAAAATCTTTTGACATTGAACAGATAAAGAATTCTCCCGCATCATTTCTTATCCATCCATCACCATCTATAATTCCTCTTAATAAGTAATTTATATACTGGACTTCTGACTTTTTCAATTTTGGTGGCTGTAGTGTCAAACTCTTTCTTTCAACTACTCCGAATCTTTTTAACTCATTCACAATTCTTTCTGAATTAATAGTGAATCTGTATTGTTGTTTTCTGTTCCCACTTTTATTTATGATTGTCGGCTCTTTTCCAAAATAATTACATACGAATTCTATCACATCTTTATCTGTCATTGATAAACAAATCTGGTTCTTATGAACCCAACCATCTGTCAACATCAATCCTATAAAATACGCTTTAAATGGTTCATCTATTATTTTAAAACTTACTTTTCTACGTGGATTCTTTACTTCCAATGCTTCTTGAAACGTTCGCATTTTTCCACCACGTCTTGTGACAATATCATAAATACTTTTCTTTGTTTTGAATCCATATATGTTCATTAATTCTTTTACTTGATATCCACTTTCGTATTTCTCTTTTAATTGTATTTCTTGCTCTATAGTTAGTTTTCTTTTACACATATATAACACCTCCGTAAACTTGACTGCTGATTACCCATTTCTATAGTATATGGATTTATATATACTATATACCACTTAGCACGATTAGTCAACCGCTTTTATTTCAGCTTATGGCATCCGAATGATTTTTTCTGAATTTCTTCTGCATTCACACTTTACCTTTCGGTATATGTTGTAGCTCACTCGGCTTTAGGGAGTCCTAGCAATTTCGGAAGTTTTCAGCACACACTTTACATGTATACTGCACCCAAACTTTTAGTTTGATGACCCTTGTTGAATCCATAGATTAGCATACTCGCCCATATACTATTTGTTTGTTCTCTTGTTAATCCCTCTTGCCTACATCCTCTAAAGAAATCTTTCTTCATTTGTTCAATAATTGGAATGTATTCCGGTTTTGTCAAGTTCTCTGCTTTCTTCATAATCTTTAACATATCAAAACTCTGTTGCGGAGTTAAGTGTCCAACTTTCTGCGCTACTTCAACTGTTTGCTCTTGGTATAACATTGTTCCATATGTTTCTTGAGTATATTTATAATATGGTGTGTTCTTATCTACATTATCAGAAAGTTTGTTATGTGCATATGTTTCATGCATATGTAATTGTAATGGTGCTGGTCTGTTTAATGCGTTCACTGCTATAATATCATTTATGCAATCACACTGAATCATATCAAGAATCTTTTTAGGTGCTGACTTTTCCATCTGAAAAATCCCATCTGTTCTTCCCTCTCTGAATCCCTCTATAACTTCTTCGCTTTCTTCATCTTCTTCTGTTATTGTATGCCCTGTTTTCTCTCTAAGCTCACGCATTTCCGACATTGTTTTAAGTCCAAGCATGTCAAACTTTACACAATTAATATGCTCTAAATCATCTTTGTCAAAACAACTGCTTAACGCTCCTGTCTTTCTATCTCTCATAATAATACAAGTATAATCACTTATATCTGTTCCAACCACAGCAACCCCAGCCGCATGTTTTCCAAGATACTTTATTTTTCCATAAAGTTTTGAAAAATGTTTTATAATGTTGTCATACTTTTCATTAAACTCTTCTGTTCTGTATCCATTCAATAAGTTACTCATATTCAGTTCATCATCTACTATGAATCCCTTAATATATGACTTAATTTCTGCAATCGCTTTTTTATTTTCATCTGCTTCAAACCAATCAACATCTTTTGTTGTTTTTAAGTTACAAACACTTGCCAAATCATTCACAAGATTATCAACTCCATACATTCCATAAGAACAAATCTGTATTGCTTTGTTTGGATATTTGTTTATAACATAGTCAATTACTTCCTGTCTCCTATCTCGTTCGAAATCTAAGTCAATATCCTACCTTAGTCGTTCGTTTCCAAACTATCAAGGCTAGACTATATCTTCCACTATTGTGGCATTCGCACTTCGGAATGGTGCTTATCTCCATTCCTACACTTGTTACTCTCTTCACAAACTAGTCGTTACACCTTCATATACTACTGTATATGCTTGGCACGGTATTCCCTCTATCTCACCTTCACTGGTTTAGGGTTTCTTAGTCAGATTATTCGTCTATGGTCTTATGCCCTATTATCTTGTTGTAACATTTCAATAAGGAGTCTTATTTTTCTGATACCGTTAGCATATTATAATAATACACACCATTAAGCAATGTTCACGAATGATACCCAATTAAGTTTAGGCAATGACTTCTTTTCCTTTCTCATAAATCTACTAAAATCAAGTTTATATTTTATACTGTCTACTTCTGTAATTCCTACTGCATAAGCTACAAGACAATTACATACAGAACCTCTTCCTTTTCCTGTTTCAATTCCATTTTCTTTCGCCCACGTTATGTAATCTCTAACAATAAGGAAATAGTCTGCAAAACCATGGTAGTTAATTACTTCCAATTCTTCTTTACATCTTTTCCAGTATTCCTTATTCCATTTGTTTCTGTTTTTCAATCCCTGTTTTGTTAATGTTTCAAGTTGTTTTGCTCCATCATCTGATATTTTAGGAAGTTCTAATTCTAACCCATCTAGTATGTTTTCTTCTACTTTGTTATATATTTCTTTCATATTATCTGCAAATCTTTCTGCAAGTTCCATTGGCTTTTTAAACTTCTTTTTATAGATGTTTGCAAACCGTTCTGTTATCTCATACTCTGTAGGCATGTACCTTTCACTGTATGTTCTTTTTACATCCAATGTTGTTTTTCCAATTTCATGCATTTTACAATATGTATCAAAATCTTCTTTACTTCCAAAATGTGAATCACTTGTTAGAATACATTTTATTTTCTTTCTTCTAGCCATTCCCATAAGCTCATAATCTGTTCTTTGCTGTGTACCCTGTGCATCTATCTTATATGGCTGTATTTCAACGTATAAATCATCTTTGAATATTTCCTTGAACTTATCTAACAAACGCTCTGCTGTACTTCTATGACCATTTAAAATAGCTTGTGACGTTGCGCTTGCTATACAAGCTGTCGTACATATAAGTCCATCCGAATATTTTTCAAGTAACTTAAAATCAACTATTGGTTTATAATAGAACTGTTTTGTGTTTGCTTCTGTCATAATGTGACATAAATTTTTATATCCTTGCAAATTCTTCACAAACAAGTTCAAATGGTAACTCTTTCTTTTTGGATTTTCTTTATTGAATTTTGGTTGGAAATATATTTCGCATCCCATAACTGGTTTTATTCCAACTTCATTACATGCTTGATAATGTTTTATTAATCCACTGATTGTTCCATGGTCACTTATCCCTAATGCTCTGTAGCCTAATTCCTTTGCGTGTTTTGCTAAATTTATAGACTTTCCAAACCCATCAAACAATGAATATTCTGTGTGCCTGTGTAAATCGAAAAAATTTCCCATTTATATCTTCCTTTCTGTTCTCTATGTTCTACTTAATTATAACAAAAGGGTTGATTTTGTCAACCCCTAACATATAACTTTATTTTGTTTTACTCTTCCCAGTCATCCTCTTCATCTTCATCCCAATCGTCAGAATCATTTTCTTCGTCTGCTTCTTCCAAAAGGTCAATATAATATTCTTTTGACTTCTTTGGTCTGCAATCAATGTCTCGCTCTTTACACAGCTTGTAAAGCTCCTGTGGCTTCATACTTTCATAATCGTTTGTTTCATCCTCTTCTTCATCCCAATCATCTGTTTCTTCAACTTTTGTTTTAGCTTTTGTTTTTGTTTTGTTTGATTTCTTCTTAGGTTCATCCTCTTCATCAAAATCTTCATTGTTATCTGCTGGATATGCCTTATCAATGTATTTTAAGATTGCTGAATCAGACAATGGCTTTACTTTGTTATTTCTAAATTTTGCTTTGTCTAACGGAATAACAGAATATGTTGTGTTCTGCCCTTTACCAATTCTTTTAATCTCATAGTCTCTATCAAGAAGCGTTCCATATGTTTCATACAATGAAGCAAGTGCTGGAACTGGTGAACAGTTATTAACTGCCGCCATTAACAGTTTTACTTCTTTGCTTTCGTAATCGTATACACTCCACACATACATCTTTCTTGTTCTTAAGTTTTCATCTTCGCAATACTCACAAGTTCTGCCAAATTCCTCTTGGCATGGAACGTTTACACCTAAAGCAAAACTGTCATGGAACTTGATTTCTAAACCATCTTCCATATCTGTTAAGAAATGAACTCTTGCTTTTGAATCCTCTTTGAAAAACATAAATTTTCCCTTACTTGTTCCACTCTTGCTGATTTCACTTTTAATGTCTGATAACTTAATTTTTCCCATGTTGTTTCTCCTTTTATTCTTTTGATATGTTTGTTTTATACTCACCGATTTCTACCGCACAAAACTGTTTTGGATTTATGATATAACCACCGAACTCTATATATGCATTTGCATCTTCAAGGTAACATTGTTTTATAACATTTGCTATATTACTAACTGAATCTTTCACAACTTGTTTTGCCTGTTTTACAAGTTCTGTTAAAAGCATTTCATCAAAACTTGCTTTGTCCTCATTACGCATAAAACCGAATTTTGTTTCGTATTCGCTACAAATCAGTTTGTACTCTTCACTTTCTTCATTATACTCTCCATGTACTGTTCTGTCAATCGTTAATTTTTCCAATGTATCTTTGTGATACAAATTCATTTTACAAGTTACTTTATATTTCAGTACCATGCTTTCTGACCCTCCTAGAACGCTGTTTAGCGGCTTTTATTTCTTCCTCTGACATTTCCCCTACATCCTTTTTATCAACTGGATAATCAAAGCGTATCACATTAAAAAACCGCTTTAAATACTCTGTTCCTTTTATTCCACATTCATCATTGTCTAATGCGGATATTACTGTTGTAATTCCTTTTTGTTTTAATTTGTTTACTTGTTCGTCTGATATATGCCATCCGAGAATTGCAACAACATTCTTTATATGCCCTCTTGTTTTAAGACTTAAATAATCCATGAACCCCTCACATATATATGGAATGCAGTTCTCTTCATAAGTTCCACATAATGTATCACGCTTTCTGAATCCCTCATTGTATAAATACTTTCTTTTCTTTTCAACATGCGGGTTCATTGTTCTCCCAACCCATCCCATAAACTTTCCATTGTCCAATATTGGAAATATAAATGGGTAAGCAACATTATAATTGTATTTACACTTTGAAACATTCAATGCACGTTTACTGAATCCACGTTTCTTCATGTATTCAATTATTTGTTTTTCATCCTTGCTGTTTGCTTCATTCCAATCTGTTGTTTTTAATCCATAGTAATAGTCCTTTGCTTCAATCAATGCTTGCTTACTTTGTTTCTTACGCTTTCTTTTGACCTTTATTTGTAGCTTTTCTATCTTATCACTATGTAATATTTGTTCTAACAAACAACATGCCTGTAAATCATTTAACTCTGGATGTGCTTTCATAACAAAATCTAATGAATTGCCTTTTGCTTCACAGCCAAAACAAAAAAATGTTCCATCATCTAAACAAATTCTCATTGATGGGTTTATATCATCATGAAAAGGACATATAATATTAAACTCTGTTGTTGTTATTTCTTCAACAATTCCATAATAGATTAATACTTTCGCAAGTTCCTTTCCTCCATATGTTCTTATCATGCATCCTGTTCTAGCCTTTCTGTTCTGTTATCTTAATGTATGGCTCTGATATTTCAACATCACAGCATTTTCCTAACTGTGCTTTATCCTCTTTACTTATTTTGCCTGTTTCATACATTCTATCTAACTTTGTTTCGTCCATGCTTTCTTCAACATCAATGAACTTTTTGAACTTCTTCGCATCTACTCCACACTGTTTCAAATACTTAATAAGTCCATCCATATCATTTACTTTGTATGTTTTGTTTATGACTTCCTTATATAGCTGTTTTGAAATGTTTTGTTTTAACTTTTCAAACTTCCATGTTAGCTTCTTTCTTCTAACTTTTGTTATTTTAAGTTTCACATGGTTTGTATAATAGTTCATCCCATCTTTTAACTCAATATCAAAAGTTTCTTCTCCTTTTGGGAGATTTGTAAACATAAAATTCGTAACTGCAAGCTGTTCTTTTTTTCTTACTTCATCGTAATATTGGTCAAACTTCTTTTTCTCTTGCTGTGCTTCATACAATCTTCTAACACTCTGTTCTATCTGTGCTGTATTCATTCTTCTGTCCTGTCCTTTCCTTGTATTCTTTTACTGCCTGTCTCTGTGCATATAATACTGAATTAATATCTTTAGGATATGTTCTGACATTTACATCACGAATGAAAATAAGTTCATCAAATGTTAATTCTTTCTCTTCTCCTACTGGTGTCTGTACTCTTACAAGCTCCTTTCTTCTATTTACTCCGACAACTTTTGCTGTTCCCAACTTCTTTAAAAGTTTTCCATGTTTTGTCTCAATAAATCTAACATAACAAATCATGCAACCAACCTGTAAAACATTGTCATAAATTCTCTGTTCTTTTCTTGAACCATATTTCATTTCGATTTCTTCAAGTGTTGCAAATTTTCTTTCTTCTGTTTCATCTATACTTGTTTTAACCTCTTTTGTTTCTTCTACTACTGCCGTTTTATCAACTTCTTTTTTTCTACTTACTAAACGATATGTTTCAACCCATGCTTCATTGTCATCATTACTTGGGTTAGGCTGTTCCTGAACTACATTGTTTTCATAAGCATTAAGTCTGTCAATCAACTCCTGTTTTGTGAACTTATGTCCTTTGCTTTCTAATGTGAGTCCTCTATTTCTTGACTCCTGTTTTAACTCTGCAACTTTCATTTCTTCAAATCTCATTTGTTTTGTTCTCCTTTTCTTTTTATGTCTTAATTATATCACTCTGCTTTTTCTTTGTCAATATCTATTTTAAAACGATTATGCAAATTACTGATAGCATATAAATCATTCCAAACAATGATAAACAAGCTATGATATCATTAAAATCCTGTTTTGTTATTCCCCACTCTTTCCAAAAGACTCGGAACACTCTTTTGAACGTCCTCACCTTTCTTTTTACTTTTCTCTGTAGCTTTCTGTAGTTGTATGGTGTCATTTTGTTTTATCTCCTATACCCTTATAACAAATCTATTTGAATCTGTATCATAATCTATGTTTTCTATTGACTTTATCGTATAACGACTCATCTGTTTTACTGTCATTTCCTCTGCTTTGTACCGTTCTCTCTCTCCTATGTCTATAATTAAAATTCTTTCGAAATCTCCATAAAAGAATCTATTTATAAAATCATACAATGTTTTATTCATGTTATGCAACCTCCTTACAATATGTTCTATGCTCTCCTTTCTGAAATGTCTAACAGCTTCTTTACTGAAATCTGAAATTCCTCGCTTGCTCTATGCACTTCTAACACTCCTATATCTGTCATGCATTTCAGATATCCATACAACTTGTTTTCTGCTTCCTCAAAACTAGCCAATCCTCTTCTGTATGTTGCTAATACGATTGTTTCAAACTCTACATATTTTACCATTTTTATTTCCTCCTAATTTGTTTTCTTTCTTGTTTCTAAAACTATATTAACATATGTTTCAAATACTGTCAACATTTATTTTAAATATTTTTTAGCAAATTCTTCGTTGCTCATTGTTTTCATATCATAAACATATTCAATAGCATCTGCACTGCTCATTCCAAGACCATCAACAAGCTCTATAACCATTCCTGTTAAATTATTATTTTTAATAAATTCTTTCTTCATTTTTGTTTTCTCCTTTTCTGTTTTATTTGTTTTCTCTTAACTTAATTATATTATATATCAAAGGGCTGATTTTGTCAACCCCTTAATTATATTTTTTTTAATTAAATAAACAATATCTTGCATAACTATAACCTTGTGTATTTACAAAAAACTTTTGTTCTGTTTTTTCATTTACAATCATTATAACATATTGCGTGTAATCTTCTTCACATCCACAAGGAACATCTTTTAAAAAATTAAAATCTTTTAACAAATTATTTTTGAAATAAATAAATTCTTTATCATTCATAATAAATGCCATTGAACAAATTGCCTTTACATTGTAATATTCATTTTCATCTAACAACTGTTCTGTATATTCTTTAAGTGTATTGTTTTTATTTAATTTAGGCTCTGCTAAATTTAATTTCATTTCTGTTTTAAATGTTCTTTTCTTCATTTGTTTTATCTTCCTAATTTGTTTTATTTATTAACTGTTTACCTTTAACTTGATTATATTATAACATATATAAAACAAAAGTCAATACTTTTTTATAAAATATTTTAAAATAAATAAAGCTATATAAAATATATAAATATATTAATTATATTATATATAATATATAGCCTTATGCTTTATTTTATTTATCTGTTTTGTTATATTTTGTTTCTTTCTTCTTCCACTTATCTGTATAAGTATCATTGTATTTATCCTTATACTTCTTGTGGTATTTGTCTTGCATGTTATGAATTGCTATTACATCGTATCCAGTACCCTTAAGCTGTTCGCACATTCTGTTTATTTCTTTTAGCTCTTTTGTTACATCCTGTATGAGTTTTGAAA
>ENA-ORCM01001064-ORCM01001064.1-human-gut-metagenome-genome-assembly--contig:-NODE-1064-length-24358-cov-4.109633_pt1 | contig 24358 bp, 28 predicted proteins | sample MGYA00242906_ERZ507928 | MGnify/ENA primary metagenome ERZ507928 (study PRJEB26167, sample SAMN06115497) | human gut metagenome | host: Homo sapiens | place: China:Shanxi | collected 2015-05-07...
CCAGCCACCGCTTTCCATATTCAAGAGCAACAGCCGCCGTATCATCTGCCATGAGGTGAGCATATCCCATGCGAGCGTTCCAGTACGGGTCATTTTCTCCCTGTTTCCATACAGTTTCCAAAATGTCAATGGAGTGTTGGATAAGTTCCTTATCTACTTCATCATCATCTCCATGCGCCTTGTGATCTCCCAATACTGCCAAATTGCTATAAGCCCGGCCAAGCAATACGGTCAATTTATATCCACGCTCTTTTTCCGGGATAGCTTCAATGGCTTCAATACACCGGGAAAATTCATCGTTTTTATTCCACTGTTCAAGTTGTTCCAGCAAATTGTCCATACCATAATCCTCCTCCAGTTGACGTTTTCAAAACAAAAAAGCGTTTCTATCCGCGCAGAAAACTGCCTTGATAGAAACGCTTATATATACCAATATTATTGGGGGCATGACAAAAGCCCGATGCTACATAGTTATAGCACCGCTCCGCTTGCTTGCTTGCTTGCTTGCTTGCTTGCTTGCTTTAGGATGGCAGAAGTCATGTTGCTTGTCAACCCCTTTTTGAAAAGTTATTTATAGACATTATAGCAGAACATTTGAAGTATGGCAATATTCTTTTTGGAATGTTCGCCCCCTGCACTATCCGCTCCAAAGCGCCTGTTTTTCGGGTTTGCACGAAACGGCAAGCAGGGCAGGTGTGCCCACACCTGCTATTTTTGCGTGGCCGGTAGCCCCGCAAAAATGCTTGTTGGGGAGCTCCCCAAACCCGCTGGACTTCTGGACACTTTGTCCAGAAGTCCTTATTGTCTGCGGCCCCGGCGCTACCGCTCCTGGGCCTTATCTTCCCGCCCTTCTGGATAGCAGCGCAGGAAGTCGATGTTGCCCTTGACCGCCACAGCCTCACGCATATCCGCCTGGGCTTTGCGGTACTCGGCATAGAGGGCCTTTTTCTTTTCAGAGAGCTCACGCCGCCGCTTTTTCAGCGCGTCCATCTTTGGGAGTTTTGCCCCGTCCAAAAGCTCACTCATGGCGGCCTTTGCCGCCCGATAGTCAGAAAGCTCCGCCTCGTGCTGGGCCAGATATTTTTTAGAATACCGGGCCGCCTTGTAGCCGTCAAACACGGGCCTCGTCTTTGCGTACTGCACCACCGCCCCCATGAGCTGGGAAGTATGGGAGAGGGCGGCCTCGGTGTCCCGCAGCTCCCCGGCCAGGGTGTGAAAGCGATCCACCGCCGCCTCGGTGGTGGCCTCCAGCGCCGCATAGTCGGTCAGCCCATGCTCCCGGAGATACAGGAGCGCGGCGGCCATCTGTTTGAGGTTGTAGACCTTCGCCCACCGTTCATAGGCCGGGCCTTTGCCCTGGGCCAGCCGATTTTGAATGTCGATGATGAGATCGACGCGCCGGGGCGGGGGCGGGCCATCCTTTGGCAGCTCCGGGATCGGGCGCTCCCCGGCGATCACCGCCCGGATGTCCTCCGGGTCAAAGCCCAGGCCCAGGGTGGACGAGCGCAGGCGGGTGGGCTTATCCTGCCCAGGGGCCAGGAATGAGATCACCCCGCCTCGGCCATGCTTCACCGCAAAGCCGGACTCCTCCATGAGCCGCAGGAACGCCGCAAAGTCGGCGGGCTTTTTCTCCAGGGCCGCGATGACAGCCAGCCGCACCCGCTGCTGGGCCGAGGGCGGGCGTTCCCCGATCCATTGGCCGTAGTGGAGAAAGCGGCCCTTGCTGTGGAGCTTCGGGTTTTGGATCACAGACAGATCATGCTCCAGGCATACCCGGTCAGAGAGCCGCCGCAGGGCTGCCGCCGATCTGAAAAAATCCCGGAATTTCCCGGTATAGTCCAGGGTGGTGGAATTGTAGTAAATGTGATTATGGATGTGCTGGCGGTCTGTATGGGTGGCAACGAAAAAGGCGTGCTTCCCCTTTGTCCAGCGCATAGCCGTTTCATAGCCCACCCGGTTTGCCTCCTCCGGGGTGATCTCTCCAGGACGGAAGGACTGCCGGATCTGATAGCACAGCACATCCGCATCCCGCCGCTGCTCCCGGCCCGTGACGGCTTTGTACTTTGCCTTTGCCAGCAGAAACTCGGCATCGGCTGTGCGGTGGTCGCACTCATAGGCGGAAATGAGCTCCCCGCCTTGGGTTTTCTCCGGGTTTTGGCCGTAGTCGAAACGGTCTTTCAGCGATTGGGCAACAGTTTCCCCCTTGCTGATATGGTGGGTGATCAAGCGTGTTGTGGCCGTAGGCTCACCTCCTCCAGATAGACGAAAAGCGGGCGACGGGAAAATCCCCGCCGCCCGGCACTTCTGGACAAAGTGTCCAGAGGTCATCAGCTAAACATAAAATCCTGCAAAGCGTATTTCACCCCATACAGGCGCTCCAGCAGCCACTCCCCGATAGCCGGGAGCCCAAAGGGGGAAACCAAAAACGCCAGCACCAGCATGGCAATACACCCGGTATGCAGCCCTGCGAAAAAACCGCAGGCCGCCAGCAGAACGAAAACCGTACACGCCAGCCAGCAGAGCGCCCCTGCGATGCAGGAGAGGAACGAGAGCACCGCCACAGCGAGGATCAGCGCCAGAACAAAGGGGGCCGCGATGATTTTCAAAATGATACGCATGGTTCATACCTCCTACAAAAGTTTGCTATTTGCCTCTATATGTATATTGTAACTCAGTAAGAGGGGGCCAACAAGGATGACTCCGGCTGCCCCCACCTCTGGACAAAGTGTCCAGAAGCCGGGGCAGCCGGGGAGCGTTGCGCTCCCCGGCAAGGGTTAAAGCTCCACCACCGCCGACAGCTTTTTGAGCAGGTCGGACAGCGGCTCCCACAGGGTTTCATAGTCCCGCTGGAGGGCCTTGATCTCCTCCGGGTAAATGCCGCCGTAGGTGTTCGCCTGGATCGCCACCTGGTTTAGATTGTTGGAGCACCGCCGCTGGAGTGATACCAACTCCCGGACGGGCGAAAGGTCAACATGGAGCACATAGCCGTTGAGCGCCATTTTCCGCACATAGGCCCCCAGGTTACGGACACCCGCCTCGGCCATGCGCTCCCGGATCAGCGCCAGCTCCTCCTCGGACACCATCACATGAAGATGGACAGGGCGGCGGCGCTTTTTCTGGCTCACCGTTCCTCGCGCTCCCGGCTCCGATAGGGGCGGGGCGGCTCCTTTACCTTGTCCAGCGGCTTTTCCTCCTCCGGGGGCTGGGGGGAGCCAAACACGCCGCACAGCCTTTTCATTTCCAGGTCGGCCCGATCCTGTTCCCTCTGTTTTTCCATACACATACCTCCTAACGCTCGCCCCTATCGGGGGCTTTCTTTTTTGGAGCCTCCGGCTCCCGGTGCTCCAGGGCCTCCCGCTGGGCGGCCTTGATTTGTTCGGCAATCGGCTGTTTTTCTTTCGCCTGTTTGTGGGCCTTAGCTGCTACTTGACGCTCCACCCCACGGGCGCGGGCGGTAAGCTGCTCCGGGGTGACATACTCTTTCGCCACATAGCTGCCAAAGTCGGGATAAAACCAGGTCAGCCGCCTTTGTTCCGGGACATGGTGGGCGTCCTCCCATTTGCCCACCACCTGGGCCTGGGCGTCCATCTGCCGCCGGATGTCCAGATTTTCACGGGAGGGCCGCAGCTCATAATCCTGCATTTCCCGCTCAGTCAGCGGCTGGGCATAGGTGATGGCACCACACGCCTGGAACGCCTCACCCGTCACTTCCAGGCGGGTGAAATATAAATCCATGTGGACAGGACGGTTAAAGTAGCTGTTCGGGTAGGTGCCGATGTCGATGGGCCGCTGGGTGGAGTAGTATTTGTAGGTTTCCTTGTCCGGGGCCTGCTCTACCTCAAACACATGATAGCGCCGCTGATAGTCCTCAGCCCGGTTGTGAAAATCCCGTTCTGCCATATCCGGCTCGTTGTGATAGTGGCCCCAAAAGAAGTCCCGGTGCCCGTCCTGCTCGTTGAATTGCCATGTTACATAGGGGTTTGGAGCCTTGGGGTTTTCCCCCAGCACAAAGCCACATTTGTTGTCAAACAGGATCGTGTGGCGTATCACATAGCCTTGATTTTCTTCCAGAATACCGCCTCCTTGTCATAATCAAATAGGCCGCCACCTCTGGACAAAGTGTCCAGAAGTGACAGCGTGGGGATGTGGAAAGCATTTGGCTAAAACGGGGGTAGGCCAAAGAAACATACGGCCCACCCCAAAACCGGCCCCGGAAAGCCTTGTGATCAGCGGGTTTTCCGGGGCCTAATTTTCCACACATCACCTCCGCTTTTTCCGCATATACTCCCGCTTTTGCCGCCGCAGGGCGATCCGGGCGCAAACCTCGGAGCAGTAGGCCATGCGCCCATCCACGGGGACAGCCCCGCCGCAGATGGGGCAGGGTTTGAAAACCGGGGGCGGGCCCTCGGTCAAGAGCGCCGCCTCCAGCGCCGGATCAAGGGGCAGGACAGCCTCCCGGAAATAACGGCAATAGGCCCCCGTCCAGCATTTGCCGAACATATAACATTCGCACTCCAGGGGCAGGCATCCATATTCCTTGTTATAGTTGGCGCACCACTTCACCACCAGGGCGCGGATTTTCCTTTTTTCCTCGCGGGTCAGTTCACGGGCCACCCCATCACCTCCCGGCAGGGGTTTTCAAAAGCTCCCGGTAGCAGGACACGCAGCTGATCCCCCGCCAGTAGGGGCACCCGGAGCAACGGGAGCCTTTGGGCGCTTTGGGGATGGAGGGGGCCAGAGGCCGGGGCTTCTGTTTCATCATTTTTTCATAGGGGTTATTGGTAAAGTTCATTCCTCATCCTCCTCGCTGTTTTCGTCCTCGTCCCAGGGCGGGCCGTCGTCCTCATAGTCCTCCTCGCCGTAGTCCTCCTCCGGCTCGGCGGCCTGCTGCTGTTTGGGCCGGATCACCTTGAAATAGAACGCGGCCCCGCCGCCGATCCCAGCCACTGCCAGGATGAGAAGGAGCCTCCCCATGCTGCCGCCTGTTTCCGGCTCCTCCGCAGGCTCCTCAGTTTCCGCAGGCTCCGGGGCGACGCCCACGCATTTTCCCATATTGACAGAGCAGACGGCGCACTCTGTATTGACAGCCCCCACCTCGCATTTTTCAGAGCAGGAGCACACCGCCTGTTCCACGCCAGCGGCCTCGGCTGCGGCCAGCAGGTCGGCTTCGTCCACCACATTCAGAAAATAGGTTTCGTACTGTTCGCCCTCCTCGTCCACGGGCTTGTCGTAGTCAATGACGAAATAAAATGTAGCCCCGCCGCTGGTCTGGACGGTGATAAACTGCTTGTTGGTGTTTTCGTCATAGAGCAGGTCGCGGGTCACAAAACCGCCCTCCTCCGAAAAGCCCTGGCCGGGCTCTATGGTAGGCTCCGGCTCCGGGGCCGGGGTTTCCATTATGGGATCGCCGTAATCAGAGCCCGCCCCGCCATCTGCATAGGCATAGGCCGGGACGCTAAAGCCGCATAAAAGAACAGCGGCGCAAAGCGCCGCCGTCAAAGACTTCCATCGTTTCATATTCAATTTTCCTCCTTTTCCATAGGCCCCGACTTCTGGACACTTTGTCCAGAAGTACCCTCCCGGAGCTGCTGAAGCACCAGGGGCAGCTCCTCCAGGGAAATGCTCAGACCCCGCACGATGTCCACGATCTCGCTGTTTTCCGCCTCCAGCTTGTTTTTCTCCAGCTCCTTGAGCCGGGCCTGCTGCTCGTTGATTTTGGCCTTGACCTTTTCGATCTCGGCCTGGATTTTTTGGCTTTTGCTTGCCGCCATAGAGTACCTCCAATCATGGTAAACGCCCGTAGGCGTAGAAATGGGACTGCCAGTAGCTTGTATTCAAATTCGCGTAGCTGATGGGATCGCCCGCATGGATCATCATCCCGTCCCCCACATAGATACCACAGTGGGAAACGCCGCTTGTATCATAGGTGCCCTCAAAAAAGACCAGATCGCCGGGGCGGGGCGCGCTGGTGGGGGTGCAGATGTTGTAGAGCCCCTGGGCCCCCAGGCGGCCCACATCCCAGCCGGAGTGATTGATCACCCAGGACACGAAGCCGGAGCAGTCAAAGGAAGTGGCTGGGGAGCTGCCGCCCCACACATAGGGATAGCCCAGGTACTTTTCCGCCTCGCCCAAGATAGCCGCAAAGGTTTCATCGTCCAGATATTCCTCCGGCACATCGTAGTCGGCGGGCGGTTTCGTGTATTTGTCCACATACCCGGACTCCGGGAACAGGTCGGGCCGGTTGCCCAGGCTGGACATATAGAGGGCATACCGGGCCAGCTCCTCCTCGCCCATAAGCTCCAGGGGGAGATGGGAAAGGTTTTTGTTTTCCAGCGTCACATAGCAGATATACCAGTTATACGGGACTTCCACCTCATAATCGTTGCCCTCGCTGTCTGTGCGGGTTTCCGTCCGGTAGCGCACCTCCACCACCACATCCTCGGTGAGAATGTATTGGCGGTCAAAGAGCATTTCCAGGGTGCCCTGTACCTGGGCAAGCGTCCATTCCCCCTCGTGAAGCACAGAGAGGATGGAGATGAGCACATAGGGATCGTGTTCAATCCCGTCCAGGTCAAAATGGTATTCGTCATAGTCGTGGGTGCTTTCGTAGGTGTCCAGGTAGTTTTGCAGCTCCGCCTCCATATCCGCATAGGCGGCCTCAGCCCCCAGGATGTCCTCATCCTTTGATGGATAGGTGGTAGCGCCCACGGCCCCCGCGCCGGAGTTGCCAAACATCACCAGGGAGGACGAACAGGACTGCATGATAAAGAGCAGGAGCACACAGGCCAGGGCCAGGAGCACCCCCACGGGATGCCGCTTGATGAAGCCCACCGCCTGGGCTCCGGCTCTTTCCGTGGCGGCGGCAGTCTGTTTTGCCGCCTTTGCCGCCCCAGCCCTGGCGGTCTGCCGTGCCTGCTTGCGGTATTGCCGTTTCTGCCAAAACCGTTTCCAGGCATTTTTCTCCAGCTCCGGGTGCTCCTGGGCCGCCACGCGGAACTGATGATCCGCCGCAGCCTTGATATATTTGGACTCCGCCCGCTGGACAGCCTTTGCCGGGTGTTCCCGGATTTTCTTCTTGACGAAGCGGGAGCCATGCCGCAGGGCGGTTTCACCCGCCAGCTCGGAACGGTGGGCTCCCTCGGTGCCCACATTCTCCTGTTCCACCTCAAAGAGCTTGCCATGCACGAAGCCGTGAACCGTACCGCCAGCGGCCCGGCCCACCCGCCTCACCGGGCCGGGCTTTTTGGGTGGCTTCTGCTTTGCCAGCTTATCTTTGGCCGCCTCCAGCTTTTCCCCGCGCTTTTCCATACGGAGCTTGGACGCGGCGGCCTGTTCCTGCTGGCTCTTTTGCCGAAATTTTGACTTCTGGACACTTTGTCCAGAGGTGCCGCTGTCCGCAGCCCCAGCATCACCTGGGGAGCCGCCCCCAGCGGCCTCGCCAGGATCGGCGGTGCTCTCCCAGGAGCCTGGGCGTTCCATTGGCTCTTGTTTTGGCCTATTCGGTTTTCGCTTCATTCTTCAAATCCTCCGGGCGGGTGGTGAGCAGGTTGTAAATCTCCCCTTTGGGGAAACGGTCAACAAAGGGGATGGTCACATCCCCATAGAACAGCAGGCCCTCGCCGGAATTGCTGTGTGTGATATAGGAAAGCTGGTGCTCGGAAATGCCGAGCTGCTTTGCCAGGATCGCCCGGTCACTTTGGGCCTGGGCCAACAGGATCATAAAGTCGGTGTTGTCCAAAATGGCCTCGATCTCCCGGCTGGCTAACAGGTCTTTCACATTCTGCGTAAGTGCGCTGGGGACGCAGCCCTTTTTGCGGAGCATCTTCCACACGGCCACAAAGTAGCTGGCGGTGAGGGCATCCCGGAGCAAAATGTGAAACTCGTCAAAGTAGCACCAGGTCGAAATGCCGTTGTGGAAATTCACGTTGACCGCCGAAGTGACAAAATCGTTGGTGATGTGCATGGCGATCTTCCGCAGGTTTTCCCCCAGCCCTTTGAGGACGATGCACACCACGCGGGCGGTCAAGTCCACATTGGTCGGGTGGTTGAACAGGTTGAGGGAGCCGGTGCAGTAGAGCTCCAGGGCGGTTGCCACCCGCCGGGCCTCCGGCTCCGGCTGTTTCAGAAGCTCCTCATACAAGTCCTGGAGCAAGGGCGGCTTGCCGTCCCCGATCCCCAGGGCCATATCCCGGTAGATGAGCCGCACACAGCGGTCGATCACCGTCTTTTCGATAGGCTGTAAACCATCCTTGCCGCCCACCACCAGCTCGCACAGGGACAACAAAAAATCCGCTTTCATTGAAAGCGGGCTCTCGTCCTCATCCATATCCAGCCGAATGTCCATAGGGTTGATATGGTTGGGAGAACCGGGGGCGATCTCAATGACTTGCCCGCCCAGCCGCCGCACCAGCGGGGCATACTCGCCCATTGGATCGACGATCAAAATTCTGTCCTGGGGGATGGTGAGGAACACGTTTAGGAGCTCCCTTTTTGCCGCAAAGGATTTTCCCGATCCGGTAGAGCCCAGGTACAGGCCGTTGGCCGATTTCAGCTTTTTCCGGTCAGCCATGATGACATTGTGGGAAAGGGCGTTCATCCCGTAGTAGAGGGACGGCCCCGCCATCCGCAGCTCCCTGGTCATAAAGGGAATGAAAATCGCCGTGGAGCTGGTCGTCATGCCCCGCTGGATTTCCACCTCGTTATAGCCCAGGGCCAGGGAGGACACAAAGCCCTGCTCCTGCTGCCAGTCCAGACGCTTTAGGGCACAGTTGTATTTCTGCGCGATGCCGCCCACCGTGAAAATATCATTTTCCAGCCGCTGGCGGGTGGGGGCGATGTTCACCACCGTAAAAGTCAGCAGAAACATCCGCTCGTTGCGGGATTGCAGGTCGGCCAGCAGCTCCGCCGCGTCTTTGGAAAAGGTAATGAGGTCGGGGGGCAGGATGTCGGGATCATACCCGGCCCGCACCGCCTTGCGCTGTTCCTCCACCTTCATTTTTCCAATGTCGGACAGCTTGCCTTTTACCGTTTTAATGGCCTTGAGCTGATCCACCGTCTGGATGTGCATGGTCACGGTCAGCTCTGCGTCCAGCTCCAGGATTTCCGCCAGGAGCTTATCGGAGAGCTCCGAAGCCATGATCTGCAAATAGGAAGCCGCGCCCCAATACTGGCCCACCCGGAACAGGCGGGACTGCCTAAAGTCGAAGCTGTCCGGGGCGATATAGTCTTTGGTACCCAGCCCTGTTTTGGGAATGTCCTGCCAGGAGAAGCGGAACGGCTCCCGGCTGCCGGGGTGCATCTGGCTGTGGAGCAGGGCCAGCCGTGACCGCCCGTCCAGGGGCTCCGAGGGCACTCCAAGCCGTTTGAGGTTGCCTGTCACATCGGCCTCCACACGCTCCAGCCGGGGCCGGGCCTCCCCGATTCCATCGGCGGGGAGGCCAAAGGTGATATACTTGGAACGCTCGATCCCGTTGTTTGACCGGGCGATCTGGTTTTTTAACATCCCGGTAAATTCAGCCCGGACGCTGTTGAAGTCATCCTGGGCCTGGGGGATGTTCACCCGGTATTTGTTCCGGGAACGGGAGCGGCGGTTGATAAAGGAGAGCTGGAACGGCAAAGAGGTGTCAAAGTAATTGAGGAACGAACTCCAGCCGCCGAAAATCGCCGTCTGATCCTCGGTGCTTGCCACGGAATAGTTGATGTCCTCATATTCCACCGTCTTTGTATAGAGCCCGCCGGGGAGCTGGCACACCCCGTCCGGGTGCATCACCAGATAAGGGATCGTCTGCTGGGCAGACAACGCAGCTTTCCGGTCAGCGGCCTTTCCGGGGCCGCGCTTTTGATTTTTTGCTTTCTGCAATCGCATCCTCCTTTCCCGCAGCGCCCCGCTGGGTGAACGGGGCGTAAATGTTTTCTGTTCGGTAGGGCCTCACCCCAGGCCGCAGGAAACGGGCCCGGATGATGTTTCGCACCACCTTTTCCAGCGGGAGCCCGTCTTTCTCATACATAGCCAGCAAAAATGCGGGGAGCGCCACCGCCATCATAAGGAACATGGCCCCGGTGTTGCCGATGGAGCTCCGGGCCAACAGATAGGACGGGACGCCCACCGCCGCCGCGATCCCGAAGCACACAAGCTGGCGTTTCGTCAGATTAAAGGCAAGTTTGGTTTTGACCTTTGATAAATCGTTGGGAACATTTACATAGGGAATTTTTAGTCACTCCTTTCCGGCCCGGCCACCTCTGGACACTTTGTCCAGAAGTCCAGGCAGTTTTAACGCAGGGCCTCCGCGATCCCCGCCATGATATACTCCGCGCAGGGCAGGGCGATGGCGTTGCCCAGGGCCTTGTACCGCTGGGACGCGCTGATCTCCCTGCCGTCAGCCCCGTACTTCGTCCACCCCTCCGGCAAGCCCATCAGCCGCTCACATTCCAATTCCGTAGGGAAACGAATACAGCCGCCTGCCGGATCGTCCTCGTACCAAAAAGCGAACGGTGTCACCGTACCGGCTAACAGAGTGGGAAAAGGGTCAGTTGGAAATCCGAAACTGTTTTGGAACGCTGTTTGTTCCCCCTCCTTGGCGGCTCCCCGCATACGGAACCCTTGAAAGGGTCTGGTGACGGGTACGCGCCCCCCTGTTTCAAGAACAGGGCCTCGATCTCCGCCGGGGGCGGGCAGCCCGCCCGCTGTGCAAGGCGCAGGAAGTGGGAGCATTGGGCGGGGCTTAAACAATATTGCGGGAGCACGCCGCCCTCCAAAGTCTGCCACAAGAAAGACGCGCTGGCGTCGGGCCAGCCGGGGCCTTGCCCAATGCTGGGCATCCAGGAGCCGCCATGCGAGATCGGGGCATCCCCCTCGCACCATTCCGGCGTTTGCCCATCTTCCCGAAGCAGGCATTGAAATTTCGGTGTCTGTGAAAGCGGATAGGACGGCTCTAAAGTCCATCCGGTCATTTGAAGAAAACGCTCCCATGACGTTTTCCCAAACAGAGATAACTGGATATAGATCATTGGTGGCCTTTCTCATTTCTTGAATGATACGGATGGCGTGAAAAAACAGGCCGGATTTGGTGCCGTCCAGCCCCTCACGCCTGCCGATCTGTGAAAGATTTTGACAGGGGGAGCCAAAGGTCAGCACATGGACGGGAGGGATGGCCCCGCCGTCCAGTTTGGTGATGTCCCCCAGGTGGGCCATATCCGGGAAGTGCCGCCGGGTGATAGAGATAGGGGCGGCCTCGATCTCGCTTGCCCACAGGGGGCGGATGTCGCACCGCGACGCCGCCAGGGGGAAAACCCCGATCCCGTCAAACAGGCTCCCCAAAGTGAGCCCGCTCACAAGCCCTCCTTTTGATCTGCCTCCTCTGGACACTTTGTCCAGAAGTCCGGGATCGTGGGCTCCACCTCATTTCCCCACACGTCCCAGCCGGGCGGGGACTGTCTTGCGAACAGCTCCACCCTGGGTAAGTCGCCCATAAGGGCCACGATCTTTTCACGGGCCTCCTCCGGCTTGCGGCTGTGCTCCCGAACAGGGGAAATGATAAACTGATGGACATTTGCCGCCTGCCGTTTGGGGTGTCCCCGTGTCGCCAGCAGGCAGACCTCCGCGTTGCCCCGTGTCCAAAAGCCCAGGCCGTAAAACCAGCCGGGGGACTTGCGGTTTTGTTTGAGCCAGACGAAAGCCACGCTTTTATAAGTGAAGCCCCACGCCTGGATCAGCCGCAGGGCCTCCGGGAGCTGCGGGAATGTGGCCCACAAAAAAAGCGCGCTGTCCTTGGCCGCAAGGTCGGCCACAGGCAACGCGCATAGCTCCGATATGCTCATGGTGGGGTAATGGTTTTCCGCCGCCCCCTGTACCTTTTTCGCTGTGTAGCGCCAGGGGGGATCGGCATAAATGATAGAATAGCGTCCGATAGTTAAACTCCTTTCTCCCCAGCCTCCACCGCTGCCCGCGCCGCACGGATGCGCTCACTGGCGGCAGCGTAGTAGGCCGGGACAGTTTCAAAACAAATAAAGCGGCGGCCTGTGTTGAGGGCAGCCACTGCCGTTGTGCCAGAGCCAGCGCAGATGTCCGCCACCACCTCGCCGGGCCGGGTATAGGTCTTGATGAAATACTCGCTCAGCGCCACAGGCTTTTGCGTGGGATGGACGGTGCGCTGGACGGTGGGAAAGGCCAGCACATTTCCGGGAAAGCGCAGGCCGTCCTCCGATCCGCTGCCGGAGCGGATGAACTTTCCGTAGTTGGTGCTGTCCCCACGGTTGCCCGCGATTTTCTTGTAGGGCTTACCTTGTTCAAACTGCGGGTTATAAAGCGGAAGTTTCTGATAGAACACCAGAATATTCTCCGTCTTTTTCAGCGGGGCCCGCCTCGCGTTGAGGAAACCTGTGCACCGGCTCTTGTACCACACCCATTCATAGCGGAGCATGGGGAGGTTGGAAGCCCCCAGCACCTTATCATAGGGGCACTGTGCGAAGAACAGCACCGCCCCCTCCGGCTTGACGGCCCATTTCACCGCCTCCCACAGCTCCGGGAGCGGCAGCGGCACATCCCAAAAGTTCCGGGTCGTGCCGTAGGGCGGATCGGTCAGAAGCATATCCACGCTATGCTTCGGCAGGGAACGCAGGCCCTCAATGCCGTCGGAGAGGTGCAGGCCCTCCGGGATCGGCTTCTGGCCACCGTGACCAGAAGCGGCGGTATCAGCGATAAGATCACCTTTCCTTTCTCAATGGGCGCTGAAGATGCTTTTGGAGATCGTCCCGGTTTTCATCAGCATGAAGCACAGAAGCACCGTATAGCCGATACAGCCCCAAATCGCGCCGATAGGATCTCCGCTTGTGGCGATCCCCTGAATGAGCACCGCATAGATCGCCACGCAGACGAGGATCAGCATACCCTGAAAGCCCACGGCAAACAGGGAGCGCAGATAATTCTGGCCCATCGTGCCAAGCTCCCGGTTGGAGAGCGTCGCCACGGGGATGGGGGCTAAACTGGTCAGCAGATATATCTCGATCATGCGGCCATATACGATCACGAAAATAAAAATGTTCAGCGCCAGCATGGTAAACTTAATGAGGAACGATTGCAGGAACAGGCCCAGCAGAGGGCCAAGCTCCATCATTTCAAGGGTCATTTCCAGATCGGCCAGCATATCCGGCGTGATGTTGGTTGCGCCTGTGACAATGCCCGCCGCGCTTGCAATCACGCTTTGAGACACGTCAAAGACCGCCATGACGATATTGAACGTGTTGGACAGGATCAGGATGGCACAAGTGGTTTTGAATACCCATTTGTAGATATTCGCCACGTCGAACTCGTGCATATTGTTCTTTTCCAGTATCATCTGGATCAGCTCATAGGTGGCAACGAAGGTCAGGATCAATCCGGCAATCGGCAATATCACCGTTTCGGAAAGCTGCCGTATCAGGGAGAACACCCCGGCGTTCCATGCCGCCGGGGTAGTCCCCACCTGTACGGATATTTCCCCGACGCGGGTATTCACCGTGTCAAACAGCCCCTCGAGGTTTCCCATGATGCCCTCGATTAAAAGCCCTTTGAGCCATTCCGTGATCCATTCGGTGAGAATACCCATCGGCAGCTACCCTTAAAACAGGGTAGACAGCAGAGGGATCAGGGTCGTGCCCAGCACGATGATGCCGCCGCCCGCCATGAGCTGTTTTATCCCCAATTAGGTGTAAAACTCTGCTCGATGGCGGGCGGCGGCGTGTCAAAAAATATATGAAGTTTTCAGAAGTTCCCCGACGTGGGGCAGATCATCCCGTGACCTGCTCTACTTCCGGCAGGGGCTTGAGATTGAAATGAATTTCGATAGAAATGTGTCTTGTCTTGTCGCTGTCAATGGTTTCATGGACAACGATTTCTTTGATAAGGCGGTTTAGAGTGGCAGCATCAAGCTCCGCAATGTCCCGGTATTCCTGTATGGATTCCACCCATTCCCTTGCGTCCACCGCAAGGCGGGCTTCATCGTCCAGCCGCTTCCGGGCTTCTGCGGCCTTTTCCTTTAGCTCGGCCTGTTCCTTCTGCGTCTTTACCAGCAGGAGATCGAAATTGTTTTCCGTGATGCGTCCGGCTACCATGTCCTCATAGAGCCGCAGCACCATCTTTTCCAGTGTTTCGATCCGTTCCTCATCCTTTGCCAAAGCCCGTTCCATTGCTTCCCGCTGCCCTTTCTGCTCAGCCTCGCAGTTGCCGGTCAGTCTGTCGGCTACGGCCTCGCCGTCCATCAGGGCAGCGGCGGCGCATTCGCGGATTTTGTGCAGCACAAGGCTTGTGAGGGTGTCATACTCAATTCTGTGCTGGCTGCAATGGTGCTTCCCAAAGGCATTGTAGGTCTTGCAGGAATAAATCCGCTGCGGGTGCTTGGCATTGGTGTAGCGGACGGTCAGCGACTTCCCACACTCCCCGCATTTGAGAAGCCCCGCGAACAGGCTCGGCTCGCCGGAAGCCCCCGGACGCTGGCGGGATTTGAGCTTGCCCTGCACGATGGCAAAGTCTCTCTTGTCCACCAGCGGCTCATGCGTCCCCTCCACCACGATCCAGTCCTCCGGCCGCTTACTGCCGATAGTCCCGATCTTGAAGCGGTACTCCGTTTTCTGCGAAGCGATCGCCCCGGTGTAGACGGGATTCATCAGCAGGTCTTTTATCACGGAAAAGTCCCAGATATATTTCCCGTTCTCCGGGTCTTGCTTCTCCCACCGGGTGCGGACGTTGCGTATCCCGCGCTCCCTGTTCCACCATGTGGGGCAGGGGAGCTTCCGTTCCTCCAGCCTGCGCCGGATATAGTTCGGGCCGTGCCCCTCCTGCGCGTACCCGAATATCAGCCGGACAATGGGGGCTGTTTCCGGGTCGATCAGCAGGTGGTTCTTGTCCTCCGGGTCTTTCCTGTATCCAAACGGAGCGACGCAGCCGGTAAACTGGCCTTTCTGTGCTTTCAGCAGGTAGGACGAATGGACTTTCTTGGAAATATCCTTGCTGTACATCTCGTTTAGGATATTTTTGAACGGCGCAATGTCGTTGTTCTCCCGCAGGGTGTCTATGCCGTCGTTCATGGCGATATAGCGGACACCGTTCCTTGGGAAAAAGTCCTCAATGAGATGCCCGGTCTGCAAGTAATTTCTGCCCAGCCTCGATAAATCTTTCGTTATCACAAGATTTACCTGCCTGCGCTCGATGGCTTTCAGCATCCGTTTCAGGTCGGGGCGTTCCATGTTTAGCCCCGTATAGCCATCGTCCTGATAGACTGCCACAACCTCCCATCCCTGCTTCTCGCAGTAGGTTTCCAGCATATCCCGCTGGTTGGCGATGCTGGCGCTCTCCCCTTGCTGGTCATCGTCCTTGCTTAACCGGCAGTAGATAGCTGCCCGGAAGCCCCCGGCAAGTGCCGCGCTCATCACATCATATCCGTTCATCATAACCGTTTTACCCGCACAATCCAGACGGAACGCCGGTTACCTGAACCTTGTCTTTAGTATAGCATAAATCTTGTGTTTTCGCAAGATTATTCTTGCCGGATTCCTCGCTGAATTTCTGCGAGTGCTTCTGCGCGATCAGGCTCACGAAAACATCGGTAGCGTCCAGCTCCCCGTCAAAGACGGTGATCACATCGATTCGGGTCTTGTTTTTCGCCATAGGCAGGTACCTCCTTACATGAAAATAGCCAGACAGGGGAGCGTCGGCAACGAAGTCCGGCAACGGGCTTCAAAAGACCTTGCAAACAATCCCTATCTGGCGGGTTGGCTACTATTTACCTTTTCTTTTATTTTTCTGTTGTTTTGGTTGTCAGAGAGGGGAAAAGCCTTGCGGCTACAGCATTTTCCCCGGCAACGGGGTCGGCAACGGGATAGCAACGGGGTATGCAACGGGCTGTGATTTCCCCGGATTTTTCAGAATGGAAGCTCCATCTGTTCTGTGACCGGCACAAAGCCGTCGAGGATTTTCTCGTCCTCGTTGCCGGTGTCCGTTGTCGCTTTCTCCCGTTCCCAGCCCTTTTGCCTGCCGTACTGCGGGAACATACGGGGGTTGGAAAAGTAGTTCCAGCCGGTCACGCACTGGTTCATGATTTCGTTGATCTCCCGTATCTCCCATTGCTTCGGCTCGTCAAAGGGGTGGTTCAGGGCTTCTCTGTATAGCTGCTTGGAGCAGACCGCATCGCCGGTGCAGCGGTCGAGATAGGCAAGTATCATCCCCGCCTTGGTGTCCTCCGGCATGAAATCCCGCTGGTGGTCTTTCAGGTAGCGCACCAGCTCCGGGCTGAACGTCAGCTTCCATCTGCCTGCCCGGTAATGCGCCATTGCCTCCGCCCATAGCTGGCTGATATATGCCCGTGAAGCGGCCTCGTCCTCCAAAATGTGTACCTCCGCTTGCTCCGGGTTTACCAGCACCGGGAGGAAACGCCGGTTGCCGCTTCGGTCAAGGGGCAGGAAGTCCAGCGCGTTGGAAGTGCCGCCGAACACGCATTGACGGGGGCGGTCTGCCGGGTGGGTTTCATAGGGTATCTTGTAGACCTCCTTCTGTCGGCTCAAAAATGATTTGATTTCTTCGATGCTCTTTGCGTTGGCTGTGGCGATCATTTCCGACATTTCAATGATCCAGTGACCTTGCAGCTTTCGGTAGACATTATCATCGTCCAGCCTCCGCAGGTCGTCGGAAAACCATTCGTCCCTTACCGCCAGCAGCCGGAAAAAGGTGGACTTGCCCGCACCCTGACCGCCCACCAGACAAAGCATGACCTCAAACTTGCAGCCGGGTCTGTATGCCCGGTGGATCGCGCCCAGCAGAAAGAGCTTCAGGGCTTCGCAGGTGTAGGTGTCCGCTGCGGCTCCCAGAAAGTGCCGCAGACAGAAGCGTATGCGCTCCGTTCCGTCCCATACCAGACCGTTCAGATAGTCCCTTACGGGGTGGTAGCTGTTCTGATGGGCGGCAAGGTCGGCAGCGTCCGCGATCTTCCTCTCGCTGGTCAGACCGTAGGTTTCTTCGAGGTACAGCCGGATATATTTCATATCCGTGTCGGTCATGGACGCGCCGTGTGGACGCTGGCAGCCGATGGGCTTTACAAGGTCTGTCCGGTCGGTCAAAAGGTTGTAGGCCAGCGCCCCGGCAAGCAGGGGATCATACTGGAATACGGTCAGGCAGTTCCTTATGCTGTTGCGGACGCCGCCTTTTTCGGTGGTGTCCAGCATCGCCTTTACTTCCTCAACGCTCCGCATCGGCGCGGCGCTGTCCGGCGCGTTCCTCACGGCCTCCCGGACCTGCGGCGGCAAGTCCTGAAATTCTATGCTCAATCGCTCTCACTTCCTTTCCGTACTCTGTGACGATGGCAGCCCGTTCCCGCAGATCATCGGACAAAAGCCCGTCCAGCAGGTATTCGATATAGTCCAGCCTTTGCAGGGCTTCCACAAACAGAGGATGCCACGCCTCATCTGGCTGGCAGGGGGCGTGTTCCTCCCTCCATCGGCGCAGCAGGTGATAATAGTCTGCAAGCACCTGAAAGCAATGCTGCTCCATGCGCCTGTATTTCTGTTCCTCGGCTTCCAGCCGCAGCTTCTTCACGGCAGACTGGCGGGGTGCGTCCGTTCCGTCCCCGCAGGGGATGGAGAAATCCCGCGCCAGCATGAGGGCGGCCTCCTTCGCGCTTATCCCATGCAGCAGGGAAACAAAATCGATCACGTCCCCGGTCGCTCCGCAGCCGAAGCAGTAATAGCGGCGGTCAACCTTCATGCTTGGGTGTCTGTCCCTGTGGAACGGGCAGACCGCCATGCCGTTTCTGTTCACGTTCAATCCGTATCGCTCGGCAGCCTGCCTTGTGGTGACAGACTGCTTCACAGCTTCAAATAAATGCAATCGCAGCCTCCTTGAAATGAAAAAGGCACCCGTCATTCCAGAATTGAAAATGGCGGGTGCCTGATGTTAAAGTTAAAGCTCCATATCCTGTTGTTTCTGTGCCTGGGGCGGTTGCTGCCGTTTCTCCTGCTCCTGCCGGATACGCTGCTCCCGGCCTTTCAAGCCCTCCACTATGGACGGCTTTTTCCCCGGCTCGGCGGTCTGCCGGTACTGCTCCGGCGGCAGCACCTGATTGAGCCAGTGGCGCACGTCCCGCAGCGTCCGCACGTCCGCCTGTACCGCTTCCAGCTCCTCCCGCTTGCCGGACAGGGCGGCGGCAAGGTCTTTGCGTTCGACCTCCAGCTCCTTGCGGCTGTAGGACGTGCCGGACAGGTGAGCCTTAACATAGCGGGCGGCTTCCCGGTATGCGGCCAGCTCGCCCCTGTGGGTTTCCTCGAATTTCTCCTTCTGCTTCTTCCAGCCGATGGCGGCATACTCCCTGTAGACCGGCTTGTACTTCTCATAGTTCACGATGTGGGAGAGCAGGGTGTCGATGTCCTTGATCCGGCGCTCCGCTTTCCTCATGCTGTCACGGATGGCAACGGCGGTTTCGCTGATACCATCAAGCTGTCTGTCAAGGGTTTCCACGGTGGAGATTTCTTTCTGCCGCAGAAACTCCATTGCCGCCTGCACCTTGTTGAAGTCGGAAACAGCGCCCTTGAGCTTGCCCTTGGAAGTCCAGTCGGCGCGCTCCTCGCCGCGCTGCTCCATGTACCGGGCAAGCAGTTGTGGGATGGTCGGCTCGCTGGCCTGCACCCGTGCCTCTGCCAACGATTCCAGCAGGGCGGCCTTTCTCTCTTTCAGTTCCGCGATCCAGTCCTTTAGGCCGCGCACAAGTCGGCGGATTTCCCGCAGGATACGGTTCGCCGCCTTGATGTTTCGGTTCAGCTCCCCGCGCTCGGTCACAATGCCTTTCTTCTCCATCTGCGTTGCCGATACGCCCATGTGGACGGTGGGGATTTGCTCTATTCCTTGTCGCTCATAGCTGCGGTGGTCGATGCGCTCCGGGCGGTCGTTCTGCGCTAAAAACTCGTTGGCAAGGTCAGCCCACGCCCTGCGCCAGACCTCGGCATTTTCCCGGTCGTTCCAGTCCACAAGGTCAACCTTGCGGGTCTTGTACCTGCCGCTGGGCAGACGGATTTTCCCGCCGTTTTCATCCAGCACATATTCCTTTTTGGACTTCGGAAGCCACGCGCCCTTTTCGTCCAGCGGGCGCATGGTCAGCAGGATATGGGCGTGGGGATTGCCGCCTCCCGTGTCGTGCAGATTGAAGTCGGCGATCATACCCTTGGAAACAAATTGAGAGGAACAATACTCCCGCACAAGGCGGGTCTGTTCCTCTCTGGACAGCTCCACGGGCAGGGCGATCTCCACCTCCCGCGCAAGCTGGGCGTTATTGGATTTTTCGGAAAGCTCCACGCTGTTCCACAGGGTGCTGCGGTCAGAGAAAGCGGGCGGGGCGTGTGCCGGGAGCAGTATCTCCGAATGGACAACGCCGCCCTTTTTCATGTAGTCGTGGGTCAGACCGTCCCACTCGTTTGTCAGCTTTTCGCCGCTTCGGTAGGCGGCTGCGGCAACGGCTGATTTGCCTTTTCCCCGGCTGACAATCTTGATGCTGCAATGGTAGATTGCGATGGTATCACCTCCGTTTCACTCGTTCGGACTTGCCAGGAGAGAATGGCTTGCGGCGGCAAGGCGTTCCCTCCCGGCAAGTGTGCAAAAGGGTAGACGGCGCAAGCCGTCGCAGGGAAAATGCAGTTTTCCCTGTTTGCGGCAACGCCGCCAAGCTCGGAACACGGCAGGGCTGTGTGGAGAGTTCAGCCCTCGGCAGAGCGCACAACGCCCGTCAGGGTGTATAAGTGCGCCCTTGTTACCAAGGGATTATTCAGCTTGTCGTTTCCTCGGCTCGTTTTCTCAAAAACTCCCGCGCCGGTTCACTCGTCAAAGCAAGTCGGAAAAAGGTCTGCGCGTCCTCGTCCGTCATGGTGATAAGCTCCGGCACGATGCTTTCAATAAAGCCGCCCCGCGAACAAAGGCGGTGGTTGCGCTCCTTGCGCTTCTCAATGGCAAGCCTGCGGTCAAGCATCTTGCTTCGGTTCTCATACTGCCGGATTTTCTTCTGTGTGCGTTCCAGCTCGGCGTTACATTCCTTGATGGTCTGCGGCATTTTCTTCTTTGTCATGGGGGCTCGCTCCTTTCTTGATTTTGGGGATAAAAAAAGACCGCTGACTGTACGCACACGGCGCGGGTCAACGGTCTTTGGGGGTATATGGATTTTAGGTATGCTACTTATCAAATAGCGCATTTACCTTCTGAATATATGCATCATCAATTTGGTAAGTGTAGTTTGAAGTCGGCTGTATACATGGTATGATAAATATACTCTCATAGGGAACGTCAGGACGGAATTTGTCAAGGGGGTTCTCTGCAAAAGTTACAAATTGTTCAATAAATCCTTTTCGGCAAACTGTTTAATCTTCATTTTCTACGTTGCAATCCGGTGCGATATTACCAACGCAGAAACCATGTATATCTAAGTTCGGAATACATTCGAACGCCATCAGCAATCATTAAGGGTGCAATCCAAGTCGCCATCTGTTTACCTCTTTCTCAAAACGTGCCAAACATCAGAACCGGTGAATCCACACTTGCGATACAGCGCCTCTGGATTTGTAGGGTTATTACATTGACCGGATACAGTAGCGAACGTGGCGTTTTCTTTCATCCGCCATAACAATTCTGAAACGACATATTTACCCAATCCATACCCACGATATTGTTCTGATACTTGAATCCACTCTAAAACACCCTCGCCAACCTCTTTATCAAGTTCGGCAATGCCTGTTGCAACCACTTCATCGGTTTGGTTATTCTTAATTGCCAACCATAAAGAGGAATCATATACAGGACGAGCTGTGTAGTCTCGGAGGTCGGCTTCTGTTACGCAGATCCCACTATAGCAGCTATTGATGTGCTCTGCAAAGTCCTTCAAAGTAGCGTTATAAAGCAAATACCCCTGTGGAAGCACTTGAATAGACAAGTCTTGCAGACTATGTATTAAGCGAAAATAAGGCTCGTCAATGTAATGCTGATATTCTGTTTTATTGAAATTGTCTTTGTGTACAATACACATACCATCGGGTACGGTTATAGACTTTGATTTCCAGTATGGTATAGATGAAACTTTACAAGGACAAATTAAGTATTCGTTTTTGCTGAACGTCATTTTATCCTTTGGTTTCTCTGCTGCTGTGCTTTCTCCGTTCACCAATGCAGTCAAATCCGTGTCAAACAGCTTCGCTATCAGGTCGAGGGTTTCAACATCCGGCGTCGCAATTCTACACTCCCAATTGGAAACAGCCTGACGGGTAACGCCGATTTTTTCTGCAAACTGCTCCTGTGACAGCCCGTGCTTTTTACGCAGGGCAACGATATTATCAGCAAGGTTTTTGCTCACGGAAAACACCTCCTTCCTTTCGCACCTCTATTATACTTGATTCCGGCTTTGCTTTCTATCATTCAGACTTGTCAAAACCGCAATTTCTCTTTGCGCTATCAATTATACCATGCACACACGCCGGTTCAATCTGATTTGTTTCAATAATCCGCAACTTTTCCATGAACGCCGTTCTTCTTCGCCGCAACGCTTGCTGCCCTGCGGCGTTCCTCGCTGTATGGGGCGGTCAGACGGAAAGAGAAACGCCCCTTGCGGATCACAAACTCCATGCAGCCCGTGTCCGGGTCTGTGTCGGTCTGCTGGCAGATCGCCGGGTAGCGGCTGCTGTAATCAAGCAGGCGCTTCTTTAAGTCGGTGTTGTGGGTGCGGATATGGATTAGCGGGTCTTTCTCATCGAAGCAGATTTCCGTGACTTTCTGCCTCTTTGTCAGCCCTGTTCTCATACAAGCTCCTTTCTGCCCTCTGTCGCACAAGAGTGGCATTTTTCAGCTGTTTTCTCCGGCTCTTGACTTGGGGAAAACGGAGATTTTTCAATGGAAAACGCTCCGTCGATACATTCCTCGCCCGAAGCGTTCCCAGCGTCAGATATGCGATTTTTCCGGCTCTTGACCGATTTCGTGTGATCTGCCTTTGGTATCAGCAGATAAATCCTGTTGGGCTTGCTAAAGTCCCTCCGTACCCGCATGACAAGCCCCATATCGTCAAGCTCACTCATGGCGCGTTTGATCGTCATGGTGCTGCGGGAAAGTGCCGCCGCAAGCTCTTTGATGGGGAAGTGGATATACAAAATCCCGTTCTCGTCCTCTATGCCGTAAGCAAGGGCTTCATCCAGCATACGGGCATACATCACCTTTGCGGTGCTGCTGGCAGGCAACCGCAGCAGAACGGGCGGCAGGGGCATACAGGGCGGCAGGGCTGTTCCTGCGGTCATAAACTCAAATTCCATTCAGCGGATGTCCTCCTTGTTCTTTGCTCGTTTCGACAGGTAGCGGGGGCAGTCTATCACGGTCGCCCGGAAGCTCTGCTTGCAGGTATGCCGACATTTCCGGCACAATTCGTTGTAGGTCATGCGCCCCCGGTCGTTGAGGAAGAAAGCAAGCTCGTTCTTCCGTTTTCGGCTCATTCTTGGCATAGTGCCTCCTGTTATGAAAATCCGTCCATTTCTGCCGTAACAGCGGGAACGGACGGATAGCGTTTTTTAGTGTCGTATTTCGGGGTGGTTTTCAAGGCTTTTCTGCCCTCTGCGCCGCCCGAAAATCCTTTGTGACAGTACGGGCAGGGAATTCCATTTCTCTGCCCGCTGTCGTGTTTCGGGTGTCTTTTGTGTTCATTTTTCGCCGGTTCTCCCTGCTGTCGTTCCTGCCCCCGAATCTCACGGCGGCGTATCCCTCCCCTTGGTACGCTCGCTGCGGTCTGGGTTCCTCCATTTCCCATTCCGCAGGTCTTTGCGCTACATCGCCGGGGAGCATATCCCTACAGGCCGGTCATTCGATTGGATTGATCCATCGATGAACTGCCTATAGCATAGAACATTTTTGCGCCCTCTCCTGTATGTCCTCAAAAAAGGAATCCTGCCCGAAAATCAAAAAATTCCACGATTGCGGAATGGTATGGTATAATGGGGAAAAAGGCGGCGGCAGCCGCAGGAAAGGGGCGGCTGGCAATGAAAACAGAAGTTAGCATATCGGAGCGGCTAAAGGATTTGCGGGTGGAGAAAAAGCTGAATCTGGAAGAACTTGCGGAGCTTACCGGCATTTCAAAATCCGCCCTCGGCAGCTATGAATTGGACACGCCAAGAGAAATGAATCACAAAAACCTTATCGCTCTGGCAGGCTTCTATGAGGTGTCCGTTGATTATCTTCTGGGACAGACGGAAAACAGGAGCCTCCCAAACGCGCCCTTGTCGGAGCTTCGTTTGAGCGACGCGATGGTGGAGCTTCTGAAAAGCGGCAGCATCAATAATCGGCTGCTGTGCGAGCTTGTCACCCATGAAAAATTTGCGGAGCTGCTGGCAGACGTTGAAATCTATGTGGACGGCCTCGCCGCCTCGCGCTTCCATGATTTGAAGCAATCGCTGGCAGCGGACAAGGCGCGGCTGCTGGAAGAACATCCCGAAGCGGTCACTGACCGGGCATTTCGGATTTTTGACGCAGGGATGATAGAGGAAGATGATTTTTTCTGCCATATCACGCACAAGGCATGGGACGCTATCCTCCACGACATACGGAAAGCCCACGAAAAGGATTTTGAGAGTGCGCCGGTCACAACGCCCGCCGATGAAATATTCATGGAAATCCGGCGTATCGTGCAGTCACCCGTCCACAATACGATTGATACGTTCGTGGAAGCGTTCTGCAAGGGCTTCCAGATAAAATCCAAAAACCTGCCCCCGAATGAAAAAGCGGCTCTGATAAAAATATTCAAGCGTTCCCCGGTCATAAAAAACTCCGGCATAAGTTTTCGGCGCAGGAAATAGAAAAAAGCTGCCGTGTGGGAATGGTGCTTCCCATAGCGGCAGCTTCTCTCGCCAGCCTGTTTTAGTCGCTCTCATGCGTCTGTTCCTCGTCCCGGACTAATTCGATCACGTCCAGAATCCCGCAGTCAAGGGTTTCGCATATCTTTGTCAGTGTGTCCATGCTGATATGCTTGCCCTTTCCCATGTTGGCGATCATGTTTGTGGTAAGACCGGCGGCGAGCCGCAAGTCCTCTTTCCTCATTCTCCGCTCCTTTAGGGTGCGCCAGAGCGGTTGGTAGCCGATGTGCATTGATTTTCCCGCCTTTCTCCCAGTGCCGGGGTGGTTGACCTCATTATATCAAAATTCTTGCCATTTCACAAATATTCCTTGACTGCGCCGCCGTGTCCGTCTGGATTGTGCTTTTCCTTTCTGCGTTTTTTACATCTATTTAGCCATGAGCTGCTTCATGCCCTGGGACTTGGAGCCCGGGTTATCCGAGCCGTAGCCCTCCAGCAGATTAACCACGCCCCACACGCCAAGGCCAGCACCGAGAGC
>ENA-ORCM01001078-ORCM01001078.1-human-gut-metagenome-genome-assembly--contig:-NODE-1078-length-24100-cov-8.173709_pt1 | contig 24100 bp, 16 predicted proteins | sample MGYA00242906_ERZ507928 | MGnify/ENA primary metagenome ERZ507928 (study PRJEB26167, sample SAMN06115497) | human gut metagenome | host: Homo sapiens | place: China:Shanxi | collected 2015-05-07...
GCAGACCGTAAGCAGACGTCGGTACTTAGCGAGGGTACTTTCCTCGCTTATGTACCGCTACGCTCTGCGACAGAGCGAGAGCGTGTCGCGTTTCTTACTCTGATTGGGGCTACGGCAGTATATTTGTGAGGACAAGAAAATGTTGGATGGTTATACAATGGACGTGCTGGAGCAGCGCATCGGCTATTGCTTTCACAACAAAGCATTGCTGAAGCAGGCTCTGACCCACAGCTCCTATACCAATGAACAAAAGATCAACAAAACAGAGAACTACGAACGTATCGAATTCTTAGGAGATGCCGTACTGGAGCTGGTATCCAGTGACTTCCTGTTTCGGGAACACCCGGATGTTCCGGAGGGTGAGCTGACCAAGATGCGCGCCTCTATGGTGTGCGAGCCTTCCCTGGCATTCTGTGCCAGAGACCTGGAGCTAGGACAGTTTATGCTTTTGGGAAAAGGCGAAGAGAACACCGGCGGCAGACGCAGAGACAGCATCACCTCTGACGGTATGGAAGCCATGATCGGTGCCATTTATCTGGATGGTGGCATGCAGCCTGCCAAGGCTTTTATTGACCGCTTTATTCTGTCGGACTTAGAGGACAAGCGTCTCTTCTACGACAGCAAGAGTAATCTCCAGGAACTGATCCAAGGAAAACTCAAAAAAGAGTTCGAGTACCGGCTGTTAGAGGAGAGCGGACCGGAACACGACAAGACCTTCGTGGTAGAGATCGACATGGAGGGAGAATGCCTTGGCCGTGGGCAGGGAAGAACAAAAAAAGCGGCAGAACAGCAGGCAGCTTATGAGGCGCTTCTGCTATTGAGGGATAGAGGATATGTATTTAAAAAGTATTGAGATCCACGGGTTCAAATCATTTGCCAATAAGATCGTATTTCAGTTCCACAACGGAATCACCGGTATCGTAGGACCTAACGGCAGCGGTAAGAGTAACGTTGCGGACGCGGTAAGATGGGTGCTGGGAGAACAACGCATCAAGCAGTTGCGTGGTGCCAGCATGCAGGATGTTATTTTCTCGGGAACAGAGACCAGAAAACCGTTGAGCTACGCCTATGTTGCCATTACTCTGGACAACAGCGATCACCAGCTGGCGATCGACTATGACGAAGTTACAGTGGCGAGACGAATCTACCGTTCCGGAGAAAGTGAATATCTGATCAATGGTACTCCCTGCAGATTAAAGGATGTCAATGAGCTGTTCTATGATACCGGTATCGGTAAGGAGGGCTATTCCATTATCGGACAGGGCCAGATCGACAAGATCTTAAGCGGTAAACCCGAGGAACGGCGTGAACTGTTCGACGAGGCTGCCGGTATCGTGAAATTCAAGCGCAGAAAAGCAGCAGCCCAGACAAAGCTGGAGAACGAAAAACAGAATCTGGTGCGTGTGAATGATATTCTGTCCGAACTGGAAAAACAGGTAGGACCTCTGGAGAAGCAGTCCGAGGTGGCAAAGGTCTATCTGAGGAAAAAGGAAGAGTTGAAATCCTTAGATATCAACGTGTTCTTATTGGAAAATAAGAGACTGAGAGAACAGCTTGCTTCCGCAGAAGAAAAATACAATCTGGCAAGCACGGAACTTGGTGAGACCGGTGAAAAATATGAGGGTATCAAGGAAGAATACGAACGGATCCAGCAGGAGATTGAGAGCCTGGATACCGCTATCGAAGCCGCCAGGGAACAACTGACGGATACCGGTCTGATGCGCGGTAAGTTAGAAGGCGAGATCAATGTCTTAAAGGAGCAGATCAATTCCGCCCACGGCAGTGAGAACCATCTGAACAACCGTAAGGCAGCCCTGGAAGAGGAGATTGCCGGCAAAGAGCAGGAAAAGCAGGATATCTTAACCGATAAAAAGGATACCGATACCCAGGTGCAGGAGATTGCAGAAGCTGCGGCAAAAGCGAAGGCTGATCTGGAAGCCATCCAGAATAAGATCACCGAGCTCAACAATAATATCGAAGCCGGGAAAAATACCATTATTGGAGAACTGAACCAGAGAGCTACTATCAAATCCAAGATGGGCCGCTTCGATACCATGATGGAGCAGATCAATATCCGCAAGGCAGAGTTAAATTCCAGACTGTTACGTGCCAAATCCGATGAGGCAGCCAGAGAAGAAACGGTGAAGAAGCTGGAAGAGACTTTTGAGACCGTGACTGAGGAACTGCGTCAGATGACGGAACAGGAAGCGGCATCCGAACTGGAGCTTGGCAATATCCGTGAGAATCTCACCGGACTGGATGCGAAGCTGCGGGAGACACAGAACCGTTTTCATCAGGAACAGTCTAAGTTAGAAACCCTGACCAATATTACCGAGCGCTATGATGGTTATGGCGGCAGCGTCAAAAAGGTCATGGAGCAGAAGGAAAAAGAAAAGGGCATCATCGGTGTCGTAGCGGACATTATTCAGGTGGAGGCAAAATACGAGACCGCCATCGAGACTGCGTTGGGCGGCAATATCCAGAATATCGTAACGGATAACGAAGAGACCGCCAAGCATATGATCGGCTTTTTAAAGCAGAACCGTCTCGGAAGAGCCACGTTCCTGCCTCTGACCAGTATTACCAAGCCCCAGGAATTCAAGAATCCGGAGGCACTTAAGGAAAAAGGTGTCATCGGCATGGCGGATGAACTGGTAGGCACAGAAGAAGAATACCGCAATGTGGCGAAGGCTATGCTGGGACGTATCGTTGTGGTAGACAATGTGGACAATGCCGTGAAGATCGCAAGAAAATTCGATTACGGCATCCGCATGGTCACTTTGGAAGGTGAACTCTTAGTTCCCGGTGGTGCCATCAGCGGCGGAGCTTTTAAAAACAACAGCAATCTCCTGGGAAGACGTCGTGAGATGGACGAACTGGAGAAAAAGGTGAAAAAGCTCTCTGAGGATATCACGATTTACAATCAGAAGATCGAAGACACCAAGAGTAAGAGAAATAAACTTCGTATGGATCTGGAAGCACTGAAGACCGAGATGCAGCGCAAGTCCATTGAGCAGAATACCGCAAGATTGAACATCTCCCAGGCAAGAGAGCGTATGGAAGAAGAGGCAGAGAGTGCACAGTCTCTGAAGCTGGAGGAGCAGGAGATCGAGACCAAGATCTTCGAGATCCGTTCCGGCAAGGAATCCATTACGCAGGAACTGGCGGCCAGCGAAGAACTGGAGAAGACGACGCAGGAACAGATCCTGGGCTTCCAGAAAGAATTGGAGAGCTGCAGACTGGAAGAGAGCGAAGCTTCCGCCCACGCAGGAGAATGGGAAGTAAAAGTCGAGAAGATGCGTCAGGCACTGGATTACAAGCAGGCAAATGTGGATCGTATAGGCGGCGAGCTGGAACGTGCACAGGCAGAGCTTAAAGAGATTTTAGAGGCTCTGACGGAAAATGCGCAGGAAGTGGAACGTAAGAAGAACAACATCCTGGAGATTGAGAAGACCATCGCTGCTTCTCATGAGAATCAGGATGCTTCCAGGAAGAAGCTGGACGAAGACCTTGCGAAAAAGGAAGAACTGTCTGCAAAACAGAAAGATTTCTTCCGCAGCAGAGAAGAAATGTCAGAACGCATGAATGCTCTGGACAAAGAAGTCTATCGTTTGGGCGAACAGAAGAAAAAGCTGGAGGACGGCATCGAAGGTCAGATCAATTACATGTGGGATGAGTATGAGATCACCTTAAGCGATGCGGCAGGACTCCGCAACGAAGAGATGAATGATCTGCCTGCTATGAAACGAGAGATCAGCGGTCTGAAGGATGAGATCCGTAAGCTTGGCAATGTCAATGTCAACGCCATTGAGGATTACAAGAACTTGATGGAGCGCTATACTTTCATGAAGACTCAGCATGACGATCTGGTGGAAGCGGAGAAGACGCTGGAAGGCATCATCGAAGAACTGGATACCGCCATGCGTAAACAGTTCACGGAGAAATTCGCAGAGATCAGCAGAGAGTTCGATAAGGTATTCAAGGAACTCTTCGGTGGTGGTAAGGGAACACTGGAACTGATGGAGGATGAGGATATTCTGGAGGCAGGCATCCGCATCATCGCACAGCCCCCCGGAAAAAAGCTTCAGAACATGATGCAGCTCTCCGGTGGAGAGAAGGCTTTATCCGCCATATCCCTACTGTTCGCAATTCAGAACCTGAAGCCGTCTCCGTTCTGTCTGTTAGACGAGATCGAGGCCGCACTGGATGACTCCAATGTAGGACGTTTTGCAAAGTATTTACATAAGCTGACCAAGAACACCCAGTTCATTGTCATTACCCACAGACGAGGCACTATGGAACAGGTGGATAGATTGTATGGTATCACCATGCAGGAGAAGGGCGTATCTACCTTAGTCAGCGTCAACCTCATTGACAAGGACCTGGACGATTAGTATGAAAATCGTGAAGAAGTTCTAAGTTTCATACAAGAAAAACGCAAGCGTTTTTCTGGATAGAATGCTGATTGGAGGAAAAGGGATGAGTGAGGAAAAGAAAGGCTTTTTTGCGAGACTGAAAGAAGGACTGACCAAGACCCGTGATAACATTGTCCGGGGAATCGATTCGGTCTTCAGCGGTTTTTCCGCCATTGATGATGATTTCTACGAAGAACTGGAAGAAATCCTCATTATGGGAGATATCGGTGTCAATGCCACCACTGCCATTGTGGAGAGATTAAAACAGCAGGTAAAAGAAAAGCATATCAAGGAGCCTTCCGAATGCAAACAGCTTCTGATCGAAAGTATTAAGGAGCAGATGCAGGTGGATGAGACCGCCTATGATTTCGAGAAAGAACAGTCCGTGATCATGGTCATTGGTGTCAACGGTGTAGGTAAGACCACTTCCGTGGGTAAACTGGCAGGTAAATTAAAGGATGAGGGCAGAAAAGTCCTTATCGCCGCAGCGGATACTTTCCGTGCCGCAGCGGGAGATCAGTTGGCAGAATGGGCATCCAGAGCGGATGTGCCCATGATCGGCGGAAAAGAGGGCGCGGATCCCGCCAGTGTGGTGTTTGATGCCGTGAATGCAGCGAAAGCAAGAGGCGTGGATGTGCTTCTCATTGATACCGCCGGCAGACTGCATAATAAAAAGAACCTGATGGAAGAACTTCGCAAGATGAACCGCATCATTGACAAGGAGTTCCCGAATGCCCACAGAGAGAACCTGATCGTATTGGATGGTACCACCGGACAGAATGCGCTGGTACAGGCGAGAGAATTCGGTGAGGTGGCAGATCTCACAGGCATCATTCTGACGAAGATGGACGGAACGGCGAAGGGCGGTATTGCGGTGGCAATCCAGTCTGAACTGAAGGTTCCGGTAAAATACATCGGTGTGGGGGAGACCATTGAGGATCTCCAGAAATTCAATTCTGAGGAATTTGTAAACGCATTGTTTGATGTGAATATGGAGGATATCGGAGAACTGCATCTGCCCGAGAACGAGCAACAGACGGATACGCAGGAGGAATAACCGACAGACCAAGGAAAGTGTGACAGAAAGGCATGGGAAGAAAAATGCAGGAAGAAATGTTGACTTTAGAGAAATTTGAAGAAGCAAGTGAAATCGTAAAAAAGGTAACGTTAGAGACCAAGCTGGTATACAGTGATTATTTCAGCGCCCAGACCGGCAACCGTGTATACTTAAAGCCCGAGAACTTACAGTTTACCGGAGCTTACAAGTTAAGAGGCGCTTATTACAAAATGAGCACTCTGACCGATGAAGAGCGCGCCAAGGGACTGATCACCGCCTCTGCAGGCAACCATGCCCAGGGCGTTGCTTATGCAGCAAAATGCTACGGCAGCAAGGCCACTATCGTAATGCCCACCACCACACCTCTGATCAAGGTAAACCGTACCAGAGGGTACGGTGCAGAGGTAGTACTGCACGGTGATGTCTATGATGAGGCATGTGCAAAAGCATATGAACTGGCAGAAGAGCACGGATATACCTTCATTCATCCGTTTGATGATCTGACTGTGGCGACCGGTCAGGGTACCATTGCCATGGAGATCTTCAAAGAGCTTCCCCTGGTAGACTACATTTTAGTTCCTATTGGTGGCGGCGGACTGGCAACCGGTGTCTCCACACTGGCAAAACTACTGAACCCGAAGATCAAGGTCATCGGTGTAGAACCTGCGGGAGCCAACTGCATGCAGGTATCCTTAAAGAACGGCAAGGTAACCACCCTGCCAAAGGTCAACACCATTGCAGACGGTACTGCGGTTAAGACTCCGGGAAGTAAGATTTTCCCGTACTTACAGAAGAATCTGGACGACGTGATCACCGTGGAGGATGAGGATCTGGTAGTAGCTTTCCTTGACATGGTGGAGAACCACAAGATGATCGTGGAGAATTCCGGACTGCTGACCGTAGCAGCCTTAAAGCAGCTGAATGTGAAGGACAAGCGTATTGTATCGATCCTGAGCGGCGGTAATATGGATGTCATCACCATGTCTTCCGTAGTACAGCAGGGTCTGATCTTAAGAGACCGTATCTTCACCGTATCCGTATTGCTTCCCGACAAGCCCGGTGAACTGTGCAGAGTATCCGGTATCATTGCCGGTGTTAACGGTAATGTCATCAAGCTGGAGCACAACCAGTTTGTATCCATCAACCGCAGCGCTGCCGTGGAACTGCGTATCACACTGGAAGCATTCGGTACCGAGCATAAGAATGAGATCATTGCCGCTCTGGAAAAAGAAGGCTATCAGCCCAAGGTGGTCAGAGCAAATATATAATTGTGCAGAGTCATGCAGATGTCGCTGCATAGTTTCTTAGAAAAGAAGTGAATGCATCACTGATAAAAGCCGCATATTATAGGTATGCGGCTTTTATGTGTGGAAATGGAGAGAGCTATGGCGAAAAAGACTGAAAAAGAACTGGAAATACAGAGACTGGATAAAAAGACACCCCTGCAGATGTTCCGGGATTATGTAATGATCACGGTGGCTTCTTTCATCTATGCGGTATCCGTCAGCATGTTTTTGGATCCGAACTCCCTGGCACCCGGGGGTATCACCGGTATTGCCATTATTTTAAACCGTTTATTCGGAATTGAGACAGGTACCTGGATGTTACTCATCAACATACCGATCCTGCTGATCGGTATCTGGAAATTTGGATTGCGGTTTATTTTGTCTACGATTTATTGTACGGCAATGACCTCACTGTTTACAAACCTGCTGACACCGGTAGGAGCAGTGACCACAGATCCATTACTTGCCTCTCTGGCCGGAAGTGCCCTGATGGCAGTATCTATGGGCTGGGTGTTCAAGGCCGGATCCACTACGGGAGGAACAGATATTATTATCAAGCTGCTGCGACTAAAGTTCCCGTACCTCAAGACGGGAGCATTGTTTTTCCTGACAGATGTGGTTATCGTCATAGCATCGGCATTTGTATTCCGGAATGTTGACAAGGCACTGTATGCCGGTATCGTGGTCATTATCACATCAGTGGTGCTGGATGTGGTATTGTATGGCCGTGATGAGGCGAAGCTGATCTATATTATCAGCGACCATGCGGAAAAAATCGCAGGGAGATTGTTGGAGGAGCTGGACATTGGTGTGACTTATGTACAGGGCAGTGGTGCTTACAGCGGCAAGGAGAAGAGCGTCATCATGTGCGCCATGAAGAAAAACATTTCTCCCAAGGCGGAAGAAATCGTAAAGGAAGAGGATCCCCTGGCATTTATGATCGTCACCAGTGCCACGGAGATCTTCGGTGAGGGCTATAAGAGCTATTTCAGTGAGAAACTGTGATGCTGAACATAAAATTTAAGTAAAAAAACTGCTGAAAGGGCTTACATTTTCAAAGAGAATCATCTATAATAGCGTCGTGCCGGTAGGGCAGACGCTATTTTGGCGATACGATGAATGGGTACGGATTATGATTTCAAACCGGGCAGAAGCAGCCTGCGGATTACTGTGGCATAGAATAGTGTAAAACCATAGAGAGAACCGAATGGAAACTGTGGTAATGATATAGGAGCTATGTGATATGAGTGATACAACATTGTCAAAAGAGGAGAAACAATATAAACGGCTCACAGAGGAGCCGGTAGCACGGTTAATCCTGGAACTTGGACTGCCTACTACCATCAGTATGCTGATCACGAATCTGTATAATATGGTGGACACCTGGTTCGTAAGTCAGTTAGGCACCAGCGCTACCGGAGCGGTAGGCGTGGTGTTTGGCTTGATGGCAATTATTCAGGCGTTCGGATTCATGTTCGGTCATGGCGCAGGAAGCAATATCAGCCGGTTGTTAGGAGCTCATGAAAAGGAGCGAGCGAAAGCTTTTTCCGCAACGGGATTTTATTTGGCGGTGGGAGCCGGAGTGTTGATCGCGGTGATCGGTATTGTGGATCTGAACGGATTGTGCAGATTGCTTGGAAGTACGGAGACCATCCTTCCCTATGCGAGAATCTATGCTTTCTATATTCTGGTGTCGGCACCGGCAATGGCATCCAGCTGTGTGATGAACAATGTGCTCCGGTATGAAGGCTATGCCAATCTGGCGATGGTAGGACTGGTCTCCGGCGGTATCTTAAATATGGCGGGAGATGCCATTCTTATGTGGGGGTTAAATCTTGGTATCCGGGGAGCGGCACTTTCCACTATGATCTCCCAGTACGTATCCTTTGGAATCCTGTTATTCTTTTTCCTACGTGGAAAGACCCAGAGCAGCCTGGCACCGAAATATTTTACCTGGGAATTTGCCGTACATAAGAACATTCTTACAGCAGGCTTCCCCAGTATGATGCGACAGGGACTGGCCAGCGTGTCCACCATGATGCTGAATGCACAGGCGGCAGTCTACGGGGATATTGCCATTGCAGCTATGAGCGTGGTATCCCGTATTTTCAATTTCGTATTCAGTGTGGCACTGGGTATCGGTCAGGGCTTCCAGCCGGTATCCTCCTTCAATTATGGGGCAAAGAAGTATTCCCGCGTAAAGAAAGCGTTCTGGTTCACCCTGTGTGCCAGCCTGGTAACCATGGCAGTGTTCGCAGGTGTGGTGTATGTGTTCCGCAGAGAGCTGTTGCTGCAATTCCTTACGGATATGGACGCTTATGAGATCGCTTTTTATGCGTTGCAGATCCAGTGCCTGACGCTTCCGTTTATCCCGGTATGTATCTGCGGCAACATGCTGTTTCAGTCCATCGGAAAGGGCGGCAGGGCGACGATCTTAGCCTCCTTCCGAAGTGGCACTATCTACATTCCGGCGCTGCTGATCCTGACGGCGTTCTGGGGAATTCGGGGCATCCAGTGGTCACAGCCGGTGTCCGATATTTTATCTGCGGTTTTGTCATTGCCGGTGGCAGTGGTGTTCTTAAGGGGCCTGCCGGAAGATGGTACGGAAGTATAGAGAAGAATGAGATCCCTTCGTTATAAGACGGAGGGATTTTTCAGGTACACAATGAATTAAGTACGGTTTTATCCATCCACAGAAAACTACAGCTATCTTAATCTGTAAATCCCTTGACAATAGATGAGGTGAATCATATAATATATTTAACAAATAGGTTAAATGTTAAATGATCGAATGAAAGGATGTGATTAATTTTTGGGAATACAGGATACATTGAAAGCGCTGGCAGATCCTATAAGGCGTGAAATATTAAATCTTCTGAAAAACGGTCGATTGTCGGCAGGAGAGATCTGCGAACATTTTCCGGTGACGGGGGCTTCCATATCGAGGCATTTGTCGGTGCTAAAGGAGGCAGATCTGATCCGGGACAAGCGGGAAGGAAAGTTTATTTATTATGAACTGAATGCTTCCGTGCTGGAAGAAATCATGTTATGGATCACAGATTTGAAAGGAGCATCGGATAATGAAGGAAATGATACAGAAAAATAAAGGCAGGCTGATCTGCTCGGCATTTGTTATGTGCATGGGAATGATATTGGGATATACCTGTGAGAACAGTCTGTGGGTAAACGGCACTTTTGCAGTGACTTATGTGATAGCAATTGCAGTAACTTTTTACGACAACAGAAACAGGCAGCAGAGTGACAAGGTCATAAGAATGGTTACGTGGATCGTGCCGGGAATGACATTGCTCTATAACGGTATCGCCAGATGGATTGATATGGGTGTAAGGAAAGAGTATCTGCTCATGGCAATTTTGTATGTCGGAATGGGATTGCTATTTGTTATTGTGGGCAATTATCTGCCCAAGGTGAAACCGAACCGCACCATCGGCATCCGCGTCGTATGGACATTGCAGGATGAGGAGAACTGGAATGCCACGCACCGCTTCAGTGGAAAAATATGGGTGGCAGCAGGACTGTTGAGCATGAGCTGTGGACTGTTCAGTGACAGCATGGCTGCATTATTTCTGTTTATTGTCGCTATCACGGCAGCAGCTTTTGGCAGCATCCTGTATTCTTATCTCTATTATAGAAAGAAGCTGCGCACCGGAAAAGGGCTGGCAGTACACTGCAACCATAAAGTAGTTGCAGTCTATGTGTTTATAATGCTCGCATGTGTGCTATTTACGGTATGGACGTTATATACGGGAAAAATCGAGATCTGTTACGGAGAAAATGAATTTACTGTTCAGGCGGAGGGCTGGCAGGATTACACAGTGAAATATGACGCTATCGAAAGCATTGCTTACGAAGAGAATATGTTCCGGGATACGAATACAATCCGGACAAACGGTTTTGGCAACCTGAAATATTCCATGGGACATTTTCGCGATGAAATCCACGCAGATTACATCCGCTATACTCATAACGACTGTGATACTTATGTAGTCATGGAAGTAGAGGGGAGCACCGTTATTCTAAACGGTGCAGATGATGCGCAGACCCGGGAAATCTACAATAATATCAGAGAACGGATGGAAAAATAATATCTGTAAATAAATTTCCCAATTGCTTTTATATTTTTCAAAAATGGTATACACTAGACTTATGTAAGTTTTGTACAATGAGGATTTCTGGAAAGGGTGGTTACAGTATGCTGAAACAGTGGATCCCGGCGGCAAAGCCGGACAAAGAGGAACTGGACAAACGACTGGATGCAGCGCAGGAGGAGCTTTTAAGACTCCAGATGCAGATCAAGGAGCATAAGCTCCCGGTGCTGGTGCTGATCGAGGGCTGGGGTGCGGCAGGCAAGGGCAGTACCATCGGTGGAATTATTAAAAATATCGATCCCAGATTCTTCAAGGTGGCTTCCATGTCCGCACCGACAGAGGAAGAGAAGCGGAAGCCCTTCCTGTATCGGTACTTTGTAAAAATTCCGGAAGCCGGCAAGTTCGAGTTCCTGGATTCCGGCTGGATGGATGAGGTGACAAAAGGAAGACTTCGGGGCGAACTGTCGGATAAGCAGTATGCGGAGCGTATTGAGAGCATCAAGCGTTTTGAACGACAGCTGACGGACAACGGTTATCTGGTGCTGAAGCTCTTTTTCCAGATCGGGAAAAAGGAACAGAAAAAGCGTCTGGAGGAGCTGGAAGGCAACAAGGACACCGCATGGCGTGTGGGCGAGAACGACTGGTGGCAGAACAAGCATTATGACAAATGTGAGGAAGTCTACGACAAATACCTCACAGATACGAACGCTTCCGTAGCTCCCTGGTACATCATAGATTCCGGGGACAAAAAGTGGGCGGAATTGCAAGTGCTGGAGACATTATGCAGTGGTATCCATGTGGCCATGCAGAATGAGAGCCTTGCTGTGCCCATTTTGCAGAATGTATTCCCGCTGGTGAAGATGCCGAAGCTGTCCGAGGTGGAACTGGACAAGGAAATCTCCGAAGAAGAATACAAGAAAGAACTGCGTCATCTGCAGAAGAAGCTGAATGCCCTGCATTACCGCCTGTATCGGAAAAAGATCCCGGTAGTCATCGCCTACGAAGGCTGGGATGCCGCAGGCAAGGGCGGCAATATCAAGCGAATCGCGGGAGCACTGGATCCCAGAGGCTACGAGGTACACCCCATCGCCAGCCCGGAACCCCACGAGAAAGCGAGACATTATCTCTGGCGATTCTGGACGAGACTTCCTAAGACCGGACATATTGCCATCTTTGACCGTACCTGGTACGGCCGCGTCATGGTAGAACGGCTGGAAGGCTTCTGTAGTACCAACGACTGGCAACGGGCTTATAACGAGATCAACGAGTTCGAGAAGGAATTGTCCCAGTGGGGCGCGGTGATCATCAAGTTCTGGGTGCAGATCGACAAGGATACCCAACTGGAACGTTTCACAGAGCGGCAGAATACCCCGGAGAAGCAGTGGAAGATCACGGACGAAGACTGGCGTAACCGCGACAAATGGGACCAGTACGAAGACGCTGTGAACGAAATGCTCCAAAAGACCAGCACGGAATATGCTCCCTGGCACATTCTGGAATCCGTAGATAAAAAATATGCCAGAATCAAAGCATTGAAGATCGTGATTGAGGAATTGGAGAAGGCACTGGGGTAAGCGCACTGAAATAAGAATAGCTGTTTCGATATAAAAAATTGACAAAACCGTCTGATAAGGACGGTTTTTGTTGCGTTATAAATGTTTTTTGTTATAATGAGACATAGTTATTTTTGGAAATTGCAAAGATACAGAAAGATATTTGGAAACAGAAGAAATCGTCAGGTGTTACGGCACAATGAGAGGAGAAATCATGGGCGAGAACCGTAAGATATATGCAGCATTATTGGGAGCAGGAACCGTGGGAAGCGGTGTGTACAAGCTGGCAGGGATGCAGGAAGAGGATATCTGCCTGAAGACAGGAGCACATCTGGAGATTAAAAAGATTCTGGTGCGCAATCCCGGAAAGGTAAGAGAAGGAATCCCACAGGAGTTGTTCACAGATAGCTGGCAGGAAATTCTGGAAGACCCCGAAATCCAGATCGTTATTGAAGTCATGGGTGGTATAGAACCGGCCAGAACTTATGTGGAAGAAGCCATGAAGGCCGGAAAGCAGGTGGTCACCGCCAACAAGGATCTGCTGGCGGAGTATGGGGATCCGCTGTTTGAGATTGCCACGGAGAATAAATGTGACTTACAGTTCGAGGCAGCTGTAGCAGGAGCCATTCCCATTATCCGACCTTTGCGTCAGAGTCTGGCGGGAAGTCAATTGACGGAGATCATGGGAATCGTCAACGGTACGACAAACTATATTTTGACCAAAATGTCCGAGGAAGGTATGGGGTATCAAGAAGCTCTGGATATGGCTACGAGACTGGGCTATGCGGAAGCAGATCCCACAGCAGACGTGGAAGGCTATGATGCGGGACGCAAGATCGCCATTATGGCATCCATCGCTTTCAGCTCCCGCGTGACGTTCCCTCAGGTTTATACGGAAGGCATCACGAAGATTACAGCAGAGGATATCCGGTATGCGAAAGAATTCGGCTATGTGATTAAACTGTTGGGTATTACAAAGCTTACAGGTAAAGGAATTGAAGTAAAAGTACATCCAACATTGATCCCGGACAGCCATCCTCTTGCCACGGTCAGAGATTCCTTCAATGCCGTATTTGTGCATGGTCAGGCCTGCGACGATGCCATGTTTATGGGACGGGGCGCCGGGCAGATGCCCACTGCCAGTGCGGTATTGGGAGATGTCATCGATGTGATGCGTAATATTATCCATGGAAGTTGCGGCAAAATTGGCAGTGACAGCCATAAGAAGCTTCTCGTACTGGATGTGGAGGAGACGAAGAGCCGTTTCTTCCTGCGCCTGCAGGTAGAGAACCGTGCCGGAGCATTGGCCAATATCGCCGGAGTTCTTGGTAACAACGATGTCAGCATCGCCCAGATGGTACAGAAACGCAGCCACGACGGCATTGCCGAGATCGTGGTCATCACCGATCTTGTGACCGAGAGACATTTTAACGACGCCATCCGCATTATGGAAGGCATGTCTGTTGTGAGAGAAATCTCAGGCATAATCCGGGTCTACTAAAGTTTGTAGAATTGAGAGTTAGTGAAATAATCCCGTAGCCCTTGGCAGGGTATAAGAAACGCGGCACGCTCGTACTTTAGTACGATGCGCTCCTGTCGCAGAGCGTAGCGGTACATAAGCGGTCACAATACGACCGCAATGCGTCCCTTGGGACGCTATGGTACCGACGTCTGCTTACGGCACTGCTTATTCTTATACCCAGCCGGGGCTACTGGTTTTTTGAAAGCTTTCCAAAACGCAGAACTCCCGGAGTATGCGGTGCCATGTCGAAGATGTTTGTCGGAGGATGTTGATATTTTCTAGAAAAGTGCTGAAAGACAGGGGGAAAGCGGACACGATGTCCGCGTCAGCCGATTGTCGACATGGATGTCGACTGTAGGCGGCCCCGTCATGACGAGAACTACTCATCACTTTTCGTAGAAAATTCACATCCGGAGACCTTACATCGAGACATGTGTATCGCATGCTCCGGGAGTTCGTGGATTTTGCCAATGTATTCAACTAACTCTCAATTTAGTAAGGCAGATATATTACTGCCCCAAAATAGAATTCTTCCGTTTAGGAGGTATATTTGCTTCCAAATATACAACTTGTTAGTAGAAGCATACAAGTTGTAAAATGGAAATATCGAAATCGTATTTTTCAGAGGAGGTATTACTTATGTTACAGACGAAAAACTATCAATTCTGGTTTTGCACAGGCTCGCAGGACTTGTATGGAGACGAGTGCCTTGCGAAGGTGGCGGAGCATTCCCACAAAATCGTGGATGCCCTGAATGCTTCCGGTGTGCTGCCCTACGAGGTTGTATGGAAGCCGACCCTGATCACCAACGAGCTGATCCGCCGCACCTTCAATGAAGCCAATCTGGATGAAAACTGCGCCGGCGTGATCACCTGGATGCATACCTTTTCTCCGGCGAAATCATGGATCCTGGGATTGCAGGAGTATCGCAAACCGTTGCTGCATTTCCATACGCAGTTTAATGAGGAGCTGCCCTATGATACCATTGATATGGACTTCATGAATGAGAACCAGTCTGCACATGGTGACAGAGAGTACGGCCACATTGTCAGCCGTATGCGTATGGAGCGCAAGGTGGTGGTGGGCCATTGGTCAGACCCGGTGGTACAGGGCAAGCTCGCATCCTGGATGCGCACCGCGGTAGGCATGGTGGAGAGCAGCCATATCCGTGTCATGCGTGTGGCAGATAATATGCGCAATGTAGCGGTAACCGAGGGCGACAAGGTAGAGGCACAGATCAAGTTTGGCTGGGAAGTAGATGCTTACCCCGTAAACGAGATCGCAGAGAGTGTAGATGCAGTTTCCAAATCTGATGTCAATGCTCTTGTAGATGAGTACTATGAGAAGTATAATATTTTATTAGAAGGAAGAGATCCCGGAGAGTTCAGAAAGCATGTAGCGGTGCAGGCACAGATCGAACTGGGTTTTGAACGCTTCCTGGAGGAGAAAAACTATCAGGCGATCGTGACCCATTTCGGTGATCTGGGTGCCCTGAAGCAGCTACCGGGACTGGCGATCCAGCGGCTGATGGAGAAAGGCTACGGCTTCGGTGCGGAAGGCGACTGGAAAGTAGCAGCCATGGTGCGTCTGATGAAGATCATGACCGGGGGAGTGAAGGATGCCAAGGGTACTTCCATGCTGGAGGACTATACCTATAATCTGGTCAAGGGAAAAGAGGGTATTCTGGAAGCTCATATGTTGGAAATCTGTCCTACTATTGCGGACGGTCCGATCAGCATCAAATGCCAGCCTCTGTCCATGGGAGACAGAGAGGATCCCGCCAGACTGGTATTTACTTCCAAGGAGGGACACGGCATTGCTACATCCCTGATCGATCTGGGCAATCGTTTCCGCCTGATCATCAATGATGTGAACTGTAAGAAAGTGGAGAAACCTATGCCAAAGCTGCCCGTAGCCACCAATTTCTGGACGCCGGAGCCGGATATGTATACCGGAGCGGAAGCCTGGATCCTGGCAGGCGGTGCGCATCATACCGCCTTTACCTATGATCTGACGGCTGAGCAGATGGGCGACTGGGCAGCTATGATGGGTATCGAGGCTGTATATATCGACAAGGATACCAAGATCCGTGATCTGAAGAGAGACTTGATGCTGGGAGAGGTATTCTACCGCTAGGGTATTTCAAGTGGACAGGAACCCCAAAAACTTCTATCCGCAGTAAAAAGAAGGGTATCGTAAAAATGTTAAAAGTGTTTTTGGTGGAGGATGAATTCGTCATCCGCGAGGGAATCAAAAATAATATCGACTGGGAGACTCATGGCTATGAGTTCTGTGGGGAGGCCGGTGACGGAGAACTGGCCTATCCCATGATCCAGAGGCTGCGTCCGGATATCGTGATCACTGATATCCGGATGCCGTTTATGGATGGGCTGGAGCTCAGCAGACTGATCCGCAGAGAGCTTCCGGACATCGAGATCATCATTCTGTCCGGTTATCAGGAATTTGAATACGCGAAGGAAGCCATCAAACTGGGGGTGGCGCAGTATTTGTCCAAGCCGATTAACGGAGAGGAACTTCTGGCCGAACTGGAGGAACTCTCAGCAAAGATCGAGGAAAAACGCAGAGCTACCCAGATCCGTGAGCGCTATTTGAAGGAGATGGAGGAAAATACACTCAGAGAGCGAAAAAAACTGTTCCAGAGTCTGGTCGTTGGCGATAATACCGCAGCAGAATTACTGGAGTCAGCGGAGAGACTCGGCATCGATCTGTCGGCACCGTGGTACAATATTATTTTATTTAAGACGCAGTCACTGCGCCATGCACAGGACGAATACTCCGGCAGCCTGATCCGCATCGAAGAAGAACTGCGGTCACTGGAGGACGGAACAACGGTAGTATCATTTGACCGTAACCTGGAGGGCAAAGCATTTCTGCTAAAGGCGGAATCTGAAGAACAGTTACAGCTTCAGCAGCAGGAATATATTGAGAAGATCAAAGATATTATGGAAAAGTATGAGCACGTCCGCTATTTCGGAGGCATTGGCAGACCGGTGAACCGTCTGCGGGAGCTTCCGGCCTCCTTTGAACAGGCCAGTCATGCTTTTGCTCACAGGTATCTGGTGCAGGACAGCCGCATCCTGGATGGCGGGTATCTGGCACAGGGAACGGAAGAAGAGCACTTTGATATCAAGCAAGTCAATCCCAAACAGATCGATCGGACCAGGATCCAGGAATTCTTAAAGCAGGGAGACAGAGAAGAGGTCGTTTATTTCGTAGAAGAATTTTTCCGGGATCTGAGCAACAAAGCACTGCAGTCCAATATTTTCAGGCAGTACATCACGATGGATGCCTATTTCTGCGTGGCAGATTTCCTGGAAAGCCTGTCAACAGATACGCAGGATCCGGAGACTCCGAGCCAGGATGAGAAGACGCAGCAGGACAGCGACAGTGCTATACAGTATATTATACGGATCCTGGACAAAGCGCTGGAAGCAAGAGACAGAGCAGCCAGCAGCCGCTATGACGATGTGGTGGAGCAGGTGATGAAATATATAGAGGAAAACTATGCAGAAGAGGAGCTTTCATTGAATCTGCTGGCATCCCACGTGAATTTCTCACCGAATCATCTGAGCATGATCTTCAGTCAGCAGACAGGGATGAGTTTCATTAAATATCTGACGGATTACCGTATGAACAAAGCAAAGGAATTATTGCGCTGCACCGGCAAACGCAGCAGCCTGATCAGTCAGGAGGTAGGGTACAAGGACCCTCATTATTTTTCCTATCTGTTCAAAAAGACCCAGGGGATGACACCTACCCAGTATCGGGGCGGCATCAAATAGCCACGATCGCGGAAAGGACTTCTTATGAGAAAAAGGTTAAAAGAAATTTACGATCATTCTACGCTCGTGGCAAAGATAAGATATTCTTATCTTTGCCTTTTAGTGCCTTTTGTATTGTTTCTGATCTTCTGTTTCTATAATCTGTGGAATAACAATCGCAGATATGAGGACATGGTCAATTCCTCTGTTATGGCCAGTCAGTTCAGCCTGGATTTCCAAAAGGATTTTGATTATGAGACCTATCTCCTCATTGTGGGCAACAAGACGCTGGAGGAATCCAGTCTCCATGCCATGCTGGAGGAAGCAGATGAGATCGTGGCAGGACTGGAGGAATTAACTGAATCACAGGAGAATCGCAAGCGCCTGACCAGCGTAAAGAAATATCTGAATAACCTGGGAACCTATATTGGAAGGATCGAGGACAATATCCGTGAGGGTAACCGTTACGAAGATAATATAGAAATCTGGGAAAATGATGTACAGATCGTGACATCTCTGGTAGGAGACACGATGTCACGATACATCTATTATGAGATCCGTGGGATCCAGGAGAGCAGACAGCAGTATCAGGACTTTTTTGTGAATATGATCCGGTTTTCTGTGATCGCTTTTGCATTGATCCTGATGTTGTGTTTATTTTTATCCTATTATATTCCGCTGAGTATTACAAGACCTATCAGACGACTGACCCAGGTGACAGATCAGGTGGCGAAAGGGAATCTGACGGTACGATCGGATGTGACCGGCGGATTGGAGGCCCGGGTGCTCAGCGATTCTATGAATACCATGATCGACAAGATCAATGAACTGCTGGAGCAGGTGAAGACCGAGCAGGTGCGGCTGCGCAAGGCGGAATTTGAACTGCTGCAGTCCCAGATCAATCCTCATTTTCTATATAATACGCTGGATGCCATCGTATGGCTGGCGGAGGCCGGTGAACAGAAAAAGGTTGTGAGTATGGTAGGCAGTCTGTCCGATTTCTTCCGCATTTCATTAAATCAGGGACAGGATATTCTGGATGTCAGGGAAGAGCTTCAGCATGTGCGCAGCTATCTGGAAATCCAGCAGATGCGCTATCAGGATATTCTCCAATATGAAATCTGCGTGCCGGAAGAACTGTACTCCAGCCGGATACCCAAGATCACATTGCAGCCGCTGGTGGAAAATGCGCTGTACCACGGCATTAAGAACAAACGGGGAAAGGGTATGATCCGCATTGATGGGGAAATGGAGGACAGTGACTGTATCCTGCGGATCACCGACAATGGCAGGGGCATGACACCGGAACGCCTGGGACAGGTACGGGAGGGCATCCGCAATCGAAATGCCTGTGAGACGGAAATCTACGGACTTTATAATGTAAATGAACGGATCCGTTTGAACTTCGGGGAAAAATATGGGATCACCATTACCAGTACCTATGGCGAGGGAACCTGCGTGACGGTACGGCTGCCGGAATATACTTTGTGAGAAAAATAAACCATCATCGTAAAATATTCAACCGTTTACGAGGGTGGTTCTTTTTTGCCATAAAAATTCCAACTTTTCCGAGAGGTATCTTCATGGTTTTTTGCTTTTTTTCACGATAAAATAGGATCATCAAAGAAATAGTTCTTTGAGCAACAAAAAAATTGGGAGGTTACACAATGAAAAAGAAAATTTTAGCAGCAGTAATGGCAGCAACCATGGTATTTAGTCTGGTAGCATGCGGCTCCTCTGATGCGGGCAGCAGCGCAGCCACCGGAAGTGCAGCTACGGACACCGCAAGCGCCGGAGCTACAAGCACGGATGCATCCGGAGATCTGATCAAGGTCGGTATCATCAACAATGACCCTAACGAGTCCGGTTACCGTACCGCAAATGATAAGGATATGAAGAATACTTTCACTGAGGCAAACGGCTACGAAGCATCCTTCGCATACAGCTTAAAGAACGACGAGCAGATCACCGCAGCACAGAAGTTCATCCAGGATGGCGTTGACTACCTGCTTCTGTCCGCAGCAGATACTGCCGGCTGGGATTCCGTATTGAAGGACGCACAGGATGCAGGCATCAGAGTTATCCTCTTCGACCGTACCATTGATGCAGATGAGAGCCTGTATGAGGCATCCATCGTATCCGATATGGCAAAGGAAGGCCAGACCGCAGTTGACTGGTTAAAGAGCCAGAACTTAAGTGAATACAACATTATCCACTTACAGGGTGTTATGGGTTCCGCAGCACAGCAGGGACGTACCGGTGCTCTGGATGACGCAGCAGCAAACGACGGATTCAATCTGGTAACACAGCAGACCGCTGAGTGGAACGCAGAGAAAGCACAGCAGATCGTACAGTCTGTAATCGACGCAGGTACTCCTTTCAACGTAATCTACGCTGAGAACGATGATATGGCTAAGGGTGCGGTAGCAGCTCTGGATAAGGCTAATATCTCCCACGGCGTAGGCAAAGACGTTATCGTTATGGGCTTTGACTGCAACAAGTGGGCTCTGGAAGAGCTGAAGGCAGGCAACTGGAACTACGATGGACAGTGCAATCCTTTCCAGGCTTCCTATATTGATGAGATCATCAAAAAGCTGGAGAACGGTGAGACCATCTCCGAGAAGACCATCATCATGGACGAGAAGGGCTTCGATGCGACCACCATTACTCAGGAAGATGTAGACAACTACGGTATCTAGTCTGATGTAAATGACCAGAAGCGCGGCGCATGCTAGCTCCGCGCTTCTTTTATCAAAGATCAAAGAAGATTAAGGGGTGAAACTTTTGGACAATAACAAAGTATTGGAAATGAGAAATATTCACAAAAGCTTTCCCGGTGTACGAGCTCTGAAGGGTGTGGATTTCCATCTGAACAAAGGTGAGATCCATGCATTGATGGGAGAAAACGGTGCCGGAAAGTCAACCCTGATCAAGGTGCTGACAGGTGTCTATAGCAAGGATGAAGGACAGATCTTCATCGACGGCAAAGACAAGGCCGTGTCCATTCACTCTCCGCAGGAGGCACAGAAGCTGGGCATCAGTACTGTATATCAGGAGATCACACTCTGTCCGAATCTGTCCGTGGCAGAGAATATGTACATAGGACGTTCTAACAAGATCTATCAGAACTGGAAGAAAATGAATGAGGACGCAGATAAGATTTTACAGAATCTGGATATCCCTGCGAAAGCGTCCCAACAGCTGGCAAGCTGCTCTATCGCTGTACAGCAGATGGTGGCCATCGCCAGAGCTGTAGATATGGATTGTAAAGTACTGATCCTGGATGAGCCGACCTCCTCTCTGGATGAGCAGGAAGTAGAAAAGCTTTTCGGTCTGATGCGTGATCTGAAGGCCAGAGGTGTGGGTATTATCTTCGTAACTCATTTTCTGGATCAGGTATATGAAGTGTGTGACAAGATCACTGTCCTGCGGGATGGCGGACTGGTAGGCGAATATGCCATCAAGGACTTGCCCAGAGTACAGCTGGTATCCAAGATGCTCGGCAAGGAGCTGGATGACCTGTCCGACATCAAGGGTGAACAGAAAGCAGATCAGAAAGCGGAAAGCACAGAGCCGCTATTCGAGACCAAGGATCTGTGCAGTGACGCCGGGATCAAGCCTTTTGATTTCTATATCAAAAAGGGTGAGGTCAACGGATTTACCGGATTGCTGGGATCCGGCCGAAGCGAATGTGTCCGTGCTATTTTCGGTGCCGACCGTATCATTGGCGGCACAGTGAAAAAGAATGGCAGACAGGTGAAGATCACTAAGCCTCTGGATGCTATGCGTCATGGCATTGGTTATCTGCCGGAGGATCGTAAGCGGGACGGTATCGTAGGTGACTTGTCCGTAAGAGAGAATATTATCCTGGCACTACAGGTGCTTCGTGGATTCTTCCGACCGATCTCCCGGGCGGAAGCTAATAAATTTGCAGACGAATACATCAAACTGTTGGATATTAAGACTGCATCCGCCGAGACTCCCATCAAGTCACTGTCCGGTGGTAATCAGCAGAAGGTAATTCTAGCCAGGTGGCTTCTGACCCATCCGGAATATCTGATCCTGGATGAGCCTACGAGAGGTATCGATGTCGGCACCAAGGTGGATATCCAGAAGCTGGTACTGAAGCTGGCAGGTGAAGGCATGAGCGTGACCTTCATTTCTTCTGAGACCGACGAGATGCTCCGTACCTGTTCCCGGCTGATAGTCATGAGAGACCGCAGGGTGGTAGGAGAGCTGTCCGGGGAGGATCTGACCCAGACCAAGATTATGAGTACGATTGCCGGAGGTGAGAGTAAACATGAGTAAGGAAAAAACAGTGGAAAAACAGAATAAAAATTTCCTCAGCGGATTGTTCCGGCAGCAAATCTTCATTCCCATTGCAGCCCTGATCATTCTGGCAGTATTCAATCTGATCGCGGATCCCAGCTTTTTCAAGATCACACTGGGATATAACAGCGCAGGAGATCCGGTATTGTCCGGATATCTGATGACAATCTTAGACTACGGTTCCGAACTGGCAATCCTGGCTATCGGCATGACACTGGTCACTGCCGCATCCGGCGGACAGGATATCAGTGTGGGCGCGGCCATCGCTATTGCAGGCAGTGTGATCCTGCGGGTACTGTGCGGTACCAATTCCAGACCCGATACCTTACAGGCTCCCATTATCGTAGCTTTTCTGATCGCCTGTGTGGTGGCAATGCTCTTTGGCGCATTTAACGGTGTGCTGGTAGCGTATTTCAAGATCCAGCCCATGGTAGCGACGCTGATCCTCTATACGGCAGGCCGTTCCATCGCTGCATGGATCAACAACAACGAACTTCCTATTGTAAGTGATCCGACCTTCAGTTATTTCGGCGGATTTATTCCCGGAATCCCCATTCCCACACCGTTTTTCATTGCGGCAGTGTGCGTACTGGTGATCTTCCTGGTACTGAAGTTCACGACACTGGGGCTTTACACCCAGTCCGTTGGTATCAATGAAAATTCCTCAAAATTAAATGGACTGAATCCCACATTTATTAAGTTCCTGACCTTCGTGATCTTAGGACTGTGTGTGGCGGTAGCGGCACTGATCAAGGTAAGCCGTCTGTCCTCCATCAACTACTCTGTGATCGCAAAGGACATCGAGATGGATGCCATTCTGGCAGTAGCACTGGGCGGCAACTCCTTAAGCGGTGGTAAGTTCAACATGGCAGCGTCAATCCTGGGTGCCTATGTTATTCAGTTCCTGACCACCACCTTATACAAATTTGACGTACAGTCGGATGCGCTTCCCGCTTACAAAGCAGTGGTAGTTATCCTGTTGGTGGTATTAAGCACGCCAAAGGTAAGAGAGTGGCTGTCCGCTGTTGGCAAGAAGCTGAAGCAGAGTAAGACCGTAAAGGAGGTTGGCTGAAATGGGTAAGAAGTTAAAAAATATGACAGATACCAATCTGCTGCTGACCATCACAATTGTAGTATTTTTTGCAATGTATATCGGAGCTATCGTGTTCCAGGGAAAAGGCTTTTTAAAGCCACAGACGTTTTTCAATATCCTGAACGCCAACGCAGCTCTGATCATACTTTCCTGCGGTATGAGCTTAGTCATGATCACTGGTGGAATCGATATCTCCGTCGGTGGCGTGGTAGCACTGGTCAGTATGAGCTGTGCGGTATACCTGGACTTTGGCGGAGGCAATGTATTCATTTCTATGCTGATCGCCGTTGCTATCGGCCTTGCCTTCGGTATCGTACAGGGCTTCCTGGTAGCGTACCTGGATATCCAGCCCTTTATCGTGACACTGGCCGGGATGTTCTTTGCCAGAGGCATGACCACCATCGTAAATACTAAGCCCTTCAATGTGGCGAATGAAAACTTCACTGCACTGAAGGAGACACGCGTGTTCGTTCCGGGGATGGGATCTGTGAACAAGCTGGGAAATTATGTAAATGCCTATGTGGAAATCGGTGTGATAGTAGCACTGATGGTAGTCATAGTGATGTTTGTCATGCTCCGCTGGACGAAGATGGGCCGCAGTTTCTATGCTGTGGGCGGCAACAACCAGAGTGCACTGATGCTGGGCATCAATGTTAAGAGAACGAAGTTCCTGTCCCATCTGCTCTGCGGACTGTTGGCAGGCATCGGTGGCTATGTATACTTCCTGCATGTAGGAAGCGGTTCGGCTTCTCATGCGACAGGCATGGAGATGAATGCCATTGCATCCTCTATCATTGGCGGTACAATGTTGACAGGCGGTGTTGGTAATATCATCGGAACCTTCTTCGGAGTATTGTCCTTAAGCACCATCCAGAACATCGTATCCAGTGCAGGTCTGGATCAGGCATGGTGGACCGGTATCACCATTGCAGCTATGCTGTGTCTGTTCCTGGT
>ENA-ORCM01001087-ORCM01001087.1-human-gut-metagenome-genome-assembly--contig:-NODE-1087-length-23959-cov-3.314421_pt1 | contig 23959 bp, 16 predicted proteins | sample MGYA00242906_ERZ507928 | MGnify/ENA primary metagenome ERZ507928 (study PRJEB26167, sample SAMN06115497) | human gut metagenome | host: Homo sapiens | place: China:Shanxi | collected 2015-05-07...
CCTATGAGCAGCGTCTGGACGGTATTCTGGTAACGGATGCGGACAATGTGCCGACATACGGTTGGGGAGAGATTGATGAGTCTGTCTGGGATGAATTTTTGAATAACGATGTTTCGTATGATGCATCCCACTATCCGGAAAATTCTTATGCGACCCGTATGGATATCGGGGGTAGCCAGTACGATTTTGCCATTGTTTCCCGGCAGGATCAGGCGGGCTGTGTGGCAGTTTTATCGGAAAAAAGAGAGATCTTTGCCAAGGACGAGATCAGCATACAAACGCTTTTAGATGATTTTATCTTTGAATTAAAGGGCACGGCTGTCATTGCATCCGGGGATGAGATCATCAGTACCAACGATGAAGAACTCAAAGGCAAATGCCTACAGGACTGGCTAAAGATGAGTGCAGAAGATTTTGGGGAATTGAACCAGACCAGTAATCTGATCCGCCTGACGATAAATGGCAGACATCTGTGTGGCGATGTGCGCCGGGTGGAAGGCTATGATATTTATATCTTTTTCCCGGAGGTCAAGGTCTATTCCACCTTTATCATGACGGAAAGTTTTGGGATCATCTTGTATGTGCTTGCCTGTATTCTTTTCTTATTCCTGCGTTATAAACAGGAAGAAAAGAACCGGGAAAAAAGTGCAGAGCAACTGCGTACCATCAGTTCTATCAGCCGGGTCTATAGTTTTGTTTTGCTCATAGATTTGGGGACGGACTCCTGGAAGGTCTTAAAATCCGCGGATAAGATGGAGAGTGCGCTCAGTCAGGGCAGTGACGTAAAATATATGCTGAAAAGATATGCAGAGCATGTTTTGACTGAAGCCTATCAGGAGGATTTTCTGCGCTTTTCGGATATGGCGGATATGGCGGCGCGTGTCGCAGGTAAGACCTATGTTTCCTGTGTCATGGAAGAAAAAAATGCCAAGTGGGAACAACTGTTTTTTGTGCCGCAAAAATATGATGAGGACGGAAAATTACAGGAAGTTATCTTTCTGTGCCGGGATGTGTCGACCGAGAAGAAAAAGGAGATCCACTATCAGAACAGTCTGCGCCGTTCTGTGGAACATGCAGAGCGTGCAAGCGTGGCAAAGACAGACTTCCTTCGACGGATGAGCCACGATATCCGGACACCAATCAATGGCATTAAGGGTATGATCGAGATCAGCCGATATTATGCAGGTGACGAGGAAAAGCAGGAGGAATGTCGTCAGAAGATCGTCAGCGCTTCCAGTTTCCTTTTGGATCTGGTCAATAATGTGCTGGATATGAATAAGTTGGAGTCCGGCCAGGTGCGTCTGGAGCAAAAGCCGTTTGACCTCTTGGAATTATTCCGGGAAACGGTATCACTGGTTGAGGTACAGGCGGTAGAGTGCCAGGTCGATTTTCAGGTGGACGTTTGCAAGGGGGTACACTGGAATGTTTTAGGCAGTCCACTGCACCTGCGCCAGATCTTGCAGAATATCATGAGCAATGCCATCAAGTACAACCGTGAGGGAGGGACTGTGCATGTCAGCGTAGAGGAAACCGGATCGACCAGAAAGATGGCGATCTTTGTCTTTACCTGTCAGGACACCGGACTTGGCATGTCGGAAGAATTTCAAAAGCGTGCCTTTGAGCCGTTTGCCCAGGAAAATGCATCTGCCAGAACTTCCTATGCCGGAACCGGTCTGGGACTGCCGATCGCCAAGGAGTTGACGGAAAAGATGGGTGGCAGCATCCACTTTACCAGCCAGCAGGGGCAGGGAACGACCTTTACCATAGAATTGCGTTTCAAACTTGCCGACCATGTGGAGGATAAGGAGGACAGCGAGGACCAGGACATCCGTCTGGATGGCATCCATGTTCTTTTGGTAGAAGATAATGATCTCAACATGGAGATTGCGCAGTTTATCCTTGAAAATGCGGGCGCGGCTGTGACCAAGGCATGGAACGGACAGGAGGCAGTAGACTGTTTCCTGCAATCCGAGGGCGGCACCTATGACATCATCCTGATGGATATTATGATGCCGGTCATGGACGGACTGGATGCGGCGCGCTGTATCCGTGCCCTGGATCGGTCGGATGCAAAGAGTGTGCCGATCTTTGCCATAACAGCCAATGCTTTTAGTGATGACAAGGAGCGCAGTTACAAGGCTGGCATGAACGAACACATATCCAAGCCTATCATTAAAAAAGATTTACTACGGATTATGAAAAAATACATACCAAAGTAGGACAGAAGTCTATTATATTGGTATATAGGTAGTTTCGCGGAAAGGCGGATAAATAATTATGACAAAACGATCTCAGCCCAGATCGTATCTTTAGCGGATGTCTATGTGGCACTGACTGGGATATCCGCAGAGAAGCCGTGAGCATGCACAGAGAATCCGAAAAGAAATAAATAAAAGAAAAAAGAACGCCAAAGCCGACGCAGAGCCAGTTTTGGCGTTTCCTTAATTCAAGATTTATTTTTTAATGATGGGCTTATTCGATCAGACCGCTGTTTTTCAGCAGGATCTCCACATCGGTTCCCTTGACCTTCTTGAGCAGGACTTTCAGGGCTTCTTTTTCTGCAAAGGAAAGTTTTACATCTGTGATCGGTTTCTTGTCGATTGCATAGTAGCATGCACGCAGGAGTTCGCGCACGTCATATTTACTTCCCCATACTTCAGGAACACCGCGGTCAATATCAAGTAGTGTGTAAACAGATTCCATACCGGTACGCATAGAGTATTCAATGGTAAAGATGGTATCTCTCGGTGTCTCGGTAAACTGACCTAAGAAAGCAAAGTTGACAGAGCCTTCCGGTACGACCTTTGGACGATCCTCATTCTTTCTTGGCTGGAAGAAAGCATTGATAAATGGCATAAAGCATGTGGTTGTGTTGCAGGCATTTTCTGCCAGATCCGGGATCTCCTTTGGATCCACGCCGATATGATAGAGCCATTCTTCGCAGACCTCCTTACCGGTACAGTCACGCATGGCTTTCTTTACAAAGTTTCCTTCCTTGTTGGTATTGAGGGCATAGAGCCAGACAAGGACCATATTCTTATCCTGAGCCTTGAACTGTGGCTGACGGTTGATGGTCCAGGACAGATACCAGTTTTCGGTACTATCCTTTACTGTGACGATACCACCGGTCGTTACCTTGCCGTCTCTCGGATCACGCTTGCAGATATCCTTGATCTTGCTGATGATCTTTTCATCGGAAGTGGCAACGGTCGCGCTCATCCAGTTGGTTGCTTCGTAGTCATCACAGAAGTTATCCGGGTTACCGAATTCACCGTGCTTTGCCTGTCTTGCAATATTTTTCCACAGATCCCATGACTCGCCGGCACCATTTTTTACCTTAGAAAGATCCGGTACATGGGTCTGGTCGCCGTAGCAGGAAGTATCGGTGCAGCAGCCGTTTGTGATGAATACAAGATCATCCTCTACCAGATCCAATGTCTGCTCCTCGCCGTCCTTGATATATACGATCTGGCGTGCGATCTTCTTGTCGCCGACCGTTTCAATGACAACATTCTTTACATCCATGCCGTACTCGATCTGTACTCCATGTGCCGTCAGATAGTTGACAAGCGGCATGATGAGGCTTTCGTACTGATTGTACTTGGTAAAACGAAGGGCACTAAAGTCCGGGAGCCCATCAATATGGTGCACATAACGGCAAAGGTAACGCTTCATCTCCAGGGCACTTGACCAGCGCTGGAAAGCAAACATAGTCTGCCAATAGAGCCAGAAGTTGGTATCCCAGAATGAATCCGGCAGCACTTCGGAGATCTTCTTGCCTTCCAATTCTTTTTCCGGTGTGATAAAGAGTTTGGAAAGTGCCTGTGCGCTTGCCTTATCCAGCCCGAATTTCTTGTCTGTGTGAGCGTCCTGACCGCGATTTACGGTAGCACGGCAGAGAGAATAGTTCGGGTCATGCTTGTTGAGCCAGTAATATTCGTCCAGAACAGAGATTTGCGGGTTTTCCATGGAAGGCACGTCACGGAACATATCCCACATGACTTCAAAGTGGTTATCCATTTCACGTCCGCCTCTCATAAAGAAGCCCTTGGTAATATCTTTTCTTCCATCGCATGAACCGCCGGCGAGGGTCAGTTTTTCCAAAAGGTGGATATGCTCGCCCTTCATTTGACCATCACGCACCAGATAAAAGGCTGCGGTCAGACCGGCAAGTCCGGTTCCGATGATGTATGCGGATTTTTTGTCGACACCCTCCGGTTTCTCCGGATGTGCGAATGATTCATAAGTTCCTGCTGAGTAATACATAATGTTTACCTCCTTCATTTCTTTGTACCTGTAGTATAGGTTTGTCAAAGAAAAAGGAAAATAAACAAAAAAGACCCCATGATAATTTTTTTATCATGGGGGTATGATTGTAAATAATTTTATCAAATCCGGTCTTTTGATAAAATCAGTGGTCACATAGACGATGTAGGGCTGCCGACAGGTTTCCCTGGATGACAATGGCAAGACGCTCGACCAGTTTTTCCGGGTCTTCTTTCATGTCATCGGCGATCCAGTCCAACATGAGCCCGACCAGGACATAGGAGTAGATCTGTGCGATAAAATCCTTGTCTGTCTGCTTGACAAAGAGTCCCTCGGACTGCTCCTCGATCACATCGACTAAGAGTTTATCGGTCAGCGGCATGAGGTATTTTTCTACACGTTCCCGGCTGACGCAGTGGTAGACATTCATGATGAATGGCTTATTTTCCTGCACAGCGTAAAAGATCTGTAACAGCCCCTGCTCCCAGGTATCATAGGTTTTTTTGTTGTTCAAGGCTTTCTCGGCATCTTCCAGACAGGACCATTCCACCAGATCATAGATATCCTTGAAATGATAGTAAAAGGTCATGCGGTTGATACCGCAATCTGCCGTAATATCGTTGATCGTTATTTTATCCAGCGGCTTTTGTAAAAGAAGATTTTTCAGTGATGTCTCTAGGGCACGCTTGGTTACTTGTGACATGAGGTCTCCTTTCTGCACTTACATTTTCGGAACGATATAACCATAGAGATAATGGTCGCGCCAGCGATTTTGCAAAAATACCTTATCTACCAGCAGACCTTCCTTGTGGAAGCCCAGTTTTTTCAAAAGGCAGATAGAGGGGGTGTTGTCCGGCAGTACAAGTGCTTCGTAGCGGCGGATGCCGATGTCTCCCGAAACAATACGGATGCCTGCCTTGATCGCTTCGTAGCAGTAGCCTTTTCGCCAGAAATGCTGATCCATCTTGTAGCCTAACTGGGCAGAAGAATAGATATTCGGCGAAATGTTGTGGAAACTGACCGTGCCGATGATACGGTCGGGATTATCTTTTTCAAAGATCCAGAAACGTAGCATATGTAACTTCAGGATCTCCTGATACTCGTAGGTCAAAAGGTTTTTCTGATGTTCCAGACTGTAAAAGTCATTTCCGACCAGGGGTTCAAACTGCTCAAAGATCGCAGCGTTGTCTTTGTAAAATTGTAATACCTTTTCGGCATCATCTGCGGAAAGGATACGCAGAATCAGGCGGTCGGTCGTCTGTTCAAGATTCACTCACTTAACCTCGGATTTCTACCTTATTCAGAAAGGCGGATAATATTTGGACAAATTCCTGCATGGTCTTATCGTCCGGTGCGTGAAATCCCGGGTGCAGGACATCCGGCGATTCCTTGTATGGCTGGAGATAGTAGGCTTTGGCGCCGGATAACCACATACCGATAGCGGTCATATCTTTTGCCTCATGGAGTTCCTGGCAAACAGTCGTGCGGAACTCGTAATCGACTTTTTTGGAAGCTTTTAAGATCTCCACCGATTCGGCGATCGCATCCAGATCAAACTCATCCGCGTGGACGATATCTGCATATTTTGTCCGGCATTGCTTGATATCCATGGCAACATAGTCCACAAAGCGGTCTTTGACCAGAGAGCGGAGCATGGCAGGGTTGGTTCCGTTGGTGTCCAGTTTTACCTTGTAGCCCAGGAGTTTGATCTGGCGGATAAAGTCCGGAAGATCCCGGTTCAAGGTCGGTTCTCCACCACTGATGACAACGCCGTCCAGGACATTTCTTCTTTTGTGCAGATGATCAAAAATATCATCTTTTGTGTATGGTTTGATGTCGTTCAGCCCGACGATCAGATCACCATTGTGGCAGTAAGGACAGCGGAAGTTACAGCCTCCGGTAAAGAGGGTTGTAGCAACACGCCCCGGATAATCAACCAAGGTTGTTTTCTGCATTCCATATATTTTTACAGTCATAGTGTTACTCCATTTCTTATCGTGTTATAATGAAACCAATCAAAAAACATTATAACAGTTTGGTGGAGGTTTTACCATATGGCACTGAAAGAGAAAATCGAAAAGAACAGACAGGAAAAACATGACGAGAAGTACATGAAGATGGCACTCAAGGAGGCAAAAAAGGCATACGATCTCAACGAAGTACCGATCGGCTGCGTGATCGTGCGCGATGATAAAGTCATCGGCAAGGGCTACAACAAGCGCAACACGGACAAGAATGTACTTTCCCATGCGGAATTGATCGCAATGAAGCAGGCATGTAAAAAGACAGGTGACTGGCGACTGGAGGACTGTACCATGTATGTGACCCTTGAGCCATGCCAGATGTGTGCAGGTGCTATGGTGCAGGCGAGATTGAAAAAAGCGGTTATCGGCAGCATGAATGCCAAGGCGGGCTGCGCCGGATCCGTCCTTAACATTTTACAGATGGATGCTTTCAATCATCAGGTCGAGGTTGAGCGCGGTGTCCTCGAAGATGAGTGTTCAGCCCTCTTAAGCGGATTTTTCGCAGATCTGCGTGAGCAGAAGAAGCAGTTTTAGGGAGGAAAATCCGCAAGATCATATGAAGGTTGATAGAATGATGGGTTTTGATTGACAAATGTGTCATAATCCCATACAATGCAAATGGCGGCCTCCACAAGTGGCGTTGATACTTGGGTCTTGCGCGACGGATGCCTACGAATCGTGTCAGGTCAGGAATGGAGCAGCACTAAGAAGGAGTTTCCGGGTGCCGCAAGGGTGCCTGGGTTGAGCAGGCTGTGGAGGTAACGCTATGAAAGACAATTTCAGGGAGATCAAGGTATCTCCCTTTTTTACATTATGAATTAAAGTCATCTGCGCGCAAAGGGCAGCCTGAGCGTAAAGATACGGGATTTTATAGGTGTTTGATAGGGAAAGTCTCTGTATCTTTGGATGCAGGGACTTTTTCATATTATAGGTAAAAGCACACTCTTCATAAAAGAAAGGAGCATACTGATGGATACCAGAGTAGCAATTCTTGCGATCGTGGTGGAGGAGCGTGACAAGGCAGAAGAACTCAACCACGTCCTGCATGCATATGGCAAATATATCATCGGGCGCATGGGGATCCCTTATGAAAAACGCGGGATCTCACTGATCAGCGTCGCCGTAGATGCACCCCAGGATGTGATCAGTGCCATGTCGGGAAAGATCGGCAATATTGAGGGGGTAACGGCAAAAGCCGTCTATTCCAAATTGCAGTAAGTGACGCTTGGATAATAGCGAAAGAAAAGAGAAAAAGGAGAGAAATGCCTATGGCACTGGCAATGCAGGATGTCAAAGCATTGATTGATAAATTAGATAAAGAAAATGCACTAAGTCTGGATGAATGGGAAGAACTTATCCGCGGACGATGCGATCAAGTGGCAGAATATGCAGCGGAAATTGCCCGTCAGAGGTCCAAAGAGATCTTTGGCAACAGGATCTATACGCGAGGATTGATCGAGATTTCCAATTACTGCAAGAATAATTGCTATTATTGTGGCATCCGCAGGGATAACCGGCAGGTTGAACGTTACCGCCTGAGCCGGGAGGATATCTTATCCTGCGCAGATATTGGGGAAGAACTGGGTTTTCGCACCTTTGTCCTGCAGGGGGGAGAAGATGCTTACTATACAGATCAGGTCATGTGTGATCTGATCCGGGAGATCAAGGAGCGTCACCCGAATTGCGCCATTACCCTGTCTCTTGGCGAAAGAAGTGAAGAAAGTTACCGCTTAATGAGAGAAGCAGGGGCAGATAGATACCTTTTAAGGCATGAAACAGCGGATAAAGACCATTACAAGAGCCTGCACCCGCAGGAAATGGACTTTGACCACCGTATCCAATGCCTTTATACCTTAAAAGACTTAGGTTATCAGGTGGGTTGCGGTTTTATGGTCGGTTCCCGGGGACAGACGCCACATACGCTGGCAGAGGATATGGTCTTTATCCAGAACTTACAGCCGGCAATGGTGGGGATCGGACCTTTTGTGCCTCACCACGAGACACCCCTGAAAGACCAGGCACAGGGGACTGTGGAGGAGACCCTGTATCTGATTTCACTGCTTCGGCTTTTACAGCCAAAGTTGCTGCTTCCGGCAACGACAGCGCTGGGGACGATCGATCCGCGCGGGCGTGAAAAGGGGATCTTGGCGGGAGCCAATGTCGTCATGCCAAATCTGTCGCCGACTAGCGTGCGCAAACAGTATGAGTTGTATGATAATAAGATCTGCACCGGGGATGAGGCTGCGGAGTGCCGGGGCTGTCTGGGAAACCGTATGCAGTCTATAGGTTATGAACTGGTCGTAGACCGTGGCGATGCACCTGTTTAACAGGTGTTGAAATTATAAGAAAATTTAATTTTACAAACAACCGTCGATTTTACAAGGGATAAATGAGACGGACTATAACATAAGACACATAGAAAAAGGGAGGAAAAAAGAATGTATGATGTAATGTCATCAAAGGCAGAGGAGTTCATCAGCGATAAGGAGATCCGCGAGTGTCTCGATTACGCTGAGAAGAACAAGAACAATCGGGAACTGATCGACCAGATCCTGAACAAGGCAAGAAAGATGAAAGGGATCAGCCACAAGGAAGCCATCGTGCTTTTAGACTGCGAACTGGAAGACAAGAATGAGGAGATCTATCAGTTGGCAAAAGAGATCAAGCAGGAGTTCTACGGCAACCGTATCGTTATGTTTGCTCCGCTTTATCTGTCCAATTATTGTATCAACGGCTGTGAGTATTGCCCATATCACGCAAAGAACAAGCATATTCACAGAAAAAAACTGACGCAGGAGGAGATCCGTGCTGAGGTTATTGCTCTACAGGATATGGGACATAAGCGTCTGGCACTTGAAGCAGGCGAAGATCCAAAGAACAATCCGATCGAGTATATTTTGGAAAGTATCAAGACAATCTACAGTATTCACCATAAAAATGGAGATATTCGCCGCGTCAACGTTAATATCGCGGCAACAACTGTCGAAGAATACCGTATGTTAAAGGAAGCTGGTATTGGTACTTATATCCTTTTCCAGGAGACCTACAATAAGGAATCTTACGAAAAACTGCATCCGACCGGACCAAAGAGTAATTATGCTTACCACACCGAGGCAATGGATCGTGCAATGGATGGCGGTATTGATGATGTAGGGCTTGGTGTTCTCTTTGGACTCAACAATTACCGTTACGACTTTACCGGAATCATTATGCACGCAGAGCACTTAGAGGCAGCCAAGGGCTGTGGACCGCATACCATCAGCGTACCGCGTGTGCGTCGTGCAGATGATATTGACCCGGATGTTTTTGACAATGGTATTTCGGACGAGACCTTTGCAAAGATCGTTGCCTGCATCCGTATCGCTGTGCCATACACCGGCATGATCGTATCTACCAGAGAGACCAAGGAGAGCAGAGAGCGCGTACTGGAACTTGGTATTTCCCAGATCAGCGGCGGCTCCAGAACCAGTGTCGGTGGCTATGTTGAGCCGGAAGCAGAGGAGGACAACTCAGCACAGTTTGATGTCAGTGACAATCGTACCTTGGATGAAGTTGTCAAGTGGCTGATGGATATGGGATATGTGCCAAGTTTCTGTACGGCATGTTATCGTGAAGGCAGAACCGGTGACCGTTTCATGTCTCTTTTAAAGAGCAAGCAGATCGTCAACTGCTGCCATCCAAATGCACTTATGACCCTGAAAGAATATCTGGAAGATTACGCAAGCCCGGAGACTAAGGAAGTGGGAGAGGCTCTGATCAAAAAAGAATTGGAAGTCATCACCAATCCAAAGGTAAAGGAAAAGGCGACCGAGTATATCGAAAAGATCCACGAGGGCAACCGCGACTTCCGTTTCTAAATGTGACGAAAGTCTGATATGACAGCAGAAAACGTTTGGGAAGAGAAGGGAAAATCTATGAGTATGAATGAGACACCAAGCGGAGAGCGCCTGCACATTGGCATTTTTGGCAGGCGCAATGCGGGAAAATCCAGCCTGATCAACGCGATCACGGGACAGGATCTCGCTATCGTATCGGAAGTCAAGGGTACGACGACAGATCCGGTCAAAAAAGCAATGGAACTCTTGCCTCTCGGACCGGTCGTTCTGATCGATACGCCGGGACTGGATGACGAAGGCGGACTGGGGCAAAAGCGCATGGAAAAAGGTATGCAGATGCTCCGCCAGACCAATGTTCTTCTGCTTGTGATCGCAGCAGATACTATGGTAGGAGATCTGGAACAAGATCTTTTGGCAGAGGCAAAAAAACGTGGTCTGCCTTATCTGATTGTCTTAAATAAGACAGACCTTCTGGCAGATCCGGCGCAGATCGATGAAAAGGCAGGAGAGATCGCACAGGCACTGGCGGTCGATCCTGCTAAAGTCTGTCCGGTCAGTACAGACCCGGCACAGGGGATCGGGGAATTAAAGGAGCGATTGGCAAAATTACAGCCCAAAGAGGCAGAAAGACCTTTGATCCGTGATCTCTTAGAGGAAGGAGATCTGGTCGTTTTAGTCGTGCCGATTGATTCCGCTGCGCCAAAAGGGCGCTTGATCCTGCCGCAGCAGCAGGTCATCCGCGACAGTCTGGAGGCAGGTGCCATTCCGGTGGTGGTCAGGGATACCGAGTTGTCGCAGGCGCTGGCAGCCCTTGGCAAAAAGCCCCGCCTTGTTGTGACCGACAGTCAGGCATTTGGGACAGTGGCAAAGATTGTGCCGAAAGACATTCCTTTGACCTCATTTTCTATACTGATGGCGCGTTACAAAGGAGATCTGACAGTGCAGATCGCCGGTGCGCAGGCGATTGAGGATCTGAAAGATGGCGATACGGTTCTGATTTCCGAGGGTTGTACCCACCACAGACAGTGCGATGATATCGGTACGGTCAAGATGCCGCGCTGGATCAGGGAATACACTGGTAAAGACCTGCATTTTGCCTTTACCAGTGGAACAGAATTTCCCAAGGATCTTTCGCCTTATGCACTGGTCGTGCATTGTGGCGGCTGTACCCTGCCTTTACAGGAAATGCGCTATCGTATCTCCTATGGGGACAGCCAGAAGGTTGCGATCACCAACTACGGAGTCATGATCGCCTACATTCACGGTATCCTGCCGCGCGTGACGGAGACTTTTGTCGATAAAAAGAGATAAATAGGACTTGACAGACGGATTGTTTTTTTGCTACGATCTGCTTAGATAAAAGGGAGTAGCTGACACAGCAGACCTGTGTCTATATATCGTCAGTACGATTGCGAGCAATCCGGTATGTAGCCTAGTAGCGAGACTTTTGTTGTATTATTTTTTGATGCAACAAAGGGACTCGCTTTTTTTATCCCCAAGTTGCAGGAAGGGAGAAAGATATGAACTTTGTACTACAGATTGTCTTTTTAGCGCTGGGATTTTTCCTTTTGGTCAAGGGCGCGGACTGGTTCGTGGACGGAGCCTCCGGGCTGGCAAGAAAATTGGGCATACCGCAACTGGTCATTGGTCTTACGATCGTTGCCATGGGAACCAGCCTGCCGGAAGCGGCTGTCAGCATTTCGGCGGCACTACGGGGAAATGCGGAGATCACGATTGGCAATATCGTGGGAAGCAATATTTTAAACATCCTCATCATCCTCGGCGTGACGGCGCTGATTGCAACGCTTAAGGTGGCGGATTCCACTGTCCGCTATGAGATCCCCTTTATGATCGTCGTTACCTTTGTTCTCTTGTGGCTGGGCTATACCGGAGGTCAGGTAACGTGGCTGGAAGGCGTTATCCTCTGGGTCTTATTCCTCCTCTATCTGCGCTATCTCTACATGATGGCAAAAAAGGGCAAGGAAGAAGAAAGGGAAGCGGAGCAGCTTTCCACGGCAAAGATCATAGGTCTGATCTTGGCGGGTGTCGTCATGATTGTGGCAGGAAGTAATTTCGCGGTCGAGGGAGCGAGTAATCTTGCAAAGGCGCTTGGCATCAGTCAGCGTTTTATCGGGCTGACCATTGTGGCGTTGGGCACCAGCCTGCCGGAACTGGTGACGAGTGTGTCCGCGGCACGAAAACATAATGCGGATATCGCCATTGGAAATATCGTGGGGAGCAACATTTTTAACATCCTCTTTATCGTAGGTACCACAGCCCTGATCACGCCGGTTACCTTTGCTTCCGGCTTTGTTGTGGATACCCTGATCGCCGCGGCGGTCGGCATTTTGTTATTTGTATGTGTGGCACGGACAAAAGAATTGCGAAAGAAAGCCGGCATCGTCATGCTGCTTGCTTACATTTTGTATTTTTTATATCTTCTTTAGAAATGATGTCCTTTTATTAACAAAATTTAAGATTTCCCTGACCGTCAAGCGTTGTCAGACTCTGGCTTGTATGCTATATTTTAAAGAGTATTTTCATATTTATATGTAAAATGCCAAAAGACGAACGGATGAGGTGTGAAATATGAGTGCAGCAGATCGCACTGAGAAAGTGCTGCGGGATATTCATGTACTTTTTTCCAAGGCAGAGCCATACAACGGCAGTAAACGCGACGTGATCGTGAACAAGAACGAGATGATGGATCTGCTCAAGGAATTAAATGCCTGCATGTATGACATGATCGACGAACATGAATTGTCCCAGACCAAAAAGGATAAGGCAAACCGTGAGATGCAAAAGCAGGGAGACGACATTATTTTTGCGGCTTCCCGCAAGGCGGAGGATATCTATGCAGCATCGATCATGTATACGGACAATGCCTTAAACGACATTCAGCAGATCATTGAGGATGCGGGAGATGCGATCGCCAAGATCTACGAAGACGCCAAGGATAAGATGGCAAGCGAAAAGCAGACCATCAAGTCCAACCAATCAGAACTCAAGTCGCAGTTGGGAGATCTGATCGACACGCAAAAGTATTTACATCTGATCGAGGAGGAGAATCGCCGTTTGCGCTTAGAGCGGGAAAAGGGAGAAAAAGGCGATTTCGCGCCAAAGGATACCCCGTCCTATGCCAATGTGCAGCCGGAGATCCGCATCAACAAGGATTATTTCATACAAAATGGCATTCCATTGGAGGATGAGGAAGAGACCACGGGGGTTCCGACCCAGGGCGAGTTGACCGAGAAAGAGGCAGCCGCACTTTCCGAGGATCTGGACAAAGAATATTTTGCATGGAAGGAATCCGACCAGGAAGAAGAGAAAAAGCCGGAGGAGGGAAAAGGTATTTTCTCTCTCTTCGGCAGAAAATAAAAATTGAGGAGGAAACACATGAAGTTATATGAACAGGGAGTATATCTGCTCCATGGAACAGAGTTGGTCGCAGATGGTCCACAGGCACAGGATGAGATCAGACAAAAGACGGGACAAGAAGTCACAAAGGAAGAAGCAGCCAAGCAGACGATGGCATATGGTATCTTAGAGAGCCATAACACATCCGGCAATATGCAGAATTTGCAGATCAAGTTTGACAAACTGACTTCCCATGACATCACTTACGTTGGTATCATCCAGACAGCAAGAGCATCCGGGCTTGAGAAATTCCCGATCCCTTATGTGCTGACCAACTGTCACAACAGCCTTTGCGCCGTAGGCGGCACCATCAACGAGGATGACCACATGTTTGGACTGACATGTGCCAAAAAGTACGGCGGCATTTATGTACCTCCTCATCAGGCTGTTATCCATCAGTTTGCAAGAGAAATGCTTGCAGGCGGCGGTAAGATGATCTTGGGATCCGATTCCCACACGAGATACGGTGCTCTTGGAACCATGGCTATGGGCGAGGGTGGACCGGAATTGGTAAAACAACTTCTGAACAAGACTTATGATATTGCCATGCCGGGCGTTGTCGGTGTCTATCTGACCGGTAGTCCTATGAAGGGCGTGGGACCACAGGATATCGCGCTTGCCATTATTGGTGAGGTCTTTGACAAGGGTTATGTCAAGAATAAGGTCATGGAGTTTGTCGGACCGGGTGTTGCCAACCTCAGCGTAGATTATCGTATCGGCGTGGATGTTATGACAACAGAGACGACCTGTCTTTCTTCTATCTGGAGAACAGACGACAAGGTGCGTGAGTTCTATGAGATCCACGGTAGAACCGAGGACTTTGCAGAGTTAAATCCGGGTCAGGTTGCATACTATGACGGTATGATCGAGATCGATCTTAGCCAGATCAAGCCAATGATCGCTATGCCGTTCCACCCGAGCAACACCTATACGATCGAAGAACTCAATGCAAATCTCATGGATATTCTGGATGATTGCGAAAAGAGAGCCAAGGTCAGCCTGGACGGACAGGTAGACTTCACCTTAAAGGATAAGGTCAGAAACGGCAGATTATATGTAGATCAGGGTATCATTGCAGGTTGTGCCGGCGGTGGTTTTGAGAATATCACGGATGCAGCAGACATCCTGCGCGGTGCATCCATCGGACCGGATGAGTTTACACTCAGCGTTTATCCGGCGTCCACACCGATCTATATGGAACTTGTGAAAAATGGCTGTGTTGCAGATCTGATGGAGACAGGTGCGATCGTCAAGACAGCATTCTGTGGACCATGTTTCGGTGCCGGAGACACCCCAAGCAACAACGGCTTCTCCATCCGCCACTCTACAAGAAACTTCCCGAACAGAGAAGGATCCAAGTTACAGAATGGACAGATCTCATCCGTAGCACTTATGGATGCCCGTTCCATCGCTGCAACTGCGGCAAATAAGGGTTATCTGACAGCGGCAACCGATATGGATGTCAACTACATCAAGCCAAAATACTATTTCGATAAAAATATTTATGCCAACCGCGTCTTTGACAGCAAGGGCGTTGCAGATCCGAATGAGGAGATCAAGTTTGGACCGAATATCAAGGATTGGCCGGCAATGAGCCCATTACCGGAAAATCTTTTCCTCAAGGTCGTATCTGAGATCCACGATCCGGTCACAACGACAGATGAGCTGATTCCGTCAGGAGAGACATCTTCTTACCGCTCTAATCCTCTTGGATTGGCAGAATTTACACTTTCCCGTAAGGATCCGGAATATGTAGGCCGTGCCAAGGAGATCCAGAAAGCACAGAAGGCACTGGAAGCCGGAGAATGTGCCGGACAGGCAGTACCGGAACTGCGTGAGATCGTGCACACCGTGAAAAAGACCTTCCCGGATGTAAACCATGACAACTTTGGTGTAGGATCTACCATTTTTGCCGTAAAACCGGGCGATGGTTCTGCAAGAGAGCAGGCGGCTTCCTGCCAGAAGGTATTGGGTGGCTGGGCAAATATTGCCAACGAATATGCGACCAAGAGATATCGTTCCAACCTGATCAACTGGGGCATGCTCCCATTTTTGATCCCGGCAGGTGATCTTCCATTTAAGAACGGAGATTATCTCTTTGTTCCGGCGATCCGTCAGGCGATCATCGATAAGACAGAAGAAATTCAGGCATATGTGGTAAAGGATGGACAGATGCAGCCGTTCACACTGCAGCTTGGTGCTCTGACAGATGATGAGAGAGATATCATCTTAAAGGGATGCCTGATCAACTATTACAGAGGTTAATGACTTATGGATATACAAAAACAACCGGGGAGTAATGGCAGAGGGAATGTAAAGCGCATGATGACCATCTCTGTGGTGGTCATCTTCACGGCGTGTTGTGTGATCCTGTTTTATTTTGGTGTAGAGCGTTATCAGGGACTGGGCGAAGGCTGGAGCAAGTTTATGAGCGTCCTGCAGTCCATCATCATAGGATTTGGACTTGCCTTTCTGATGAATCCCATCATGGAATTTTTCGAGAGGCACATGTACCCCTTCTTTGCAAAACACTGCAAGACGGAAGAAAATGCCAAAAAGACCACGCGTATGCTCACATCTTTGATCGCACTGGTCATTGTGGTTGGTATTATTGTATTGTTCTTTGTTGCGATCATACCGCAGTTATACCAGACCATCCATTATCTGGTCACACACATCAACGAACAGATCGATGGTGTCTTGGATTGGGCAAACCAGATTACCGGCGGGCGCTATGAAAAGAATATCATGAGCGCTAAGGGCAGTAATCTTGACAAGGCGATCGATAAGGGCGTCAAGTGGCTGGAAAATTACATAGATGTGAGCACCAAGGATGTGATATCCGTGGCGGTGACAGGAGCGCTCGGTGTAGGGCGTTTGCTGGTCAACTGCATTATCGGCATCATCGTGTCCGTCTATGTGCTTTGTAGCAAGGAAACATTTAAAGGACAGGCCAAGAAACTGATATACGGTATTTTCCGTGCAGATCAAGCCAATGTCATCCTGGAAATCGGCAGAAAGACCAGAGACATTTTCTATGGATTTATCATAGGGAAGATCATTGATTCCGCTATTATCGGTGTGATCTGTTATGTATGTATGCTGATCTTTAAGATGCCGTATCCACTTCTGGTATCCATCATCATCGGCGTGACCAATATCATACCGGTATTTGGACCATATATTGGGGCTTTGCCGACCGTTATCATTATCTTTTTAACGGAGCCGATGCAGGGAATATATTTCCTTATCTTTATCATCGTACTGCAGCAGATCGATGGTAATATCATCGGACCAAAGATTCTGGGCGACTTTACCGGACTTTCTTCTTTCTGGGTTGTCGTTGCCATCGTTGTTGGCGGCGGATTGTTTGGATTTGCAGGTATGCTCTTTGGCGTACCGACCATGGCGCTCATCTACTATCTGGTGGGACGCTTCTCCAAGCACATGCTGAGAAAACGGGATCTGCCCGAGGAGACAGCCGACTATATCAATATGGAAAGAGTCAACGAGGCAGATCATACTCTTGTAGAGCATACCAAGGAATATGAAGAAGAATCACATGTAAAAGTCAATGTGTTCTTCAAAAAGAAGAAAAAACAATCTTCTGAGAAAGAGGATACAAAAGAATAAAATTATGAGGAGGACAGTTTCAAAAGCAAAGGAAACTGTCCTTTATATTGCTAAAAAATGGCAGGTTTTTCACAGATTTGTCAGACAAATATTTTTGACATGTCATGTGCCCTATGATACACTGAAACTGTATATTTATAGCTTGAGATAAGAGCGTATCAGGATACTTTTTCGAGGTAAGAACGTTGGATAAGAACGAGTTTAAGACAAAATACGATGAGATCAAACAACTGATAAAAGAAGGGCGTACAGATGAGGCTCTGGATATTGTGGAGAGCACAAACTGGCGCAAGGTGCACAATGTCAATGCACTGGTCAAGGCGAGTGAGGTGTGCGAGGAGGCAGGCCGTCTGGAAGAGGCGCGGGAACTCCTTTATATGGCGCACGACCGCTCTCCGATCGGCAGGATGATCATTTATCATCTGGCGATTCTGTGTGTGAAGTTGGGCGATCTGGATGAGGCGAAGGAATTCTATGATGAATTCGTGGAGATCGCGCCGCATGACAGTCTCAAATATATCATCAAATACCAGATCAACAAGGCAAAAGGTGCCGATTATACAACACTAATCGGTATTTTGGAAGAGTTAAAGGAGCATGATTTCTTGGAGGAGTGGGCATATGAACTTGCCTATCTCTATCACAAGACCATGCAGGTAGACAAGTGTATCGATCTGTGTGATGAGATCATCCTCTGGTTTGGTGACGGTCCTTATGTGGAGCGTGCCCTTGAGATGAAGATGATATACCAGCCGCTCGACAAGATGCAGGAGGACAAGTACCGCCATTTCCAGCAGCGCCGCGACGGTGTGACGGAGATTCGCGCCAATGAGATCCTGCACTCCGGTGAGATCGTGCATGAGACTATGGCGATCCCGCAGGTAGAGTTACCGGCGGAGCGCTTCAACACGGTCAATTTGCAGGCGGAGATCAAAAAGAATATCGATGAGATCATGCGTGCAACGGAGGCAGAGGCTGTTTCCGAGAATATGGAAAATATCAAGACTCTGGTTGAGGAGATCCCCTATCTTCAGGTCAACGAACAGAGTGATGCTATTGCAGAGGAACAAAAGCAGGCAAAACAGGAACTGGATGAGTCCTTAAAAGATACTTTCAATGAGTATCTCGCCGAGGAATACGACGGTCAGATTAGTCTGCTCGTGCCGGAATCCAAAGAGGTCGAGCAGCAGGTAGACGGTCAGATGACCATTGAAGATGTCATGGAGGAATGGGAAAAGACCAGACGTGCAGCTGAGGCGGCATTACAGGAGGCAGAGCAGCAAAAGTTGGAGTCTGCCAAGAATATCGCACTCAAAGAGGCATCCCAGATCATGGATCGTCTGGAAGAAGCGATCCCGAAATTAGATGCCGGCGCAAGGCCGACAGATCTTTTAAAAGAAGAATATATGGCAAAGCAGGATGAGGCTTCATCCGAGCCGGTCAAAGATCGGACTGAGGATCCGGCACCGGCGGTATTCCAGATCCCAAAGGTGGAAGCGGATGGCGTCATGGGCGTTGGTCTGGAAATTCCGGTCGTAGATCCTGCAAGTGCGCATATCATTAAAGGGGAAGAGAGCTCGGAGGCTCCTTCTATCGTCAAGTCTGTAGAACCGGACGCCAGCGAAGAATGGCATCCACCGGTTCTAGAAGACCAGGATGAAAAAGCAGATCCTGCGCAGGAAGCGTCCCTGCCGGAAGAAGCAGATTTGGAGGAAGTGACAGACGTGGATTATAAAGAGGCAAGCAAGATCGTTGCCGATGTCAATGACATGTTACAGCAGGAAATTGACAGGATCATGGCAAACGAGGGACAGGAAGAGGTCAGACACTTAGAGGAAGAAACGCTTGCATCCGAGGTGGCAGAGGAGATTGCCCCAGATGTAGAGGAAGATGATCTGCCGGAGATCACATTGCCGGAAGATTTACAGGAGTTTGTAGCAGAGGCAGAAACGGCAGAGTCGGAAGTCGGCCCACAGGAGGCAGTGGCAGAAGAGGCAATGCCAAGCCGGGAGCAGGAGGTGGCAGAGGAGCCACTCCCTGAGATCGCGGATGTGGTATTGGATCCGGAAGAGATGGCAGAACTACTGGATGAGAATGTCTTAGAACGTGCCATCAGTGAGGAGATGCCGGAGTTGACCCTGTCCGAGGAGGAAAAGGAGATCTTCTCTTACTTTATGCCGATCGACGGCATGGAGAATACCATCTGCCAGGCATTGACAGGTGTGCGTTACCGTCTGGAAAATAAAAAGAATTCTGCAAGTGGCAATATCATCATCCAGGGAGGTGTCGGCAGTGGAAAGACCATGTTGGCATCCAATCTGATCAAGGTATTGCAGATTGAGACAGACAAACTGACAGGCAATGTCGGCAAGATTGATGCAGAACAGTTAAATAAAAAAGATGTGGCACTGGTACTTTCCAAGGTGTCAGGCGGATGTCTGATCATTGAGGGAGCAGGCAGACTGAGTGAGCGTACTCAGGAGACCATGCGCCAGTTGATGTCGCAGGAGAATTGTGATGTTCTGGTTCTTATGGAAGACCAGAAGAAGCGCATTGACAAGATGCTTTCCCACAACAGTGCATTTGCAGCCATGTTTACCGAAAAGATCACCATCCCGATCTTTACCATAGACGAACTGGTCAATTTCGGTAAGGTTTATGCCTTAGAGGAGGGCTATGTTGTGGATGAAATGGCGATCCTTGCCATGTATAACCGTATCAATCTGATCCAACGCGTAGACCATCCGACCTCCCTGATCGAGGTGCGTGATATTGTGGAATCCGCCATTGATAAAGCAGAAAAGGGCGGTATCAAGGCAATGTTCAGCCGTTTTGGATCCAAACGTTATGATGAAGATGGCAACTTGATCTTACGGGAGCAGGATTTCGAGTTGTAATATAAAGGAAAAGGGGTTTACTATGGGCAATTTTTCAGAGTTAGATATGTACCTGTTTGGGCAGGCGACGCATTATGATATCTACAAGAAGATGGGCGCACATGTGCAGACCAAAGACGGCATCGAGGGGGTATATTTTGATGTTTGGGCACCACATGCAGCAGCGGTAGCAGTGATCGGCGAGTTTAACGGTTGGAATGAGACATCACATATGATGGAACGTCTGGTCGAGCCGGATATGGGAATTTATGAACTCTTTGTACCGGAGGCAAAGCCGGGACAGTTATACAAGTTTTTGATCTATACGCCGGACGGCGGCAAACTTTACAAGGCAGATCCTTATGCAGCCATGGCAGAGGTGCGCCCGGGTACGGCATCCCGTATTGTTGCGCCATTTTCCTATGCATGGCGGGATGACAACTGGATGAAGGAACGCCGCAAACAGGAGAATTTCTGGGAACAGCCAATGTCTATCTATGAGGTACATCCGGGTTCTTGGAAAAAGCATCCGACTGCAGAGAATGACGGCTTTTATTCTTACCGCCAGTTGGCTGAGAGCCTGGCGGACTATGTATGCGATATGGGATATACCCATGTCGAGTTGATGGGAATCTCAGAGTATCCCTATGATGGATCTTGGGGCTATCAGGTAACGGGCTATTATGCGCCGACGTCGCGCTATGGAAGCCCGGAAGACTTTATGTATCTGATCGATTATCTGCATCAGAGAGGCATCGGTGTTATCTTAGACTGGGTTCCGGCGCATTTTCCAAAGGATGCGCATGGACTGGCAGATTTCGACGGTCAGCCTTTGTATGAGTATGCGGATCCGAGAAAGGGCGAGCATCCGGAGTGGGGTACCAAGATCTTTGATTATGGCAAGAATGAGGTCAAGAACTTTTTGATCGGCAGTGCCCTTATGTGGATCGAGCAGTATCACATCGATGGTCTGCGTGTAGATGCAGTCGCATCTATGCTTTATCTGGATTATGGCAAGGAACCGGGGCAGTGGGTGCCAAATCAGTTTGGTGGCAATGAAAATCTTGAGGCGGTAGAGTTTTTCCGTCATATCAATACCCTGATCCGCGGACGCAACAAGGGCGTTGTCATGGTCGCTGAGGAATCGACTGCATGGCCAAAGGTCACTGGTGATGTAGAAGATGGCGGTCTGAATTTCTCTTATAAATGGAATATGGGCTGGATGCATGATTTCCTGGATTACATGAAACTGGATCCGTATTTTAGAAAAGACAATCACAGTAAGATGACGTTCGCTATGAGTTACAACGAGTATGAACGTTATATTCTGGTCTTATCCCATGACGAAGTGGTTCATCTGAAATGCTCCATGCTGAGCAAGATGCCGGGACTTGAGGGGGATAAGTTCAAGAACCTCAAGGCAGGCTATACCTTTATGATGGAGCATCCGGGCAAAAAACTTCTCTTTATGGGTCAGGATTTCGGACAGATCCAGGAGTGGAGTGAGGAGAGAGAACTGGACTGGTATCTTTTAGACAATCCAAATCACAGCCATCTTTCGACCTTTGTAAAGGATCTCTTACATATATATAAGAAGTACCCGGCAATGTATGAACAGGATGTTTCATGGGCGGGCTTTGAATGGATCAATGCCAACGACAGTTATCGCGGCATTTTTAGTTTTGTCCGCAAGTCTAAGAATGGCAAGAATGACCTGCTCTTTGTATGCAACTTTACACCGGTAGCCTATGATGATTACCGCGTTGGCGTATTAAACCAACGCAAACATAAACTCATCCTCAATAGCGAGGATGCCAAATACGGCGGCACAGATACCAAACGACAGGTATCCTATACACCGAAGCGACAGGAATGTGATGGACGGGAATATTCGATTGGCTATCCTTTACCGGCATATGGAGTGGCTGTATTTGTATTTTAGAATAAGGAAAGGGATATATGGCAGAGGATAATGCAGTAGTTTCAGCAAAAGAAAAGAAACATAGCGTCAAGGATCTGGGCGCGGCGGGAACCGAATTCCTGCGAAATCATAAGCACATATATACGAGACATCGGAAGAAGATCTTGGTCTTCTTCCTTTGTATTGTTGCGGTCATTTTATGGGTGCTTGTCTTTAATCTGCGCAAGTATGATGACTTTGATGTAAAAGAGACATATGAGCGTGTGGATTCTGCGGAGACACACTATGTGGATTTTCAGGACAACTTTTTGAAATATAGCAGGGATGGCGCTTTTTATACGGAGTATGACGGCGACCTGATCTGGAACTATACCTATGAAATGGATGATCCCCAGATCGATGTGTGCGGCAATTATATCCTGATCTATGATGTGCAGGGCACGCAGGCGGCTATCCTTACCAATACCGGCTTCAAGCAGACCATTAAGACAGCCATGCCGATCGTGGATGCCAATATCGCATCCCAGGGAACGGTTGCGATCCTGATGCAGGACGGTGAGGCGGGTTATGTGCAAGTCTGCAATGACGCGGGAAAAGTGCTGGCATCCGGCGAACTTCACATGAAAAATAGTGGTTATCCACTGGCGATCGCTCTTTCCTCTACTGCGCAAAGGCTCATGGTCTCACAACTGGATGTCAAAGATGGAAATGTAAAGACGACGATCTCTTTCTATGATTTTAGCAACAAAGGCAAGGATGAGATCGACAATATTGTTGCTACCTACAGTTTTTCGGATCAGATCATCCCGCAGATCGCCTATGTGGATGGAGACAAGGCGATCGCTTTTGGTGACAGCGAAGTGATCGTGTTCAATAACAATTCCAAGGCGAGCATTGCCAAGGAGACCTTTGTTGACGGACAGATCAAGAGTGTCTTTTATGATGACAAGTATTGGGGGATCATTTGTCAGGCGACGGATGACGAGGGAAAGTATATCGATCAGATGACAGTCTATACCCTGACTGGCAGAAAACGCTGCCAGAAGACGATCGACATAGCATCAACCAATGCGGAATTTGTGGCAAACCATGAAATTGTTCTTTCTAATAATAAAGAGGTAGAACTATACACCTTGCAGGGGATCAAAAAGTTTGCATACGAATTTAGCACAAGCATATATAAAATAATACCACAGGATGCATCGCGCAGATATGTTTTTGTGGAAGATGGACATACAGATGTGGTCCGATTGAAATAGTGAAAAGGGGACAAAATGAACATAGTATTGATCGTTATGCTGTTTATTCTCTTTTTCCTGACGCTGCAAGGCTGGCGTAAGGGAATACTTGGCATTGTATATGGACTGGTTTCTTGGATCTTTATCTTTATATTTGTATCGGTAGCTAATCCTTATATTCTGGGATATCTGAAAACAGAGACAAATATATATGATAAAGTCTATGAGCAGGCAGAAAAATATGTGACAAATAAGGCGGAAAACCTGCCACAGGATACAGGGCTTGAGGACTGGTATCAATCCCTGACGGATGCCATTCCGGGAAATGCGCTGGGGGATGTGACGGATTCGATCCGGCAGATGCAGACGAATGTGGAGCAGAACCCGCAATTACAGGATCTTTTAAATGGACTGCAGACGCAGAATGATCTTACAGTCGCGCAATTTGGCGGGGCATCCAGTATCCTGCAATTATCGGATGGCACGCAGACCCTTGGACAAATGATCTGCGGTAAGATCGCGGATTTTATGATGCAGGGTATTGCAGTCTTTATCGCCTTTGTGATAGCACAGATCATTGTGCTGATCGTGGGTTATTTTGTCAAAGGTGCCAGAAAGGCACCGGGGCTCGGGCAGGTCAATGGCTTTCTTGGTCTGGTCGCTGGGGCTGCAGAAGGATTTCTGGTCGTTTGGATCATCATGTATGCGGCTGCCTGCATCAGTACAACGACACTTGGGCAGGGGCTTC
>ENA-ORCM01001099-ORCM01001099.1-human-gut-metagenome-genome-assembly--contig:-NODE-1099-length-23862-cov-12.415640_pt1 | contig 23862 bp, 25 predicted proteins | sample MGYA00242906_ERZ507928 | MGnify/ENA primary metagenome ERZ507928 (study PRJEB26167, sample SAMN06115497) | human gut metagenome | host: Homo sapiens | place: China:Shanxi | collected 2015-05-07...
TTTTAGTAGAGGAAATTTCTGGTTACAATGACAACCTCGTTTCCAATATAGAGAAATTACGTTCTTCACCTGATGAATCTGATGAAAATCTGGTGAATCTTATTTTAAACGATATGATAAATCATAAAAATAAAACCGATGAGTTAGCTTCTCTAAAAAACGAGATGGGGGCAGTTGAAAAAGCCCTAGAAGAAATTGGTCATATGAAATCCGGCAGTATTGCTTTAGTCAGTCAAATCACTACTATAAGCAAAGTCAGAATATATAATCCTGTGACCAAGCGTTCTACTTTGCATGGCATTCGCTTGTCTGCAGAAAGTATGGATAAACTAGATGAAAAAATCAAAGAATTATATACAAAAAAATAACATAATGCGAAAAAAATATTACCTTTTTTGTGTATTTTCCGTTGACATCATGAGTATAATATACTAAAATAGTTTTACAACAAAGTCCCTAGCGGATCCGTTGGAAGACAATGCCATTAACTGGCGTAACTAAAAAACTATTTTTGTAGACCTCATGATTTATCATGGGGTCTATTTTTTAATAAAAATCCCCCAGGTGCTGGAAACACCTGAGGGAACGCAATACATCAAGAGCCTTAAACAAAAGCCTAAGTCTTTGATATAATGCCCTAAGCAAGCATATTATATCATAAAGGCTCTCGATGTACAATTTCAAATTGTATAAAGGAGTGATGTTTTATGAAGACTGTATGCGCTTATATCAGAGTTTCTACAGATTCACAGGAAGAATACTCACCAGATGCCCAGATCCGGCTGCTGAAAGAGTATGCTGCATCCCACGACATGACAATTATAGACATCTATCAAGATCTCGGTATCTCCGGAAGAAATGCCGACAAAAGACCGCAATTTCAGGATATGATTGCAATGGCAAAATCCAAGGAGCATCCCTACGATGCAATACTAGTATGGAAGTTCTCTCGTTTTGCCCGGAATCAGGAAGAATCCATCGTATACAAATCGCTGTTAAAAAAGAATCATGTGGATGTAGTATCTGTATCCGAACCGCTGCCAGATGGCGTGATCGGTGAGCTTGTGGAGCGTATCTTCGAGTGGATGGATGAATACTACTCTATCCGGCTTTCCGGTGAAGTCCGTCGTGGCATGACGCAGAAGGCTCTTGCCGGCGGATACAATTCAAATGTGCCGATTGGATATACCAAAGAAAGGGGACCTGATACCATCCCACAAATCGACGAATATTATGGTCCTATGGTTCAAAGATGCTTTCACATGTTTGCAATCGAACATATACCTATGACAAAAATCGCAGCGACCATTAACAACTTGGGGTATCGCACAAGAACTGGAAAGCGCTGGGAAACTCGCAATATTACTGATATGTTTCAAAATCCATTTTATATTGGAAAAATCCGTTGGAACAGTGCAAGTAGCAGACGTACTACGCCACGAGTAGGAGAAGAAATTATCCGAGACGGAAAACATCAACCACTCATTGATCAGGAGTTGTGGGATGCAACACAGGAACGATATGCAAAAATTACTGCCCGAATGGGACACGGAAAGCGACAGGATATTTACAAGCATTGGTTGTCCGGTTTGCTGAAATGTCCGAATTGTGGTGGTACATTGGCATATCAAAATGGATTGGACACGAAAACAGGTAAACACTACCCCTATTTTGTGTGCTGGAAAAATGTGAAAGGTATGTGCGCAACCAGGAACAGTATATCTGCAGGTAAAGCGGCGCAATATGTACTTGACGGATTGCTGAACATCGTCGAAGATAAAGATATAAAAACAATTGCCCCTATCGTTCAATTTAACCAGGATGAAGCGGCGATTGCAAAACAGATTGCAAGCGTCAAGGCGAAGCTTGGTCGTGTAAAAGAAGCTTACGTAAATGGTATCGATACACTGGAGGAATATAAAGCAAATAAAGAAAAATTAGAAGCAGAGATTGCTCATCTGAAGGAGCTTGTTGTACCCGAAGTAAAACCCAAGACGGTTACAGTAGATGTCATTCGAACTGTTCACGATACTATCATGAATGCACAAAGTGATTCGGAAAAAGCAACGGCAATCAATTCGATCGTGGATCATATAATATACGACAAAGAAGCTGATACAATGGAATTCTTCTTTATTCCGTAACAAGAATAAGTTCCCATTAGTAAACGTCTACAGACCGCCATATTGTGATATGATTGCCTGTGCCAGCTTTGCATTTGTCTCCTTGATGTTCACGGGACATTGAAGTCTCTTTTCATAAATCCACATTTAACAACCACACGCTCCTTCCCAAGGCCATGGACCATCAATCCATACATTCCAATCGTCGCACGTATCCACATCATAACGGTTGAGCGGACCATACTGCTTTACATAGTCAGATACTGCTTCGCACCGCATCATTTTGAAATGATTGTAGGCATCTATTGCTTCCCGGCAGTCCGGATGTGTATCTAAAAATAAGGTAATATCATCGATCATAAAGGAAACCTGATCGATAAACTGCCGAAGCTCTGCTTTGCACATAGGTTTCATGATCCATTACCCCCTCTTCCCGCAGAAAATCAGATTTAAAGATGGAAAAGCTGTACCCTGACACAATGCCGTCGCAGGATCATACATTTCCTCCCATTTTTGCATTGGAACATAGCCCATGCCAACCGGCATGTGCCGCATATGTTCATTTGGATCTCCGCATCTACAGTTATTTCTGCGTGGAATGGATGCACACCCACAATCTGATTTCATCGGCATTTCCTTGCAGCCGCAATCCGGCATGGATGGTTTATCACCGCAGCCGCAATCCGACATGGATGATTGATTACCACAACCACAATCTGGCATGAATGGTTTATCTCCACAACCACAATCCGGTGTGGATGGTTTCCGGCACATCGTATCGCCCGGCATCACACAACGACCGGTACCTGAACACGGATAGCAGCTATTTGCGCCGCGCGGATTCATGCCACGGCCTCTGCCGCAGCCATAATTTCTATAAGAATCCAAACTGGTTACCTCTTACATTCTTTTTGTATACTTCATTGTATGTATTTGTGAGAAAAATGTGAAAACAGGAATATATCTTGCAAAGATTGGACAAACATACTAAAATAACGCTATTATCTTTTATTTTCATATAATGGGGGAACAAAATGGACGATACAAATCAGTCAGATAAAAATCAGAAAATGGTATTAAAAAGCATCGCAAAATGGTTGGTTATCTTTGCGCTGATTGCTTTTGTATGCTATAAAAATCAAGATCTGATGCAGGAAGCACTGGAAGAAATCCAGATAACTCCTGTATGGAAACTGGTTATGTGTCTGCTGCTCGGAAATCTGTATTTCATCGCGGAAGGCTGTATCATCAGCGAAATGACGAACACCTGCGACCATCGTTTATCTGTATGGCAGGGAATCACCTGTGCATACCTGTGTACATTTTTCCGGATTGCAACACTCGGAAGCGGAACCGGAGTCGCACAGCTTTATTATTATAATCTAAATGGCATCCGCGTGAGTACCGCAACCGGCATGTCCCTCGCACAATATACATTCCAGAAAATTACGATTGGTTTATTCGGCGTTGTGTCATTTCTCCTTCTGATTCTGAGCGGTCACAGTGGCATCCGCAAATACGCGTGGTATATGTTTGCCGGTGCAGTTGTGATTTCGTTAATCTGTCTATTTTTGTTTATATTAACGGTTTCCAAGAAATTCTCCGATCTGATCATGAAGCTGGCTCGAAAGCTTGTGAAACAAAAGAGCCGCCTGTATCCGCTGTTGGATAAAGCGCAGGTTTCCATCGACTATCTGCAGGAACAAGGGCGCATCGTATGGAAAGATAAGCGATTGTTTCTGACTGTCGTCGGTTTGAATTTCTTCAAATTCGCATGCTGGTATGCAATTCCGGGAATTTTCTTTGCCGGAAGTTATTCTGTCACAGTTGCAACCTGTCTGGGACTTACTGCCGTCTGCAACATGGTTGGCTGTGTCATGCTGGCACCATCCGGTGTCGGTACGCTTGACTTTGTATTCGCGTTGTTCTTCGCCTGTGTCATTCCGGACGGCGATGCCGTGGCAGCCGCACTTGTAATCTACCGGTTATTCACCTGGATCGTACCTTTCGTGATCGGACTGGTTCCGGCACTGGCGGTACGGAAGAGGGATGAAAAGTAAACTAAATATGGTTGTTTTTTCACAAGTGGTGGCAAATTGTCACCACTTGATTTTTTATCTCTAATTTTCCGAAAAGGCTAAACACTGTTTCGCATATTTGATTATTATTTCCCTACTTTTTCAGAATTCTAAGGTTGATTTAAGGTTCGTCCCCTATACTTCGTATTGTAAACGAAAACAAAATCAATTTGAAAGGACGTGATTTTATGAAGAAAAAAAACATTTTACCACTTGTAACAGTAACGATGCTTACAACTGCCCTGCTTGGTGGATGTGCAAATAAGACAGATTCGACTACAAGCTTTTCGGATTATGCAGTCACACAACCTTAAACAATAAATATTTCTTCACAATTATAAACTCTTTCCTATTTGAATCGCGGTCGGGGTGGTTGCAAGTCCACCCTGGCCCGTTTCTTTTATATTCGGAGACATTTCATTTCCGATTCTACGCATTGCGTCGATCACTTCATCCACCGGAATCGCACTCTTAATCCCTGCCAAAGATAGCTGTGCCGCGCTTACTGCATTGACAGCTCCTGCAACATTCCGTTTCACACAAGGTACTTCCACCAGTCCACAGACCGGATCACACGCAAGTCCGAGCATGTTTTTCAGCGCCAGCGCGGCTGCATTTGCGATCATCGCATTCGTGCCACCCTGTAGGAAGCATAGCCCTGCTGCGGCCATCGCAGATGCAGAACCAATTTCTGCCTGACAACCGCCAGACGCGCCGGCAATCGAAGCATTTTCCGCAATGACGGCACCTACCCCTGCGGAAATGTACATCGCCGCCACCATCTGTTCTTCTGTGCATGCAAGTTTCTCCTGCGCCGTCAGGAACACCGCCGGGATCACGCCGCACGAACCGGCGGTCGGTGCCGCAACGATTCTTCGCATGCACGCATTTCCCTCCGCCATCTTGATTGCCTTCTCCATCACCAGACCTAAGAAGTCACCACAGAGATTCTTCCCTGCCTCGTTATATGCGCGAAGTTTCTCGCCATCGCCGCCAACCAGACCGGATGCTGACGTAAGCTTTGCATCGTAGGTTGCATCCGCATGACGCATCGCCTCATACATGCTCTGCATCTTCGCATAGGAAGCTTCCTGCGTCACGGCGCGTTCTTCCATATCCGCACGTTCGATTACCTGCGCAAACGTCATCTGTTCTTTCTCGCACAATTCCAATATATCCTGAATTGAATGATACGTTATCATCTTGCAGTTCCTCCCTTATCCATAGCTTCCGTATCGTGTCCGAGATACGTGACCTTCTTCACGCCCTCGACTTTCTTCAGCCAGTCAATGCCCTCCTTCGGAATCTCCTGATCGCATTCCACGACCATAACCGCCTCTCCGCCACGGCTGGAGCGGTACAACTGCATGTACGCAATGTTCACGCCTTTATGTGAAAGCATCGACGTTACCTCCGCCACGTGTCCCGGCTGATCCTGATTGTGTACGACAAGTGTTGGATAATCACCGGAGAAATTCGTCTCGATTCCATCAATCTCGGCAATATTAATCCGGGAGCCGCCCAGCGACTGTCCGATGATTTCCAGGCTTCTGCCCTCCTGTCCCTGCAGATAAAGCTGTGCCGTGTTCGGGTGTGCTTCCTTTAACTGTGCCTCTCCGAATTCAATCTGCATGCCCCGTTCTTCGGCAAGCGTAAGCGCCTGCGGAATCCGCGCATCGTCCGGCTGCATCCCAAGCAGCCCAGCCACAAGCGCCTTCCGCGTACCATGTCCTTTTCCGGTTGTCAGAAAGCTTCCATATAATAAAATCCGTGCGGAGACCGGCTGTTCGCCCAGCAGCTTCCGGCTGATATATCCTATTTTTACAGCACCTGCGGTATGGGAGCTCGATGGTCCGACCATCACAGGTCCTACAACATCAAATATATTCATTGCTTCACTCTCTTTCTTCTGTATTATGAGATTCCTGCCTTCAAATTATGTCAAACATACAATAGAAACTTAAAAAAATCAACCGGAAACGACTGGTCTTTTCATTCACAGTTTTTCCGGTTGATTCACTTAAATTGTTACTTTTATTTACATTCTGAACTTTTCTATTATAAGTTTGATTATTGATGAGACTTCTAAGATTAATCTATCCGTGGCGGTGTTCCAACACTGCCATCCGGCCTGTCACCATTTTCCGGCATCTGTCCGCCATCACCATCCGGCATATCCGGCCGCTCACCATCGCCCGGCATTTGTCCGCCATTCTCATCCGACATATCCGGTCGCTCACCATCGCCCGGTGTACCGCCGCCATGTCCCATGCTTCCCATATCCGTAAGGGAAATGGATGAAGCTTCGACGAGTGTGGAATCATCTTCCTGCTGCCCATCACTTGTAGATGGATTCCTGTCCGCGGATGCTCTCTGCACGGAGCAGACAGAACGATTTCAACGTATCCACGCCTGTCTCGAACTCCTCATAGGTACAGAATTTCGTCGGGTCCTGCTCGACATAAGATGCAATCAGATTCTCGAAATATCCGCTTTCAAAATACTCGGAGATAAACGTATCAAAATACGTGTGATACAGTTCCGTATAGCTCTCATCTACAAAGATCCACGCAAGCATCGGACGGGAATCTACTGTTCCACCAGAAACCGGCGTATCAATCGGATAGTTCACCATCTATGTTGCCGAATCACCGTCTCCGCTGCCCGCAGAGAATCCGCCAAATGCAAGATTATAATCCCACGGAATCATCGAAAGCTGTCCATCCTCCTCGTACAAATAATAATTATGGATCATCGAACCGGTATAGCTGTCGAAGTTGCAGACGAAATTGTGCACAACAAAGTATCGTATTACCTCGTCCATATTTACCACATCTTCAATGTCTGAATTCTCATTCAGAGACTTCAGCGAAGCGATCAGACGGTCTTTATCCTCGTCTGTAATATCTGTCTTGGCATTGCCGAAGATGTTGCTGTAACTGCTATATTCATCATCTGAATATATGAGCGACAGGTCTCCACATTTCACGATCTCCGGAGTAAATTCTCCCTTGCGCCGGAGCATTGCCCGGATGCGCGCAAGCAGCTCGCCCATCGCAAATGGCTTCGGAAGATAATCGTCGGCTCCCATATCCAGCCCCGCAATCCGGTCTTCGACCTCTGCCTTTGCCGTAAGCAGTAACACCGGTGTCCGGTCACCGCGGCTCCGCAGCTTCTGCAGCACTTCCAGGCCACTCATCTTCGGCATCATGATATCCAATATGATTCCATCGTATTCGCCGATTGTTGCGTAATCGAGTGCTTCTTCCCCATCAAACACGGCATCCACCGTATACTTGTGATAGGTGAGAATGTCGACCAACGCCTCGGACATATCCACTTCATCTTCTGCAAGTAATAATTTCATGCCGGATCCTCCTTTCCTACTAAAAAAGGGTACAAAAAAATCGGTGCGACGGGATTCGAACCCACGACCTCTGCGTCCCGAACGCAGCGCTCTACCAAGCTGAGCCACGCACCGATAAAATTGGAAATCAATCCAACATCTGACATGATAGCACAGATGCCCCGAAAAATCAATTCAAATTTCCATAGAAGCAGGCATAATTTTACCAGCCATCAATATGATCGCGCTGGATTGCCGCGAACATCCGGCTTTTCGCCTTCGGGAATTCTTCCTCCATATGTGCTAACATCTGCTTGGCTGCCTCCCGCTTCGTCGCACCATCCACAGGGCACAGATTCTTCACCACAGGAAGCTGATACCGCCGCATAAACCCACGCACCTCCGCCTCGGTCACATACACAAGCGGCCGGATCAGATCAAGCTCTGTACCATCCAGATGCGTCACTGGCGAAAATGTATGTACCCGTCCTTCTAATACCTGTGACATCAGAAATGTCTCCACGACATCGTCTTTATGATGTGCATATGCAATCTTATTACATCCCAGTCGAAGTGCGGCCTCATTAAATGCGCCCTTCCGCAACTTCGCACAGAGCGGACACATCCGCTTCTCCTGCCGCTCCATCAAGATCGGAAATATCTGCGTCGGAATGATCTCATATGGAACATTTAACGACTCGCACAGTTCTTTCACCTTAGAAAAATCCATATTTCCTACGCCAGTGTCAACCGTGATCGCTACGACATCATATTTCTTCGGATAAAATTTTCGCATTCCAGCCAGTGCATACAAGAGTGTCAGACTGTCCTTTCCGCCAGAGATACCGATTGCAATCTTATCGCCATCCTCGATCATCTGGTAAGCGTCCACCGCCTGCCGCACCTTGCTGTATAATTTTTGTAATTCCATATCTGTTTATACTTTTATTCTTTCACCATCTTGTCAGCATTCACATCCAGCACAGACAAGATCACCTCTGATTTTTCCAACAGCTGCTGGTACTGCTTCTGTACCTCTTTCATCCTCCGGCTGTTCTCGTCGTAGTTTTTCTGATCTAAAAATCTTGAACTTTCTTCCAATTGCAGATCGTGAATCTTACTCTCCAACAAACGAATCTGACTTTGCAGCCGCGCATGTGTCTCCACAGGAATCTCTGTGCCAAACAACTTCTTCCGCAGCATCTTTGTCATATTATACACGCAAAAACCTATAATCGTAAATGCAATTTCAAATCCGATCAGACTTGTTACCAACCGGAACCACGCTTCCCATGCCTGCATAAAAAATACATCGATCATGCCTACCGTGACAAGCAGAGACAATACGATTGCAAGCGGCGTATCAATCCACAGGACAAACCCAAGCCGTCTCCGGCTGTATTTCTTGTCCACCTGCTGATCCTCAAACTCTAATTTTGACAGATCAAACTGCAATTTTCCAATATCCTCATGCAGCACATTCGTCGTCCCCGTCTGATCCGGACACGCCAGAAGCTTTTCCTCGAGTTCCGCCTGTTCCTGCTCATTTGCAGCAATTTCCTGCTGCAAGGATTGCAGTCCCGCCTTTAACTGTGACTGCTGCTCCGCCCACGCCTCTGCAACCTGTGTCGGTGTGTATGTGGATAATGCCTGTTTTCCCGTCAGCTCCTGCAAGCTTGCCAACATGCCGTCCGCATATTTCTTCTTTGCCATCTGTGCCTGCTCCGTCTGCTTCTGGTCAAACGTCTGCAGACATTTACCAAATGCATTCTCCCTGTTTAATTCCTGCAACAGCTCATAATCAAACTCCGGTTTTTCTTCCTTCTTCTCCTCAAATCTGCGCATCGCGATTGGAACAAATTTCACACTCGTCAACTGCTTGTCGATATATCCATAGATAAACCCATGTTCTCCAGTTTCGTCCTCATTGATCGGCTCCAAACTTCCCGGATAATATACATGCTGCTTCTCAAATGCCAGATACTGATGCTTATGTCCAAGCCCGATATACCCAAAATTTTTTCCTCCAAAATCTTCCACATCAAACGGACAAACCCTTGCACTTCCTCCATGTCCAAGAAAGATATTGACTGCCCGGAGATTTCTGGCATATACACTGTCGAAATCATTTCGTTCATTCTGCGCGCTATACTGGCAGATTCCGTAGACATCGACATTGTATTTTGCAAAATGCAGACTATCCGCGATACCTTCCGCATAGGAATTGCGCTCCGCACGCTCCCCATCCGGCACATGGTTATGAATATCCTCGCAATTGAGCAGATACGTCCGTGATACAAATTCATAGTTCCAAAGAACACTGTCCCTGGCAAGATAATCGCACTCTCCCGTGACATACAGGATATCGGTCTTCGGCAGACGTGCCAGCTGCGTATCAACAAACATGATATCTTCCTTCGTTGGCACATGATCAAACAGATCTCCGGTAATAAAGATCATATCCACCGGATGCAGTTCCATGTAGTCAATAAAATTTAAAAATCCGTCATACAGATACGGTGTTTCTCTTCTCGTCCCCAGATGAACATCTGCAATATGTGCAAATTTCATAGTATTTCTCCTTGTATAACATAACTATTGTAATTTCATTTCTTGATCCAATTTAAAAGTATAGCATATTTTTTTATATTGCTCGCAGTTATTTTATACATATTTCCACGACGCACACTGTGCACATTATTCCGATGTCTTGCATTGTATTGAATTGTATTGAATTGTATTGAATTACATTTTGTAGTATAATTTATATTGATTACGGAAATCTGTATCACGGATTTTCCCATACGACTACAATGAGATTATAAGAACACAAACAGGACATTAGTATATGGAAAAACATGCCTTATTGATTGCGAATTCCGCATCAATGATCGACCATTTTAATAAAGATAATATCCGCATCTTACAGGATATGGGCTACACGATCTCCGTTGCTGCGAATTTTCAGGAAGGGAATTCAAGCACGGTGGAACGCATCCATGCGTTCGCAAGCGAGCTTGCTGCACAGGATATCGAGATCATCGATCTGCCGATTCCACGGAAGATCACAGAACTTGGGAAAGCGTTTAAGTCCATCCGGATTCTGAAACGCTATATGCGGAACCACCCTTGCCAGATCGTGCATACACAAACACCATTTGGCGGTGTCGTCGGTCGGCTTGCCGCGAAGAAATTCCGTAAAGATGGCACAAAAGTAATCTACTTTGTCCACGGTTTTCACTTCTTCCGTGGTGCGGGTATCAAGAATTATCTGCTTTATTACAATGTTGAAAAATGGCTGTCCCATGTAACAGATTGTCTGATTACCTTAAATCAGGAGGATTATCAGGCGGCGAAACGACGGTTTCATCACCCAAATGTCCATTATGTACCAGGCGTTGGCGTGGATACGGATACGATTGCTTCCATCTGTGTTGACAAAGCGGATGTATGCAGACGATTCGGTCTGCCGTCCGACAAGAAGATTATACTGACGGTTGCGGAATTGATTCCACGTAAGAACGTAGAGACTTCGATCCGCGCATTTGCCAAGTCCAACCGTGATGATGCAATCCTTGCGATCTGTGGCAAAGGCGTTCTCGAACCATCGTTAAAGGAACTAGCGCAGAAACTGCAGGTTGGTGACCGTGTATTTTTCGCGGGCTATCATACGGATGTGCTGGATCTGTATCACTGCGCGGATTTGTTTTTATTTACAAGCTTTCAGGAGGGATTATCCGTCGCTGTCATGCAGGCGATGGCTGCCGGACTTCCAATCATCGCTTCGGATATCCGCGGAAACCGCGATCTGCTTGCCTCAGAGCCACATACAAGCAGCAAGCATTACCTGCTTCCAACGAAGGACGCAGACGCATATGCAGCAAAAATCAATAAAATTCTCGATGATCCGGCACTTGCACAGGCACTTGGTACGGAAAACCACGCGAACTGCAAAAAATATTTTGATATTGCACTTGTGCACAACCTTATGACTACTATTTATACAGAGTTGACCGATTAACGGTCTACGACATTGCATTTATAAAAGGAGACTATTATGTATACAGTTCAGGTTCTGCTATCTACTTACAATGGCGAAACTTACTTGAAACAACAATTAGACAGTATCTTGAATCAGAAAAATGTTGCCGTGAAGCTCTTCGTCCGCGACGACGGTTCTTCCGATGGCACCGTGGATATCCTGCGCGCCTATGCCGCGCTCCACGATAACATTTGTTACCTATGTGGCGAAAACTGCGGCGTGGTCGCTTCTTTCTTTCGTCTGTTCGAATTATCTGACCCGGATGTGGATTTCTATGCCCTCTCCGATCAGGACGATGTGTGGGACGAAGACAAGCTTTCCATCGCCTGCCAGAAGCTTGAACAGATGCGCAAATCAAAATCCCCAAAGAAAAAGAAGAATGATTCCCAGATCCGTACATTTGCCACACCACTTCTCTACTGTTGTGATGCCTGGAACACGGACGATGCACTGAACCTGCTTCCGGAGTCTATGCAGACCGCAGGCAAAGAGCTGGTTCCAGATTTCCGGAACGCATTGATTGAGAACATCGCACGCGGTGCCAGTATCGTATTTAACCAGGCACTTATGTCTTATATCCGGATCAGCATGCCTCAGGATATCTATATGCACGATTGGTGGCTCTATCTCGTTGCTTCATGCTTCGGCGAAGTCTGCTATGACAGCGCAGCGCACTACAAGTACCGTCAGCATGCGGGAAATGCGCTCGGTGCAGCAGCCCCTTCCGGCTGTTCCAAATTCTTCCGCCGCCTGAAGCAGAGCCGTACAAATGGCGGTCACATCTCCAGACAGGCAAAATCCTTTGAACGAATCTACCATGTGCCAGAGGAGAAACAACAGTTTTTGAACATTGTAACGAAGTATCAAGACGTGAAATCCTACCGCAAAATGGGAAAATCCGGCAAATATTTGTTCCGGCAGAATAAAAAGGATAACCGCGTCTTTCAGCTTATGTTTTATTCTAACCATTTGTAATTGACTTCGTTTTCCTTTTCGTTTATAATGATTTTTGAATTTTTCTAAAGCAAAAAGAATGATAATATAAAAATCAAACGGAAAGAGGAATGAGCTATGGCAGTAAAGTACATTTTTGTCACTGGCGGCGTTGTATCCGGTCTCGGTAAAGGAATTACCGCGGCATCACTTGGACGTCTGTTGAAAGCGCGCGGATACAAAGTGATCAGCCAGAAATTTGATCCATATGTCAATATGGATCCAGGAACCATGAATCCGATTCAGCATGGCGAAGTATTTGTAACAGATGACGGTGCAGAAACCGATCTGGATCTTGGACACTACGAGCGTTTTATCGATGAGAGTCTGAACAAGGGTTCTAACGTGACAACAGGAAAGGTTTACTGGAGCATCCTGAACAAGGAGCGCCGTGGCGATTTCGGCGGTCATACGGTTCAGATCATCCCTCATATTACAAATGAAATCAAAGATCGTTTCTATCGCAATCCAGATGCAAAAGACGATGAGATTGCGATCATCGAAGTTGGCGGTACTGTCGGCGATATCGAGAGCCAGCCGTACATGGAAGCCATTCGTCAGTTTCAGTTGGATGTCGGACATGAGAATTGCATCATGATCCACGTCACACTGATTCCTTACTTAAAATCATCCGGCGAACTGAAGACAAAGCCGACACAGGCAAGTGTAAAAACTTGTCAGTCACTTGGTATCCAGCCAGATATCTTGGTTTGCCGTTCCGACCTTCCGTTAGACAAAGCAATTAAAGATAAGATTGCCAGCTTCTGTAACGTTCCTAGCGAATGTGTCATCCAGAATCTGGACGTGGATGTATTATATGAAGTGGTACTTGCTATGGAGCACGAGAAGCTTGCCGATGCGGCCTGCAAATGCCTCCATATCCCATGTCCAAAGCCAGATCTTGACGACTGGATCACCATGGTGGACAACTGGAAGCATCCGCAAAAAAAGGTACGTGTCGCTTTAGTTGGAAAATATGTCAGCCTGCACGACGCTTACATCTCTGTTGTAGAATCCCTGAAGCATGCCGGTGTCGCACATCGTGCGGATGTTGAGATCAAGTGGGTAGATTCCGAACTTGTAACAAAGGAAAATGTTGCAGAGATCTTAGGAGATGTATCCGGTATCTTAGTTCCAGGTGGTTTCGGCGACCGTGGTATCGAGGGTATGATCGAGGCAATTACCTATGCACGGGAGAACAAGATTCCATACCTTGGCTTATGTCTTGGTATGCAGCTTACCATCGTGGAATTCGTAAGAAATGTTGTCGGCTATCCGGATGCGAACAGCTCCGAGTTCAACCCTAGTTCCAGCCATCAGGTCATCCATATCATGCCTGACCAGAATGGTGTCACAGACTTAGGCGGAACACTAAGACTTGGTTCTTATCCTTGTGTACTTGATAAGAGTTCAAAAGCATACCAGTTATATGGTACGGACCACATCAACGAACGTCACAGACATCGTTATGAGGTAAACAACGATTATAGAAAGGTTCTGACCGATCACGGCATGCTCCTGTCTGGTTTATCTCCAGATGGTCATATCGTAGAAATGATCGAGCTTCCAGATCACCCTTGGTTTATCGGAACACAGGCGCATCCAGAGTTTAAGAGTCGTCCTAACAAAGCTCATCCATTATTCTTAGGATTTGTTGGCGCTGCGATTGCACATTCTGAGGAAGCATGATATACTAACTCCTGTCGGCAAACAGATTTGTGACACAAAAGAAAAAGAAAGGTTTTCACACCCCCTTATGAAGGCAGGAAAATTCATCAGAAAATATAACCACATATGGACACTACTCTACATCGTTTTCTACATGCCATGGTTTATGTGGCTGGAAAAGACAGTAACTACGGATTTTCATCTTGTATCGATGCCAATCGACTACAAGATTCCGTTCTGTGAATATTTTATTATTCCGTATTTTATGTGGTTTTTGTTCGTTCCGGCGATTGTCGGATACGAATTTTTCTATTCCAAGAAAGAATATTACCAATGCTGTGCGTATCTGTTCAGCGGCATGACGATCTTCCTGATCATCTGCACCATCTGGCACAATGGTCTGGATCTGCGGCAGGATATCTCCTACAACAATAACCTGTGTGCAAAACTCGTCAAGATGCTGTATAAGACAGACACAAGCACGAACGTATTCCCAAGTCTGCACGTATTTAACACACTTGGTTGTCTCGTTGCCCTGTACAGGAGCAAGGGCATGAAAGATAAAACATGGATCAAGGTAATCGCAACAATCATCGGCATCCTGATCATCTTATCTACCATGTTTTTGAAGCAGCATTCCGTATGGGATGTCATCGGTGCATTTGCGCTGGCAGCAATCCTCTATCCGATTGTCTATGTAATCCCTTGGGGCAGAAAGAAACAATGATAAATAAAAAATTCCGAAGTCTGATATAAACAAACTTCGGAATTTTTTTATTTGTCTAATTAAATCCAAACAACTTCTGGAACAGACGATATCCGGTTCTTGCAAACCATCTGCCCGTTGGTCCGTGCAGATTGAATGTGATTCCAAACAACGTTGTTCGAAGCTCCTTGTATAATTCTGCATCCGTATCCTTCAGATACTTCCACAGCTCTTTTTTCTTCTTATACAGCTCCTTGTCCTTCGATACAACACAGATACTCGATGCAACACACATCATCATATCTAAGTACTGGAACAGGAAACGGTACATCTGTGGAGGGAGTTCTTTTCGGTTCTCACTGAAAAACTGGATCAGCGTCCGATTGACAAGCATCTGCTGATCGATCCGCTTCATCATCGTCTTTTCATTGACCGACTGTCCTTCTCTGCCAATATAATAGTGATACAAGTCGACATTTAAGTACATCAGCTTCTTCACATGGATCATCGGTTCAAAGATATAGAGATTATCCACATAAAATGTATGCTTCGGAAGTTGCAGTCCGCAGTCCTTCAGCAGCTGTGTCCGGTAAATCACCGAATGCATCAATACATACTGAAACTTGTTGAACCGAATCCGGCTGTCTTCCCAGCTTATGATCCGTTTCTCCGGCAAAGCACCATGATAACGCATGACACGCTTCTTCCGGCGTTCCACCTTATCATAGATATAGTTGGAGAGCAGGACATCTAAATCCTTCTCATCTTCCACAAGCTTCTTCAAGACCTTCAACACCTGCTTATAGGCTTCTTTATCAAGCCAGTCATCACTGTCAACGACCTTGAAATAGACTCCGGTTGCATGAGCGATACCGGTATTCACCGCATCGCCATGCCCACCATTTTCTTTATGAATTGCCTTTACGATCGTCGGATATTTCTCCGCATAGGCATCTGCGATCTTCGCGGTGTCGTCTGTAGATCCATCATCCACAATCAGTATTTCTACCAGTTCGCCACCAAGCAATGCGTGATCCACGCACTTCTTCATATAGTCCTGCGAATTATAGCAGGGAATTGTGATGGTTAATATTTTTTTATTCATAAATTATTTGATTACCTTAATCCAGCCTTCTGGTGCCTCGATACGTCCCATCTGGATACCTGTCAGAGCGTCATACAGCTTCTTTGTATATGGTCCCATCTCTTCCATTCCACTTGGGAAGCAGATTTCCTTGCCGTGGTCGTTAATCTTTCCAACTGGAGAGATAACTGCAGCTGTACCACACAGACCACACTCTGCGAAATCCTTAACCTCATCGAAGTAAACCTCTCTGTGCTCCACCTTCATGCCAAGGTACTTCTCCGCAACTACCATCAATGAACGACGTGTGATAGAAGGAAGGATACTGTCTGACTTTGGTGTTACCAATGTGCCATCCTTTGTAACGAAGATGAAGTTTGCTCCACCTGTCTCCTCTACCTTTGTACGTGTTGCAGCATCCAGATACATATTCTCAGCGAAGCCCTGATTATGTGCATCTACGATTGGATATAAGCTCATAGCGTAGTTCAATCCAGCCTTGATATGACCTGTTCCATGAGGTGCTGCACGGTCATAATCACTGACACGGATTACGATTGGCTTTGCACCGCCCTTGAAGTAAGGACCAACTGGTGTACAGAATACACGGAACTGATACTCATCCGCTGGCTTTACACCGATAACCGGGTTGCTGCCGAACATATATGGACGGATGTACAGGGTTGCACCGGAACCATATGGTGGTACCCAGTCAATATTCGCCTCTACTGTCTTTACGACTGCATCAACCCACTTATCCTCCGGATATACAGGCATCTCCAGACGCTTGCAGGAATCTGCCATACGGGATGCATTTAAGTCAGGACGGAAAATCACGATCTGTCCCTTCTCTGTTGTATATGCCTTCAAACCTTCAAAACATGTCTGTGCATACTGAAGAACTCCGGCACACTCACTCAGATTAACTGTTGCATCCTCGGTCAGTACACCATCATCCCATGCACCGTTCTTATAGTTTGATACGAAACGCTTGTCTGTCTGCACATAGCCAAAGCCGAGTGAAGACCAATCAATATTTTTGCTCATGATTTATTACTTCCTTTCCCTCATGCGTATTATCTGCCCTTTATTTTACCACTCATATGTAATTATGCAAGCAGAAAATAACATAATCGAGCGTTTTCACTTGTTTTTACTGTTCAATATACTTATTATATTATTTTTTGATTGCGATTGCTTCGATTTCAATCTTCACATCCTTTGGAAGTCTTGCAACCTCCACACACGAACGTGCCGGACAGTCCTTCTCAAAAAATGTCGCATATACTTCATTTACTGCTGCAAAATCATTCATATCCTTGATGAATACCGTTGTCTTTATCACATGGTCTGCATCGCTGCCTGCCTCATTCAACAGCGCGATCAGGTTTCCGATTGCCTGTTTTGCCTGTGCCTTAACATCGCCTGTCTCAAGCTCGCCCGTTTCTGGAATGATTGGAATCATACCTGATGTATAAATCATATCTCCAACTGCAATTGCCTGTGAATATGGTCCGATTGCGGCTGGTGCCTTTGGTGTCTGAATCACTGTCTTCATAATATAAGTACCTCCTTTGTGGTGTTGCCCCCTCACATTCGTTCGGCGGCATGTCGTCGGCGCATCCTGAATATGTGCTTCGCACATATGCGCCTCCTATAAATGTTATCTAATCAACGAGTTCGATTGTCTTCTCCGTAATGCGGATCTTTCCCTCTTTTAAGAGACGTCCACAGGCGCGCTTAAACGCGTTTTTACTGAGTCCGAACTCCTTCTTGATTATATCCTTATCTGCCTTATCTGTAAACGGCAAAACGCCCTTATAACTCTTTATAACGGCATATACCATCTCACTGTCCTCTTCCATCTGCGCATACGCAAGCTTCCGCAACGCGAGATCTGCCTTTCCATCCGGACGGATCTTTACGATTCTGCCATGTACTTCATCGCCGACCCGCACTGGCGCATACAATTCACTTGTATAGATGAGTCCCGGATATTTGTCGTCAATTGCCACAAATGCACCAAAATCCTTCTTGAACTCATACACGGTTCCAACGAAATCCTGTCCTTCTTCGTAGCCTTCGATTGGCTGCAATTCTTTTCCTATCTTCATTGACACTGCCAGACGTCCGGATTTATCCACATACATCCGCACCAGATAGGACTTCCCAGCCTCCACCTTCGCCGTCTGTTCTTTAAATGGAAGCAGCACGTCACGTTCCAGCCCGCAGTCCATAAATGCACCTAAGCTTGTCACGCTCTTTACCTGCAGCTTCTTTACCTCACCGACTGTGATCAATGGTGTATTCGTTGTCGCAATGATTCGGTCCTGTGAATCACGGTAAATAAAGACGCGCAGGGATGCACCGGCTTTCACACCCTCCGGCACCTGTTTTCTCGGAAGCAGCACCATCTCTGCCGTCGAGCTGTCCTCTTCACCAAGGTATATACCAAAGTCTTTCGAGCGAATGACTTTCAGATCATTCCATTTTCCAATTTCTATCATTTTTTCCTACTTTCTAAAAAATAGACCACAAACATGCGTGGTCTATTTTTTCTTGTCCTTATTCAACTTCAAAACTTTATTCTTTATAAATGATGCCTCTGTATCATCTGCTTTCTGGAAGCCCAGATTTTCCAATACATCCTGTGAATTGGTAAGTGAGAACACAGACATGCCCTTCTCATTCATCTTTTCCTTATAGCCATTGAATACATCCACAATCGCATACGTATCCTTTGTTCTGCGATCCGGACTTGCAATCACGTTTCGAATGCACCAGAAAATGGAATCTCCGATACCTGCCAGTGGTCCCATCAGACTGGATTTTACTGCGTTGATGGAATTTGCATCAAAATCTTTCTGCTCGCTGTTCTTTTTCTCCATGGAAGCAACCAGCCCCATGATAAAGGTCGAGCAGGTGATCGTGGTATTGAAGTAAGACATACTTCTTACCAGTGCTTCTTTTTTGCCTTCTTCATCATTTTTGTAGAATTTATTGATAAACGGCATCAGTGCGTAACAGAAGCCGGACGCACCCTGTTTTGCCGGGCTTACGGCTGCATATAAGGTAAAGGAACGCCAGAATGCCTTTTTTAACATTTTCCGTTCATCTGCCGGAATGGATTTTGTCAGATTACTCATGAGAAAAATTCCTCCTCTTCTTCATCAAATTCACTGGACTGGTTACCTGCCGGTGCAGCCACACGCTGCATAGACAGCTGATTGATCTTGTAGTCGTTCATGCCAATCGAGATGGCAACGATCACACCGATCACTGCGATTGCGATCAGCGGAAGGTTCATGTATGCAGAAAGGACAAATCCAAGGAAATAGAACATACAGATTTTCTTGTCCCACAGCATTTTCATCAGCATTGCCATGCCGACTGCCGGAAGAAGCCCGCCGCAGACAGTCAGTCCGTTCATAACCACATCCGGAATTGCATCCATCAGAGTACTGACTGCATCGGAACCGAACAGGATTCCAAGGAATGCAACCAGGGAATACAGTACCCAGTTGACCGCCCACAGTCCATAGTGCAGAAAAACGATCTGTTTTTCTTTTCCTTCTGCTGCCAGCTGGTCAAATTTCTTTGCAAACATACCAACCAGAAAGATGTACAGGAATGTTTTGATCTGAAGTCCCAAAATACCGATCGGCAAAGCCAGTGTCAGGGCAACTTCACTTCCCTTACCCAGCATGATTGCAAATGCCGTACCGACTGCTGTTGCAATTCCAGGTTCTGCCGCTGAAGCACCGCCGATATTTACAACTCCCATAAACACGGCTTCCAGTGAAGCACCGATCATAACGCCGGTTTTTACATCTCCTAGGAACAGACCAACCAAAGGTCCGATGACGATCGGTCGGTTTAACATCGTAAAACCAATCAATTCTGCACCGCCGACACAGATAAATACGGCCAGTGCCACTAAAAATGCATTTAACATAATCTCTTTCTCCTTTTCAATGATTTTAGGATCAAACATCATCAACTACGATACCTACGGATTGTTCCGTGCTTTGCACTCTCACAATCCCTTGGTATCTTTTAACTTGTCCAGCACATCTTTGACAAGTTTCTGCTCATCATTCGGAACCTGCTGCATGCAGGTCTTTGGGTCGATTGCCACCAGTTCTCTTAAGTTCTGCACTTCTTCGTCTGTCAGCATGATGGTCGGGGAAAGCAGCTGTTTTTCAGATACATCGATTCCGTCGAATCTTCCGGTGTTTCCGATATTCAGAAATTCAATCTCACCTACCTGTCTGCGGATCTTCAGTGCATCCCTGACGGTTCTTGTCAGAACGAGGATCCTCATTTTTGATGCACGCGGATCATTCAGAACACGGATGGCTTCATCTACCGGTTTGATCAGTGCCTTGATGCCTCCCGGAACTGCCATTTTCAGTGCCATTTTCTGCGTGTCATCGTTTGCCGCATCATCATTTGCCACCACGATCCCCTGTACACGCAGCTGTTTGGTCCAGGTCATCGCCACCTGTCCGTGGATCAGACGGTCATCTACACGCAGTGCGGAAATCTTTGCTGTTGAATTTTCATAGTTTGCAGGCTGTGCGGCTTTTTTCTCCTGAACCGCAGCCGCTTTCTTCTGACTCTGTGCCGCTGCATCTGCTTCCTTTTTCGGTTTTGCATGCATCTGCACCATCTGAAGTTCTCCTCTTGCTTCCTCAATGTAAGTTTCGATCTCTTCTTCGCTCACATCATCATCCGCAAGCATGACCTGCATCAGTACCGGGAGATTTGTTCCGGTCACCAGTGTGACGTTGTCCTGCTTTGCGTACTCCATCAGCTTCTGGTTTACGCTTCCGCCCATCAGGTCGGTAAACACGATGATGCGGTCTTCTTTATGCTTCTCAAAAAATTCTTTAAACTGCTCTTCCACATTGTCTTCCGGTGTTACATAAGCATCAATCGTCGTGATCTCTGTCAGCTGACCGACGATCAGCTCGGCCGTGTAACGGATTCCGGAGGCCATTTTTCCATGTGTGGCAATCAAAATCTGTTTCATGTGATCCTCCTTTGAAGTGTCTGTTCTGCGTCATATTTCGTTAGGTTATGTACATAACTTCTATGTACACACTATAGCATTTGTCGTTTTGTCTGTAAATAGGTTATGTAGATAACCGTCTTTTTGTATAAGTTCAGATGGGGGATTTTTGTGCATTTTGATAGATTATGAAAGGATTTATTGAAAAAGGGAAGGTTCGTATAATAAAAACGCCCTGATTTTGGAAAACAAATGCTCTGACACGCTGCGGTTTCCGTTCTCGTCCATCATGTGATAGCCGTCCATTGCAAAAAAGCCAACCCTCACATGCTCATGCTGGCTTACTGTTTCTGCTGCGCTTGCCGAAAGAGACAGCAATGCCGTCAGCAGAAGCATCGTCATTAGAATTGCCAGACCCCTGCAAGTTCTGGCTCGCTTTGTAACATTCATAGCAGGTCCCCTCCATTTTTATAACTCTGCCGCTGGAAAATAAATAAACGCTTTCAAGGCATGGCGAACCCATGACTGAAAGCGTCATCTGACTTCATAAAGCGATATTTGCGGACAGCAGAAAACAGCAATTTCTTACTGGCAACTGGCTGACCCGGTGGGTCCCTATAGCTTTGCGTCGCCGACTTGCGCCGGGTTTGCCTATGAACTTTTACAAAAAGTTTACCATAGAAATAAATCCTTGCCAAGACGTTTTTGAAAAAAAGTCGAAAAATGTTTTGAAACAGCAAACAGAGGGGAGTGATACACCATAGTCCGTCCAGCTTTCCCAGTACCGGGTCAGACTGTTGGCTGTGCGCTGGGCAAGGGCGAGATATTCTTCGGTTTTGCTTGACATTGTTGCCTCCTTCCGTTTTTGAGCATAAAAACAGCGGGCAACCGTTTTATAGTTGCCCGCAGGGGAATGTATTGTGATGCGAAATATTGTATCTCTGTAAAATTTATGATACACTAATCCTGTTTGTGGATAGGAAAAAAGGATAGGAGTGTGTTACTATGGATTCACAACATCCCAAGCGTAGCGCCTTTTCCGGTAAGATCGGCTTTGTTCTTTCTGCTGCCGGCGCATCCGTGGGCCTTGGCAACATCTGGCGTTTCCCGTATCTGGCCGCAAAATATGGCGGCGGTATTTTTCTGCTGGTGTACATTGTGCTGGCCGTTACTTTTGGTTACACCATGATCGTGGCAGAAACCGCGCTGGGCCGCATGACCAAAAAGAGCCCGGTCGGCGCTTTCGGAGCATTTGGCAAGAGCGGCAAGCTGAAGTTTGGTGGATGGATCAATGCCATCATTCCCATTCTGATTGTACCGTACTATTCGGTCATCGGTGGCTGGGTCATCCGTTATCTTTCCGCCTATGTCAGTGGACACGGCAGTGAATTAGCACAGGATGGCTATTTCTCCGGCTTTATTTCCAGCGGCCTGTCTGCTGAGGTATGCTTTCTCATCTTTACGGTTTTCACGCTTTCCATCATTTTTGCCGGTGTCCGTAATGGCGTGGAACGAGTGTCTAAGCTGATGATGCCCGTTTTGGTGGTTTTGTCTGTTGTCATTGCGATTTACTCGGTCACCCGTCCGGGAGCACTGGCCGGAGTAAAGTATTTTCTGATTCCCAATGTTGCAAACTTTTCATGGATGACCGTTGTTACTGCTATGGGGCAGATGTTCTACTCGCTGTCCATTGCTATGGGCATTCTGGTGACTTTCGGTTCCTATATGAAAAAGGATGTTTCCATTGAGGAATCCACAGAAAATGTTGAAATTTTTGACACTGCCATTGCAATCATGGCCGGTCTGATGATCATACCTGCTGTATTTTCCTTCTCTGGCGGTGACCCGAACACCCTGCAGGCAGGCCCTTCTTTGATGTTCATCACCATCCCCAAAGTATTTGAGAGTATGGGGTTCGGCCACGTTGTAGGCGTACTGTTCTTCCTGTTGGTTCTCTTTGCCGCTGTTACAAGTTCCATTGCCTTGACAGAGAGTGCCGTTTCCACCTTTGAGGATGAACTCGGCTGGAACCGACAGATGGCTACCGCCTGCATTGGTATTATCATGGTTGTCTTAGGCAGTCTGTCCGCGCTTGGCTACGGCCCGCTGGCCGGTGTGACGGTGTTCGGGATGCAGTTTCTGGACTTCTTCGATTTTCTGACAAACTCTGTTATGATGCCCATCGCCGCCATTTCCACCTGCGTGCTGGTATCCCGTGTGATCGGCGTAGAAAAAATCGAAGAAGAAGTCACAATGGACGGTAAGCCGTTCCGCCGCAAAAAGATTTTCAACTTTATGATTCGCTATCTTTGCCCTGTCTTCGCAGCAATCATTCTGATCAGTTCAGTGGCCAATACTCTTGGCTGGATTTCCATGTGACAACAAATTTTTGAAAAAGGCAGCTGTTTCTCTTTATTTAAGCGGAAACGGCTGTTTTTCTTTAATGAAAAATTCTATGTACACCGCCCGCAGGCGGCAAAAATCAGTCCATAGGAAACTCAACCTCCGCAAACTGCGCATCGGTCATCAGCTTCAGTTTTTCGATAACGCCCTCGGACAGCTCCCGCAGCGCAGTTTCATCCGGCATCAGGTAGCACTGCATGAGCCGCAGTTCGTAGATAAGCCCCAGCCGGGTGCCGGTGTTGTAGAGCATCATCAGCATAGTTCTTCATGGTTAAAGTTCATGTCCATCCCTCGCTTTCCGGCAGACGGTTGGATTGCACTCCGGAGCGTCGCACTTCTCCTTGAGGTTTTGCAGAACAGAAAGGCGTTCCGGCTTTTTATCCAGAAACCCCGGCAGTTCCTTGA
>ENA-ORCM01001100-ORCM01001100.1-human-gut-metagenome-genome-assembly--contig:-NODE-1100-length-23852-cov-5.192723_pt1 | contig 23852 bp, 19 predicted proteins | sample MGYA00242906_ERZ507928 | MGnify/ENA primary metagenome ERZ507928 (study PRJEB26167, sample SAMN06115497) | human gut metagenome | host: Homo sapiens | place: China:Shanxi | collected 2015-05-07...
CCGCAGTCTGCTCCGCCGTCAGCGTCTCCTCATCCGGCTTCAGCAGAAATTCCACAATTCCCACCGGGTCCGTTTCCGGGTAATAATGCACCAGCCACACGGTCTCCACCGGGACGCCGCGCTCCTGCCGAACCTGCGTGAGCGCCTGCTCCACCTTTTCGCGGCTGTCTGCCTGCCAATAGCTCACGCGGACCACCAACTCCGCCCGGTCCCCGTCCAGCGCCGCTGTCAGCAGATCATGCAGAGCGCTGGGGCTGGTAGCGTTTACAATGGTCTGCACCTGCTCGGCGCTGCGGCGGTAGCTGATCTGGACGTTCATCTCATAGCAGCTCCGCTGGGGCTGCTCCACAGCGGTGATATACTCCACGGCATAGGCCCCCAGCGGCGTTTCCTGCTGGACCTCCAGCATGGCCTGATCCATCTGCTCCATGGCAGCCTGATCGTCCTCAAAACCGTATAGGCGCAACACGGCGCTTTCCGTGTGCTGGCCGATCAAGATCAGCAGGTCATTGACAATGTCCTGATGATTTTCCGCCCGAAGCGTCCCCGCCGCCTCGCTCTCCCAGAGCTTGCTGCTGTGGGGCTCTGAGACGGTATAGGAGCGCTCCAGCAAGGGGGCGCAGCCTGTCAGCAGGCATAGCGCCAGCCCTGCCGCCGCCAACCGTTGACTCTTCATCCGCGTCCCCTCCGTTCGGTTTTAATAGCCAAGCGCCTCGTCTACGAGGACCACTTCCATCTCCATGCTGCCAATGGCCTCCCACAGCACCACCAGTCCCCGGCAGATGCGCTCCGGGCTCTTGCAGTCATAGCAGTGGTCAGCCTTGACCGCACAGGGCGTTTTCCGCTTCAGACGCTGGGCGTTCTTCGGCGCGGCAATATTCCGCGCCCGCCAGAGGGCCTCCTCATACGTGGGAGCCAGCTTGTTCCGGCCCACCACGAACCAGACCTTTTTATGACCGTACAGTGTGGATGCCACGCGGTTGCCGGTACCGTCGATATTGATGAGCTCTCCTGTTTCCGCAAGACCGTTTACCGAGGTAATGTAATGCTCCGCCGTCATGGCCGCCTGCCGGGCGTCTGCTCCGTCAACCGTGGGCCGCCAGTGCCAGTTGACCCGGTCATGCCGCTCCAGCCGCTCATAAAGACCCATCTGCTCCAGTGTCACGGAGCCTCCGAAGCCCACGGAGGTATTGTCAATGGCGCTGTCCAGATAGTCCGCCGCCTCCGCCGCCGTGGCGAATACACTGACGCGGAAGCCCCGGGCCTCCAAATTCTGTTTTACCCTTGAAAAATCCGTCATAGCCCCTTCTCCTTTACAGCTCTTCCTTCTGATATTCCCGGAAGCCCTCGCCCAAGACCTCATGGGCGTCGCAGACGATCAAAAACGCGCCGGGGTCAATGGCATGGACGCGCCGCTTGATCTCCACGATCTCCCGCTGACGAAACGCCACCAGCAAAACGTGCTTTTCCGCGCCGGTGTAGGCCCCGGCGGCATTGAGAATGGTCACACCCCGGTCATAGGCCAAAATAGCGTCTGCCACCGCCTTCCAGTCATCGGAAATGATGTACGCCACCTTAGAGGCGTTCATGCCGTAGAGCACCGTGTCCATAACCTTGCTGGACACATACAGGGCCACCGCGCCATAGAGAGCCGTTTCCAGCCGCTGAAAGGCGATGGCCGTCAATGCCAGTACCACACCATCCGGGATTAGTATCAGCTTGCCCATGGGAAGCCACGGAAATTTCAGCTTCAGCAGGCGGGCCACGATGTCCGTGCCGCCGGTGGTGGCCCCCTGTGAGAATACAATGCCAAGGCCCGTTCCCATCATGGCGCCGCCGCAGACTGCGGCCAGCATGGAATCCATGGGCGGAAAGGTATAAAACAGGGCAATTCCGTCCATGGCAAGAGAGCTGACCGCCATGGCAAACAGTGAGGAGGACAGCAGATGGAAGCCGATGAACCGCCAGCCCGCCAGAAACAGCGGGATATTCAGCAGAATTGTCAAAATACCCACCGGCAGCACCGGCAGCAGGACATTGATGGCCTGCGCCAGACCTGTGATGCCACCCATGCCTACGGCATTTGCCGCAAAGAACCAGTCAAAGGCCAGCGCGAAAATCACCGCACCCAGCGCTATGATGGCATAGCTTTTCAGTTGCTTTTTCAAAAGCTTCTCCCCCTCATTGTCTGTTTGTCTTTTATGCCGCAGAGGCGTCCGACTACCATGCGGAAGGTACACGCTCTTTACAGCAGACTGATCTGCTGGTCCTCGGAGTCCTCCTCTTTTACTAAGGCCCCGGCGGCGGGAATCGCCCGCACCCGGTAACGGGTCCGGTTGGTAATGGCGGTCTCATCGGAGAGCCGCACCGACTCCAGATGGTATTTCGGCTTCAGCGTCATCACCGCCACGCCCTGTGCGGAACGGGTGGTCTTCGGCGCCAGCAGCGCCGTGTGGAAAATCAGGCAGCGGGGCTCGTTGGAATAGACCGCCAGCTCGCAGTCCTCGTCCAGCCGGCGGATACAGGCCAGCGGGGCTTTATCGGAGTACGCGCCGGTGAGCTTGCGGCGGTTAGAGGTGGTCTGATACGCCTTCAGCTCCACCCGGGCCGCCTTGCCGTTTTCAAAGAAGAACAGCAGGCTCCCGGCATAGTCCGCCCCCGGCAGCACCATGAAAATTACGCTTTCCCCGGCGTCCATCTTCAGCTTTGTGGGCAGATAATCGCCAAGGACACTGGCTTTGGCATCATCGAACTCGCCAAGGCGGGTCTTATAGACCTGACATTTATCCGTAAAGAACATGGCCTCGGCATTGGAGGTGGTCTCAAAGCCCTGGCGGAGGGCATCGCCCTCCTTATACTTCTGCTCGCTGCTCATCCGCAGAGAGGCAGGTGTGATCTTCTTAAAATACCCTTCCCGGGACAGGAACACAGATACAGGATATTCCTCCTTCTGCTCCGCCTCCGGGGTATACTGCGTAATTTCGTGGGGATAGACAATGGTGGTACGGCGGGGCTCGCCGTACTTTTCCGCAGCGGCGTTCAACTCCTCCACAATGACCTTCTTTACCCGCTGGGGGCTGTTCAGAAGGTCCTCCAGATCCTCGATCTCGTCCCGCAGGGCGTCGGTCTCCCGGGTGCGCTTGAGGATATATTCCTTGTTGATGTTCCGCAGCTTGATCTCCGCCACGTATTCCGCTTGAATCTGGTCAATGCCGAAGCCGATCATCAAATTGGGGATGACCTCGGCCTCCTCCTCCGTCTCCCGGATAATTTTGATGGCCTTGTCGATGTCCAGCAGAATGCGCTTGAGGCCCTTGAGCAGATGCAGCTTGTCCTTCTTCTTGCCGAGGACAAAGTAGACCCGGCGCTTCACGCTCTCCGTGCGCCACGCGGTCCATTCCTCCAAAATCTGCCGGACACCCAGCACCTTGGGGCTGCCGCCGATGAGCACGTTGAAATTGCAGGCAAAGGCGTCCTCCAGTGGCGTGAGCCGGTAGAGCTTAGCCATGAGCTTATCCGGGTCCGTGCCCCGCTTGAGGTCGATGGCCAGCTTCAATCCGGAGAGGTCGGTCTCGTCCCGCATATCGGCGATCTCCTTGGCCTTGCCCGCCTTGATGAGCTCCGCCACCTTGTCCAAAATCGCCTCTACCGTGGTGGAATAGGGAATCTCATAAATTTCAATAAGGTTTTCATCCTTGACATAGCGGTACTTGGCCCGCACCCGGACGCTGCCCCGGCCGGTATTGTAAATATCCCGAAGGGCGCTGCTGTCCGCGATCAGCTCGCCGCCGGTGGGAAAATCCGGGGCCAGCAGCGTTTCCGTCAGGTCGCAGTCCGGGTTTTTCAGGTAGGCCACCGTAGTATCGCAGACCTCTTTCAGGTTGAAACCGCAGAACTGGGAGGCCATGCCAACGGCAATGCCGCTGTTGGCAGATACCAGAATATTGGGGAAGGTGGTGGGCAGCAGCGCCGGTTCCTTCATGGTGTTGTCATAGTTATCCACGAAGTCCACGGTATCGCTGTCGATGTCCTTGAAGATCTCCCCGCAGATGGCGGAGAGCTTCGCCTCCGTGTACCGGGGAGCAGCCCATGACATATCCCGGGAGTAGGACTTGCCGAAGTTGCCCTTGGAGTCCACAAAGGGGGTCAGCAGTGCGCCGTAGCCCTTGGACAAGCGCACCATGGTATCGTAAATGGCGGCGTCGCCGTGGGGGTTCAGGCGCATGGTCTGACCCACGATGTTGGCGGACTTCGTCCGTGCTCCGGTCAGCAAGCCCATTTTGTACATGGTGTAGAGCAGCTTGCGGTGAGAGGGCTTGAAGCCGTCGATCTCCGGGATGGCCCGGGAGACAATGACGCTCATGGCATAGGGCATATAGTTGGTCTCCAGCGTGTCGGTGATGGGCTGCTCCACCACCGCCGCATGAAGGCCCATGACGTTGGGGTTATTAACTGGGTGCCGGGCTTCCTCCGGCTGCTTCTTTTTCGGCATAGTAAAAATTCCTTATTCTATCAGTGGGGTTTCATCGGAAATCACGAAATATCCGCCAAATCCAAAAACCTTGCTCCGTTTTCCGCGATATGGTCCTTCCGGCCCTGCAGGTTGTCCCCCAGCAGAAGGTCAAATACTTCGGACGTCCGGGCGGCGTCCTCCGGCATGACCCGGATAAGCCGTCGGGTCTCGGGGTTCATGGTAGTGAGCCACATCATGTCGGGGTCATTTTCGCCAAGGCCCTTGGAGCGGTCGATTTTGTACTTCTTTCCCTCCAGCGACTTTACGATCTCCGCCTTCTCCTTATCGGAGTAGGCAAACCACGTTTTATCGCCGCAGTTGATCTCAAAAAGCGGCGTTTCCGCAATATACACATAGCCCTTTTCAATAAGGCTGGGCGTCAGGCGGTAAAGCATGGTTAAAATCAGCGTGCGAATCTGGAAGCCGTCCACATCGCCATCGGTGCAGATGACCACCTTGCTCCAGCGGAGGTTGGCAAGGTCAAAGGCGGCCAGGTCCTTTACGTGCTTATTCTGAATTTCCACACCGCAGCCCAGCACGCGGATGAGGTCGGTAATGATCTCGCTTTTGAAAATGCGTGCGTAATCCGCCTTCAGGCAGTTCAAAATTTTGCCCCGGACGGGCATGATGCCCTGATACTCCGCATCCCGGCTGAGCTTAACGCTGCCCAGGGCGGAGTCGCCCTCCACGATATAAATTTCCCGCTTCTCTACATCCTTGGAGCGGCAGTCCACAAATTTCTGGACCCGGTTGGAGATGTCGATATTGCCGGAGAGCTTTTTCTTGATATTCAGCCGCTGCTTCTCCGCGCTTTCCCGGCTGCGCTTGTTCACCAGCACCTGCTCGGCGATCTTCTCCGCGTCGAAATGGTTCTCGATGAAATAAATTTCCAGATTCGTCCGCAGGAATTCCGTCATGGCCTCCTGCACGAACTTGTTGGTGATGGATTTTTTCGTCTGGTTCTCGTAGCTGGTCTGGGTGGAGAAGTTGTTGGAGACGAAGATCAGGCAGTCCTCAATATCCTGCCATGTGATCTTGCTTTCATTTTTCTGATATTTGTTTTGATCCCGCAGGTACTTATCTACTGCGGAGACAAAGGCGCTTTTCGTGGCCTTTTCCGGCGCGCCGCCGTGCTCCAGCCACGAGGAGTTATGGTAGTGCTCAATGACCTGCACCCGGTTGGAAAAGCAGCAGGCGGCAGAGAGCTTCACCTTGTACTCCGGCTTGTCCGCCCGATCCCGGCCCCGCTTTTCCGCCTGCCAGAATACCGGGGACGTCAGCGCCCCCTCCCCGGCCAGCTCCGCCACATAGTCCTGGATGCCGTGCTCGTAAACGAAATCCTCCTCAGGCAGAGAGCCGTCCTCCTGCTGATCCCGGAACTTGAAGGTAATCCCCTCATTCACCACTGCTTGACGGCGCAGCACATCCGTGAAGTATTCCGCCGGGATGGCAATGTCGGTAAACACATCCAGATCCGGCAGCCAGCGGGTGCGTGTGCCGGTCTTTTTCACCTGAGACTTGGGCAGGGGCGTCTTTTCCAGCCCTCCCACGATCTCGCCCCGCTCAAAGTGGAGCTTGTACTCAAAGCCGTCCCGCCAGACGGTGACGTCCATATAGCGGGAGGCGTACTGGGTGGCGCAGGCACCCAGACCGTTGAGGCCCAGAGAGTATTCATAGTTGTCACCGGTGAGATTATCATACTTGCCGCCGGCGTACAGCTCGCAGTACACCAGTTCCCAGTTGTAGCGCTGTTCCTTTTCGTTCCAGTCCACAGGGCAGCCGCGGCCCATATCCTCCACCTGAATAGAGCGGTCATTGTACCGCGTCACGGTGATGACCCGGCCGTGGCCCTCCCGGGCCTCGTCGATGGAGTTGGAGAGAATCTCAAAAACCGCGTGTTCGCAGCCGTCCAGACCGTCGGAGCCAAAAATGACACCGGGCCGTTTCCGGACCCGGTCCGCGCCTTTCAGAGACGAGATGCTGTCATTGCCATAATCCTGTTTTTTAGTCGCCATAGTTCCTCCAAGAGGGCATTTCCCCGTTTATCAGGAAACATTCTGCCATTTTCATACTGAGTTGATTATAGCATATCCCCGTCCCGACTGCAAGCATCCCCCGCTGTTCCCCGTTTTTTTGTCAGAAAGAGTGCCGTTTCACCCAGAAAGGTTGTTACGTAACTTTTTATATAACAGCCCGTCACCCCGGATTTTCCCCGGTTCCAAAGGGTTCTTCACATTTTCCACAGCTTTTTCCACATCGTTATGTAACCCTGTTAAAGCGAAAAAAGTTCACAAATTTTACACAGCTTATACAAGGAAGAAGTCCTGATGATATGCCGCCTGTTTGTGGCCGCTTTCTTTCCACTCTTAAATATTGGGACGGTCTATCCAATTCTTTATTTGCACAAAAAAGCTCTGACGCGGCATAAAGCCGCGTCAGAGCCGACGATGTACCTTATAGATGTACTTTATAAAACAAATCAGACGTAGTTGCAGATACGGGCAATAGCGGTCTCAACAAAGCCCAGTGCTTCCGCCTTGGTCTGCTTGCCGCAGGCGGTCTCTACCACCATATTCAGCAGATCAGTACCCAGCTGCTCCACCGTCTTCTCCCCGTAGATCAGAGGAGCTGCGCAGAAGTCGATGTTATCTTCCATATTGGCAAAAGTGATCTTATTGCCCGTGACCTTCACCACAGGAGCAATGGGATGGCCCACCGGTGAACCCCGGCCGCTGGAGAACACAATGACCTGTGCACCGCCGGCCACCATGGCCGCCACGGAGGCGGGGTCATTGCCCGGCGTGTCCATGATGACCAGGCCCTGCTTGCTCTCGACCTGTTTGGCGTAATCATATACAGCATTGATGGGGCTGTGACCGCCCTTGTGGATGCAGCCCAGAGACTTCTCCTCCAGCGTGGTGATGCCGCCGGCCTTGTTGCCCGGAGAGGGGTTGCCCTGGCGGACATCTTCGCCAACAGCGTGGAAGTGCGCCTCAAAGCGGCTGGTGATCTCATAGATGCGATCGTGGACTTCCTTGTTGATAGCACGGCGGGCCAGAATGTGCTCAGCGCCAATGAACTCGGAGGTCTCGGAGAGAATGCTGGTACCGCCTGCCTGCACCACCAGATCGCTCATAGCGCCGATGGCGGGGTTGGCAGCAAGGCCGCTGGTAGGATCGGAGCCGCCGCATTCCGTGCCGACAATCAGTTCGGACAGGGGGAACTCCTCCTTCTGGAGCATGGAGGCTTCAGCCACCATCTCCTTGGCATAACGAACGGCGATCTCAACAGCCTTGAGGGTTCCGCCCACTTCCTGAATGATGACCTGCTTGAGGGGCTTGTTGGTGCGCTCCTCAATGGCCTTGACCACCAGGTCCATCTGGCAGTTTTCGCAGCCCAGAGACACCACCACAGTACCGTAGATATTGGGGTTGGCGGCATAGCCGGCCATTACATCCATAGTGAACTGCTGGTCAGGGGCCACCTGAGAGCAACCCTGCTGGTTATTGAAGCTGATAGCGCCCTCGACCTGCTGTGCAATGATGCGGGCCGTGTCTGTGGCGCAAACGCTGGCGGGCAGGATCAGTACTCGGTTACGCACGCCAACCCGTCCGTCAGGACGGCGATATCCGTAAAAAGTCATATTATGTATCCTCCCTTACTCCATCCCGCGGCGATCTTCTTTCATGCTCTCAACATTGTGAACATGAACATGAGCGCCCTCGGGGATCTGTTCCGTGGCCACACCGATGTGTTCGCCATACTTCACCACAGGCTCACCCTTTTCGATGGTCCGGGTAGCCAGCTTATGATAAATGGTAATATCTTCCGTGGCTTTCAGAGATACAGTCTTTCCCTCTTTGAGATAGGTAACGGTATCCCCTGCGGCAATCGGCTCAATGGCAACGGCCACATTGTCTTTGGGGTCAATAATCATTGCATTTTGCATGTATAATTCCTCCTTCATATTATGGGGCCGGGTATGCTTACAGGGGGATCACCAGGGCGCCGATCAGAGCCAGCACGAAAATGCACACAGAGGAGATAAAGGAGCCCAGGGTGTAGGTCTTCAGACCGCCGGTCACGGTCAGGCCGGACATATTGGTGGCCACCCAGAAGCCGGAGTCATTGACATGGCCGATGGAGTTGCCGCCGGACAGGCAGGCCAGCGCGATCCACACGGGATGGCAGCCGATGGCGGGAGCGATGGTTGCCATGATGCCCATAGAGGTCATGCCGGCCACGGTGCCGGAGCCCTGCGCCACACGGAAGATCATGCCAATGAAGTAGGCCAGGAACATGGCAGGGATGACGGAGGTGGTATCGGTGCCCAGCAGGCTCACGATGGCATTGCCAATGCCGGTAGCGGTGATGACAGAGGAGAAAGAGCCGCCTGCACCGGTGATCAGCAGCACCACGCCGGCACTCTTCAGTGCCTCACCGGCAGACTTCTCCAGATTCTCACGGCCAATGTAGGGCAGGCTCACCAGGTAAGCGCCCAGAGTACCCAGGGTCATGGCAACCAGCTTGTTGCCCAGGAAGCTGCAGATCAGAGGCTCCTCGTCAAACACAGCGGTGCCCAGAGTGCCGAACAGGATGCACACCACGGGGATCACAACAGGCAGCAGCGCCATGCCGAAGGAGGGGCGGGCCTTAGCGTCATTCTGGGCAGCACGGGCAGCCACCAGCTCATTGACAACGTTGGAGCTGTGGTTCACGTCCTTTTCCTCATTCCAAATGCCGCGGTTGTGGATCTTAACATAGATGAAGTCGGACACCAGAACGGTGATAAAACCGACAACCAGACCGACGATCATCATGATGCCCAGATCAAAGCCAAAGATATCGGCGGCAGCCAGAGGGTTGGGCGTGGGAGGCACCACGCAGTGAGCGGTGGTGGCGCCGATGGTCAGGCAGCCGGTGACATAGCACATCTTCATATCGATCTTGGCGGCAATGGTGATGCCGATGGGGATCAGGATAATGAAGGTGACGTCAAAGAACACAGGGATGGACAGCACGAAGCCGGCCAGGCTCAGGCCCCAGATGGAGCGCTTTTCAGGGAAAGCGGAAACCAGCTTGTCGGCGATGATGTCGGCAGCGCCGCTGTCACTCATCAGCTGGCCCAGGATGGTGCCGAAGCCGACAGGCAGGCCGATGCTGGTCATCATGCTGCCGAAGCCGGAGGAGATGGTGTCCATTGTAGTCATCAGGTCGAGGCCGCCGGCCACACCCATGAACAGGCTGGCCAGAACCATGCCGATGGAAGCGTTGAGTTTGAGGACGATGATGCAGAACAGGATGATTGCGATTGCGATCACCAGTGCTACGATCAGCATTGCGGGAGATACCATAGAGTCAGTTCCTTTCTTTTTTGTGTTTCTTGCACTACTATTTAAAACCAGAGCTGTCCGGTAGTCGCCTGTTCACGGCAGGCCTCCGGCAGCTCGGATTTTTCAGAACAGGTTGCCGTTTTCGTCAAAGGGCAGGTCATAGGGCTCCGTGAGAACCTCAAAGTTGGGGTTGTTCTCCACCAAAGGCAGCATACCCTCAGAAATCTCGATGACACCGATATGGGCGGTGTTGGGGATGCGGATCATCTTCATGTGGTCATGATCCTCTGCCTCGGGGCAGCACATCAGGGCCAGCTGTAAAGCTTCCCGGTCATTGTCCATGATCATGGGGATCTTCATCAGATGCAGGAAGGTGTTGGTCACGCCGGTGGGATAGGTCATCTCCAGCTTCATCTTGTTGAACAGACGGCGGGTGGTGACCTCCGCCAGGCCGATGCCCTGTGCATTGCCGTGGGTCTCGTCGGTCAGGTCCAGGATGACGCACTTCTCCGCCTGAATACCGCCGGAGCAGTACTTGGGCTGGACAAAGCGGCCGGACACGTTGGGGTCCATGCCGTCGCCGGAGATGTTCTTGCCGATCTTATCCACCACCAGCACGTCGCACTTGTCAAACAGCAGGTGGGCGATGGTCTTGTAGGAGATCTCCTTGAGCTTGGGTTCCTCGCTGATGATCTCCTCCGGGCTCAGGCCCTTGATGAGATAGGTATCATCATAGGCATTTTCAATGATGGCGATACCGCCCAGAACCGGTGCGTTTTCCAGGATCGTCCGGCCGTACTCCTCCACCAGCTCATGCATGATGGCAGGACTCTGATGATGGATGCTCTCAGCGCCCTTCTGCTTGCCAAGGCCGATGGCCATCATCTTCATCAGGCCGCTTTCATAGGGACCGCGGAAGGAGGTATGGGGCTTGATGCGGTTGAAGAGGATGATGCCGTCCGCCTCAGAGGCGTTCTTGTCCATGAACACCGGCTGGTGACGCATGCCGGAAATGCCGATCTGCACCGTCTCCATGGAACTCTTCACAGGGCAGCCCATGGCTTCCTCAGTGACGCCGTAGTCCTTGAGGATCTGGAGCTGGCCCTCGGCGGTAGCGCCGCCGTGGCTGCCCATAGCCGCCACAATGTAAGGCTCAGCACCCTTGGATTTGACAAAATCCACAATGGCACGGGCCATCACGGCATTGTGATTGATGCCGCGGCTGCCGCAGGTAATGGCGATCTTCTGACCGGGCTGGATCTTGCCGCCGATCTCAGGGCGATCCAGCTCCCGGGTGATGATGCCGGGAATATCGCTCTCAGGGATGCAGGTCTTGTCGAAGTTCTGGCGAACCTTGACCATCTTGGGGATCGGCGTGTCTTTGATCAGGTTGGTAATGGTTTCCATGTCTTACTCCTCTCTCGCCGCCGCAGGCGGCATATCGTATCAACAATTATACAGATTTTTAATTTGAAAATGGATGCCGTAGGCTGTTTCACCCCAACACCGTGCCCGTCAAGATCATAGCAGGCAGCGCCCGATTCCAGTGCCCCGGGATACGCCGGCTCTGGCGGCGATGCGTTCCATACTTGCTCTGTTGGTCTCCACTCGAGCTGTATATGTTTTTCTGTTCCGTGCACGTGCACGAGTCAATGTAAAAAGAAAAGCGAAACAATATCGCTCATTAACACTGTTAGTATAATCTGTGTCCGTTTTTTTTGCAATTATAAGATATGACAAAAAAATAACAATTTTTTGTAGAATTTGAAAAATGCCACGCAATACATCTACCGGTTCAGCTCTGCAAAAATTCAATGCAAGGCCGCAGGCTGCAGGGTCGGTCGCAGTTGTCACCTCCCGTTTTCAGGAAAGGCGAATTCGACGCACAGATTCGCCAAGACATCTCCACACCAAAGGAATCCGGTTCAGATACGCACTTCCCTCCCCGCCGATCATTTCAATAACATCAGGATCACGCCGTAGATCACCGATGCCAGCGTCCCAAAGGTGATGACCGGCCCGGCTACGGTGAACATCTTCGCCGCCATACCGGTGACGAATCCCTCGGACTTGAAATCCAGTGCCGGTGAGGTCACTGCGTTGGAAAAGCCGGTAATGGGCACCAGCGTTCCCGCGCCGCCGAAGCGGGCCAGCTTGTTGTAGAGATTCAGTCCCGTCAGCAATGAGGACAGGGCCACCAGTGTGCAGGAGGTGGCTGTGCCCGCGTCCTCCTCGGACAGGCCCAGAGATATCCAGCCGTCCAGAACGGCCTGTCCCAGAGCGCAGATGGCCCCACCCACGAGAAAGGCCAGACACACGTCCTTCCCCAAGGGGGACTTTTTCATTTTCCGCTGCACATACTGTTGGTATTCCCGGGGCGTCATATCCATAGGGCGACCTCTTTTCACAAGTTTTCCATAGTTTCCCCATTCCGGCGAAAAGTATGTGAAATTTCTTGCAATGCAGTCTGAAAAGCGGTAAACTGTTGACCATGATTCCAAAAGGAGGGCATTTTTATGAAAACCGTCCGGCCGCTGGGGCTGTACATCCACATCCCCTTCTGCAAGGCCAAATGCGTCTACTGCGACTTCTACTCCCTGCCCCATGGCGAGGACCGCATGGACGCCTATACCGACGCCCTCTGCGCCCATTTGACAGAAGCCGCGCCGCTGGCCGCGTCTCACACAGTGGATACCGTATACTTCGGCGGCGGCACTCCCAGCTATTTAGGAGAAAAGCGCCTGTGCAAAATTTTAAAGGTCATTGAAAAGCGTTATCAAGTGGCCCGCGACGCGGAGATCACTCTGGAGGCCAACCCGGACTCCGCCGGGGATTGGAAAGCTCTCCGCGCCCTGCGGCGCTGCGGCTTCAACCGGATCTCCTTGGGGATGCAGTCCGCCTGCGACGAGGAGCTGCGAACCATCGGCCGGGTCCACACCATGGAGCAGGTCCAACAGGCGGTGGAGGCTGCCCGGAAAGCCAAGATTCAAAATCTGTCGCTGGACCTCATTTATGGTCTGCCCCACCAGACGCAGGAGCGATGGATGGAAAATCTCGCCGCTGCCGTAGCTCTGAACCCGGAGCATCTGAGCTGCTACGGCCTGAAGGTAGAGGAAGGGACGCCTCTCTTTGCCATGAAGGACATCGCCGGTCTGCCGGGAGACGGGGAACAGGCGGATATGTACCTGCAAACCGTGGAATTTTTGAAGCAGTACGGCTATGAGCAGTACGAAATTTCCAACTTCTCCAAGCCGGGCCGGGAATCCCGGCATAACCTGAAATATTGGAAGCTTCAGGAATACGCCGGCTTCGGCCCCGGCGCCCACAGCGATTTCGGCGGCGTCCGGTATGCCTACGAAAAAGACTTGGACGCCTACATCGCCGCCGCACACGGCGGACAGTTCCGCTTTTCCGAAAACACCGTCATCCCTCCCAGAGACCGGGACGTGGAGTGGGTGATGCTGGGTGCGCGACTAATCTCCGGTCTGGATCCCAAGGATTACGAAGCCCAGTTCCGCCGCCGGTTCGATCCCATTTTCCTGCCGTTTCTGCAAAAGTGTGAGGCGGCGGGCTACGCCGTGGAGGAGGATGGCCGCTGGCATCTGACGCCTAAGGGCTTCCTGGTGTCCAACCAGATCATCGGTGGACTGCTGGATGCTCAGGCGGCGGAAAAGCAGCGCCGGGCAGACGCGGCGGCCCGGGGCGATTTCCGGGTCAATCTGGACTGACCCGCAGCCAAACGGCACTGCCGATCCTATGAAAGGATGATTTTCTATGTACGTTTACACGCCGGGGCAGTGGGCCCTGCTGTTCTTCTTCTATTGCTTCTGCGGCTGGGTCTGGGAATCCTGCTATGTCTCCGCCAAGCAGCGTCATTGGGTGAACCGGGGCTTTCTCCATGGGCCGCTGCTGCCGATCTATGGCTCCGGGGCCATCATCATTCTGTTTGCCACCCTGCCGGTGGCGGACAACTTCTGGCTGGTCTATTTTCTGGGTATGCTGGCCGCTACGGCGCTGGAATATGTGGTAGGCGCCGTAATGGAGCAGCTTTTCAAGGTCCGCTACTGGGATTACACCAAGCAGCCCTTTAACCTCCACGGCTACATCTGCCTGACCAGTTCGATCGCCTGGGGCTTTTTCTCCGATCTGCTGATCTATATCATCCATCCCCCCATCGACAAGCTGCTCCATAAGCTCCCGGCCCTGCTGGTGAATCCTCTGGCCGCAGTGATCGCCGTGCTGTTCATCATGGATACGGTAAAGTCCACCAAGGCCGCCATCGACCTGCGGGAGGTCCTTACCAAGCTTACCGAGGAAAACGCAGAGCTGCGGCGGCTGGCCAAAAAGGCCGAGGCCGCCCAGGCCCGCACTGCCGAGGAACTGCAGGCTTTCCGGGAAAAGACCTCTCTGGACAGATACCTGCTGCAGTCCTATCTGGCTGACGAGCTGGAAGCCCACCGCACCGCCAAGCAGGTCCGGAAGCAGCGCCGCCGGGCGGCTCTGGAAAACGCCTTCCGCCGCCGGGTGGAATCCAAGCTGGAAATCCTGGCCAATATCGCCCAGGCTTTGGAAAAGACCCGCGCCGCGCTGGACGATGGCATCGACGAACCCGGCGAGCAGGAGCTTGCCAAGCATCGGGAGGAGCTGGACGCCCTCATCGCTGCCGTCCGCCAGAGAGAAGCGCAGGTCCGCACCCGCTCCATCCAGCGCTATGAAACCGCTTTGCGGGTCCTCCGGGCCAACCCCTCCGCCAAGGCTAAGGCGGAACTGGGTGAAGCCTTTGACTCCCTGCGGAAGCTTTTGGAAAAATGAGCCAATATTTGACAGGCGTTCCCGGAGGGAACGCCTGTTTTTTATGTTCGCCGCCGTATAAAGTTCAGGTCCGGGGACATACTACCTGACGGCGTAAGCCAAAATTTTTCTCATGCAGGAGGAACGAATCATGAAGGACTGCACCAACGGCGGCTGCCAGTGCACCCCCAATCAGAGCATCAGCTGCACCGTCAACAACTGCGCGCACCACTGCCAGGACTCCAATTACTGCGGCCTGACCTCCATTCGGGTCGGCACTCACGAGGCTAACCCCACCGAGATCAAGTGCACCGACTGCCAGAGCTTTGAGCTGAAATAACGGCTCCCTCCCCTCCGCCGCCGGGCCAAAAATCCTTTGACCCACCGGCGGAGGTCCGTACATACGAGAAAGGAAGGTGGCGTGATGGCTTCAAAATGGCCCGCCCGGATCGCCGGCGGTGCAGCTGGTCTTGCCAACGGTCTGTTCGGCGGGGGCGGCGGTATGGTATTTCTCCCCATTCTCTCCCGTTGGGGCGGTCTGAAGTCCCGGCAGCTCTATGCCACCTGTGTGGCGGTCATTTTCCCGGTGTGCGCCGTGTCCGCCGCCATATACCTCTGGCGGAACGGGATGGATTGGGCCTCTGCCCTCCCTTATCTGACAGGCGGGCTGTTGGGCGGATGGCTGGGCGGAAAGCTCTATGGCAGAGTGTCCACCAAAGTTTTGAAGTGGATCTTCGCCGCCTTTCTCTTTTACGCGGGGGTGAGGTATCTGCTGTGACGGACTGGCTGCTCCCCTTTCTCTGCGGGCTGGGGGCTGCGGTGATCTCCGCGTGGGGCGTGGGCGGCGGAACGCTGCTGCTGTTGGTGATGACACTGTTTTTAGGCGTGGACCAGCGAACGGCTCAGGGCATCAATCTGCTGTTCTTCCTGCCCACAGCCATTTCCGCCCTGCTGTGCCACTGGCAGAAGGGATATCTGGATACACCCACATGGAAGGCCGCCGTCCCCGTGGCTGTCCCGGCGGCACTTGCAGGAGCATGGATCGCCACAGCGGTGGATGTGGACCTGCTGCGCCGCCCCTTCGGTATCTACCTGCTGCTCTCCGGTCTTTCGCTGATTTTCCCCCAAAAGGATCATAAAACCCCCGGCGGCTGAGTACAGCCGCCGGGGGTCCATTCGTTTCATTTAGAGTGGATCACTTTTCCACGGCCTCGGTCAGTTCCAGCGTCACCGTCAGGATCTCGCCGCGGCGCCAAAGGGTCAACGTCATCTCGTCTCCCACATGGTGCTGCCACCGGGCCCGCAGCAGATCCGCACTGCTGAGGGTCTCCTTGCCGTCCGCCGCCAGAAGATAATCCCCGGCCCGGACGCCGGCCCGGTCCGCCGCGCCGCCCGCCGTGACCTCCTTCACCTGAATGCCCCACAGGTGCTCCGCCAGCTGGTCCGGCACTTGCAGAACGGAAACGCCCAGCAGCGGCTCCGGCTGAGGCTCGCCGTAGATCAGCAGATCATTGACCACCCGCTCCGCCTGCACGGAGGGAATGGCAAAGCCAAGACCCTCCACCGTGGAATATCGGGCATACAGCTTCATAAAGTTGATACCCACTACCTGCCCGTAACTGTCGATGAGCGGGCCGCCGGAGTTGCCGTTGTTCAGCGCCGCATTGGTCTGGATCAGCGGCATGGAGGTCCGGCTGGTAAGCTGGATCTCCCGGTTGACGGAGGAAACGATACCATCCGTGAAGGTGCCGCCCATCTCAATGTCCAGGGGCGTACCGATGGCGTACACAGGGTCGCCTACGGACAAAGCGTCGGAATTTCCGAATTCCGCAAAGGGAAGAGCCTCCTCCGCATTGATCTTCAGCACCGCCAGATCGTACCCGGCGTCGCTGGCGATATACTTCGCCGCATAGGGCCGTCCTCCGGGCAGCAGCACCGTGCAGGTCTTGCCCCCGGCCACTACATGGTGGTTGGTGAGGATATAGCCATCCTCCCGGAAGATCACGCCGGTACCCACAGACATCCGGCCGCCGTCCAGATCCACCGCCACCGTGACCACGGCGCCGCTTACCTTCCGGTAAACCTCCTGAGCCGAAAGCGCATGGCTGCGGTCCTTCGCCAGTTCCAGACGGGCGTCTGCATCCGGTTCCACAGTGGGAATGGTAATGGGGGCATCCTCATCCTCCTGATCCTGGTCGTAGTAGTAATAATCATCCTCGCCCCAGTCATCAGGCATTTGCAATTCCCATATCAGCCATCGCACCCCCGCCGCCAGCAAAGCGATTACCGCCGCTATGGCCAGAAGGATCATCAGCCCCTTCCACACCCGTCGCTTTTTCCTCCGAGATCTGGGCGTTGGCTCTGTGGGTACAGGCTCCACGGCCCCCGGCAAAGGCCGGGAATAGGTCTCCACGATCTCCGCGGGGAAATCTCTGCTGTATTCCTCGATGACTTCTCCCCGCGTCTGCAGGGTCCTGCGCTCACTCATAGTACCTCTTTACTCCACCCGCAGAGAAAACGTGAAGGTGGTCACGCCATTCTCGCTGGTGACATTGATTTCTTCCTTGTGCTGCTGCAAAATGGTCTTGACGATATACAGGCCCAAGCCATAGCCGTCCTTATCCTCGCTGCGGGACTTGTCGCTTTTGTGGAACCGCTCAAACAGCAGCGGCAGCTCCTCCGCCGGGATGGTCTCGCCCACGTTCCGGACAGTGATCCGGGCCTTGCCGTCCATCATGGCCACACCCAGGTAGAGGGTGGAGCCCTCCCGCGCAAATTTGGCAGCGTTTTCCAGCAGGTTGTAAATGACCTGGGTAATCATGTCATTGTCGCCCAGCACCAAAATCGGCTCATCGGGGATGTCCGCTTCCACATCCAGATGCCGGTCATTGATCTTCTTCTCCATGGAGATCAGCACCCGGCGCATAGACTCGCACACATCGAAATGATTGCCGTTGCGCAGGGGATCGATGGCCTGCAGCTGGCTGACGTCCAGCATCCGCCGCACCAGGCGGCTGAGACGGCGGCTCTCGTTGGCGATGATCCGCAGATACTGCTTTTCATTCTCAGGCGGGATGGTACCGTCCAAAATGCCGTCCGTATACCCGGCGATGGTGGTCATAGGGGTTTTCAGCTCGTGGGAGATGTTGGCGATGAACTCCCGGCGCTGACGCTCCGTCTGCTGCAAGGACTCTGCCATATTATTAAAGGAAGCCGCCAGCTCGCCGATCTCGTCCTCCCGGCCGTAGTCATTCATGCGAACGTCAAAATCACCGTCGGCATACTGCCGGGTGGCGGCGGCCATCTCCCGGATGGGCTTGATCTGCCGCATGGTGGTGATGGAGGACGCCATAAAGGAGATCATCAGCACCACGAAGCCCGTCATCATCAGCAGTCCCGCAAAGGCCCGCCACAGATTATCAACGGAATCCGAGGCGCAGACGGTGAACACCGCCCCCAGGACCTCCCCGGTGGTCGGGTTCACCACGGACACGCCGCCCACAAACTGCTTGCTGGCATAGATCTGGTCCAGACGGCTCCGCCCGGCCCAGGTGCCGTCTGCGGAGACCTTGTCCATCACCGATGACGGAATGGTGACGGGCCGGCCCTCCATAGTGGCATCCGTGGACAGGAGGACATGGCCATCCATATCGCACACCAGAATATCCATTTCGGAGATCACGGCGGCAGTGGCCGCCAGCTGACGGAACTGCTCGTCCTTCTGCAATTCCTCCATAGAGAGATAGCGGCCGGTCTCCAGATACCGCACGGACAGCTTGCTCACCGCCATCGCCCGGACCATCAGCTCATCGGTTTTCTGCCCCCGGGCATAGGAATAGCTCAGGGAAAAAAAGGACACGCCCAACAGCACCAGCGTCAGGAACACCATGCCCACGGTGACAGCCATCTGCCGCCAATAGAGCCCGTGAAACCGCTCGCGGAACCAATCCTTCATATTACTTCGCCTTGTCTGCCGTCTGGCCGCCAACGGTCTCGAACTTATAGCCCACGCCCCAGACGGTTTTCAGCGCCCACTGGTCGCTGACGCCCTCTACCTTTTCTCGCAGGCGCTTGATATGCACATCCACGGTGCGGCTGTCGCCAAAGTAGTCAAAGCCCCACACCTCGTCCAAAAGCTGGTTACGGGTGTAGACCCGGTTGGGGGTGGAGGCCAGATGGTACAGCAGCTCCAGTTCCTTGGGGGGCGTGTCGATCTTCTTGCCGTCCACGATCAGCTCATAGGAATCCAGATCAATGGTCAGCTTGTCAAAATGGAGCTTCTTGCTGGTGTCATTGGGGATCTCCGTCCGCCGCAGAACGGCGTTGATCCGGGCGATCAGCTCCTTCATCTCAAAGGGCTTGACGATGTAATCGTCCGCCCCCATTTCCAAGCCCTGGATCCGGTCAAAGACCTCGCTCTTGGCCGTCAGCATGATGATGGGCACCTTGCTGGTCTCCCGGACCTTGGCACAGACCGCCCAGCCATCCATCACAGGCAGCATGATGTCCAGCAGGATCAGGTCCGGCTCCTTCTTCTGGAACTCCTCCAGTGCTTTGCCGCCGTCCCCGGCAATGCGGACGTCAAAGCCTTCCTTTACCAGATACATGTGGATCAGGTCGGAGATATTCTTATCGTCTTCTACAACCAGAATGTTGCGTCCCATAGGGTCTCCTCCGTTCTGCAGGGCCTTCCGGTCCCGTTTCTTATGTTCTTCTCTACTTTATATTACCCTAAACTTCGTCAGGGTGTTGAACGTTTTGTAAATCTTGCGCCATTTCAGCCGCCGGTCAGCCGATTTCCGTCATCGCCCGGCAGTAGTGGCCCGCTCCCTGAGCGGAGATCACAAATTCCCGCAGGCCCGCGGCAGAGGCAGTGGTCCCCAGCCAGACAGACACATCCCCCCGCCGGGCCGACACCCGCTTCATCAGCGCGGAGGCGTTGGAGCTGCTTTCCAGCTTGTAATCCGACCGGTCCATTGAGGGCGTCAGGCACCGCCAGCCGACCTCCTCCAAGGCCTGCAGCTCCGCCTCCTCCGCATCCGGCACGTAGGCCAGCCGGGTCTTTCCCAGAGTGGCCCGGTACAGGGCTTCATTGCCCCGCCGCAGCTGCTCCGCCGTGTCCTCGCCGCTCTCCGCCAGTATGCCCACCGCATGACCGGAGGCAGCCATCCGCCGCAGCAGTTCACCGTTGGATTCCAGGAAGTCCGGCGTACAGTAGAAGGTGGCCCAGCCGTTAGCACGGTCCAAGGCGTCCAGCAGCCCGGAGGTCCGCTGATCCGCTTCCAGACACAGATGGATTCTGGCCCCCCGCGTCGGTGCGGAGGGTGTAACCGGTACATTGGGCGTGGTACTGGACGTGGCATCCCTGTTATACGCGTTGTAGCGCTCTTCCATATTGTAGGTCGCCGCATTGGCAAAATCCTTGGCGCTCATGCCGAAATCCGGAGACCGCAGCCACACCAGATAGCCGTTGGTCACATCTGTCACGGAATATTGCAGGCCGAAAAAGTTTGCGACGGTAGACGCCGGGACAAACACCAGTCCGCCGGACTGAATGACGCCGGGGGTGAACAGACTGCCGCTGCTGTCCTGCGCCGTACCCTTGGCCCAGTCAAACAGCATGGCCCGGCGGTCCTTTTCCAGCACCGTCATCTTTTTTGCGGTATTGTTGATGACAGAGATCCCCAGATTGGTGAATACAGAGGCCGGTACATACAGATAGCCGTTGGCCCAGAAGGGCATGGTGGCATCTGTCACCGGCAGAACGCTTTCCTCTGCCGCCACGAAATACACACTGCCCGCCGCTTTGGCCGGAAAAGCCAATTGAAACAGCAGCAAGCAGCACAGCAGACCCATGGCCCATCGCTTTTTCATCAGCAGTTCCCCCTTTGCGGCAGTTTTTTAATAAAATATTTTACCACATTTGCTTCTGTCTTGTAAAGTCCGTGACTCAGCCGTTGAAGACCTCCACCGTCACGCCGGTATAGTAGTGGGTCAGGATGGTCTGATAGTCCGCGCCGCTCTCCGCCATGGCATCCGCGCCGTATTGACTGAGGCCCACGCCGTGGCCGTAGCCGGTGACGTAAAACACAAAATTGCCGTCCTGCAATTCCCATTCAAAGCAGGCGGAGCGCAGCCCCAGTGCGGCGCGCACCGTACCGCCCCGGACCGTCACGCTCCCCACCTCCACCGTCTCCACGCTGCCGGCGCTGTCCCGGATAGGATCTTTCAGCCAGCTTTTCTTGTCCCCGGAGAGATCGGCAGAGGGGATCTTCGCCAGCAGCTTTTCCTTCAGCGCCGCCGGGGTAAAGTCTACGCGGCTGTAATAATTGGGGATGGTCTCCTTGGCTTCGGGGGAATCCACTGGCTTCAGGTAGGGCAGATCGTTCTGCCACACCTGCCCCGCAGCCCGGGTCAGCCCCGCAGAACTGGAATGGAACACCGCCAGAATTGGAACGCCGCCGTAAAGGATGGCCTCCCCATCGGTAGATGTCACTGCATCACGGACCTTTTTCTCATAAGCGTCCGCCTGTGCCCCCCAGTTGGCCCGGGCCTGCTCCATGGCGATATACGCCTGACAGCAGGTAGAGTCCGTGCAGATGTCCGCCGTGTCCCCGTGGTTGCTGCCGGCTGTCAGCTTGTAAAGGGTATAGGTACGGGCTGCCACCGCCTGAGCCTTCAGCGCCTCCTCTGCAAAGGACGCCGGCATCTCTGCCGCCGTGACGCCCACCAGATAGTCCGCCAGCGTCATTTCCCGCACAGTCTCTCCGTCCAGCACCCGCAGGGTCCGGTCCGCGTCATAAACAGCCTTTACCGCAGGCTGGACCGGAGCCGTCTGCTCCGTCCGGGGTAATTCCGTATACTCCGGCAACTCCGCCGGTTCCCGGGCTACGGCCAAGGGCAGCAGAAACAGCCCCAGCAGCGCCGCCACCGAGGTCAAAGCCGTATTTTTCCAAAGCTGCATAGCGATTCCTCCTTTGCTTGTCCAATCTATGCGGCCATCAACAGAAACATGTGCCCCGGTGCAACGTTCTGCACACAAAAACCGGCAGACGCTCCGCACGTCTGCCGGTTTTTCAAGGAAACCAATTATTTTTACTGTATGATTGCTGATACGGTATCCGCAGTCCCGTGCCGCCGCTCACTCCGCCATCAGGCTGTCATTTTCCATGATGAAGGGCCGGGTGGTATCCTGTCCCCAGGAGGTATCGTACTTTGCCATCAGATAATCGCGCAGTTCCGCCCGATTTTGTAACTTTACCAGCCGGTACGGTTCCTGGAAGGCAACCTTCTCGATCAGACAGAAGCTCCCGTCCTCCACAGGCAGCAGCACCCCAACATGCCCCACAAACAGCGTATTCTCCGTGTCCGAGAACCTGTCATGCAGGACAACGGAGATCAGCCGGGCGGGGCTGTCCGAGAATGCGACGCCCCGGGCGGCCCAGCCCGCCTGAAGCGTCTGGGCCTGCTCGTCCACATCCGTACTGTCTGCGGCGGGCACCGGCGCAAACAGCGCGCAGAATTTGGCAGTGCTGTCTCCGCAGAGAACGGCGGGATCTTCGGTCAGCGTTTCCAAATCCAGAAAAAGCGTATCCTCTCCCTGAGTCTTCGGCTGATCCGCTCCGACGGTGACGAACTCACCGAACAGGCTGAATGCCGTAATGCGGCAGTTATAGCCGGGGAAGTCACCGTTTTTCTCCGCCCACAGATCCTGCATCTCATAGGGATCGTACTTGGTGTCGGTGGGGACAGCGCGCTCAAAGCCGTTCGTCAGCCATTCACTCTTAACACTGGCGTTGAACTGGTCCACCCGGTCAAAAAGGCCACGGATCCGGGTCTCGTCTATGCCCGCGTTCTCAAGCAGCCGGGAGAGCAGAGCACGGGAATCCTCGTCCGTCAGATTGGCGTATTCGACAGGTTCCGGCGTTGGCTGCGGGACGTCCGGCTCTGTTTTGCCGCCGCAGCCGGTAAGGGTGGCAAGGATGAAGCTGACAGCCGCAAGGATCGCCAGCAGATGGTTTTTCCGATTCATAAATTACGTTACCTTTCCTGTGTTCGTCCATTCTGCGGTGCAGAACAGAGCGCATCATACGTCCTTATACTATGCACATATTGGCGAAAAATATCTATACAGAATTCCGAGGACCACCCTGACCGCTGCGGTTTCCTCCTGTTTTCCCATAAGATCTGCCGCATACGGACAGCGCATACCGCAAACGAAATGTGCATGAAGTTTTCGTGCACCATTTCCGGTTGCCCCGCAGGGGCGAGGAAGTGGCACATTTCTTATTTTGCTACACTTTTGCATAGCAAAAAAGGAACACCACCCTGACGGATGGTGTTTCTATTTGGTGCGAGTGGTGATACAGCATTTTTCAAAAAACGCAGTAATATCAATGGTTTTAGGACACCCGAACAGCGAAATTACTTGTATTCCGCCCTCTTGAAACCGTCAATTTCAGCAGCTATTGCTCGGTTCATCTTCCGGTAAGGAGACGACATCCTTGCAATAATCAGTACATAGCGCGTCTGTTACCCAAAGTGGCGCTTGGGTCGGCAGGCGCGCTATTTTTATGCCCAGATGCGGGCGAAGGAGGTGTTATTGTGAAAGCATATGGGAAGTCGTGGGGCTACAACGTATATGACTGCCGGTACTGCCTGTACCGGAAAGGGAAGCTAAAGGGCTGCGTCTACCCGGACGGCTGCTGCTGTCCCGTCCCGCAGAAGCCCGCAAGACGGAACGGCATAGAGCAAGTTTACGATGCAGATGCGGACAGCGCCGCTCCCGTTTCGGAGTGCGAGGGCTGTCCCTACGGGAAGGCTGCCCCCTGCATCGGATGGTGTACCAAAGAGGTCAGGCGCGCCGCAGGACTTCCAAAGGAGCGTGACAGAAGCCATGTATGACTATTTCTACGGCGCGGAAGCGGAACAGTTCTCCTTCTACCGCATCCCCAAGGTGCTGTTCACGGAGGAACGGTTCAGAAGCGTTTCCGCAGAAGCCAAGGTGCTCTACGGTCTGCTCCTTGACCGTATGAGCCTGAGCTGCAAGAACGGCTGGCTGGATAAAGAAGGACGTGTGTATATCATCTTCACAATCGAGGAGGTCATGACCGCCCTGGGCTGCGCCGACCAGAAGGCCGGAAAGCTGCTGCATGAGCTGGAGAGCAAATGCCGCCTCATCGAGCGCAAGCGGCAGGGGCTGGGCAAGCCCAACC
>ENA-ORCM01001102-ORCM01001102.1-human-gut-metagenome-genome-assembly--contig:-NODE-1102-length-23820-cov-4.653666_pt1 | contig 23820 bp, 23 predicted proteins | sample MGYA00242906_ERZ507928 | MGnify/ENA primary metagenome ERZ507928 (study PRJEB26167, sample SAMN06115497) | human gut metagenome | host: Homo sapiens | place: China:Shanxi | collected 2015-05-07...
TGGCGAAGTAATGGCTAAACCCAACGAAAGAGAATCGTTCACCTGATAAGAAAGAAAGGCTGCGGGAACTGTTGCGGGTTTGTCCCGGCCGTTTTCTCTCTCACCGTCAAGTCCCTTGTAGTCAATATCCAAAGAGACATAAGTGCCCGCAACGGTCGTCTGGAGACCATGCAGAAGTGTCATGCCGGCAGGATTGAAATGAATCGCAGAAACGTCATCACCGACGATACCGGCGCCGGCATGGGCACGGCCCATACCTGCCACGCTCTGTTCGGTCAGTTGGAAACCGGCTGCTGAAGCCGTGGATGCACACATAATGGCAGAAGAACAAAGGGCAGCCGCAACTGTCAACTCCCCAAAGGTTGAGTTCTTAATTGTCATAACGATATTTATTAACTAAATAAAAGCAAAAAGGAGAATGGCGTCATTTTGAAGAGGAACCATACATAAAAACGAGTGATTTTTTAGGTAGTTTCCCTAGGAAATCAATCTTTTCGAAAGGAAGCTTTCTGTTTTAAGAACTTTTCCGCTTGATTTTAAGACCTCCCTGTAATCTCAGAAAATCAAGCCCAGAATAAGAAATAACGCAGTTTTTTGATTAATTTTTAAACTCTTTTTACCTAAATAAAGGTACAATCTTTCCCGAAGACACGTCGCCGTCTATCTCTACGAAAGTTTTTATTAACGTTTCGATTTCCCGTTCGTCTTTCCTTTTTATTTAATCGAAAGCCGTTTTCCTAATGCTTATGGATAGAAAACTTCCCAATGACGGCAATACTTAAGAAACGCTGTTTATGGAACAAAAAAGAACACGTCGAACTTTTGATCCTTCATTTAAACATCATGCAGCTCTGCGAGTTGTAGAAGGCAAAGAAAAGGCGGCTGCCGTAGCTGCTGACTTAGGCCTCGATATCGTTAGACTATACATTTGGGCTAAAGATTACGAGAAAACTAAGGCAACGGCGATCGCAAACGCTCAGTCCCAGGCTGCACAAGCAGCTGAGTCCGCTCCGACAACACAAACCCCTGTAGAAACTTCCTCTCCTATTGAATCTCCGGTTGCTGAAGCCCCGAGAAGACCTAAACTCCAATTAAAGAAACGTCCGCCGGAACCTACGGAAGCAGCGGCTCCGACAGCTGTCACTCCGGCAGCAGCTGCCCCGGCACCTGTCAGTCCTGCACCGGCCGTTTCGATGCCCGCACCGGCGCCGACTTTCAGTAACGAGCCGCGAGTCTTTAGTCCGACACCCGAACCTGCCGTTCAGGAAACTCGTTCCGCACCGGAAGTCAAAGAGCCTGCGTTTGAAACGCCCGCTTCACATTCCGAATTTTCTTCAAACAACAGCCGACGCGAAAACTTCCAGCAGCGTGACAAAGGAAACCGCAGAAACTCTCTCTTCCAGAGAACGATGCGCGGCCGAAATGCAAGTAAGAATGAAAAGGCCCTGCACGACTCGTTTATTCAGAGCGCCGTGGACAACGCCGTAGCTTCTGCTCAGGCCAAAAAAACACAGGAAAATAAACCCCAGCTTCCCAAACACAACCCAAATATTTATCAGATTCCCGCCTACGACATGGAAAACGAACTTCCGGTGGATATGAACGCTGATGGTCAGGAAGCTGAAGAACCCAAATGGCCTGTCCCCTCTGCTTCTCAAGGTCGTTCTTGGAAAGTCATGCATGCTTTGGATCAGCGTCCGAATTACAAAGAAGAAAGCGCCAAATTCGGCTATGTCGATGAATTTGATCTGCCGGCGGAAAACCTTCCTGAAGTTTGGGCAATCCTTGATCTGATGCAGAAAAACGCAGATAAGCATGCTTTCGAGGAAATGGTTCACTCTAAGGATCTGAACGTTCCGCCCGAAGTTCTTGCAGATCCCCGCACCATGGTCATTTCAGGACCGAACGTCCCGAACAAGCCCTGGCTTCGCAAACCTCGTTTAAATCCGATCGCGGAAGACTTCTTCCAGACGACGCCGGATTATTCCAAGAGCGTCTATGAAACCTACGGCGGCATCACGCTTCGTCTTGCTAAGAACAGTACCGGCTCTCCGATTCTTCTCGTTGAGCCCTCTCCGAACGGCGGCAAAGACGTCACCATCGATTTCTCCAAGTTTGACCGCTTCGTAGACGACTTCTACGGTGACTTCGTGCGTGACTGCAAGACGGTCATGATGAAGCAGAATCCTAAGGAATATCCGAGCTTAAATGCCTTTATTCGTATTCCTGACGAACCGATGTGGAACCCGAAACTTTGGGCAGGCGTCCGCACCTTCAATTGGAGAGACGGAGAATCTCTCTCTGAAGCCTGGATTCGCTACGCATATGATCAAAGAAGAAACAGCCGTCATCAAAAATATTTCTATCGCACTGACCGAGAGTAATTCTTCTTAAGCATTCGACAAAAATCCCGCTGCTGTGGCGGGATTTTTGTTGTTATCGGATCGGCGTTTTCTTGACCGAAATAATTCCGGCCTTCTCTCGCCAAGCTTCTATCCACCCGGTGAGTAAAACAGTATCTGCCACTTCTACCGTTAATTTAAACGTTCCGTCTCTTCTCTCTTCCAGCTTCTGCATCCGATTAAACGGTGTTTCTCTGAGAATCAAAGCTGTCTGACGGTTTTTAAATACCATCTCCAGCAATACCTTTTGTGCATTGCCGTAATTAAACGGACTTCTGTCAACGTACTGCTGCAGATCAAATCCCTTCGGCTCTTCAGCTATGAAAGAGGTCAGTTCAACTTTCTTTATGCGATGTAGTGCAAGGTTTCTGATCTGTGTCGTGTCTTCATAACAGCAGACTAAATACAACCTGACATCCTGCTGAACCAGTCCCAGCGGAGACACCCGCAGCTGCACCTCTTCTTCGTTCTCACTTTTGAAATAAACGATATCGAGTTTGACTTGTTTAAATAAGCCCTCGGAAACCTTATTAAATATCGAAGGACGGATCATCGGCGGGCAAAGCGGCAGACTTCCGCTCACAAAACGCACTTTGCTCAGCCACCGCTTCTCCGGCGAAGAGCCCGACGCTGTGTGCATGTAATTTTCTGCTGCATCAAAAAGATAGGACAGCGAATTGGTAAGATCGGGCGGCATTTGATAGCGCAAATGCTCTCGAGCAAGCAGAAGCAAGAGCGCACCGTCGGCGCCAAGCCCTACACGATCCAAGTCGTTGGAATTCAAAAGACGCCGGTATCCGAAGGGCTTCGATTTGTCGTCGCACTGAACACCCATGTCGCTTTCAGACAAAGCCTTCAAATAACGTTGCAGAGTCCGGCGGCTTAATTCAAAGCCTGCCGCCGCGAGCTGCTGATGCAGGTCTGTCGTGGAAATTTTACGGTTCAGAGGAATCCGCTTCAGAACCTCCAGGAGCATTTTTGCTTCTTGAAGAGATGAAGTGTCTCGTGCCATGTATCTCTACTCCAAAAAAAGCTCCCGAGTATCAAACTGCGGGAGCTTTGTAGTTAACGCATCTGAAGATTATTTCTTCATGAGGTTTAATTTCTTCGCAATTTCTTCCTGGCTGTCGTACACAGGCTCATCTTTCTTAGGCTGAAGCTTGGTGTAAGAACCGTCGGAATTCATGACCCAGGCGTGGATGTTGTCCTTCAGCTGAGGAATGACGATCTGATTCATAACGTTATTGCGCAGGTTTTCCTGCAGAAGCGGCGTCAACACTTCGATACGGCCGTTCAGGTTACGCGTCATCAAGTCGGCACTGCCGAAGTACATCTCCTCATCTCCGTTGTTATGGAAGTAGTAGATGCGGGCATGTTCCAAAAGACGTCCGACGATCGAACGAACTGTGATCGTATCGGAAACGCCGGGCAAGCCAGGACGCAGACTGCAGATACCGCGAACGATACATTCGATCTTCACACCGGCGCGGCTGGCTTCATAAAGAACCTTGACCATTTCATAGTCAACCAGTTGGTTGCACTTAATGATGATGTGGCCGTTGCCGTGCTTCTTGTGCTGCTCGATTTCGCGGCGAATCAGCTTGGTAATGCCGGGACGCAGCGTGTGCGGAGACACTAGCAGCTTGCGGTAATGGCTGACCAAACCGTAGCCGGTCATCACATTAAACAGATCTTGGACATCATCGTTAATGTCTTTATTAGCCGTGAAGAGACCTAAGTCAGTATAGATCTTGGCAGAAGCAGCGTTGTAGTTGCCGGAACCGATATGCGTGTAGCGCTCGAGCTTGCCTTTTTCGCGACGAACCACGAAGCAAAGCTTAGCGTGGATCTTGAGGCCGGCAAAACCGTACACAACGTTGACACCGTTGCGTTCCATCTCTTCGGCCCAGTTAATGTTCTGTTCTTCGTCGAAACGAGCTTTCAATTCGACGACAGCGGTCACCTGTTTGCCGCGGCGGCGTGCTTCAAGCAAAGCCTTGGCAACGGGAGAGTCGCTGCCGCAGCGGTAAAGCGTCTGCTTAATTGCGACAACATTCGGATCCAGCGCGGCCTGCTTTAAGAACTCCAGCACGCAGTTGAAAGAGTCATACGGATGGTAGACAAGGATATCGCGTTTGCGGATCTCGTCGAAGCAATTGCGGCCCGGTTCAAAAGCCTTTGGTGTCTTGGGATGATCAGCCGGATACTTCAGAGACGGGCGATCGATCTTCATCATGCGGCCGAATTCGGAGAAGGCCAGCGGAACACGGCAGCGATAGAACTGGTTCGGATGGAGATCCAGATGTTCATACAGGAAGTCCTGAAGACGCTGCGGCATGCCCTTTTCAATTTCGACACGGACGATCGAACCGAAACGGCGCTGTTCGACATAGTCACGAACAGCAGACAGCAGATCGTCGGCTTCGTCTTCTTCAATTTCACCGTCAGTGTTGCGAGTGATACGGAAAAGACCCTGAGACTTAACTTTGTAACCCGGGAAGAGCGTATTCAAACGGTTTCCGATCAGATCTTCGGTAAGAACGATCACGCCGTCTGTTGTGGCGTAGGAAAGATCCGGCGTAACGGTGTTGTCTTTATTGGAAACAAACAGGAAACGCGGCACATTGTTCGGGCACTTCAAGCGAGCAAAACGGTTCTTCACCGAAACACCGCTTTCTACCGCCTCAAGCTCCATCACAAAGTTCAAGCTTGTGTTGGAAATCATCGGGAACGGGCGGCCTTTGTCAACGGCCTGAGGCGTCAGAACCGGGAAAATGTCTTCGTCGAAATAGCGGTTCATTTCTTTCTTCTGAGCCGCATTCAGCGCAGAGTATTTAGCGAAACGAATGCCTTTATTCTCGAGCTCGGGTTTGAGCGTATCAATCCAGAGGTTTTCAGCTTCTTCGAGAATCTCGGTAACTTTACGACGGATTTCGGAAAGCTGACGAGCGGGCGGCATCTTATCCGGACCGGTCGGTTCGGCTCCGCTTCTGGCCTGTCTCTGAACGTTCATCACGCGAACCATGAAGAATTCGTCGAGATTGTTGTAGAAGATGGACAAGAAGAGAACACGGTTGAGCAGCGGGATCTCGGGATCCATTGCTGTTTCAAGGACTTTACGGTCGAACTCAATCCAACTGATGTCGCGGTTAATGTACAGAGAAGGATCGTCTAAAGAAACCTCCTTCAGAGAAGTCTTTTGCTGCAGCGGCAGGGGCAGCAGCTTTAACTGCGGTGCGGCGTACAGCCGGTCTGCGGATCGTCGGAGCCTTAACGGTGCGAGGTTTTGCCGGTGCTTTAGCAGCGGGTTTTGCTTCTGCCGGAGCAGCCGCCTTGGTCGGTTCTGCTGCAGCAGGTTTTGCGGTTGATGTTGCGTTCGTTGTCTTGTTGTCGTCAGCCATGGAATCGTTCCTGATTATGTGATTTTCTGTGAAGAACTTTTTGTTTCCTCAAATATTTAATTTTGGTTTGGGGGTTAGTTTTTGTCAATTCTCGTTTCTTGGGATACGGAATCTAAGTTCTCTTTTTCCGACACTTTTCCCACAAATAAAGTACCCCGAGTCCGAGAGCAACCCATCCGGCGCCCATCAGCGTATCCCATATTCGCCAAATCAGAATGGAATAATCTCCGCCATAAGCACGCATTAACCAATCCAGCGTGAAAAGAATGTAGGTTGTGATAAAGAAAGTCATGCAGGTGTAGTTCCCGCCGACAAATACCGGAATGCCTGCAGAGGACGCCACGATCAGGGCGCCCAATACAAACTTGTCATCGATATGAGGAAAGATAAAGATAACTAAAAAGTAAGCGAGTAATGTTCCGAGAATTCTTTGAACCACACGTTTATATCCGGCGACCACATTGGAATTTAGCAAGTACAGCGCCGTGATTCCGACCCAGCCGGGCTCGGAAAAGTCCAGCATGAAAGAAAAGCTCAATGCGCAGATCAGCGTGAGCGTTGAGATAACCGCATAGGCATAAGAGTTACGGTTGCCGCCTTCGACGAGTTTGAGCTGAGCCATTGGTCGGAGCGTCAGTTTCTCGTATCTCCAAACGAAGTGATCGAGCACGATGGCAGCCATCGCCAGGCTAAAACCGACGAAGTAGCCGACAAAAGCCATCAGATCCGGCGTGAAATCAAAGATGGAGATGAGAAGGAAAACTAAAACGTACTTTCCCCAAAGCCACCAGAATTTCTCAGCGAAGGTCATCAGACTCTGGCCAAAACAGACCAATGCGATGACCAGCCATTTGCCGTACTCCATATTTTTGAGCACAACGCCGAGGAGTGCGGCACACATTACGCCGACAAAAGTTATGGCAACACCGCCCAAGCGCGAAATTAAGTCGCTTTCAGTATCGTTTAAGAGAGCCATAAAAGCCCCCAGCGCGGCAAAACCGCCTAATTGGGGGCTATGGAAAAGGCCGGACAACAGGAGCGCCGTCGAAATCGTGATCACAAATCTTAAAGTTGCAGTCACACGCGATTTCGTTCCGATCTCTGCTCGGAGTCCGGCGCCAATCATAAGAAATCTCCGCAAAGAGGCTCACTCGAGAACCTCTTTGCTTAGTTAAGATTTAACCTCCGGTGACCGGCGGGAAAAATGCCACTTCGTCGCCGTCTTTCAGAGGCGTCGGTTCTTTAGCCATTTCCTGGTTCACGGCAAAACGCAGACGAGGCATTTCTTCAAAAGCTGCCTTAAGTGCTGCGTCGTTTTCCGACAGGTAGTTAATCAGATCTTCAACGGTCTTCACATCTTCCGGAAGTTCAACCGTGTCTTCGCCTTTGAGGAGGCGTTCTTTTAAAGAAGCAAAATAAAGAACCTTTACTTTCATCTCTTATTTTTCCTTTGCGCAGCAGGGACACTCGTCATCGCGTCTGTATTTCATCTGACGCCATGTCATTGTGCGGGCATCCACCATTAACAGACGGCCCGTCAAGGGCTCGCCAAACTTTCCGATAATTTTAAGAGCCTCGGCCGCCTGCATACATCCAAGCATGCCCACTAGGGGTGCAAATACGCCCTTGCTGGACGCCTTCTCATCCTTGCCTTCGTGATTAGGGAACAGACATGCATAACAGGCCGAATCAGGATCCCTGAAGTCGAAGACGGTAATTTGACCGTCGAACGCGACCACGCCGGCCGTGACCAGCGGTTTTTTAAAACGTCGGCAGACGTCATTGAAAATATATCGAGAGTCGGTGTTGTCGGTACAATCCAAGGCCACATCGCATTCGGAAACAAGCTTCTCCAATTCTTCGAGGCTCGGCCTGTGATCTACCGGAACAATTTCAACCTCCGGGTTGATCGCTTGCAAAGCGACTTTTGCGCTTTCGGCTTTATTCAGACCTAAGCGCTCCATGTTGTGAATCACCTGACGCTGCAGATTCGTTAAATCTACGGTATCGGAATCCACAATCGTGATTTTCTTTACGCCGGAAGAAGCCAGGTACAGAGAAGCCGGCGAACCCAAGCCGCCGGCGCCGATGATTAGCACTCGGCCTTGAGCAATTCTCTTTTGGCCCTCGATTCCGACCTCTTTCAAGAATTCGTGACGGGAGTATCGGTTTTCTTGCACGTTGCTCATCCTTTCAAAACAAAATTCGTTCTCAAGATTCTACGTATCCGAGAACAAAGATAGTAATGCCAACTGCTCAAATTTATTCGTCGGCAGTAAATCAAAGGGTTGCAGGATCTATAACCATAACGTGGGAGGCGAACATGAAAATTCGAACACTCGGCGTCATTTGCGGCATTTTGTCCGGTTTCTTTTGGGGCACGATGGATATTGCAGCTCAGTACTTATTGCACACCGTCCGCATGGCGCCGGCGCAATTCATTTCTTTGACGATGGTCGTCACGACCGTCGCACTTTTCGGTACATCTCTTGCTACCAAACCGAAAGAGACCTTCCTTGCCGCTGCTGACAAAGGAAATATGTTTCAGTCATTCTTGTTCGGTGTTTTGGTTCTCCTCACACAGGTTAGCTTCTACGTTTGCGTAAAGTACTCCAACGCAGAAACAGCTGCGGTCATCGCCGCTACCCGGCCTTTCTGCATCATGGGGATTCTGCTCTTTGCTGCCGTGATGCCTACCGTTTCGCAGATCTTTTGCTGCGCTTTGGCACTCATCGGCGTATGTCTGATGATGACCAAAGGAGACTTCTCAACGCTTTCCTTCGGCTGGCTGACGCTTTTGGTCGGCTTCGGTGCCCCGCTCTTTAGCGCCGCCTACACCATTCAAAGCCGTTCTATTGTTCGAAAGGTCGGGCCGATCGTATCCATGACCTGGGCCATGCTCTTTACGACCATTCTTTGCAACCTCTACTATCCGTTTTGGAAAGTCAACCTTGAATGGAATTTCCTAACGATCCTAAGTGTCCTGTGGGTCGCCATCATGGGACATATCGTGGCTTACACTCTTTACATTGTCAGCGCCTCTAAGATTCTTCCGACCATCACCGGCGTGCTTGAAACCATTGAACCGCTGACTGCCATCGTACTTTCGTTCTTTTTCTTCTCGCAGAAGATGAATGCTTTCATGCTCGCTGGTGCGGCGATGGTGCTTGTCGCTGTCGTTCTTCTCGGCTTTAGCAAGCCGCGAGAAAAAACCAATTAAGTCTCGGCAAAGCGCTTGTTGGGTTTCTATAATCTCCAAACGCTTCGTTGAACTTTTCTTAAGTCAAATGCAGACACTAAGCCAGTTCTTTTCTCAGATTCCGGTTCTGTACAAAACAGCTGCCCTGCTTCTCCTCTCAAACTGTTTCATGACGTTTGCGTGGTATGCACATCTCAAGAATCTCGGAAGCTCTCCTCTGTGGGTTGCGGTTATCTCCAGCTGGCTTATCGCGTTCTTCGAATACTGCATCATGGTTCCGGCCAACCGAATCGGTTTCTCCGGCCTTTCCTTAGGTCAGCTCAAAATCCTCCAGGAAGTCATCTCATTGGGCATCTTTGTTCCGTTTGCTTTCCTGTACATGAAGCAGCCCTTGAAGCTGGACTATCTGTGGGCCTCTCTGTGCATGCTCGGAGCTGCCTACTTCATGTTCCGCGACAAACTCTAATCTGCTTTCGGCAAAACAACCGATTCAGTCGGAATGCTGAAATACCGATACCAAAACATCCAGCTGTCGACCGTGTGCTTCTTGAAGTTCTCAACGATCAGGTTTGCCATTTCAGAAATTAACGGCGAATGATCCGATTCTCTTCGGCAGACGCAGATCTCCCAAGGCCGGCGGTGCCAGCCGGGAAGCACCGGAACAATATCGCCTCGCATCAGCTCATCAGCGACGAAAGAAGGCACCAAATCTACCGATATGCCTTCTCCGGCAATCAAGTGCGTGCGGCAGGAATATGCATCTTCAAAATGCACCTTGTCATCAGATTCGATTTCAAAAGAGGCGTCTCGATTCTCTAAACGCCGACTAAAAGATCGATTGGAAGTGTTTCTCAGCAGGAGCGTATGGTTCCGAAGTTCTTCGACGCTTTGCGGAGCTCCGTGCCGACGGAGGTAGCCGCGCGAAGCCATGAGAAACGTAACGTTGTGTCCCGCTGGAATCCATGTGATACCTTCTTTTGCAGGCCGATATCCGAAATAAGCCACATCTGTCGCGCCATTTAATAAACCTTCTTCTCCGGCGTCGATCAGTACTTCAACACGCAACCCTGGATGCTTTCTTTCAAAGTTTGAAAACGCATTCAAGTAAGCGCTTCGGTCAATGTTCGCCGGAAGACTGACTTTCAAAATCCGCTTCGGCTTAATCGTGTCTTGATGCTTGATAGAGTCGACTGTTTTCAGCAGACGCTGGTATTGGCGAGCTATGCGATCGGCCTCGGAAAAGAGCTCCAGCGACTTTGTGACAATCTGCGCGGGCTTGCGTTTGCGGTCCAGAAGTTCGATTCCCAGCTCTTTCTCTAACGAAGAAACCAAGCGAGAAGCGGCCGGAAGACCCATCTCCAAACGCTCTGCGGCTTGAACCAAACTTTGTGTCCTGCCTAATTCAGAGAGAAGGTTCCAGGTTTCGATTTTGAGAGAAGGACGCATAACCTTAACTTGTGAAATTCACAACTTAAACCGTATGTTCGCCATTATCCGCCTATTCTCAAAACCTAAGCGAGGACTTGGTTATGCAAAAGAAAACCGAAGGAATTTGTTTTGCAATCAGCGCAGAAATTTGCTGGGGTTCGATGGGTGTCGCAGCGCAAGTGCTGATGGAAGATTCCGGCTTTACAGTAGGCGATCTGGTCGCAGGCCGGCTTCTGGGTGCCGGAGCGCTGCTGCTGATGTTCGAGCATTTCTTCATGCGCCGATCCCTTCTGAAGTATTTTTCTCAACCCGGCGTAGCAAAAGACATTCTGCTCTACGGAGTGCTCGTCCTGCTCACCCAACTGACGTTTTTCTTAGCGATTCAGTGCAGCAACGCAGGCACCGCCGCCATCCTCGCGGCCACTATTCCGGTATTCACGACTATCTGGGTTATCTTTGTAAAGCATCGCGCACCTCAGATTCGTGAAATGGCGTGCACGGCGCTGGCAATCATAGCGGTTGTATTGATTACCACCAAAGGAGATTTTGATTCCGTTTCACTCTCTCTGACGGGTGTCCTTTGGGGCCTTGCATCCTCGGTTGCCGGCGCCGCCAGCAATATCCAACCGAATGCCGTTCTTAAGAAAATTCCCGTTACCGTCGTTGTCGGCGGCGGTATGACGGTCGGCGGCATTGTGATGAGCATCTTCTTTCCGCCCTGGGCGATTGAAGCCAATTGGACCACGCAGTCGGCGCTTTTCTACGCCTATATCGTTGTGGTCGGAACCTTGGTTTCTTTCCTGCTCTATGTTTCAAGTCTCAAGATGATCTCAGCGACTTCGGCCAGCCTCTTAAGCTGCTTTGAGCCGATCACCGCCGTCGTTCTCTCCGTCGTTCTGCTCGGTGCTCCGCTCACGCCGGCTGAAGGTGTCGGCGGTGTTCTGGTTTTCGCAGCCGTTTGGCTTCTGGCCTCCCGCAAGAAAGCGCAGGCATAAAAATAGCTCGGCAGACCGAGCTATCAAAGAACTAATTGCGAACTATTTCTTTTCTTCCGCGTTCGGAAGAACGCGCTTCAGGAAGGTACGTGTTCTTTCTTCCTTCGGATGCAGAAGAACATCTTCCGGTTTGCCTTGTTCAACAATGACACCGCCGTCCATGAAGATCACGCGGTCGGCCACTTCGCGGGCAAAGCCCATTTCATGGGTAACCACGACCATGGTCATACCGGACTTCGCCAGATCAGTCATCACCTTCAGCACTTCGCCCACAAGTTCAGGATCAAGCGCAGAAGTCGGTTCATCAAACAGAAGAGCCTTCGGTTCCATTGCTAGGCCACGGGCGATCGCCACACGCTGCTGCTGACCGCCGGAAAGGCTTGCGGGATAGGCGTTGGCTTTTTCTGCCAAACCGACGCGCTTAAGCATTTCCATAGCTTTTTTCTCAGCCTCGGTTTTGTTGACACCGGACACGAGTTTCGGTGCCAAAGCAACGTTCTCAAGAACGGTTTTATGCGGCCAGAGATTAAAACGCTGGAAAACCATTCCGAGGTGCTCTCTGACTTTGTTGATATCGGTCTTCGGAGAAGTGATATCAACGTCATTGACGTAAATCTTGCCGCTGGTGGTTTCTTCCAACGCATTGATGCAGCGAAGCATCGTGGACTTGCCGGAGCCCGACGGCCCTAAAACCACGACTTTTTCTCCGGGCATCACTTCGAGGTTAATGCCGCGAAGAACTTGGTTATCCCCGAAATACTTGTGCAGATCTTCGATACGGATAACCGGTTTCTGTTCGGTCTTGTTGTCGCTCATCTGTTGTCGTCTCCTTTACCCAAGCGTTGTTCCATCTTCTTCACGAGATAAGCCAGACCTAAAGTCATGACCCAGTACATCAGAGAAATCGTAATGTACGGTTCCCAGTAGCGAGCTGTAGCTCCGGCCACAGTACGTGCGGCGTAGGCCAGTTCAGCCAGGCCGATCGCAGAAACAAGAGAAGAGTCTTTCAAAATCGCAATCGCATTATTGCCCAACGGCGGAAGCATACGGCGGAAAGCCTGCGGCAGGATGATGTGGAACATTGCCTGCCAGTAAGTCATACCGACAGAGCGGGCAGCTTCCATCTGTCCCTTATCCAAAGACTGGATACCGGCACGGAAAACCTCTGAAAGGTAAGCACCGGCATTCAACGTAATGGCCACGATACCGGCAAGCATCGCACCGTAAGTAGAACGAATCTCACGGGCAAGGTCTCCGGAAATCAATAGACCTTCGGTCGGATGAATAAAGAACGGAAGAATCGCGAACTGCATCAGCAGAATCTGAACGAAAAGAGGCGTTCCGCGGAAGAAGCTCACGTAAACCGTCACCGGCCAGCGAACACAATATTTAAGAATCTGTTTCCAAGGGGAATGTCTTGCATCGGCCAGTCGCGCCATGCCTAAAGCCATACCCAAAATCACACCCAAGGTGACGCAAATCACCGTAATTTGGATGGTCATCTTGGCGCCTTCTAAGAAGAGAGGCCAATATTCTGTAATTACTTCGTACCGAAATCCGCCCACGTTCGCTCCTTGGTATTAAAAATTCCCGAGATTTTATTTAAAAATTACCCGACCATGTAGATCGGGCAATTTCATTGGTTAGTTCCTGTTACTGAGGAAGCTTCGGTGCATCAGTACCGAACCACTTGCGATAAATCTTGTTGTATTCACCGCTGGCAACAACCTTATCGAGACCGGCGTTGATTTTATCGATCAGCTTCTGATTGCCTTTCTTAACAGCAATACCGAAATACTGTTCTTCGAAAGCCGGATCACGGGTCATGTTGAAGTGCTTGTCGGGATTGTTGCGAGCGTAGAAAGCCAGAACACCGATATCACCGATTGCAGCGACGACACCGCCCTGATTCAGTTCTTCCAGAGCAAGCGGAGTGTTGTCAAAACGACGAATTCTTGTAGAGGCTTTGCCGAATGCCTTGGAAGCGGCAACGTCACCGGCAGAACCGCTCACAACAGCTACGCTGCCTTTGGAGAGGTCGGAAAGCTTGTTAATCTTGACGGACTTATCGGTCAGGATCAGCTGATGAGCCAGGAAGTAGGGCTTGGAGAAATCGACAACCTGTTTGCGCTTGTCGGTAATCGTAATACCGGACATGATGATGTCGCGGTCGCCTTTATCGACAGTCGCGAAAATGCCTTCCCACGGTGTGTTGATGAACTTAACGTCAAAACCTTCGGCCTTTGCGATGGCACGCATCAAATCAACGTCGAAACCGACAAGCTCTTTCTGCGGTGTTTCATATTCGAAGGGACGATAAGTCGCACCTGTTCCGACGACATACTCTTCAGCATTAATACCGGCGGAAGCAGTCAATGCGATTGCAGCGCATGCTGTCCAAAGCAGCTTTTTCATCAACATTTAATAGACTCCAATATAAGAATTCGTCACCGCGTATACGTCGCGGCCATTCTGATCATCATGCCACAGTCAAACCCACATTGGGCCGCTTTTCAGCAGGAATAACGCAAACCCCTAGGTAAATCCATTAGACAAAATCTGCGTCCGTACTTGTGCAAGACTTTCCGGCAAAAAATGCGCTTAGCATCTGCAGCACTCCGAGCCTAAGCTTCATGAATCGGGCCCGAAAAAGCAGAAACAAATCTGAGGCAGTGTGGTTACTTGCGTTCAGCAAGCTTCTTAAAGATCAACGGCATTGCTGCTTCATCAAGCGGATTCATGTCAACTAAGTCGAGTTTTTCAACCATGCTCAGCGTTGAAATTTTGTACGTCAGAAAATGAGGCGTCTGCAGGTGAGCTTGATAAGCAGCTTCATCCTCGTAAATTTCTAAAATTCGGATCTTCCCCGGGTTTCTCTTATCCTGCATCGGAAAAATCGCAATCACACCGGGTTCCTCAGAAACTGACTCTGCTCCGATCGTCCGAGCGCGTTCGAGGTATTCCTCAAGATTTGCAGGATCAACTTGAATTTCAGCAATTCGAACAATCATCGATTTTCCTTTTCTGTCTCTCAGCAGAAGAGAGGCGGATACAAAAATCCGGCCTAACCGACCGGATAAAAAACTTCTCTTCGTTCTCAAGCCGCTCTTCCGGGCGCTTGAGAACTCGTACTTAGATTTTTAGAACACTTCGACGTTATCGATCAAACGTGTGGTGCCGATTTTTGCGGCTGCTAAAACGACTAACGGCGTTCTATTAACCAGATCGTCTTTTGTCGGTGCAAGCAGATCGCTTCTGCGAACCACGGCGACATAATCAGGAATCCAGCCGTGACCGTCGAGCATCTTCATTGCTCTTTCTTCCAACACGTCCGGATCTGCCGTCTCGGCTTCCAGCGCATCTTTAACGCCTTTGACTGTCTTGTAGAGCAATGTAGCGTCTTCAAGTTCCTGTGCGCCCAAGTAACGATTGCGGGAAGAGAGCGCCAGTCCGGTTTCCTGATTGCGCTGCAGTTCTGCCGGAACAATGCGGATCGGCATGCCGAACTGGCGGACCATTTCCTTGATGATCGTCAGCTGCTGGTAGTCTTTTTTACCGAAAACTGCGACGTCCGGTCGCACGATGCAGAAAAGCTTCATGACAACCGTGCAGACGCCTTCAAAAAATCCCGGACGATAAAATCCTTCGAGAATATCAGCCAAGGCAGGATCGGGCTTCACGCGGAAAGTCTGAGGCTGCGGATACATGTCTTTTTCGCTCGGCGCAAAGACATAATTAACGACACCCTGCTCTTCAAGCTTTCTGCAGTCCTCTTCCAAAGTTCTGGGATACTGGTCGAAGTCCTCGTTCGGGCCGAACTGAAGACGATTGACAAAAATCGACGCAACCACCGTGTCGCCGTACTTGCCGGCTTCCTGCATCAGATGCAGATGACCTTCATGAAGATTGCCCATGGTCGGAACCAAAGCAATATTCTTCTTTCCTTTGAGCTCTTCCTGAAGAGCCTCGATTGTGTGAACAACTTTCATTTTTTTTAAAATCAGAAGGAGTGCTCAGGCGCCGGAAATTCGCGGTTTTTAACGGCATTCACGTAATTAGCCACCGCTTCTTTGATGCTTGCGGCTCCCTCCATAAAGTTTTTAGTAAATCTCGGTTTACGGCCGGGAAAGATTCCCAGCAGATCCTGTAATACTAAAACCTGACCGGAGCAATTTAAGCCTCCGCCGATACCGATTGTCGGAATGCTCAAAGCTTCCGTCACTCGTTTGGCAACATCCGCCGGAACCATTTCCAGAACGATCATGGATGCGCCGGCTTCCTGCAGGGCCAGAGTGTCGGCCATAAGTTTTTCTTCTCCGGACTTAGTCTTGCCCTGAACGAAGTACCCGCCGATGGCGTTAACGGACTGAGGTGTAAAACCGACGTGTCCGCAGACGGGAATTCCCATCGCGGTTAAACGACGGGCCAGCGGGCAAACTTCTGTACCGCCTTCGAATTTAACCATGTGGGCGCCGGCCTGCATCAGTTTTACGGCATTGGCCACCGCCTCGTCTTCATTGACAAGGTAGCTGCCGAAATTCATATCTGCTAACACCAGCCCGTATTTATTGCCGCGGGCTACGCAGGCTGTGTGGTAAACCATGTCGTCAATGGTCACGGGAAGCGTTGTCTCACGTCCCTGCATCACCATGCCGAGAGAGTCTCCGATGAGTTTGATGTCTACACCGGCCTCATCTTCAACGGAAGAGAAAGTTGCGTCATAGCAGGTGAGCATCACGATCGGCTCTCCTGCCTCGTACATCTTCTTGATGGTGCTGAGTCTAACGGGCTTGCGTTCCGTTTTCTGATCCATTGCATTCTCCTAAATTGCCGAACCACTCCTCGGCAGATTTAAATCGGTTAATTCGCTGGTCAGCCGTAGAAGCCAAAAAGGCTTGAACCTGACCTTTTCCCGCAATATTAAACTGCGGCGCTATCTCTGCAAGAGGAACTAACACGAAGGCCCGCTCCGTCATGCGCGGATGCGGAAGGAGAACAAAAGGATCTTCGGAGCACTGCTCTCCGACGGCAAGAAGGTCTAAATCAATCGTCCGGGGCGCATTATGGACGCCCGCCGGGCGCACACGCCCCAAGTCCGATTCAATTGCTAAAAGTTGTGTCAGCAATAATCGGGGAGATAGTTCCGTCTTTATCTCCAGGACGGCATTGGTGTAATCCGGACCGCTCGAGTCAATGGGTTCCGTTTTATAAAGTGAGGAGACTTGAACGAAGCGGACACCCGGAATATCGGCAATTCGGAGAACTGCTTCCTTTAATGTAGATTCGGGCTCGCCGAGATTTGCGCCGAGCCCGATAAACACCTGCTGCATCATGGCTTACTCAGCTGTCTTTTCTTTATCAGAGGGAACCTTCTCCGATTTGGACGGCTTGCTTCTGTCAAAGCGTTTTTTGCGCCTTCGTAGGCGTTTCTTCTTATCTTTTTCCGCGCCCTCTTCTTTACCTTCGGCGGCTCTTTCCTGACGCAGACGTTCGCGCTCTTTGCGGTCCTGCTGCTCGGCTTCTTTACTCATTTCCAGGCGCTCTTCGTCCGTTGCGCCTTCGTAGGCCGTCCACCAGTCGGCAAGTTCATGAGAGGCGTCGCCGCTGGAAGCGCGAAGCAAAAGGAAGTCATAAGCAGCACGGAAACGCGGATGCTGAAGAAGTTTCATTGCAGCGCGGCGGCTTCTGACTAAAAATCTCGGCTGAAGCTTCCAGATGATGGCCATGTCGCTAACATAACGAGACTGCAGTCCATCCCAGCGATAACTATCAGCCACGTTCTTGGCGGCTTCTTCGTAAATCTGTCCGGATGTTTTACCGGTAGATTTAGCCACTTCTTCCTTCATCTCATGCCACAGCAGAACAGCGAAAAGAAAGCTGGTGGAAATTGATTTGCCCAACGCGACACGAGCATCACAGCGCTCCAGCCCCTTACGAACAAAGGGAAGATCAAAGGTGCGCTTCAAAACATCAAAAAGCGGAATCGGAATGCTGATGTCATAGCGGTTCATGAGCTCCATGCAGGCAACGGCTGATCCGCTTAAAACCATCTTTGAGAATTCATCTGCCAGACGTGCACTCGGAACCGAGAGCAGCAGCGTCTGCATGTAGTGCATCGGAGCGGCGGTTTTCTCGTCGATCGTAAAACCGAGTTTGGCAGCAATTCGTATCGCACGAAGGATGCGAACCGGATCTTCGCGGTAGCGAGTGGCCGGATCGCCGATCATGCGGATTTTTCTCTCGCGGATATCGTCTAATCCGTGGTGATAATCGTAAAGGTCGCCGCTGATCGGGTCGAAATACATCGCATTGACGGTAAAGTCTCTGCGGGCGGCATCTTCATACTGCTCGCCGAAAACGTTGTCGTTGGTAATGACGCCGTCCTCGTCTTTTGTCACGCCTTGCTTAGCAAAGCCGCGGAAAGTCGCCACTTCAATCGTCTCGGCGCCCTTGTTGACATGAACAAGGCGGAATCGTCTTCCGATAATGATGGCGCGTCTTGTGACTTTTTTGACTTCTTCCGGGGTCGCATCGGTGGCGACATCAAAGTCTTTCGGTTTGGCTCCGATCAGCAAATCTCGTACGGCGCCGCCGACAATAAAAGCTTTATATCCGGCGTCCTGAAGCTTTTGGCAGACGGATATTGCAAAAGGGCTCACGGCCAAGAGGTCAATTCCGTTTTCTTCTCTCGGAACAATGTGAGCTTTCTTCCGAATTTTTGTCGGCACATTCGCCTTGAAGGCCTCTTCTTCTTTAACCAACTCTCGTACTCCGTACGGACACAGCTCTTAGAACAGCTTATGTTCGCTGAATAATTCCAGAATTTCCCAATGTCTCTCCTGAGCCGTACTTCTTAACCGGTCATCGGGATTCGTTGCCACTGCCTTTCCTCCGTGACGGGCCACATGTTCGAGCAGCGGAAAATCATTCATGGAATCGGAAAAGAATGCCGATTCTTTAAGATCGGCTGTCGAGCCTCCGCACTTTTGTATAAAGCGTTCGGCATTGACAACCTTTCGCGTTGCAAAATTCTCGCTGACCCAGCGGCCTGTGAACTCTCCGTCGGGCTTTTCCTCCGGCTCGGCGCAGATCAGATCGCGGATACCCAAAAGCTCGGCAATCGGTTCCACCGCGTAACGGTACGAGGCAGTAATCATCACAACTCTAGCACCGGCCTCACGGTATTTTTTGACGAGATCCACTGCGATGGGCAGTACGTGCGGCATGATGTCCCGCTTTAGATACTGAACTCGGAGTTCATCGAGTTCGCGGCGCGGGAAACGCGCCAGCAGCTTCATTTCAAAATCTTCGAATTTATTGATATCGAGGCAGCCGTTTTTATAGTCGACGTCGTATTGAATTCGTTCGGCGCGAAGCTGCTTTTCATCTTTGCCGACGTGGGAAAGCAAGGTTTCGGCCCACAGGATTGAGCTGTCGACGGGAATCAAGGTGCCGTCTAAATCAAAAAACGCGTATTTCACCGATCTTCCTTTGTATCTTGATTGCGTTCGAGCCATTCTTTGATCAAGGGGATGGTCACGGCTCTCTTGGCTGACATGGCATAACGGTCCAAGCTGTGAAGCAGATTACTCATCGTGTGCATGTCGCGCGGAAAATTATTCTCGATCCAGTTCAGAACTTCCGGCGCCACTTTCAGGCCGGTCTGAGACGCCGCCTCCAAAATAACCTGGCGCTTTTGTTCGTCAGACAGCGGAGATAGCTCAAAAACAACGCCCCAGCTGAAGCGGCTGGTAAGGTCTTTACGGAAGCCCGGACGTTCAAAATCTTTCGGGCTGCGGTCTGCAGTCACGACAAGATGGGTTCCGGGATGCTCGCGCACGGTGTTGTAAAGAACGAACAGCTCCTGCTGTTGTTCCGGCGTCAGATCTTGAACATTGTCTACGGCGTAGATTGTGCGGTTTTCGTCGAAAGCAGGAACGCCCTCGCTTTGTTTGCCCAAAGCGCGTACGAGGTGTGTTTTGCCGACACCTTCATATCCCCAAAGGTAAGTAAACTGCGGTCCGCGTCCTTCCTTCAGCTCGGAAATCACGGCCACAGCTTCGCTGTTCGACCCCACAATAAAATTAGAGAGAGTCGGCTGTTTTTCAGGGAAAAAATCCAAAGGAAGCTGGCCCCTTATTTGTTCCTTCTTGTCTTTCTCGGATTCAACCAAATCGTTAACCTGCATCAGTCTGTTTGTTTACTTTTCGGATTCTAAAGGTTTCTCGATAAGACTGAGATCATTCTGCTTGCTACTCAAAACGAAACAGGTATACCCCGTCGCCTTTTCCTCGGGTTTATCCTAGGCCGTACTCGATCGGAGGAATTTCCATGACAATGACATTTAATGAATCACGATGGCCTAAAGAAAACGCAATCAAGGTAGTGAAAGGCAACGGTGTGAGTAAGCTCGCTGTTTTCATGGATCCGATGTGTGTTTACTGCAAACGGCTCAGCCGCGAAACGCTCGCCAATTTAATGAACGTCACCATCTACTGCTACATTTGGCCGTTCTTAAGCGAAGAATCCAAAGAAATCGCCGGGTGCATCTACTCCAGCGCCGACAAGGCAGACGCCTTGGTTCGCTGGATGAAATACGATCAGATGCCCACCGGAATGCCGAATGAATATTCGGAAGAGATGATTGAACAAAACATCGCGCTGGCCGATTATCTCGGACTGCAGGGGACGCCTGCAATCTTCTTATCCGACGGCCGCGGCCCGTTCGGCGCAATGAGCGCCAAAGCTCTTGCGCACAAGATCATTTCCGCTGAACATTACTAAACCATCCTTTTTAGCTTCAAAGAGCCGGCTTACTGCCGGCTTTTCGTTTGCGTGCTGTTACACAGTCTTTGAGAAAACGTCTTGTTAGCTGTTATCCTCATGCGCGGAATTGAAATGCCGTTCAGCGGCTTTTTCTCCTCTAGAATTGAGCAATTCCCAATCTTCAATCTCAAAGCTGTTAAAGATGACAAAACCTCTTTCCTATGCAGACTCCGGCGTTTCTATTGATGCCGGCGACGAGTTAGTTGAACGCATTAAACCCTTTGCCAAAAAGACCCTGATTCCCGGGGTACTCGGTTCCATCGGCGGCTTCGGTGCCTTGTTTGAAATTTCTAAAGATTACAAGGAACCGGTTCTCGTTACGGGAACGGACGGCGTGGGTACCAAACTCAAACTCGCTTTCCTGCTGAATCGTCACGACACCGTCGGCCAGGACTTGGTCGGCATGAGCGTCAATGACATCCTGGTTCAGGGCGCTAAGTCTTTATTCTTCCTTGACTACTTCGCCTGCGGTCATCTTGATGTCGACGTTGCCGAACGCGTTGTCAAAGGCGTCGCACACGGCTGCGAACTGGCCGGCTGCGCATTGATCGGCGGCGAAACGGCCGAAATGCCGGGCATGTATCCGGCCGGTGAATACGACCTTGCCGGCTTTGCCGTCGGTATTGTCGAAAAGAGCCAAATTATTGACGGCAGCCGCATCAAACCGGGCGACGTCGTTCTCGGACTGGCTTCGAGCGGTCCCCACTCCAACGGCTTCTCTTTAATCCGCAAAGTTGTTGAAGTTTCCGGCAAACCCTGGACAACCAAGCTTTCCGACGGAAAGACTCTGGCAGACGCCGTTATGGAACCGACACGCATCTACGTCAAGCCGGTTCTTGAAGCCATGAAGAGCGTGACCATTAAAGGCATGGCCCACATCACCGGCGGCGGACTGCTTGAGAATATTCCCCGCGTTCTGCCCGAAGGCACTCAGTGCGTGATCAAGGCAGGTTCCTGGAAGCGTCCGGCCGTTTTTGACTGGCTCCAGGAGGAAGGTCATATTGAAGACCACGAAATGTACCGTGTCTTCAATAACGGCATCGGCATGGCCGTCATCGTTGCCGCTGAAGATGCTGAAAAAGCTCAGAAAGCTTTGAAAGCTGCCGGCGAAACCGTCTATCGCATCGGTGTCATTGAAGCGCTGCCGGCCGGCGAAGCCGCCTGCGCTGTGCGCTAAGCATTAGTATTCTCGCTAATTGAGCCTCCTTCGGGAGGCTCAATTGTTTTTAATTTCATTACACTGAAAAGAAACAGAAACCGGTTTCAAGGATAAACATGAGCAAACCCATTACAGAGTCCATCTTGAGCAATGAGACCCGCGTTTTTCTCATGTGCTGTGATTTTCGAAGCTTCTCTGCCGTTGCCCACGCTCTCGGCACCACTCAATCGGCTGTTTCGAAGATCATTCGGAAGTTTGAGGATTCCATCGGCTTTGAATTGTTCATCCGCAACTCCCGGCCGCTGACACTCACCCCGGAAGCCCATCTGCTGCACCGACAGCTTCGGGGTCTCAAAGGCGAGATGACACGCTCTTTGTCCTCGCTGCAAAGCAAGAACTACATTAAGCCGATCCTGCGTATCGGGATCTTGGAAAGTCTTCATTTAAATCTGGGCGTGGCGATCCTCAAAAATCTTCTGCCCAACCTGTCTCAGGTCGTCATGCTGACGGCCAGCGCCAATGTCCTGATACAAAGACTGATTGAGCGAAAGCTCGATCTCATTATCACGAACGACGTTTCCACCGAGCCGTCGCATGTTTTCAGAAGGCTGCTGTTTCATGAACCTTCTGTGCTAATCCTTCCCAAATCTTTTGAAAAAGACCCTAATCAAAACTGGACTTGGCAGCGCCTTGCCGTCTGCGGACTGCCGCTCATTCGCTACTGGAACGAAAGCGGCGCCGGAGAAATCAATGAGATGTTCATGAAAACACACGGCCTCAGGTTTCCGGACAAAATCTCCGTCGACACCAATTCACTTCTAGTGACGCTCGTCTCCCAGGGCATCGGCTGGGGATTTTCTCGGCCGACTACCGTCCTGGAAAACATTCACATGCATCCTCATTTCATCGTCCGAGAAATGCAAAAACCCAGTTTTAGTCGAGAAGTGTATTTAATCGGCCGGGAACAGGAATTTGTCGTGGAATCCGAGATCATTGCCGACATTGCTAAGCAATTCGTTCAAGAAAACATTATTCCCGAAAGTCTCAAATTCGCACCTTGGGTCAAAGAAAGTTTTACGGTCGGATAGGGCAAATATCCTTTAATTTCATACAAATAAAAGACAATTACAAATCATAAAGTATTCCAACGCGGCATAGATCTTATTCTTCGGTTTCCGAAGCCTGATCCTAAAATATTGGTATAGCCTCAAACCACAAAGAGGTTTCCAACCAAAATTCCCATAAAACCTTAAAGTAACCAAAAACGATCGATAAATTTAAAGAATCCTCTCTTTCAACCGTAATTATCTGAATTAATTGCGGTTTTTTCTCGTATTTTTTTTGTAATCGTATTATAATACGATTATTATTGAGAGGTGCAATTATGGGCAGACCTTTATCAGGCGTTCCTCATGTTGGAAGACGTACGGAAACCAGAAAAGACGGAACTAAATACATCTATGAGAGGACCACTATTTATGACCCTCAGACCAAGAAGATTAAAGTACTTGGCTGTAAATTAATCGGTAAAATCCTCAAGGGAAGCAATGAGATTATCAAAACTCGTCCTAAAAAGCCTGCCGCGCCAAAGCCTGTTGCACCGGTCAAGGTTGCAAGATCTCATGTCGGCGCCTCCGAAATTCTGGATTTTGTCGGAAAACAGAGCGGCATTGATACCTGCATTCTTCGTTCGCTTCCGCAAGCCGAAGCACTCAAGGCCATCAGCTTGGCTCGTTATTTAGCAGCTTGTGACCGAAAGACACTTCCGGGTATAGAGACTTGGCAGCTCAATCATCAAATTCCCTATCTCGAACCTTTGACGGAACGAGTGTACGGGACACTTTTTGAACAACTCGGGCGAAACGAATCTTGGATTCAAAATTACTTCCGGCATATTGCATCGACGCTTGAAAAAGAGCCCGCCCTGGCCCTGGATTCAACGACCTTCTCAACTTACTCAACAAATCTCAAGGAAGCCCGATACGGCTTCAACAAGGATGCTGATGGACTTCCCACGATTAAATTTGTGACTTTGTATTCGGTGAAAAACAGGCTGCCTATCGCTTATTGCAAGCAGCCGGGCAACATTCCCGATGTCATCAGTATTCAAACTGCACTCAAGCAGCTAAGTGTTCTCGGAGTAACCAAGCCTTTGATTGTTACTGACAACGGTTACTACAGCATGGGCAACATGGTTGAATTTCTAGACTCGAATATGAAATTTCTAACCCTTGCATCCCGATCGGCAACTTGGCTTCGCGATATCGTGGAAGAAGCACTCGCAGAGTTGGACAACCTCGACAACATCTGCCCTTACGACACGCAGGTCAAGGGAAAAACCGTCAGCAAGATGCAGGAATTCTCACGTCTGCGTCACAGAAGCACGGCTTCTGCCAAAGCAGGGGAAACT
>ENA-ORCM01001110-ORCM01001110.1-human-gut-metagenome-genome-assembly--contig:-NODE-1110-length-23699-cov-9.432140_pt1 | contig 23699 bp, 13 predicted proteins | sample MGYA00242906_ERZ507928 | MGnify/ENA primary metagenome ERZ507928 (study PRJEB26167, sample SAMN06115497) | human gut metagenome | host: Homo sapiens | place: China:Shanxi | collected 2015-05-07...
GTTGAAAACAAATGTGAAAGCATAGCCTTTCCGCTTATCTCAAGCGGAATTTATGGATACCCGAAAGATGAGGCTTTGCAGGTCGCAACAACAGCTATCACGAAATTTATCGGAGAAAACGACATCGATGTGTATTTAGCCGTGTTCGATAAAACGGCATTTCAGGTCTCTGAGGAATTGATGGGCGAAGTAGCCAGCTACATAGACGAGCATTATATAGATGCACACGACTTCAGACGCAGAAAGCTGCTTGATGTAGAAAAAGAATCTATTTTAGAAGCGAATGCACCAGTCTTTGGTGCTATGTCTGATGCAATGGAATCGATGGAGTCCCTTGAGGAATTAGTTGATAATCTTGATGAGCCTTTTTCTGATACACTGTTAAAACTCATTGATGCAAAGGGAAAGACAGATGTTGAGGTCTATAAGAAAGCGAATATCGACCGCAAGCTATTCTCAAAGATACGCTCTATCAAAGGGTACACGCCCAAGAAGCCGACAATAATAGCACTCGCCATTGCCCTGGAGCTTTCCCTTGATGAAACAGACGATTTGCTTGAACGTGCGGGCTACGCTCTCTCTCATGCAAGCAAGTTTGATGTCATTGTGGAATATTTCATAGTCAGCGGAAAATATAACATCTTCGATATCAACGAGGTGTTATTCAAATATGACCAGCCCCTTTTAGGCGGCTGATTTGTCGCTTTCAAAGCGACCATAAGACCTCCTGCTTTCGATATACTTATATTATCAAAGAGAAACAGGAGGTACTTCACCATGAAAAAGAATTTTACAGAACTCATATTCATCCTTGATAAGAGTGGCTCCATGTCCGGCTTAGAAAATGACACCATCGGCGGTTTCAATTCCATGCTTGAGAATCAGAAAGCTGTAGATGGTGAATGCCGCATCACTACGGTACTGTTCGACAACTCCCATACGCTGCTACACGACCGCATTGATATTCATGCCGTCAGTCCGATGACAAATACAGAATACTTTGTAGGTGGCTCCACAGCACTTCTGGATGCAATCGGTCTCACGATCAACAATCTGGTCAGTGTACAGAGGAATACAGCCGAGGACTACCGTGCGGATAAAGTGATGTTTGTCATCATCACAGATGGCGAGGAAAATTCCAGTCGGGAATACTCTGCCGATAAGGTTCACAGCATGATTGAACATGAAAAGGAAAAATACGGCTGGGAGTTTATTTTTCTCGGAGCAAATATTGATGCAGTGCAGACCGCACAGCGTTTCGGCATAGATGCGGATCGTGCCGTGGATTATATTCCCGATGCAAAGGGAACACAGCTGAACTTTGAAGCTATGGCAGAAACGGTAGCTTGTTACCGCATGACCGGAGCGGTTCCCGCTGAACCGATGGAAGAAATCAGAAAAGACATGAAGAAACGAGGTGGTCGCAAATGATGGGAGCAATAGTCGGTGACATCGTAGGCTCTGTCTATGAGTGGCACAATATAAAAACAAAGGATTTCCCCTTATTCCGTGATGACTGTTTCTTTACGGATGATACCGTGATGACCTGTGCGGTTGCTGAGGCGGTTATGAACGGTGGCGAACGGGACGACTTTATTGACGCCATGAAGAAGTACGGTAGAATGTACCCGGATGCCGGATACGGTGGCAGATTCGGCTCATGGATTTTTTCTGATAATCGAGAGCCGTATAACAGCTACGGCAACGGCTCGGCGATGCGTGTTTCTCCGTGTGCATGGATAATGGATTGCGGATTCTGTGCGAGAACCGGAATGTGGCCTTCTAACGGTAGAGCCAGAGTGCAGCTATCTGCCGAAGTCACACATAACCACCCGGAAGGCGTAAAAGGTGCAATGGCGACAGCAGATGCAATTCGGAATGCGATCTCTCTCGGCGGTGACAGCGACACGCTGGCGGCAATCACGGGCAGCATCGCAGAGGCGGCTTATGGTATCCCTGACTGGATTAAGGACAAGGCATATTCCTATTTGGATGAGCCATTGAAGGATGTCCTGCGGAGATGGAAGAAGTTCATTTCCAAAGACTGATTGTAATCTTTTTATTTTCCATCAACATTTTTATTTTGACTTCGGAGCGGGTTCAAACGGGTGCAGCCGCTACTCCCTCTAAACCAAAACATAAAAAAGAAGGCTTTCGGCAGAACATCAAAATCTACTGAAAGCCTTTATTTTAGCCACTTTTCTACACTCCCGTGCGGCAGGCATTGTATCAAGATGCGATTTTACATATCTATCTAAAAGCCGCATGGAACCTTGTCATACGAAAGGCGAAGGGGGAACGGAAATGCTCCTATCTGCCTCGCCAAAAAGAGAAATTGTGAAACGGGGACGAAGCAATGAACCGTCCAAGCGGCTTGAAAGCAAATCGACCGTTGCTTTTTCTTCCTGCCGCGAAAACAGCCGTGTGGGCTTGCTTTTATTCGGATATTCGTATACAATGTATTGTATTGAGTATTATCCATGCGGAGGTGCGGTATGAACGGGATCAAAGGCTATATCTCCATTCGGGAGGCGTCCTACCGTTGGGGCGTATCGGAGCGGCGGGTCAATCAGTATTGCGCCGAGGGGCGGATCCCCGGTGCGTCCCGGTTCGGGCGTTCATGGGCGATCCCGGAAAATGCGGAAAAGCCGTCCGACCCGCGCTTTCAGGAACAGCACCGCGATCCCGGCAGGACAAGCACCTGACGGATCTCCTCCGCATTGGAATTGGAAGCATCTGCAAAAAGGAAGTGAGTGCGATGGCCTGCGATGAAACCCTATACCGCCAATATCTGAGCGGCGACGATGCGGGGCTGGAGGCCCTGATGAAAAAATACGGTGACCCCCTGACCCTGTATATCGACGGCTATCTGCACGACGTTCACGAGTCCGAAGAGCTGATGCTGGACGTTTTCGCCTATCTGTTCACGAAAAAGCCCCGCATCCGGGACGGCGGCCTCAAGGCGTATCTGTATAAGGCGGCACGGCACATGGCACTGCGCCATAAGAGCAGGCGGAAGCCCCTGTTCAGCCTCGATGCACTGACCGACGAGCCGGAGGGACGGCTGCTGGCGGAGGAGGTTATACAGACTGAGGAACGAAACCGCGTCCTGCACTTCTGCATGGGCGAAATGAACCCGGACTACCGTGAGGTTCTATATCTGACGTATTTCGAGGATATGAGCTACGCGCAGGCGGCGGAAGTCACGGGAAAAACGGTGAAGCAGATCACCAACATGGTGTATCGCGGAAAGGAAAGCCTGCGAAGGCTGCTGGAACGGGAGGGGATCACAAATGCGGAGTCATGAGGAACGGGTCACGGAGACCAAGCGGCGCATCGCTAAAATTGAACAGGAGAAACGGCTGCGGCACAATATGGTCACCATGGCTTCCGCTGTGGCTGCGTGCCTTGTGCTGCTCATTGGTGCGTCTTTCGCCATGCCCGGCATTGCCGCAAGCATCCAGGCAGGCAACTATGCGGGCTTTGAAACGGCGGCCAGTATGTACGGCGGCGGTGCGGCTTTGGGATACATTGTTATCGGGCTGCTGGCCTTTCTTCTTGGCGTGTGCGTGACCGTTCTGTGCTTCCGGCTGCGGCAGATGAGCCGTGAGGACGGGCAGGACAAGGAAAGCGAGGATGCACATGGAGCTGATTGAGAACCTGCTACAACTGCTGGTCACGTTCGTGGGCGTGCTGCTTTCGGGTATCTCCTACCGGAAAAGCCGCAGGCAGGCGTATTTTCTGCTGCTGTGCTTCTATGGCTGCTTTGCCCTCGGTGTGCTCTACTGGACACTGTACCTGCTGCTGTTCGATACCACGCCGCGGGTCTTTTATGTGTCGGAGTTCGGCTGGGTGGCCAGCGTAATTTTCCTGCACATTTTGCAGGCCACGCTCTCCACTCCGGAGGAACGCACCTTCCGTTGCCGCAGGGCGTGGCTTGCACCTGCGTTCGGCGTGCCGCTGCTGGCGTTCTACTGTACCTACGGGGACATTCTCTCCAACCTGATCTGGTGCGGCATGATGATTGAGCTATCCTACTGTGCCATACGGGGGCTTTCTTATGCAGACACCCAGACGGGTGCGATGCGGAATATGCGGTGGTTTCACATCGGCATGCTGTGTTTTGTGTACGCAGAATACCTGCTGTGGACGGCGGGCTGCTTTTGGCCGGATACCTCACCGGCCAGCCCAACCTTCTGGTGCGATCTGCTGCTGACGTTTGCGATTCTGGGGCTGTTGCCCGCCACGAGAAGGGCGGTGGAAGCATGACCTATATTGAAAACATCTTCCTCTGCATGGTATCTCCCCTGCTGGTGGCCGCCCTGTGCATGGGCAGACGGCAGCTCCGCTTCTTCCTGTTCTGCATTGCCGGGATGGGGGTGTGTCTGCTCTCGGCCTATATCAACACCTTCCTCGCGGCGGTGTGTCAGGCGGATGCCCTTGCCGCCACGGCGGAGATCGCACCGGTGGTGGAGGAAATGATGAAGCTGCTGCCGCTGGTGTTCTATCTTCTGGTATTCGAGCCGGAGGGGGATAAAATCAAGACTGCCGCAATAACAGTTGCCCTTGCCTTCGCCACCTTTGAAAACGTCTGCTATCTCATTCAGAACGGCGCGGACCGCTTCTCCTTCATCTTCTTCCGGGGCTTCGGCACGGGAGCCATGCACGTGCTGTGCGGCCTGATCGTGGGCGGTGGCCTTGCATACACGTGGCAGCGGACGTGGCTGAAGATCGCGGGCACCTGCGGGCTGCTGGGCGCGGCCATCACACTCCACGCCATCTATAATCTGCTCATCGCCTACGGCGGTGCGGCACAGTACATCGCCTACGCCCTGCCGGTGCTGCTGGTGGCGGCGGGAAGATTGTCCGTTTTCCGCTTATCGCGGAGGAAATAACCGAATATTCACTCCTTGAGAGCTGCTTTCTGGCAGCTCTCAAATTTTTTTGAAAAATTTTGCGTTTTGGGTGAGAGTTTTTTCGATTTTTTGTACCTATATAAGTGAAGGGGTTTTTAAGCCGCATTTCAAAGAATCCAGAAAGGAGGTTCAAACGATATGTACGATACCGAAAGACGGGTCGCACTCGTCAAGCAGCGTGTGCGGGAAAACACCCGCCGAAGGCAGCGGCACGAGGCAATAAGCCTCTCCGCAGCGTGTATGCTGCTGTTCGCGGTGCTGATGCAGGCGGCAGACGCACTTATCGCTCCGGGGCAGACCGCCGCATGGGGCAGCTTCGGCGCAATGCTGCTGCGGGAGGACGCGGGCGGCTATGTGCTGGTGGCCGTCGTCTCCTTTGCCGCGGCGGCGACGATCACCGCGCTGTGCTTCCGGCTCAGAAACAGAGAAAACCGGAGAAAAGACGGGGCGAACAAGCACGCCCGACACGAACAGGAGGAGAAAAGCCAATGAAAAAACGAATACTCAGTATCCTGCTACTGTGCTGCATGTTGCTGACGCTGCTGCCGACAGCGGCCTTTGCGGCAGATACAGGAAAGGCGATCCAGCTTGGCACAGACGCACTAAGTAAAAATGTAAACACAGCGAGCGCACCGACCGTGTATTTCGGGCAAGACCATGAAAATAATCCTGCTGCATGGCGTGTGATCGGCTATAACGGAAACGGCGTTGCAAGCGCACAGGGGGATATGACCCTGCTTGCGGCGGGCAATATGAGCTCAGTGTTGCAATTTGCCGATTTCGGAACAAACAACAGATATGCATCGAGTTATTTGAAAACCGCAATAGACGCGCTTGCAGAAAAGCTGACGACAGAAGAAAATACTGCCGTAAAGAAACGGACGCTTACAAGCGGAAGCTACAACGGAGAAAATACCGACTGTGTAGCAGGAGAGCAGGTGGATAACGCTGTATTCTGGCCACTTTCCACAGCGGAAGCGTTTGCGGTAAATCAGGATCTGCGAATTGTGGATCCCGAACATCCGAGTTGGGCGTCAAGCTATTGGTGGCTGCGCTCCCCTGGTTACTCTGATCACGATGCCGCCACCGTGAATGGTGATGGTTCTGTCGTCTACTCTGGGAACGCTATCAGCAGTTGGTGGTGTGTTCGTCCCGCTTTTAACTTAAATTCAAGCTCCGTACTCTTTACATCCGCCGCTGTGGGAGGAAAGCCTGACGGAGGCTTGACCCCGATTTCCAAATACACTGGAAACGAATGGAAGCTGACGTTGAAGGACAGCAACCGCAATTTTGCCGTAACGGAAACAACCGTCAGCGGCGACCCCGGCGATACCGTTACGCTGCATTACACCGGGGCGACCGCAGGGATAAATGAATATATCTCTGTCATCCTTGCGGATAACAGCGGCGCACAGTATTATGGCAGAGTAGCGCAGCCTACTGCCGAAAACGGAACGGTTGAGATCAAAATCCCGTCCGGCCTTGCACCGGGCAGCTATACCTTAAAGGTCTTCAGCGAGCAGTGCAACGACGATAAAAAGACCGACTATGCAAGCGATTTTGTAGACATCGATCTCACCGTTGGGTATCAAGAGCAGTTTACCCTCACTCCCGGCGGCGTCTATTACTTTGACCTCTCCGGCGTGAGCATTCCCGGCACGGCAAACGGCTCTCTGCCGGACAAAACAATGCATTATGTCCCCTTTACCTATGCCGGGACAGTGGACGCCTACAAGCTCACATCAGAGATGGCCACCACCGAGGAGTATGCACAGCAGAACGAATATGCCCATAGCCTGTTCGTGGCGGACTATGCCGTAACGCATGCGGTAAGCTGGGATGACCTGAACGCCACAGGGCTGATTTTTGGCAAAGGCTACGCCACCGGCAGCGTGGACTATACGCTGCGTGCGCCGTCCGGGGGAAGTGGTGGTACAGGCTCGGGTGCTTTAGAACGCGGCACGCCCCAAAGCAACGAATGGGACAGGATACTGGACAAGGACGACGGATATATCAAAAACTGGAGAGATATAGGTTCCTGGGGACAAGATACTTTACCCAATACGCTATCGAACCGTGTGATTCGCGGCCGGTACGATTTGCCCCGCAAATATGCCGGCGCCAATACTACGCTCTCCTTCAAGTTCCTCGGTTTCCGCCCCGTCCTTGAAGTCCTGAACCCCGACACGCTGGACCCTGACGGGCTGAAAGCCGTTACCCTTGACCTTGGCGGCGGAAAATTGGGAGGAAGCTCGGATACTATCCAGATCATTGTGAAAACCGGCGAGAGCTTTACCGCGCCTGCGTCCGAAGGTCTGACCCGCCCCGACGGAAATACCGGCAGCTACTTCGAGTGGCTTGGCAGCGATGGCGAGCTCTACGCTCCGGACGATAATGTTCCGGCGAACGTAACCAAGCTGACGGCGCAGTTTGTTCCCCCAGAGCAGTTCAACCTCGCTCCCGACGGCACCTATTACTTTGACCTCTCCGGCGTGAGCATTCCCGGCACGGCAAACGGCTCTCTGCCGGACAAAACAATGCATTATCTCCCCTTTACCTACGCCGGGACAGTGGACGCCTACAAGCTCACATCGGAGATGGCAACCACCGAGGAGTATGCACAGGAGAACAACTATGACCACAGCCTGTTTATTGCGGACTACAATGTAACGCATACGGTAAGCTGGGATGATCTGAATACCGCAGGTCTGATTTTCGACAAGGACTATGCCGCTGGCGGCGTGGACTATACGCTGCGTGCGCCGTCCGAGGGAAGTGATTATACAGGCTCAGGTGATTCAGAACGCGGCACACCCCAAAGCAACGAATGGGACAGGCTGCTGGACAAGGACGGCGGATATATCAAAAACTGGAACGGGATTTTTTCGTGTGGACAAGATTCTGTGATCAGATTGTCGTGGCGCCGTACGGTTCGCGGGCACTATTCGAGCCGCTTCTGTGGCCACCGCGACGCTGCGGGCCAAAACCCGCAGGTCGGTTTCCGCCCCGTCCTTGAGGTTTTGAACCATGGCACGATAGGTCCTGACGGACTGAAGGACGTTACCCTTGACCTTGGCGGCGGCAAGCTGGGCGATAAAAGCAGCATTCGGATCATCGTGAAAAACGGCAGCGCATTTACCGCGCCTGCGTCCGACGGTCTGACCCGCCCGGAGGGAGAACCAGGCAATTACTTTATGTGGCTTGGCAGCGACGGCAAGCTCTACGCGCCCGGTGCAAGCGTTCCGGCGGATGTAACCACGCTCACGGCGCGGTTTGTGCCAGACACCTACACCGTCATCGTGACCACGGACAGTCTGCCGGACGGCAAGACAGGCAAGGCTTACAGCCATACCCTGACCGCCATCGGCGCAGCGCCCATCACATGGAGCATTGATAGCGGCGCTCTGCCTGCCGGTTTGAACCTGAACAGGGAAACCGGCGAGATCAGCGGCATACCCACTGCGGCGGGAACCGCCACCTTCACCGTCAAGGCAGAAAACAGCGAGGGCAGCGACACAAGGGCGCTGAGCATTATCATTAGTAACCCGGTCGAGCAAACCCCCGTGCGCTATCTGGACGCGGACGGCAAGGAGCGCTTCTGCACCGAATACACGGTGCTGGAAAGCGTTATTATCGAGGATTTTTTCGATAGCGACAACAAGTGGTACGATATGCCCGCAGGCTGGTATGTTGTGGAGGGCGACGTGACCATCACGCCCCGCTTGGACACCCACGGCGCGGTCAATCTGATTTTGAAGGACGACTGCCACCTCACGGTACCGTGGGGCATCAACGTGAAGGAGGGCGACACCTTCACCATATACGCCCAGAGCACCGCTGAGGCATCCATGGGCAAGCTGACGGCGTGCCTCCCGGAGCTGTCTGATCATGAAAAGAGTGTGTGGCCTGTGGCTGGACTGTCCGGCATCGGCGCCGGTGTGCGCGTGTGGGCTGCCAACGACAACTACTATGAAAACGAGGGTACGATCATCATCAACGGCGGCAATATCCACGCCAAAGGACAGCAGGGCTCCTCCGCCATCGGCGGATCGGATTATGATCGCAACGTTTCCTCCGACGGAGATACGCCTGGCAATCTCAGGCAAGGCGGCAGCATCACCATCAACGGCGGCATCGTCTGTACCGAGCTCAGGACGAGCGGCGGCGCTCACACTGCAGACAGCTTTGGGATCGGCACATGCGGCGGTAATGGCGGCAGCGTCACCATCAACGGCGGCACGATCATCGCCGAGGCCTCCAGCAGCGCGATCAGTAGCGGCCGGGGCGGCAGCATCACCATCAACGGCGGCAATGTGACCGCTCACGGCGGTATCAATCGCTATGAAAACCAGCCGCTATACGCGATTCCCGGAAACGGGATCGGCCCGCTTGAGGGCGGCAGCATCACCATCAACCGCGGTACTGTCAAGGCATCTTCCGAGGGAGATGGCTTTGGCATCGGCGGAGCCGGAGTTTACCACACGGCGGAAATGCACATTACCATCAACGGCGGAAATATAGAAACCACGGCAAATCGCAATAGCGCCGCCATTGGCGACAAAAGCAAACAAAAGAGCAGCGTCACCATCACCGACGGCGTCATCCATGCGGTCGGAAAAGGCAGCGCGGCAGGCATCGGCAGCACCGGCGACATCCGCATCACCGGCGGTGAGATCTCCGCTTTCGCCGAGGGCGGCGGCGCAGCCATCGGCAGCATTGGGGGAGTGGATTGCAAAAGCATCACCATCAACGGCAATGCGATCAAATCCATTTCCAGTAAGGACGGTGCCTGCATCGGCGCTGCCACCGGCGGAAGCGTCGGAAGCATCACCATTTCGGACGCAGAGCTTCCGCTTCTCAGCAGCAATAAAATTCTGATCGGCTGGGACGCAGACTCGCCGGGCGGGAAGCTCACCATCCGAAACTGCCACGTTGCATCCACGGACGAACTCACCACTCGTACCGACGGGATCCGCGTGGGCAGCAACAGCGAGCTCGTCATTGAAGAAAGCGAGATCAGGCTGCCGCATTTTAGAAGCATTCGCGTCGGCGGCAATGGGAGCATCGCCGTTCGGGATTCCGCTCTGCACACCTACGGCATTTTTATGGACGAAAACGCGAAATCACCGAATGACGCAAAGACACTGAAAAGGCTGGAGATCACGGACAGCACCGTGTTGACGGGCGATATCATCGGCGCTCGTGGAGAATATTCTTCCGTTGAAGAGATCGTGATCCGCGGCAGCATCATCCGCCTGAACGACGAGTACACCTATAATCGCTGCACGATTGGCGGCGGCGAAAAGGCTTCCTTTGGCAGCATCGACATTCAGGACAGCCAAATCGATAGTAGGTCTTCAGTCAACGCGGTTATCGGCAACGGTACACAATCCCAATCCTATGGTGAGAGCCGTATCCGCATTGCGAACAGCCAGGTGTCCGTTCGCAATGAATTGTTCGGCCCCGCCATCGGCGCGGCGTATGGCTCAAGTGGAGGCCAGATAAATATTCTTATTGAAAACAGCACCGTGACCGCAAAGGGCGGCAATTTGAGGTCTGGTACCGACTATATTCCCGGCATCGGGAAAAACTCGTCTGGCAGAGCTTCAGAGATTGGAAAGATTCAAATTCTGAACAGCACGGTGGAATCCTTCCGGCTTGAGGAAAAGGACGGCACAAACTATGTCTATGACAAGCTGCACACAAAGGAGCTGCCCGGTATTCCGGCGGAAAACATCACCATCTGCGGCAGCACCGTCAACGGAAAGACCATTGACCATAGCCCTGACGAGTACGGCAAATGCGCGCTCTGCGACAAGTATGATCTTGGATACTGCTATGAGCATGGGCTTTTGACGCTCGAGGGGCTGACGGACTGCGCCCATGACGGCAGCGAAAAGAAGCTGACGGGGCTTTCCCATCAGACGGGCGAGAACAAAACGAAGCAGCTTACGGAGAACACGGACTACACCGCCATCTATTCCAACAACGTCCATCCCTACACCCTCACACCGGGCGACGAGGGCTTTGACAGCAAAAAGGCTCCCAAGGTGACGCTGTACGGCACGGGAAACTACTGCGGCAAGGCAGAGCATTACTTCACCATCAGCGAAAATGCTGCCGCCGCCCCCACCATCACCACGGACACCCTGCCGGGCGGCAAGGTGGGCGAGGCGTACAGCCAGACCCTGAGCGCCACCGGCACTACGCCCATCACATGGGGCATTGACAGTGGCAATCTCCCTGCCGGCCTGACGCTGGACGAAGCCACCGGCGAGATCAGCGGCACGCCTACCGCAGCGGGAACCGCCAGCTTCACCGTTAAGGCGGAAAACAGTGCGGGCAGCGATACGAAGGAGCTGTCTATTACGATAACCAAAGCCGCGCCTGCCGAGCATACCGTCAGATTCAATGCCAACGGTGGCGGCGGCACAATGGCAGATGTCACCGGCGTTTCCGGCAGCTACACCCTGCCTTCCTGCGGTTTTACTGAACCGGAAGGCAAGCAATTCAAGGGCTGGTCAACCAGTGCCGACGGTTCGGTTATTTCCGGCACGACCTATGAAGTAAGCTCGGATACTACCTTCTATGCAATCTGGGAGAGTAAAGAGTATTCCATCATCGTAACGGACGGCAAAGCGACAATCGGTGCAGGAAGCGAAATCAGTAAAGCGGCACAAGGCACAACCATTACTCTGACCGCAAATGCGGCTCCTGACGGTAAGGTGTTTGATAAGTGGGTAGTAGAAAGCGGCAACACTACTCTTGAAGATGCGAACAGTGAAACCACTACTTTCATAATGCCTGACAGTGAAGTCAGCGTGAAAGCGACCTACACAATTCCCCATACCCATACCTACGATCAGGAAATTCAGAAGCCGGAAACCCTCAAGTCGGCTGCCGACTGCACCAACGATGCAGTATATTTCAAGAGCTGCTCCTGCGGAGAGATCAGCACAACAGAAACCTTTACAGCAGCAGGTACACAGCTCGGGCACGCATGGGCAAGCGATTGGAGCAAGGACACAGACAATCATTGGAAAGAATGCTCTCGCTGTCACGAAAAGAAGGAGGAGGCGGCTCACGATTACGGCAGCGATAACATCTGCGACACCTGCGGATATGACAAGACCGTACCGCATACGCACAAACTGACCCTCGTTCCCGCAAAGGCTCCTACTTGCACGGAGAAAGGTAACACGGCATATTACACCTGCGACGGCTGTGACAAGTGGTTTGAGGATGCAACCGGTGCATCCGAAATTACCAACAAGACAAGCGTAATCCTTGCGGCAACAGGTCATAGCGTTTCCGACTGGAAGTCCGATCATACCGATCACTGGAAAGAGTGCACCGTTGTCGGCTGCGGCGTGATCATCGAGGACAGCAAGGCGGCACATACCGCCGGTGAATGGATCATCGACACTCCGGCAACAGCTACCACAAGCGGCTCAAAGCATAAGGAATGCACCGTCTGCGGTTATACGATGACAACTGAAACCATCCCGGCAACCGGCGGCGGCGAGCATACTCACAGCTACGGCAGCGAGTGGAAGAACGATGCCGACAACCACTGGCATGAGTGCTCCTGCGGCGATAAGAAAGATACAGCAGCGCATACCGCCGGCGAATGGATCATCGACACCCCGGCAACTGCTACAACCGACGGCTCAAAGCATAAGGAATGCACCGTCTGCGGTTATACGATGACAATCGAAACTATCCCGGCAACCGGCGGCGGCGAGCATACTCACAGCTACGGCTCCGACTGGAAGAACGATGCTACGAACCACTGGCATGAGTGCTCTTGCGGAGATAAGGCCGATAAGGCGGCACACGACTTCAAGTGGGTTGTTGACAAGGAAGCGACCGCAACGCAAAAGGGCTCCAAGCATGAGGAGTGCAGGGTTTGCGGCTACAAGAAGGCGGCAGTTGAGATTCCGGCTACCGGAACACCGACTGAGCCGGGCAAGCCGACCGATTCGGATTCTCCGCAGACCGGTGACAACAGCAATATGATCCTCTGGATCGCACTGCTGTTTGTCAGCGGCGGCGTAGTGATCGGCATCACCGTTTACAGCAAAAAGAAGAAAGAAAACGCTGAATAAATCAGCTGCGAACCTTTGAGCAAAGGGCGGTGACGGACATTGCCGTCATCGCCCTTTCGCTTGGACCGGAGAAGAACCACATGATGCAGGATTATCAATCGAACCGCCCCGTCAGGCAGCAACCGCCGGGACGATTCACGAACGAGTCAGATCGAACGGGAGAGAGAATCAGAAAAAGGAAGAAAAAACAGACGCAGTGCCGTATGGTGCTTTGCGGTGCGATCGCCGCACTGGCGGTAATCATCGTTGGCATTATACTGCTGGCAAAAGGCTGCTCCGGCGGCACGGACGCACTTGCAGGCACATGGGAGTTCGACGGAACGACCACCTATTCCTTTGACGGCAGCGGAAGCGGCACAATGGAGCTGCCCTCCATATCCTACGATTTCACCTATACCATCGACGGCAACAAGCTCATGATCGATTACGCCAACGAGTCGGTGCGGGATTCCGAATATGAATTTACCGTTGACGGAAATACCCTTACCTTGGTCGGTGACGAGGGCACGGTCGGCGGGACATACGAGCTGAAAAGAAGCTCAAAGAAATAAGGGCTTATCAGCATAATATAGATCAAAGAGATTATCTTTTGCAGATGTTCCCTTTTTCCAAACCTGAAATTCTACTCCGGCAAGTGCTTCCTGTGAATCTGCAGCTACTTTTTTAATTTTCACTTCATTTGGAGTATTGGTAACCGATACGTCTTTTGTAACGATTTCTGTTTCCTGATCAGCATAAGACAGAGTGACATCCCAGTTCTTTTCGGATGTGACATAACCATTTGGAGCTTTGGTCTCAACCAGCTTATCCAGTGTGTCGTAAAACCCCTTGCTTTAGCTATGGGGATATAAGACACTTCCATCGAATTTACGCAAGTAATTGAAGATGGAACAAAATATCCTCGTAATAGATTTAAAAATGGCATATAATACATATATGAATATTACATATAAATCCAATAACAATGTAATCTATTCTTGTAAATACCATGTTGTTTGGTGTCCTAAGTATAGACGCAAAATCTTAACAAATGGAATAGATACTAGATTAAAGGAACTTCTCCTTGAATATGCTGCAAATATTTCTGTAGACATCATGGAAATGGAAATCATGCCGGACCATGTACACATACTCATGGAAGTAGCCCCTCAGTTTGGTATTCACAAAGCAGTTAAATCATTAAAAGGATATACTTCCAAAGTTTTGAGAAGTGAATATCCGTCATTGAAAACAAGAATGCCATCACTGTGGACAAACAGCTATTTTGTATCAACTGTTGGTGGTGCTCCGCTTGATGTAATCAAGCAATATATCGAAAATCAGAAAACATCGCAAAGACAAAAGGATAAATTAGGATAATGCAAAAAGGTGTTAAATTTAGAATCTATCCGAATAAGGAACAGCAAACTATCATCAATCAGACTTTAGGGTGTTGCAGACTAATCTACAACAAAGGTCTTGCTATGCGTAATGAAGCGTATCAGAATGGCAATAAAATTGGCTATTCACAGACTTCTGCAATGCTGACAGACTTAAAGAAAAGTGATGATTTTGCATTTCTTAAAGCGGTAGATTCTATTGCTTTACAACAGTCCTTGCGTGACCTTGACAGAGGTTTTGTAAACTTCTTTCAGAAACGTGCATCCCATCCGACATTTAAAAGTAAACATAATCACCACCAGTCCTACAGAACAATCAATCAGGGCGATAACATCCGCATTGTGGGAAAATATATAAAACTTCCCAAGTTAGGATTTGTGAAAATCCGTCAAACTATGGGAGTGGAGAAAATCAATAACGTAACCATTGAGCGTACACCGACGAATAAATATTTTGCTGTTCTGAATGTGAAATTTGAACCACAGCCAATGAGTAATAAAGGTGGTAAGATTGGCATTGATGTGGGGATTAAAGAGTTCTATTCCGACAGTAACGGAAAAGTAGTATACAACCCTAAATACCTTGAAAAATCAATGCGTAAGCTCATACGTGAACAACGGAAATTGTCACGCAAAGAAAAAGGATCAACCAATCGCAATAAACAGCGTGTTAAGGTTGCCTTAGTACATGAAAAGATTACGAATCAGAGAAACGATTTTTTACAAAAACAATCCACTATGCTGATTCGAGAAAACCAAACTATCTGCATAGAGGATTTAAAAGTAAAAAATATGATGCGTAATCACAAATTAGCACAGCATATAGGTTCTGCATCGTGGTCTAAGTTTTTTGATATGTTGTCCTATAAATCTATTTGGTATGGGAATGACATTGTAAAAGTGCCTACAATGTACCCAAGCAGCCAAACATGTTCCTGTTGTGGATTTAAAAATCCACTTGTAAAGAATCTTGCAATCCGTAAATGGGAGTGTCCGGAGTGCCATACAAAGCATGATAGGGATACCAACGCAAGTATCAACATACTGGATAAAGGACTGCAAATGCAGTCAGCATAGTAAACATAAAACAATAGAACATAGGAACTGCACCGTAGGGCATACGGGAACAGTATAATCTAGCTTGTGGACACTGTGTAAGACATTTCGATACCGTAAGGTATTCTCTAATGCAGTAGTGGTTGAAACAAGAATCCCCCTGCTTTAGCTGTGGGGAGTGTCAACTATCCAAGCACTTTTTTCAAAAGCCACTTTTTGACCGGACGATAAGGCTGATACCGCACCGGAAGATCGATCCATGTTTTTTTAGCGACGATGCTTTTGGTGTGGGAGAAGGTTTCAAACCCGTCTTTTCCGTGGTAGCTTCCCATGCCGCTTTCGCCGCAGCCGCCAAATCCCATGTACGGGGTGGCGAGGTGGATGATGGTATCGTTGACACAGCCGCCGCCAAACTGACATTTTGCGGTCACTTTCTCTATATTTTCTTTCTTTTTACTGAAAAGATAGAGAGAAAGCGGACATTCCATGGAATTGATCCTGGCGATCGCTTCATCCAGTGTGCGGTAAGTGATGACCGGCAGGAGCGGCCCGAAGATCTCTTCCTGCATGATGGCATCTTCAAAGGTCACGTGGTCAAGAAGGGTCGGAGCGATCTGGAGAGTATCCGGATTGACATTTCCGCCAAAGATTACTTTTTCAGGATTGAGCAGTCTTCGGATGCGTTCAAAATGTTTTTTGTTTATGATCTTTCCGTAGGAAGGATTTTTCAGAGGCTCACTGCCGAACTGTTTCGTGATCTGACGTTTCAGTTCGCAGATCAGAGCCTCTTTTCTTTTTTCATCACAGTAAACATAATCCGGGGCAACGCAGGTCTGTCCGCAGTTTAAAAATTTCCCGAATACGATGCGTTTGGCGGCGAGTGCAAGATCGGCACTTTCATCGACCAGACACGGGCTTTTGCCGCCAAGTTCCAGTGTTACAGGAGTCAGGTGCGAAGAAGCCTGCCGCATCACTTCCCTTCCGACCGTTTTGCTTCCGGTGAAAAAGATATAGTCAAAATGCTGCTGAAGCAGGGCAGTATTTTCAGATCGGCCTCCGGTGATCACCGTCAGGTATTTTGCCGGAAAATAGCGATGGATCAGTTTCGCAAGCAGATCGCTGCAGGCAGGAGAGTAGGCACTTGGCTTTAAGATCACCGTATTTCCGGCTGCAATGGCATCAATAAGCGGATCAAGAGTCAGCAGGATCGGATAATTCCAGGGACTTACGATCAGCGTGACACCGTAAGGCGAAGGTTTCCGGTAGCTTCTGGAGCAGAACTGTGCCAGCGGTGTTCTGACATTCTGCTCTTTTGCAAACGAACGGATGTGGCGGAGCATATAGCGGATCTCATCCAGAACAAGACCCGTCTCGCACATATAACTTTCAAAAGAACTCTTTTTCAGATCGAGCAGAAGAGCTGCCTCGATCTCTTTTTCGTGGCGGCGGATCATATGCTGCAGCCGTTTCAGTGCGGCGATGCGAAAAGAGACATCCAGTGTCATTCCAGTCTGAAAGAAAGTACGCTGGCGGTCGATGATTTTTTTCATTTCTGTGTTTTCCATAATGAATCCCTTCTATATGATAATAACAGTCAAATATTAGCAGTCAGAGGATGCCTGCGAATTTATCGATAGTTCACTGATGCCTGCGAATTGCTTTGTAACAGAGTAACTTTTGCAATCTACGATCCGCTTCGGTCGGCACTAAACGATGGTCTATGGCATCAGGTACTCTGACCATAGCATGTTTTTTAATTCTGTGCAAGCCTGTACTTGACAAATGGAAAAGAATAATATATAGTAAACATATCAAATTACTAGGAATGTAAAACGAAGCAAAAAGCGAAAATAAGAAATAGGTCAAAAAGAAATAAACAAACGAAAAAAAGCAAAGCAAAACAGCAAAACAGCAAAACAGAAAGAAGGATATGGATATGAGACAGATTTTATGCTTTGGTGATTCAAACACGTACGGATTGATCCCCGGAACAGCGAACCGTTACAGCTGGGGAACGAGGTGGACCAGTATTTTAGATGAAAAGATGCAGTTTTACGGCTATCGGGTCGCAGAGGAAGGACTGTGCGGCAGAACGACTATGTTTGCAGATGCTTACCGTCCCGGAAGAAGTGGGATCGATATGCTGCCGGCCATCCTGGAGACGCACCGCCCGCTGGAACTGGTGGTTCTTATGCTCGGGACAAACGACTGCAAAGCGGCTTATGAGACGACACCGGAGAAGATCGGCGTGGGCATTGAGCGTCTTCTGGATCAGATCTGGAGGGAAAGAGAGGATCTTCCGGTGCTTTTGATCTCACCGATCCATCTTGGAGCAGATGTGGAGAAATACGACCGGGAATTTGACCGCCGTTCCGTAGAAGTGTCAAAAGGTCTGAAAAGAGTCTATGAACAGATTGCAAAAAGAAGAGGCATTGCATTTCTGGCGGCATCGGATGTGGCACTGCCGGGGGAAAAGGATCAGGAGCATATGACAAGAGAAGGACATGCAGCACTAGCAGAGGCAGTTTTTGAAAAAGTGAGGGAAATTCTGCTGGAGAAAGAAGATTCCAGGCTGATCGGCCATGTTTTTTGTGCATAAGTATTGACAGATTGAGAATCGGGTGTTATAGTTCTGATAGAACAAAAATATCCGATTACATTATATTGAATAAAAAAGCTTTCGGATATTTCTGTAAAATCAGATCAGATAGAATATTCTGGTGAATGAAGACCCTGAGATGACAGACATGGCATTTCAAAAGAAACGTTATGGATATAAGATTTGACATGATCAGAGGAGGAATCAGAAATGGAAGAAAGAAAAGATTATTATAAAATCCTTGGAATAGATAAAAACGCAGATGAAAATACAATCAAAAAAGCATACCGTAAACTGGCAAAGAAATATCATCCGGATACCAATGCCGGAAATGCACAGGCAGCCGAGAAGTTCAAACAGATCACAGAAGCCTACTCGGTACTCAGTGATCCGGAGAAAAAGAAAATGTATGACCAGTTCGGCAGTGCCGATTACCAGGGCGGTCAGGGACCGTTTGGCGGAGCAAATGGCGGATACCAGGAGTTCCATTTTGATGGCGGTGACATGGATGATATCCTGAAAAATATCTTTGGCGGCGGATTCTCCGGCCGCAGTGCCGGAGCAGGCGGAGGAAGCAGATCTTATCATTTCGGCGGCGGATTTAGAGACGGATTCTCAGGCGGAAACAGTGGTTTCGGAAACGACTTTGGCAGCGGAAACAGTGGTTTCGGCGATGGATTTTCCGGTACAGGCAGTAGCTTTGGCGGCAGGGGCAGTGACCTTCACGCCGATATCACCGTCAGCTTCGATGAAGCAGCCCTTGGCGGTGACAAGGTGATCAATCTGTCGGATCCTTCAGCACCGGGCAGGACACAGTCGCTTCAGGTGCATATCCCGGCAGGTATTGATGACGGTCAGAGCATCCGTTTAAGAGGCAAAGGTCAGATGGGCAGAAACGGTCAGGCAGGAGATCTGCTTCTGAAAGTTAAAATCGCAGAGAAACCGGGCTTTGAACGAAAAGGCATGGATGTTTACACGACCGTCAATGTTCCGTTTTCCACGGCAGTCCTTGGCGGCGAAGCGAAAGTCCATACGCTCTACGGCGATGTGATCTGCAAAGTAAGGGAAGGCACACAGTCCGGAAGCAAGATTCGTCTGCGAGGCAAAGGTATTGTTTCCATGAAGAACCCGCAGGTACACGGCGATCATTATGTGACCGTCCAGGTACAGGTGCCGCGGAACATTACTCCGGAAGCCAGACGCAAACTGCGTGAGTTTGAGCAGGCATGTGGTATCAGAAATAGCTATGCAGGATAAATATGAAAATAAAAAGTATAAAAGCGACCGTAAGTTTTACGATATGCTAATATCAGAGCGGATAACGGAGAGATTGTAAAGACATAAGGAAACCTTGTAATTGTATAAAAAAAATAGAAAGTGCAGCATACAAAAAGGAAGAAGAGTATGCTGCATTTTTTATGTCAATAGGGAAAAGCTAATAAATCTGCATCCAGGCTGTCGGATTTAGATATTTTGTGGATTTATCAGGAAATGATATTGAGATTAACTGGACAAAATGACGAAAATATAGTATTTTTTTAGTAGGTATTAAACTAAAGATGTCACAAGAATGATTTTGTGCTTCCTATTTCAGTCATTCTGCCTGATATTTTTTGAAATACTGCAAATAAGAGGTGAGCAAAGAAAAGGAGGACAACATGAAAACAAGAAAAACATTTTCAGTCATGCTGGTGATCTGTATGCTGCTGTCACTGGTCTTTCCCAGTAGTGGGGGGGTGTCAAATGCAGCCTCAGCTTCTGATAAGGTAACAGTTATTGATGTCACACAGTATGGGGCTGACCCGACCGGAGTAAAAGACAGTGCCGAGAGCATACAGGCAGCTATCGAGGCAGCAAAAGAAGTGAACGGACCGGTTGTGTTGGATTTCCCGAAAGGGGAATATCAGATTTACCCGGATCATGCACAGAAACGGGAACTGTATATTTCAAATACTTTAAGCCGTAATAACGGTGACCGTGGCACGTACAAAATGAAAAATATCGGTATTCTGCTGGAAAATATGGAAAATGTGACATTGGAAGGAAATCAGTCCAGTCTGATCTTCCATGGCAAGATGATGATGTTTTCCACGATCGGATGTAAAAACATCAGAATCCAGAATTTTGACACCGATTTCCAGGTACCGTCGGTAGTCAGTGTAACAGCAGAAAAAGTAGAAGGCAATACAGCGATTTTATATGTTCCGGAATGTTATAATTATTCCGTAAGCGGAACAACCGTTACCTGGAGCAGCGATGTCAGCCCATACACCGGACAGGCATACTGGAGCTATACGAACAATGTCGGACATGTACAGGGATTTGATATGACAACCGCTACCCTGACTACTTCCGGCGATAAATTTTTCAACAACGTACAGAGCATGGAAAAACTGGACGGACATCGTCTGAAGGTGACTTACAATTCTGCACCATCCTTCAAGGCAGGATATGGTCAGCAGATGAGAAGGACTACACGTGATCATTCCGCAGCCTTTTTCTGGGAGAGTGATGGTGTGACGATGCAGCATGTCGAACTGCATTTTCTGCATGCATTTGGTGTGGTAGGACAGCTTTCCAAAAACATTACACTGGATGATGTAAATTTCCGCAACTATGAAGGAAGCGGAAGAACCGGCGTTGGTTCTGCTGACTTTGTGCAGATGTCCGGCTGCGGCGGAACAATCCGCATTGTGAACAGCACATTTGAAGATCCGCAGGATGACCCGATCAACATCCATGGAACATTCTTACAGGTAACAGAACGAATCTCTGATAATAAGTTCAAAGTTCACTATCAGCACCACGAAACTTCCGGTTTTCCGAACTATTATGTGGGAGATGAAGTAGAGTTTGTTTCTAAGGGAACACTGCTTCCAATCGACGGGGCAAAAGCAAAAGTAACCGGAGTGGTAGGTCCGGACGGACATGGCGGAACCATGGTTGCCGGAAATGGTGACAAAGCCGATGCTTCCAAAACGAATCTGGATACGATCATTGTAACACTGGATACAAATATGCCGTCTTCCGTGTCTGCAAATGCGGCAGCTCTGGAAAATGTTACTTATACACCGAGTGTTGAGATTGAGAACAACGTATTCCGTGAGATGCCGGTACGTGGTATTCTGGTGACAACCAGAAAACCGGTCGTGATCCGCAACAACGAATTTGACAACGTAGCCGGTGCAGCCGTTTACATTTCCGATGACGTAAACAGCTGGTACGAGTCAGGGCATGATGAAGATGTTCTGATCGAAGGTAATGTATTCAGACGCTGTGGTGTCAACCAGAATTCTTACAGTGCATTTATCCAGTTTGATCCGACCAACAACGGAGCAGCGGAACCGGTACATAAAAATGTAAGGATCAAAGACAATACATTCTATTTTACAAACGGAACCGGCAATATTATTAATGCAAAGAGCGTAAACGGACTGACTTTTACCGGAAACAAAGTTCTGCGTTTCTCTGTAAATGAAAAGGCAAACCCGGCAAAAACCACGCTGGCGATCGGCGAGAGCGTTGCCATGAATGTTTCAGCTGTGGAAGGTGCAAATATCAATGCATTTACTTTCAACGGATGCCGCAACGTAAATATTTCTGATAATATTTATGATAAAGGCGTGACACGCAGAGTCAATATCACGAATATGCAGAACAGTGAAGTGAAAATCGGTGAAAACGAAGGCGTAAGCATCGGCAGTGGCACACAGCCGGCAAGCGAAATGATCTATGTCAGCAGCGATCCGGAAGTTGTACGTGTGGATGGCACCGGTCATGTGACAGGTCTGAAAAAGGGAACAGCAACCGTGATAGCTTATGAGCTGGTCGGCGGACGTAAATTCCAGGCAGATCCTGTGACCTTTACGGTGACAGATCAGAGCATCGGAACCGTGACAGCAGTGAAAGTGCTTGCAAAAGATCTGACCGTGAAAAATCCAAGCGACGGCGGCTACAGTGTCAGCGGTGACAGCGTGACCATCAAAGCAATGGGACAGGGACTCTGGGCAACCCAGACAGCCAATAACGTGATCGTAAGCGGTGAAAATGTAAACCGCGGTGACGGAACCTTCACAGCCATCGTCAAGATGAGCGGTAAGACCGTCAACAACTGGGACGAAGCTGGTTTGTTTATCTACAAAGATGATGATAACTATGTGGCAGTCGAGAGAAAACATGGCACGAACAGTCCGAAGGTTCATGTCGTGACCGAAGCAAACGGAAGTGCAAATGAAGATCAGAACACAGAAAATCCGAATGCAGAGGCAATCTGGCTGAAACTGGAGAAATCCGGAAATACCTTTACCGGATATTGCAGTGTTGATAAAGAAAATTGGACAAAAGTAGGAAACAGCATCACAAACGATAAAATCGGCAATTCCTTTGGCGTGGCACTGGTTGTCGGTACCGGAAACAGCACAAAAGGAACCGCATTTACTTTCTCAGACCTGGAGATCAATGGCAAGGCAGTAGCACTGACCGAAGATGCAGCAACCGGAGGAGAGAGCGGAAATATTGAAAATCTTGCAAAAGTAAAATCAGGAAATGCGATTCTGGAGAGTGCATCTGTATCCGGTGTATCCTTCCCGACATTCTCATCTGAGACAAAGAGCTATGTGACAACTGCAGATAAGAGTGTGAAGAGTGTAAAGATTTCTCTGAAAGCAAAAGATGAAAATGCAAAAATCGAAATCTGCCGAAATGGTGTCGGTAATGCGGTCGGACTGAAAAATGTCAATGAGATCGTATCCGCAGAAAACGGCAAAAACCAGATCACAGATCAGGAAGTTGCACTTGTGGCAGGCTTAAATATCATCACAGCAAGAGTGATCGCAGAAGACGGAACAACACAGGAAATTTATCGTTTCCTGGTTACACGTACCGGAGCACAGGATGCATCCATCGGCGGCATCAGCGTAGATAACAAAGAAGTGGCAGGCTTTGATGTTTCTGAAAAATCCTACAGTGCATCTCTGACAAAAGGGCAGACCGAAGTCAAAATCGCTCTGAAAAATCTTGGCGAAGGTGCAAAAGCAGTTCTGAATGTAAATGGAAAAACATATAACCCGCAAGAGAGCATTCCTGTTTCCGGCGATAACATGACCGTTGGTATTGCAATCACACCAGACGGCGGCGTAACAGAGCACTACAGCCTGAGTCTGCGTGTACCATCTGACAGCAATGCAAAACTGGAAAAAGTACAGTTTGGCAGTACCATCCAGAGCAATGGAAACTTTAATGCAAATCTCAAAGAGTATACAGCATCAACCAGGACAAGAACTTCCAGGGTAACGTTTACCGCACAGGAAGCAAATGCAAAAATTACTGTAAAATGCAACAATGTAACTGCTGCAACCGGAACGGGAAGCGTAGAGACTTCTGTAACGATGAAAAAAGGAAACAACCAGTTACAGGTTACAGTAGAATCTGCAGACAAGAGCAGAACCGAAACATATATCTGGAGAGTCGAAGGCAAGAGCGAAGTTTACCTTTCTGATTTAAGTTACGAGAGCAATTCTGCAACTGGATGGGGTTCCATCATGAAAGACAAATCTGTAGACGGAAATACACTGACACTTTATGACGGAAGCCAGGAAAAAACCTTTGAGAAGGGTATGGGTATTCATGCGACTGCAAATCT
>ENA-ORCM01001121-ORCM01001121.1-human-gut-metagenome-genome-assembly--contig:-NODE-1121-length-23526-cov-5.123459_pt1 | contig 23526 bp, 18 predicted proteins | sample MGYA00242906_ERZ507928 | MGnify/ENA primary metagenome ERZ507928 (study PRJEB26167, sample SAMN06115497) | human gut metagenome | host: Homo sapiens | place: China:Shanxi | collected 2015-05-07...
CACAGGGTGCAGAGGTGACAAGAATTTTTAACAAGAAAGATGAGACAGATGTACTGTGGGAAGGAAATCCGGTCTTTTGGTGTCGCCATTCGCCATTACTTTTCCCGTATGTAGGCAAGACTTATCAGAATAAGTTGTGGATCGATGGAAAGCAGTATGATACAGAAAAGCATGGATTTGCACGTACAAGTTTATTTGATTGTGTGGCGGAAAGCGAAAATTCAGTAACTTATATGCTGAAGGATTCCGAGGAGACAAAGAAAATGTTCCCTTACGCATTTGAGCTGTATGTGACGTATACGCTGGAAGAGAACAGACTGAATGTAAAATGGGAAGTAAAGAATCCGGCAGATAAGACGATGTATTTCTGCATCGGGGGACATCCGGCGATCCGTTTTGCGAAACCGGAAGAGAAGAAGACGGATTATGTCCTGAAATTCCCGGGAAAGAAGACACTGGAGTACATTGGCGTGATCGAATCTGAAGCAGCAGCAGACCCGGATAAAATTTATAAGCTGGAGCTTGAAAATGAATGTTATCCGTTGACAGAAGAGCTTCTTGCCAATGATGCACTGATTTTTGATCATGAACAGTTTGATGAAGTGTGGGTATGTCATAAGGATGGAAGTCCTTATGTGGGAATGAAATATCAGGGGATTCCGAGCATGGGAATCTGGTCTATGCCAAATGCCCCGTTCGTATGCCTGGAGCCATGGATGGGACGGTGTGATAACGTTGGTTTTAACAAGGACATCTCAGAGAAACCATTTATCAATCATGTAGATGCAGGAGAGACTTTTACGAACGGATATGAGTTGATCGTGGCAGTAAATCATAAGTGATAAATATATCGTAACAGAGTGGACAAAAACCTGAAAAAGAAAGAAAAAGAAGCGGTTGGACAGAGAAGGATATTTTCAGATTCTCTGTCCGGCCGTTTCTTTTTCTTATCGCTTTTCCGTTCTTTTTACTTCTTTTCTTTCTTTTCCTTCATCTGCTTGATGACTTTCAGTCGTGTAAATTCTTCACGTTCTTTTTCTTCCAGTGCATTGGAAATTGTATAGACCAGATTTTCATACATCGGGATCGTAATATTTTGCAGTGCATTGGCACGCTTCTGCGTCTTTTTAATATTACTTGCCAGCCGGTAAGCGGCATTTTCGATCATGGAAAGCCGGATCGTCAGTTCTTTTACTTTCCGGAAGGCCTCACGGGCCTTGTCGATGGATTCTCTGGTTGTGCTGAAAGAATAAGTCGGTTGCCCGGGATCGGGAACATATTTCACATGAGGAATTTCAGTTCCCATGATACTGCGTGTCTGGATCGTGATGGAATTTTCAATCGGAACCGTATAGGCGAGAAGCTCGACTGTGCTGATTCCGTTCTCGATATTGGCACGCTGAAGGCATTGATAAGCATACATGAAGGTCGAATCAATGTCCTCCTGGATCGTCCGGGCCTCTTCGATCAGATCCATCAGTTCCCGGATGAGGATATTTCTTTTTTTATCCATCAGGTCGTATCCCTGACGGGCCAGAGACAGTGAATTTTTGGCAAGCATCAGGTTTCCCTTGGTGGGAAAGGTACGAGGATCCATAAATTTCCCTCCTTTCAGATCCACTTACAGAGTATTTCTGAATAGATGTTCCGGTCTATTCTTCCGGTGCAGGTTTGTAGTATTTGTCGAGGATCTTTGTATCTACACGATCCAGTTCCTCTCTTGGAAGTTTTCCTAACAGTTCCCAGCCGAGATCCAGTGTCTCTTCCATACTGCGGTTTTCATCCGGCCGCTGTCCGATATAACGCTCTTCAAATTCTTTTCCGAATGCAAGATACTTTTTATCAATCGGAGAGAGTTCATCTTCACCGATAACAGAAGCGAGGTTTCTTGCATCTCCTACTTTGGCGTAGGCGGAGAAAAGCTGATTGGCAAGATCCTGGTGGTCTTCTCGTGTATAGCCTGCTCCGATTCCGTCCTTCATCAGACGGGAAAGGGAAGGAAGGATATTAATCGGCGGATAAATGGACTGTCCGTGTAACGGGCGGTCAAGTACAATCTGTCCTTCTGTAATATAACCGGTCAGATCCGGGATCGGATGTGTGATATCATCATTTGGCATGGTGAGGATCGGCAGTTGAGTCACAGAGCCATCTACACCGCGGACGATTCCTGCACGTTCGTAGATCGTGGCGAGTTCACTGTAGAGGTATCCCGGAAATCCCTTTCGGCTTGGAATCTCTCCTTTGGAGGAGGAAACCTCACGCATCGCTTCGGCAAAAGAAGTCATATCCGTCAGGATGACAAGAATGTGCATATGCCGTTCAAAAGCCAGATATTCCGCGACAGTCAGGGCAACCTTCGGAGTGATGAGTCGTTCTACGACCGGATCATTTGCAAGGTTCAGGAACATGGCAACATGGTCGGCAACACCGCTTTCTTCAAAAGTATTCCGGAAGAAATCAGCGACATCATGCTTGACTCCCATAGCGGCAAATACAATAGCAAACTGTTCATCGGAATCATCCCCCAGAGAGGCCTGCTTTACGATCTGTGCCGCAAGCTGGTCATGCGGGAGTCCGTTTCCTGAGAAAATCGGAAGTTTCTGTCCGCGGATCAGTGTGGTCAGTCCGTCGATGGCGGAGATACCGGTGTGGATATAGTTCCGGGGGTATTCCCTGCGGATCGGGTTCAGCGGAAGACCGTTGACATCCCGTTTCAGGTTTGAGACCAGTGGTCCGAGATCATCAATGGGCTGTCCGATTCCGTTGAACGTACGACCGAGCATATCCGGCGAAAGTGCAATCTCCATCGGGTGTCCGGTCAGTTTGGTATGCGTATTTTTCAAAGACATATTTTCAGAGCCTTCAAAGACCTGAATGACTGCTTTATCTTCGTAGACCTCTACAATACGTCCAAGTTTGCGTTCTTCTCCGTTTACGACAAATTCTACGATCTCATCATAAAAAGCATCCTGTACGCCCTCCAGTGCGATCAGAGGGCCGTTGATACTGCTTAATCCTAAATATTCTATTGACATTTCTGCTGTCCCTCCTTATGCATTCTTTTCAATGACACGCTGATAAAAGGCATCAATGTCGCGATGGTACTGGGCAAAAAGCTCCAGCCGGTCATTCGGAACATCGTATTTGATGGAAATAATGCGGTCAAAAATAGTTTCCGATTTCAGGACGGACATCGGATGTCCCATGGTGACAAGCGTACGTGCCTGCTTATAAAGGTAAAGGATCGTATCCATCATCAGAAACTGCTTTTCCATGGAAACGCAGGTATCATCTTTATGGAATGCATTCTGCTGAAGAAATCCAAGTCGGATCACGCGGGCAATTTCCAGGACGAGCTTCTGATCGTCGGGAAGAACATCACTTCCGATCAGCTTGACAATTTCAAGCAGGCTGCTTTCCTGATTTAAAAGAGCCATCAGACGGTTACGGTAGTCAACGAATTTCGGGGAAACGTTGTCCTGGTACCAGGGGCTTAAGTCAGTGAGATATTCACTGTAACTGGTCAGCCAGTGGATGGCAGGGAAATGTCTTGCATAGGCAAGACTCTTATCCAATCCCCAGAAGCAGCGTACAAAACGTTTGGTGTTCTGGGTGACCGGTTCGGAAAAGTCACCGCCCTGTGGGGAAACTGCTCCGATAATGGTGACGGAACCATCTGTTCCGTTTAAATTATGCATCATGCCGGCACGCTCGTAAAAAGCGGAAAGGCGGGATGCAAGGTAAGCCGGGAATCCTTCTTCTGCCGGCATTTCTTCCAGTCGTCCTGAAAGTTCTCGGAGGGCTTCAGCCCAACGGGAGGTGGAATCTGCCATGATCGCTACGTCATAGCCCATGTCCCGGTAATACTCGGCAAGGGTCAGTCCTGTATAAATACTGGCCTCGCGGGCAGCCACTGGCATGTTGGAAGTATTGGCGATCAGAGTAGTACGATCCATCAGTGGTTTTCCGGTACGTGGATCAGTCAGTTCACTAAATTCCTCAAGCACCTGCGTCATTTCATTTCCACGTTCACCACAGCCGATATAAATGATGATATCCGCATCCGCCCACTTGGCGATCTGATGCTGGGTCATGGTCTTTCCGGTTCCGAATCCACCCGGGATTGCGGCAGTACCGCCTTTGGCGATTGGAAACATCGTGTCGATGATCCGCTGTCCGGTGACAAGCGGAACGGATGCCGGAAACCGGTGGTGCGTCGGACGCGGTGTGCGGATCGGCCAGTGCTGGGTCATGGTAAGGTCTTTTGTATCCCCGTCAGGGAGCTGCAGACGGACAAGAAGATCATCAATGGTATACTCTCCGTCTGCCACTGTGACAAGAACGGTTCCTTCGATCCCCGGAGGAACCATACATTTATGGGTGATCGCATGGGTTTCGGGAACTTCTGCGATGATATCCCCGGCATGGAGATAATCTCCCTGCTTTACAGTAATGTGGGTGGGCCATTTTTTTGTACGATCCAGTGAATCCACGCTTACTCCACGGGTGATGAATGCACCTGCAGATTCTGCGATCCGTTCCAGCGGACGCTCGATTCCATCGAAAATATTATTCAGGATACCGGGAGCAAGGGTCACAGATACCGGATTGCCGGTGGCAATGACCTCCTCTCCGGGATACAGTCCGGTGGTTTCTTCATAAACCTGAACCGTGGTCAGGTCTTTGTCCAGTGCAATGACTTCTCCAACCAGCTTCTGCTTTCCGACATAAACCATTTCTGACATACAGAAACCGGTATTTCCTTTGAGGTAAATGACGGGACCGTTGATTCCGTAAATAGTTGCTGTCTTAACCAATGCCGTCTCCTCCTTCAAATATAAATTTATCATACTGATCCTTTAACTGAGTCTGAAAAGAATTATCGATCAGGATGTTGCGTGACCGGATGACCGAGCGGACACCACCGATAAAATCTTCTGCACTGACAGTCAGATGAACCTGGGTTGCATCTTCCAGCTCTGTCTTTTTCTTTTCATCAGACAGGTTGATATAGACCGTAACCGGGTCAGTTCCTGCAAAACGGACGGCACTGTGGATGCAGCGTATAAGAAAGTCGTCATACGCTTCTGTCTTCATAAAGGCATGGATCAGATCCTGTGCTTCTTCAAAAATTTTATCTTTCAGCTCCTGCTGGATCTTACCCTGCTTTCTTTTGATCTCAAGCTGGGATTTCGCGAGAGCCTGGTTCAGAGCCAGTTTTGCATTCGTGGTTTCTGCCTTGATCCGGGTTTCGGACTGGCGTAATGCCTCTGCTTTATGGTCTTCAAAGACTTTGTCAAGAGCTTCCTGGTGAGAGTCGATGATCGCATTCCCTTCAGCCCGGGCCTGCTCCATGGAAGTCGTCTTTAAATGCGTGATCTTTTCTTCTAATGTCAAGAGGAATCCCTCCTTCTGTATTTGTTGATATTGTACGGATACCGGCCGTAACTAAAGTTTTAAGCCAATGGCTTCGGTGATATAGGAAGTGATGAAATCTTTTTTTCGCCCTGTTCCGTGACGGTCGGGGATCTCTACCAGAAGCGGCATCTTCCGCTCTAAGCGGAATGTGTCGATCAGATCAGGAAATTCCCACCCCAGCTTTTCAGTCAGAAGTACGATGCCAACGGTCTTGTCTGCAAGGACATCTTCCAGTGCCGTACGGAGCTCTTCCCTTTCATGGATGACGATGCCGTCCACACCTGCCAGCCGCATTCCGGTATACGTGTCAACGTTATCACTGATGAGATACATTTTCATAAAAACCACTCCTTAGAGATTTCCCAGGATCATGAAGGAAATGATCAGTCCGTAAAGGCATACACCTTCTGCAAGTCCTACGAAGATCAGAGATTTACCAAGTACGCTGGAATCTTCACTGATAGCACCTAACGCTGCACTTGCCGCACTTGCAACGGCGATACCACCACCGATACAGGAAAGTCCGGTTACGAGTGCTGCTGCAAGGTAGCCCATGCCTGTGGCGAGAGTCGCACCATTGGCTGCGGCTGTGGCTGCATGGACGCTGTCAGGACCTGCCAGCATGGCAATAGAAGCAATGGCAAAAGCACCGAAGAAGAAAAATGCATTGATACCGATCGTGCGTTTGTACCGCTTTTTGTTCTTTTCACCGATCAGGTAATAGCCGAACGGGATGATAATGCTTAAGATAAGTGCTGTGATAAAAATAATTTTTGTTGCGATAGTCATAGTGGAATCCTCCTGCTTTTTATTAATTTCAGGCTGTTGTTATGCCTGTTTGTTCTTTTTCTTTTTTGTGTACGGGTTAAATGCACGGCCGCTGCCACTGTAGAAACGGCTGAACATTTCATAATATTCCAGACGGAGTACCTGGATGCCGACGATCAGTCCTTCAAATCCGCAGACGAACAGATTGCCGAAAATAACACCGATCCAGTTCGGATGTCCGCTCTCTGCACCTGCCAGCTGCAGTACCACTTCCATGATGGCTGCATGGCTGACGGCAAATGCTCCGATACGGATAAAGGAAATCGTATTGGAAAAATAACTCAATAAAGTTTCAAACATCTCAAAAAATCCCTGAACCACGTACATTCCCGGTCCGGTCTCCATCTTGTCAGCATGCTTTTCAATCCTGCGGGCGAGCGGCTCTTTCAGGAAAATAAGAAGAAGCGGTACTCCGAACATCACGCCCATGACGATTCCGCCCGGAAGCGGATTGCCGGTCATGAAGAGTACAATGGTGACAACCACTGCGAGATAGAAAACCAGTCCTGCTACACCATTTGCATCAAACCAGGTTCCCTCGACATCTTTGCTTTTTGCTGCATTAATAATATGCAGGATCATGGCCACGATGATAAGGAACATACCAAAGGCAACTGCTACGATAAAGACTGTATTCAGTTTCCCCAGGAACGGTAATGTGGTCATATGGTCGATGGGCCGTATCCACAAAGGCTTCAGCACATCTTCAAATCCGAAGATACTTCCGAACATAAATCCGAAGATTGTGGAGAAGAATCCGGCTGTGGAGATAATCCCCGCCAGAGGGATCTTCTTAAAGTGATAGATCAATGCCCCACCGATGAGAAGGAGAAGTCCCTGTCCGACATCTCCGAACATGACTCCGAAAATAAAGGAGTAGGTCAGTCCGACAAATACAGTCGGGTCCATCTCGTTGTGGGCGGGAAGTCCATACATCTGAATGAACATTTCAAAAGGCTTGAAAAGCTTTGGGTTCTCAAGCTTGGTCGGAGGCTCACCGAAGTAAGCATCATGGTCATCTTCAACGACAACGAAGACTTTGTCATCATCTTTGATCTCTTCAAGAAAACGATCCACATCATCCTCTGCCATCCAGCCGCAGAGAATATAGTAATCTTCCTGATTCTCATCCATACGGGCCGCCATTTTGCGGACATCAAAATTATTGGACAATTCTTCTAAACGGTTTTTTGCGGCAACCAGTTGTGCGGCACGGTCGGAGAGCATTTCCCCGGCTTCTTTGTCGAGGTCGTTCATCTCCACATTTACCCGGGCAATTTCCTTCTCCAGTTCCTGATAAGCATAAGCCGGAGTTCCCTCAAATTCATCTTTCAGCGCGATCCGTTCAAAATGAAGAGAGCGGAAGACGGCATCTACTTTTTTCGCTTCTCCCGGAGAAACAAAATAAGCACCATAGACAAAGCTTTCATCCCGTTCGCCCTCTACAAAGATCGCACTCAGGTCATCCATGAGATATTTCTGCATTTTATGATAATGCTCTACTGCGATCCGTCCGAAGCGGTAAGTGATGAACCGGTAGCTGAGTACCTGATGCAGATCACATTCCAGTGGGCGGAACGGTGCAATGATCTGTTGCTTTGTACGGAACTGTTCAATCTTATTTTTGCATTTTTCCTTTTTCTGTTGCAGATCTTCATAATCTGCACTTGCATTTCGCACAAGTTCAAACATATCGTCCAGACCGAGAGATGAATCGGGAGTGACCGTATCCGCATTTGGAAGGTAACTGACGAATTGAGTCGCCTTTGCGAGAACATCCCGGTATGGATTGATCTCAACAAAAGGACGGAGGTTCTCGACTGTCTTCAGCTCGGAGAGAGCGGATTCCAACTGGATCTCATAGCGTGAGAGATACTGGTCAGTGACCCGGTCGATATCATTTCTCGGGCCGGATATGTTGATAAATTTCATTTTTACAATCATTGGGTTCTACCTCCAACGTAAGTCATCGTCTCACCCGGTGAGAGTCCGTAACGGATACACTCAAGGGTGGTGGTGAGCTTTTTGATTTCTTCTTCCTTGAGGAAGAGATAGGTGTTGACAGCAGCGATCGAATAGGGATTCCGTCTTCTGTCAATCAGATAAAGGTGATGCAGACACTCGGAATACATCTGTTCCATGTCCGGAACTTTCTGAAAATGATAATGTCTTCCGTAGCGGGTCTGGCTCACCAGAGTCTGTAGTTCTTCAATCCCCGCAGCCTCAACCATTTCCTTGATCTGAGCGGTTGATAATTTATAGTGGATCGGAATGATCAGAAGATAAATATCCGCGGGCTTCATATTATAATATTTCTTTGCACGTAAGATCCACTGCATATTGAGCAGATCGATCTGCGAACCACAATCCCTTTCGTAGAGTTCCAGATCCTCTTTTTTTAACATTTTTTTACGGGCTTTCCACAAAGTAGTGAAAAAGTAAAGTTCCAGTGCAAGGTCATAATCATACAGGGTGACTTTCTGTGCATCCTGCAATTTTTTCAGCGGATCATAGTATTCTGTCCCTTTGAGATTGTCCACCAGTTCATCTGTCGTTCTGGAAGTGATGAGCCGGTCGATGGAAAGCTGGGAATAACGGTCAAAGAACTCCTTTTTATAATGAAGATCAAAAGGTCTCTTATAATGATTGATGACGATCCTCAGACAATAATCAATCAGGTCGATCTCATAGGATTTGAGCCGCAGTTCCATGAACTTCCGCTGCTTTTGTCCGCAGAAACGGTAGAGCTTGGTATAATCCCGGTAAAGTGACTGCGTCAGCAGCTTTTCGATATTTCCACGGTGAAGCTGCGTCGGCTCAAGGGATTCAAGGGTTTCTGCATAAGCAGTATTCTTTTTCAGATATTCTACTGCCTCCGGTATGGTATGCAGGGATGCAAGCTCCTGAAACTGTCCGGGGCTGAGAAGTCTGGATTCCATGGCACGCGTCTTTGTTACGATCCCGCTGTATTCAAGCAGATGTCCCATAGGCTACACCTCTGTGATCTTTCGGAGAATCTTCTGTGCATACAGAGTATGATTCTCTTCATATTCTTTTTGCAGTGCGTTGATCTGTGCCAGACTTTCATCGCTTTGAGATGAAAGGATCAGAGAAGTCTTTTTTTGCAGATCATCCTGTATCGCCTGAATCTGCTTTTTGGTCTCTGCCTCAAGCTCCAGGTCGAATTGCCTGCGTTTCTCGTCATATTTCTCATCGAGAATGGACTTTTCAGCTTCTGCATGCTGCACAATGCTGACGGCAGCAGATTCTATTTCCGTCAATTTGTTTAGAATAGAGTCCATAACAAGCCTCCTTTTTGTGAGAAAATTATAATATCTACTATAATACACCTTTTCACAAAAAAATCAACCCGTCAGCTTTGACCGGGAAGAGGTTGCGTGTTATGATGTATAGAGAATCTCTGAGGAGGAATCATACATGAGACTGAGAAATATCCCGCGTGCAGAGGGTGTGATCCAGATGCACCGTACAGTGATTAAAAGACCGGAAGATCAGCGGGGATGCTGGCATCAGGTGTTTGGAGACCGGCATCCTGTCTATATAGAAATCGGAATGGGCAAGGGACAGTTTATTCTGAATATGGCAAAGGCTCATCCCGATGTGAACTTTATCGGGATCGAACGTTATTCCAGTGTGCTTCTGAGAGCATTGGAAAAGTTTGATACAGAGGAATATAAAGATTTGACAAATATCCGGTTTGCCTGCATGGACGCAAGGAATGTGGAAGAGGTGTTCGCACCGGAGGAAGTGGATAAGATTTTCCTGAATTTTTCAGATCCGTGGCCGAAAGCACGCCATGCAAAGCGAAGACTGACTTCAACGGAATTTTTAGAGCGGTATGAAAAGATCCTGGTGCAGGGCGGAAAGGTTGAGTTTAAGACGGATAATACCGAGTTGTTTAACTTTTCGCTGGAGCAGGTGAAAGAGGCCGGCTGGTATCTGGAGAAATACACGTATGACCTGCATCATCAGGAAGAGATGAATGCAGGAAATATCATGACAGAATATGAAGAAAAGTTTTCCCTGAAAGGAAATCCGATCAATAAACTGATCGCAAGAAGGAAAGACTGAGAGAAGAAAGCATACATTATTATAAGAAGAATGATTAAAAAAGGATGGATGTGTGCAGAGTGAAAAGATGTGGATTCAGGAGAAAATGCAGCTGTACGTTTTATTGCCACAGGAGAATGAACCGATGTCTGCATACGATCTGCTGTTCACTGGAGGAAGTATGCAGAATCCTGAATGAGCGGTGCGGCGGAAAATAGTAAAATACATTGTAAAAAGAAAAGAGGCTTGACTTCCTGTAGTGCATTATGATACAATGTCATGGCGAATGGAAGTAGGCCTTTTTTTTATGCCTAAAATCGGATGGTTCGCAACCATCAGTAACACGTAGGTGAATATATTAAAAGCGAGGTGGAAGTTGTGCGCACAAGAATTACTCTGGAGTGTACGGAATGCAAGAACCGTAACTACAACATGACTAAGGATAAGAAGACTCATCCGGATCGTATGGAAACCAAGAAGTATTGCAGATTCTGCAAATCACACACATTGCACAAAGAGACAAAATAGTCGTTGTCGAAAGGATGTGGACATATGAGTGAGAATACGAAGACTCAGAAAAAGAGCTGGTTTAAAGGGCTTCAGGCGGAGTTCAGAAAGATTATCTGGCCAGACAAGAACACTCTTGCAAAGCAGACGACGGCAGTTGTTGCTGTTTCCGTAATTTTGGGAGCACTGATCGCAGCGATCGACGCAGCACTGAAATACGGAATTGACTTTTTAGTAAAATAGTTGACCGCAGCAGAAAGGTGATTTTATGTCAGAGGCAAAATGGTATGTCGTTCATACCTATTCAGGGTATGAGAACAAAGTAAAAGCGAACATTGATAAGACGATTGAGAATCGTCACCTGGAAGATCAGATTCTGGAAGTCAGAGTTCCTCTCGAGGAAGTCACAGAACTCCGCAACGGAGTTGAAAAGGCAGTGCAGAGAAAGATGTTTCCGGGATATGTGATGATCCATATGATCATGAACGATGACACCTGGTATGTCGTAAGAAATACAAGAGGTGTTACCGGTTTTGTCGGACCTGGATCCAAGCCGGTTCCGCTTGATGAGAGCGAGATGGAGAATCTTGGAATCAACAAAGAAGATGTGATCATGGATCTGGCAGTCGGAGATGTTGTTACCGTTCTCAGCGGAGCATGGGAAGGGACTGTCGGAGCTGTTCAGACAATCAATGAACAGAAGAAGAGTCTGACAATCAATGTCGAACTGTTTGGCCGAGAGACTCCGGTTGAACTTGGATTTTCAGAAGTGAAGAAAATGGATTAAAATTGCGTGGGAGGGATGGAAGTCCCGCCAATACCACAAGGAGGTAATTTAAAATGGCAAAAAAAGTAGAAGGATATATCAAATTACAGATTCCTGCTGGAAAGGCAACTCCGGCACCACCGGTTGGTCCTGCACTTGGACAGCACGGTGTAAATATCGTTGAATTTACAAAGCAGTTTAATGCTAGAACAGCAGATCAGGGAGATCTTATCATTCCTGTAGTGATCACTGTTTATAATGACAGAAGCTTCAGCTTCATCACAAAGACACCACCGGCAGCAGTTCTTATTAAGAAGGCCTGCAAGATCCAGTCCGGTTCAGGTGTACCGAACAAGACAAAAGTAGCTACAATCACAAAAGCTCAGGTTAAAGAAATCGCTGAACTGAAGATGCCAGACCTGAACGCAGCATCTCTTGAGACTGCTGAGAGCATGATCGCAGGAACATGCCGTTCCATGGGTGTAGTTGTAGAGGAGTAGAATACAGGAGAAGATGCCTGCGGGCATTGAATCAGATGTAACTACCTTATTGCAGGATTCTTCCAGCCGACCTTTTCCGGTGTCCTCGGGGGAGAGAGTGCTGAAGAATCGATTGTTTAGTAAATTCATGTAAAGTGGGAGGGGCAAGTTCCCGCCAATACCACAAGGAGGTTATTATAAAATGAAACGAGGAAAAAAATATATCGAAGCTGCGAAACTGATCGAAAGAGGAAATCTCTATGATCCTGCAGAAGCAGTAGCATTAGTTAAAAAATCAGCAACAGCAAAATTTGATGAGACAATCGAAGCTCATATCAGAACAGGTTGTGACGGACGTCACGCAGATCAGCAGATCCGTGGTGCTGTAGTTCTTCCGCACGGAACAGGAAAGAAAGTTCGTATCCTTGTATTCGCAAAGGATGCAAAGGCAGAAGAAGCAAAAGCAGCAGGAGCTGATTTTGTAGGCGGAGACGAGCTTATCCCGAAGATCCAGAATGAAGGATGGCTTGACTTTGATGTTGTAGTTGCTACACCGGACATGATGGGTGTTGTTGGACGTCTCGGACGTGTACTCGGACCTAAGGGTCTTATGCCAAACCCGAAGGCTGGTACAGTAACAATGGACGTTACAAAAGCAATCAACGATATCAAGGCTGGTAAGATTGAGTACAGATTGGACAAGACAAATATTATCCACGTTCCGGTTGGAAAAGCATCCTTTACAGAGGAGCAGTTAGCGGACAACTTCCAGACGCTTATCGATGCAATCAACAAAGTAAGACCTGCAGCCGTTAAAGGTCAGTACCTGAAGAGTGTAACTCTTACATCTACAATGGGACCTGGCGTAAAGGTTAATCCAATGAAGCTTGCATAATAAAATAACGGTCTTCAAAGACAGTTTATAAGAAAGAGGCTGTATGCCGGAGATTCTCCGACGTACAGTCTCTTTTTTGCTCCCGGATAAAGATAGTTTCCTTATCCGGTAAATGGAAGAATGAATATTCCACTGAATCCTTGTCTCCTGCTATATTGTACGGAAGGACAATATAGCGGAACATCATGAAAAACAAAAAGAAAACAACAAAAAATAACAGAAAACAAGAAAAAATGCTTGACAGCCAGGGAACCATGTGTTAATATACACTAGCAACTGCCGAAGACAGTAGGTGCTGAAAAGCGTAAGTAGTGAACGCCTACCGAGGAAGAATGAATTTTTACATCTGTATGAATTTATGTGCTTTCGTGTCTTTGGATACGAAAGCTTTTTAAGTTTCAGCAGAATTTCTGCTGAGAACTTTGGCAGTACACGAATAAAATAAGGAGGTGTACCCAAAAGTGGCAAAAGTTGAATTAAAGCAGCCGATCGTAGATCAGATCGCAGAAGAAATCAAAGACGCCCAGTCAGTAGTTCTTGTTGACCACCGTGGACTTACAGTTGCTCAGGATACAGAGCTTCGTAAGCAGCTCAGAGAAGCAGGTGTAGTTTATAAAGTATACAAGAATACAATGATGAAGAGAGCTTTCGAGGGAACTGATTTTGCAGCCCTTGATGGATGTTTGGAAGGACCTAGTGCTATCGCAATCTCAAAAGATGACGCTACAGCACCGGCAAGAATCCTTTACAAATTTGCTCAGGATGCTCCGGCACTTGAACTTAAAGGCGGTGTAGTTGAAGGAACAGCATATGATGTTGCAGGAATCTCTGAACTTGCTAAGATCCCTTCAAGAGACGAACTCCTTTCCAAGTTGCTTGGAAGCCTGCAGTCACCTATTACAAACTTTGCTCGTGTTATCAATCAGATCGCAGAGCAGGGTGGAGAAGCCGCTCCTGCAGAGGAAGCAGCAGCCGAGGAGACAGCAGAGACACCTGCAGAGTAATCTGCATGGAAAGCTGCACTGGAGACAGGCAGCAGGATGAGCGGAAGCTCACTAAGATCAAAAAGATTAAATTAAGAAAATATGGAGGATATTTAAAATGGCTAAATTGACAACAGCTGAAATGATCGAAGCGATCAAAGAGTTATCAGTATTAGAGTTAAACGAGCTTGTAAAAGCATGTGAAGAAGAATTCGGCGTATCTGCAGCAGCAGGCGTTGTAGTTGCAGCAGCAGCAGACGGAGCTGGAGCAGCAGAGAAAGATGAGTTCGACGTAGAGCTTACATCTGCAGGAGCTTCTAAGGTTAAAGTTATCAAGGTTGTTCGTGAAGTAACAGGTCTTGGACTGAAAGAAGCAAAAGAGCTTGTTGACGGAGCACCGAAGGTAATCAAGGAAGCTGTTTCTAAGGCAGAGGCTGAGGAACTTAAGGCTAAACTTGAGGAGCAGGGAGCAGAAGTTACTCTGAAATAATTATTTCGGGAACTGAATGCAGTGGACCGCAGAAGATAAAATGCTTCTGCGGTCTTTTAGATTAAAAACCATACTTTTCATCATTTGAAAAAGATCGGCATGATATCATATCTGTCGAAAAAAGTCAAGAAAAAGTGTAAAAAAGTATGAATATCTTGTTGACAATGAAAAGAGCTGTGTGATATAGTAGAAAATGCGCTATTGTGGAAAGGTATGCCATATAGTACAGGTTTTTACTGTCGCATGGCTCTTTCTGCTTATAAAATACTGGAACTCGACAAAGGCAGATAATTGCCTGCAAAATCAATATATGTATGAGGAGTGAAACGTCAATGGAGAAAAACAGAATTCGTCCCATCAAAACCGGAAAAAGCTTCCGCATGAGCTATTCCAGGCAGGAAGAAGTATTGGAGATGCCCAACCTCATTGAAGTTCAGAAGGATTCCTACAAGTGGTTTCTGGATGAAGGCCTCAAAGAGGTATTCGACGATATTTCCCCGATCGCTGACTACAGTGGTCATCTGAGTCTGGAGTTTGTGGATTTTACACTCTGCGAAGATGATGTAAAGTACACGATCGATGAGTGTAAGGAGAGAGATGCAACTTATGCGGCACCTCTGAAGGTCAGAGTAAGGCTTTATAATAAGGAAAATGATGAGATCAACGAGCATGAGATCTTTATGGGAGATCTTCCGCTGATGACAAAGACAGGTACATTTGTTATCAATGGTGCAGAGCGAGTTATCGTCAGCCAGCTCGTGCGTTCCCCTGGTATCTACTATGGAATCGCACATGATAAGTTTGGTAAAAAGCTTTATTCCGCAACCGTGATTCCGAACCGTGGTGCATGGCTTGAGTATGAGACAGACTCCAATGACGTGTTCTATGTACGTGTTGACCGTACGAGAAAAGTGCCGATCACAGTTCTGATCCGTGCACTTGGAATCGGTACCAATGCAGAGATCATCGATTTATTCGGTGAAGAGCCAAAGATCCTTGCCAGTTTCACAAAGGATACTTCCGAGAGTTATCAGGAAGGTCTGTTAGAGCTGTATAAGAAGATCCGTCCGGGTGAGCCGCTTGCAGTGGACAGTGCAGAGAGCCTGATCACGAGTATGTTCTTTGATCCGAGACGTTATGATCTCGCAAAGGTCGGACGTTATAAATTCAATAAAAAACTGAACCTGAAGAACCGTGTAACAGGTCAGGTACTCGCTGAAGATGTGGTCAGTGCCGTGACAGGTGAAGTAGTTGCGGAAAAAGGCACAAAGATCACCCGTGAGCTTGCCGGTATGATTCAGAACAGTGCAGCTCCGTATATCTGGGTAGAGGGAGAAGACGAATCCAGAAATATTAAAGTATTATCAAATCTGATGGTAGATCTTCAGTCTGTTGTCGATATTGATCCGGCAGAGGTTGGAGTGACAGAGCAGGTTTATTACCCGGTACTTGCAGGTATCATCGAAGAGTCCGCAGGAGATGTGGATGAGATGAAAAGGATGATCAAGAGAGATCTCCATGACCTGATCCCGAAGCACATTACAAAAGAAGATATTCTTGCATCCATCAATTACAATATGCATCTTGAGTATGGCATGGGTAATGATGATGATATCGACCATCTGGGTAACAGACGTATCCGTGCGGTAGGAGAGCTTCTTCAGAACCAGTACAGAATCGGTCTTTCCAGAATGGAGAGAGTTGTCCGCGAAAGAATGACAACGCAGGATCAGGATGGTATTTCACCACAGTCCCTGATCAATATCAAGCCGGTAACTGCAGCGGTGAAAGAGTTCTTTGGATCTTCCCAGTTGTCCCAGTTCATGGATCAGAACAACCCGCTTGGTGAGCTGACTCATAAGAGACGTCTGTCAGCACTTGGTCCTGGAGGACTTTCCAGAGACCGTGCCGGATTCGAGGTTCGTGACGTTCACTACTCCCATTATGGAAGAATGTGTCCGATCGAGACTCCTGAGGGTCCTAACATCGGTCTGATCAACTCTCTTGCATGTTACGCAAGAATCAATGAATATGGATTTATTGAGGCTCCATACCGTAAGGTTGACAAGTCTGACCCGATGAATCCGGTCGTTACAGATGAAGTTGTATACATGACTGCTGATGAAGAGGATAATTACCATGTAGCACAGGCAAATACTCCTCTTGATGAAGAAGGCCATTTCATTAATAAGAACGTATCCGGTCGTTACCGTGAGGAGACACAGGATTACGAAAGAAATAAATTTGATTATATGGACGTATCACCTAAGCAGGTGTTCTCCGTGGCTACTGCACTGATTCCGTTCCTTCAGAATGACGATGCGAACCGTGCATTGATGGGATCCAACATGCAGCGTCAGGCAGTACCGCTTCTTACGACAGAAGCTCCGGTAGTCGGAACAGGTATGGAAGTAAAATCTGCGGTTGACTCAGGTGTTGCTGAAGTTGCAGAGCAGGCCGGTGTCGTTGAAAGTTCTACATCTACAAGCATCACGATCCGCCATGATGACGGAACAAAGAAGACATACAAACTGACAAAATTCCAGAGAAGTAACCAGAGTAACTGCTACAACCAGAGACCGATCGTCGATAAGGGTGAGCGTGTGGAAGCAGGACAGGTTATCGCTGACGGACCGTCAACATCCGGCGGAGAGATGGCTCTTGGTAAGAACCCGTTGATCGGATTCATGACCTGGGAAGGTTATAACTACGAGGATGCCGTTCTTTTAAGTGAAAGACTGGTTCAGGAAGATGTTTATACATCCGTTCATATTGAAGAGTATGAAGCAGAAGCAAGAGATACAAAGCTCGGACCTGAAGAGATCACGAGAGATATTCCGGGTGTCGGTGATGATGCACTGAAAGATCTGGATGAAAGAGGAATTATCCGTATCGGTGCAGAGGTACGTGCCGGAGATATCCTTGTCGGAAAGGTAACTCCAAAGGGAGAGACAGAGCTGACTGCCGAGGAGAGACTGCTTCGTGCAATCTTCGGTGAGAAAGCACGTGAGGTAAGAGATACATCTCTGAAAGTACCTCATGGAGAATATGGTATTGTAGTGGATGCCAAAGTATTTACCAGAGAGAATGGTGATGAGCTGTCTCCGGGAGTAAATCAGGCAGTCCGTATCTATATTGCACAGAAGAGAAAGATTTCTGTTGGTGATAAGATGGCCGGACGACATGGTAACAAGGGTGTCGTTTCCCGTGTCCTTCCTGTAGAAGATATGCCGTTCCTTCCGAACGGACGCCCGCTGGACATCGTGCTGAACCCGCTGGGTGTGCCTTCACGTATGAACATCGGACAGGTGCTGGAGATCCACTTAAGTCTTGCAGCAAAAGCACTGGGATTCAATGTATCAACTCCTGTATTCGCAGGTGCGAACGAGAATGACATCATGGATACACTGGATCTGGCAAATGATTATGTAAATCTTGAATGGGAAGAGTTTGAAAAGAAGCATGGTGAGGAGCTTCGTCCGGAAGTACTGCAGTTCCTTTCAGAGAATAGAGCTCACAGAGAGCTTTGGAAAGGTGTGCCGCTTTCAAGAGACGGAAAGGTTCGTCTGCGTGACGGACGTACCGGAGAGTACTTCGACAGTCCGGTAACGATCGGACATATGCATTACCTGAAGCTGCATCACCTGGTAGATGATAAGATCCATGCACGTTCTACAGGTCCTTACTCTCTTGTAACGCAGCAGCCGCTGGGAGGAAAAGCCCAGTTCGGTGGACAGCGTTTCGGAGAGATGGAGGTATGGGCATTGGAGGCTTATGGTGCATCTTATACACTGCAGGAGATCCTGACAGTGAAGTCGGACGACGTTGTAGGACGTGTGAAGACTTACGAGGCGATCATCAAAGGAGAAAATATTCCTGAACCGGGTGTTCCTGAATCCTTCAAGGTTCTCCTGAAAGAACTTCAGTCTCTTGCACTGGATGTCCGCGTATTACGTGATGACAATACAGAGGTCAAGATCATGGAGAGTGTTGATTATGGCGAGACAGATCTGCGTCATATCATCGAGGGCGACAGAAGATACCGTGATGAAAATGAATCGTTCAGAGATCATGGATTTACGGAGCAGGAATTTGTTGGTGAGGAACTTGAGAACGTAGAGCCGGAAGAGGAAGACCCGGACGACAGCGATCTTGAGAACTTAAGTTTTGATGATGACTACCTGGGTGAGGAATAATAAGGAGGAGCCGTTTTTATGCCAAATAACAATGAACAACAATACGAACCGTTAACATTTGATGCGATAAAGATCGGCCTGGCTTCACCTGAAAAGATCATGGAATGGTCAAAAGGTGAGGTTACGAAGCCGGAGACAATCAACTACAGAACACTGAAACCGGAAAAAGACGGACTTTTCTGTGAGAGAATCTTCGGACCAAGTAAAGACTGGGAGTGCCACTGTGGAAAGTACAAAAAGATCCGTTATAAAGGAGTCGTGTGCGACCGCTGTGGTGTTGAGGTAACAAAGGCAAGTGTCCGCCGTGAGCGTATGGGTCATATCGCTCTGGCGGCACCGGTATCGCATATCTGGTATTTCAAGGGCATCCCGAGCCGTATGGGTCTGATCCTTGATATCTCTCCGAGAACTCTGGAGAGAGTCCTGTATTTCGCTTCTTATATCGTACTTGACAAAGGCGAGACAAATCTTGCCTACAAGCAGGTGCTTTCTGAAGCAGAATACCAGGAAGCAAAAGAAAAATATGGAAGAAATGCATTCCGTGTAGGAATGGGTGCAGAATCCATTAAGGAACTTCTTGAGTCCATCGACCTTGAGAAGGAATATGCAGAACTTCAGGCAGGACTGGAGAATGCGACAGGACAGAAACGTGCGAGAATCGTAAAGCGTCTGGAAGTTGTAGAAGCATTCCGCGAGTCCGGCAACAGACCGGAGTGGATGATCCTTACAGCAATCCCGGTTATCCCACCGGATCTGCGTCCTATGGTACAGCTTGATGGTGGACGTTTCGCTACATCTGACCTGAATGATCTGTACAGAAGGATCATCAACAGAAATAACCGTCTGAAGAGACTCCTTGAGCTGGGAGCACCGGACATTATCGTAAGAAACGAGAAGCGTATGCTTCAGGAAGCTGTTGACGCACTGATCGACAACGGCCGTCGTGGACGTCCGGTAACAGGACCTGGTAACAGAGCATTGAAGTCTCTGTCTGATATGCTGAAAGGTAAGTCCGGACGTTTCCGTCAGAACCTGCTTGGTAAGCGTGTTGACTATTCAGGACGTTCTGTTATCGTCGTTGGACCGGAACTGAAGATCTATCAGTGTGGTCTGCCGAAAGAGATGGCAATCGAGCTGTTCAAACCATTTGTTATGAAAGAACTTGTAGCAAACGGAACAGCACATAATATTAAAAATGCAAAGAAGATGGTTGAGAGACTTCAGCCGGAGGTATGGGATGTGCTTGAAGATGTGATCAAGGAGCATCCGGTTATGCTGAACCGTGCCCCCACACTGCACAGACTTGGTATCCAGGCATTTGAGCCGATCCTTGTAGAAGGTAAGGCGATCAAGCTTCATCCGCTGGTATGTACGGCTTACAATGCCGACTTCGATGGAGACCAGATGGCTGTCCATGTACCACTGTCACAGGAAGCACAGGCAGAGTGCCGTTTCCTGCTCCTTTCACCGAACAACCTGCTGAAGCCGTCTGATGGTGGTCCGGTAGCTGTTCCTTCACAGGATATGGTACTTGGTATTTACTATCTGACTCAGTTAAGACCGGGATCAAAGGGCGAGGGCATGTTCTTCAAGAGCGTGAACGAGGCAATTCTTGCTTATGAGAATGGATATATCACACTGCACTCACAGATCAAGGTGCGTGTGGCAAAGACTCTTCCAAATGGAGAAGAGATGACCGGAATTATTGATGCAACACTGGGACGTCTTCTCTTTAATGAGATCATTCCTCAGGATCTTGGTTTCGTAGACCGTGAGGTTGAGGGAAATGAACTGAAGATGGAGATCGACTTCCATGTTGGTAAGAAGCAGCTCAAGCAGATCCTTGAGAAAGTAATCAATACACATGGGGCTACAGCAACTGCAGAAGTACTGGATGATGTAAAAGCCATCGGATATAAGTTCTCTACAAGAGCGGCAATGACTGTATCGATTTCCGATATGACTGTACCACCGCAGAAGCCTGAGATGATCGCAAAAGCTCAGGAAACTGTAGACCGTATTACAAAGAACTACAAGCGTGGTCTTATCACAGAGGAAGAGCGTTACAAAGAAGTTGTTGAGACATGGAAAGCAACCGATGATATGCTGACAGAGGCACTGCTGACAGGTCTTGATAAGTATAATAATATCTTCATGATGGCAGACTCAGGAGCCCGTGGATCTGATAAGCAGATCAAGCAGCTTGCCGGTATGCGTGGACTGATGGCTGATACAACCGGTCGTACGATCGAGCTGCCTATCAAGTCAAACTTCCGTGAAGGTCTTGACGTACTGGAGTATTTCATGTCTGCCCACGGAGCCAGAAAGGGAATGGCAGATACTGCTCTTCGTACAGCCGATTCAGGATACCTGACAAGACGTCTTGTAGACGTATCACAGGAACTGATCATTCACGATACAGACTGCGTAAAACCGGGTCAGCCGATTCCGGGAATGTATGTATCTGCATTCATGGATGGAAATGAAGAGATCGAAAGTCTTCAGGAACGTATTACAGGACGTTTCTCTGCAGAAGACATTAAAGATAAAGATGGTAATGTCATTGTAAAGGCAAACCATATGATTACTCCACGCCGTGCTGAGCGTGTGATGAAGAAGGGCGTTGACGAGAACGGAAATGCACTTGAGCAGGTTAAGATCCGTACAATCCTTACCTGTAAGTGTAAGAGTGGTGTATGCTCCAGATGTTATGGTGCGAACATGGCAACAGGAGAAGCCGTACAGGTTGGTGAGGCAGTCGGAATTATGGCAGCACAGTCCATCGGAGAGCCAGGTACACAGCTTACCATGCGTACATTCCATAACGGTGGAGTTGCCGGAGACGATATCACTCAGGGTCTTCCTCGTGTCGAGGAGCTTTTTGAGGCAAGAAAGCCGAAGGGACTTGCAATCATCACAGAGTTTGCCGGACGTGCAACGATCAGTGATACAAAGAAAAAGCGTGAAGTTATTGTTACAAATGAAGAGACAGGCGAATCAAAAGCTTACCTTATCCCTTATGGATCTCGTATTAAGATCCAGGACGGAGCAATGCTCGGTGCCGGAGATGAGCTTACAGAAGGTAGTGTAAATCCACATGACATCCTGAAGATCAAAGGCCTTCGTGCAGCACAGGACTACATGCTTCAGGAAGTACAGCGTGTATACCGTCTGCAGGGTGTTGAGATCAATGATAAGCATATCGAGGTCATCGTTCGTCAGATGCTGAAGAAGATCCGAATCGAGGAGAAGGGTGATACAGAGTTCCTGCCGGGAACAATGGTAGACGTCCTTGAATTCGAGGAAGTCAACGAGCAGCTTGTTGCAGAAGGAAAAGAGCCGGCTACCGGAGAACAGATCATGCTTGGTATCACAAAGGCTTCTCTGGCAACAGAATCCTTCCTGTCAGCCGCTTCCTTCCAGGAGACAACAAAGGTTCTGACAGAGGCAGCAATCAAGGGTAAAGTTGACCACCTTGTAGGTCTGAAGGAGAACGTTATCATCGGTAAGCATATTCCTGCCGGAACAGGTATGAAGAAGTACCGTGATGTAAAATTAAATACAGATCTTCAGATGGAAGATGAACTGGATCTTGATGATGAGATCAGCCTGGAAGATTTAGATGCAGATCTGGATCTGAACGAAGAGATTGATCTTGAAAATACAGAAGAGACAGCCGGAGAAAGTGATGCCGCAGAGGAAGTATCAGAAAAAGCAGATACGACTGAAGAATAAGCATTACAGGAAACTCTCTGAATAAAAATTATAAGGAACCTGTTGTTCCCCTGCTTTCGGGCAGAGGAGCAGCAGGTTTTTTCGTTGAGGGGAATACGAAGTGTTTTTCTGACAGGTGAATCGCTGGAAGGGAAATGTGCAAAATTGGCAGAAAAATGTCGAATATCAGAAAGAAAATATCGGAAAGATACATAAAACCACTTCCTGAATCTAAAAAATATTAATAATACTGTTAAATATATATATAAAAAATCAATGAATCATAAAAATTTTAATAAAAAATCCAAAAATATTCTATTCTTTCAAAGGAAAGAGATGCTTATAATAAGCTTAGTCAATGAAGCAAGACGAAAATCTAAAAATAGGAGGACATGTAATTATGAATAAGAAAAGATTTTTAGCTGCATTAGCTGTGGCAACACTTGCTTTCTCAATGGTCGGATGTGGTTCATCAGGTGGTGGAGATTCTAAAGGCGGAGACAGCAGCGTAGCAAATAAGGACAAGCCGCTTTGCTGGTTCAACCGTCAGCCATCCAACAGTTCAACAGGAGAGCTTGACAAAGAAGCACTCAGCTTCAACGATGATACATATTATGTAGGATTCGATGCTAACCAGGGTGCTGAACTTCAGGGTGAGATGGTACTTGATTATATTAAAGAGAACGCAGCTAAGATGGATCGTAACGGAGACGGCGTGATCGGATATGTTCTTGCGATCGGAGATATCGGACATAATGATTCTATCGCACGTACACGTGGTGTCCGTTCTGCTCTTGGAACAGGCGTAGAGGCAAGCGGAGCTGTTGATTCTACACCGGCAGGAACAAACGTAGATGGATCATCCAAGGTTGTACAGGATGCAACAATTGAAGTTGACGGAAAGAAATATACAATCCGTGAGCTTGCTTCTCAGGAGATGAAGAACTCCGCAGGAGCTACATGGGATGCTGCTACAGCAGGTAATGCAATCGGAACATGGACAGCTTCCTTTGGAGATCAGATCGATGTAGTTGTTTCCAATAATGATGGTATGGGAATGTCAATGTTCAATGCATGGGCAAAAGATAAGAAAGTTCCTACATTCGGATATGATGCAAACAGCGATGCAGTTGCAGCAATTGCAGAAGGCTACGGTGGAACGATCAGCCAGCATGC
>ENA-ORCM01001131-ORCM01001131.1-human-gut-metagenome-genome-assembly--contig:-NODE-1131-length-23422-cov-6.526879_pt1 | contig 23422 bp, 19 predicted proteins | sample MGYA00242906_ERZ507928 | MGnify/ENA primary metagenome ERZ507928 (study PRJEB26167, sample SAMN06115497) | human gut metagenome | host: Homo sapiens | place: China:Shanxi | collected 2015-05-07...
AAGCGCCCCGCTATGTGAGCTGGAGCCGCCAGAACCGCAGTCAGCTGGTGCGCATCCCGCAGGTAAAGGGCGACAACTGCCGCATGGAGCTGCGCAGCCCGGACCCTGCCTGCAACCCCTATCTGGCCATTGGTCTGGTTCTGGCTGCCGGATTGGACGGCATCGAGAACCGCATGGTGCTCTCTGCCCCCGTGAACAAGAATCTGTTCGATTCCTCCGAGGCTGAGGGGCTCGGTCTTGAGACTCTGCCCACCAGTCTGGAAGAGGCCGTGCAGGCTGCGGAGGAGAGCGAATTTTTGCGCAGAGTGCTGCCCGAGCAGCTTGCCAGCCGCTACTTTACGGAAGAACTAAAGCGCTGCGAAGCACTGAAACACGCGTCCGACCCTGTTGAGTACGAGCGCACCCATTACTTCAACGCCATCTGACCCCTGCAAAAGAGAGTGTGTAGGAGAAAGGAGCGAAGGAAATGGGACGTGCACTGATCGTAAGTGCCGGTGCAAGCTCCAACGAGTATATCGCTGCACGGCTGACCGAAATGGGCTACAGCCGCCCGGTGATCATTCCCAGCGGGGCCGAAGCCCGGCGGCGCATGACGGAATCGGATTTTGAGCTGATCGTGGTCAACTCTCCCCTGCCCGATGAATTCGGGCATGAGGTGTGCATCAATGCTGTGGAAAAAACAGATGCCGGTGTAGTGTTTCTGGTCAAGGCCGCACAGGCTGAGCAGCTTTTGGGGCCTTTGAGCGAGCAGGGGGTATTGCTGCTGTCAAAGCCCTTCAGCACCGCCTTTTTTGTGCAGGCCATGCACATGGCGGCGGCGGGCAACCACCGCCTGCTGCGTGCCCGGCAGGAGAACGCCCGCTTACAGGAAAAGATCGCACAGGTGCGGCTGGTCAGCCGGGCAAAATGCTGCCTTGTGGAGCACGAGCACATGACCGAAGCCGAGGCACACCGCTACATAGAAAAACAGGCCATGGATACCCGTCGTGACCGCACAGAAATTGCACAGGAAGTCCTTGAAAATTATGAGGACATGGGTGTATAATATTAGATTGGGAAAAGTATCCTTGCTTTTACCGGCTCATTTTGGGAGAGGCTGAGAGCAAGACTGTTCACCTGAAAGAATTCACAAAGGTTTATAAGGGAAAGAATTCAGAAAAACAAAAATAGAGGAGGAAATTCTATGGCAGAGAAACAAACCAAATTCATCTTTGTCACCGGCGGTGTCGTCTCCGGCCTTGGCAAGGGCATCACAGCCGCATCGCTGGGCCGTCTGCTCAAGTGCCGCGGCCTGAAGGTGGCCAGCCAGAAGCTGGATCCCTATGTGAATGTGGATCCCGGCACCATGAGCCCGCTGCAGCACGGTGAGGTGTTCGTGACCGACGATGGCACTGAGACCGATCTGGATCTGGGCCACTACGAGCGCTTCATCGACGAGGATCTGAACAAATACTCCAACCTGACCACCGGCAAGGTGTACTGGAACGTGCTGAACAAGGAGCGCCAGGGTGCCTACCTGGGCCAGACTGTCCAGATCATCCCCCACATCACCAACGAGATCAAGAGCTACATCTACAATCTGGCTTCTTCCACCGAGGCCGATGTGGTCATTACCGAGATCGGCGGTACCACCGGCGATATCGAGAGCCAGCCGTTCCTGGAGGCCATCCGCCAGGTAGGCCTGGAGCAGGGCCGGGACAACTGCTGCTACATCCATGTGGTGCTGGTGCCCTATATCTCCGGCTCCGATGAGTACAAATCCAAGCCGGCCCAGCACTCCGTCAAGGAGCTGCAGGGCATGGGCGTCAACCCGGACATCATCATCCTGCGGGCCGATGGCAACGTGGGCGGCGAGATCCGCCGCAAGATCAGCACGTTCTGCAACGTCAAGCCTGAGTGCGTCATCGAGAACCTGACGATGCCCAGCCTGTACCAGTGCCCGCTGATGCTCCACACCAACGGCCTGGACGACGTGGTGGTGGACAAGCTCAAGCTGGATGTTCCCCCTGCCGACCTGACCGAGTGGAAGCAGGTGGTCTCCCGCATTGCCACCCGCAGCAAGACCTGTACCATTGCGCTGGTGGGCAAGTACGTCAAACTGCACGACGCTTACCTCTCCGTGATGGAAAGCCTCTACCACGCCGGCTTTGAGAACGACAGCCAGGTGGAGATCCGCTGGGTGGAGAGTGAGGACCTGACCGACCAGGCCGCCTGCAAGGAAGCCTTTGCCGACGTGGACGGCATCATCGTGCCCGGCGGCTTTGGCGACCGCGGCATCGAGGGCATGATCCAGGCCGCCCAGTATGCCCGGGAAAACAACATCCCCTACTTCGGCATCTGCCTGGGCATGCAGATCATGGTGATGGAATTTGCCCGCCATGTGCTGGGCTATGCCGACGCCAACTCCAGCGAGTTCACCCCGGACGGCAAACACAATGTCATCGCCCTGATGGCCGACCAGAAAGGCAACATCCCCAAGGGCGGCACCATGCGGTTGGGCAAGTACCCCTGCAAGGTGATGCCCGGCACCAAGATGGCCGAGTGTTACCAGGCAGAGGAGATCTGGGAGCGCCACCGTCACCGCTATGAGTTCAACAACGACTTCCGGGAGGAGATGCAGGCCAAGGGTCTGGTCATTTCCGGCACCAGCCCGGACGGCCGCCTGGTAGAGACTATGGAGCTGCCTGGCCGTGACTTCCATCTGGGTGCTCAGTTCCACCCCGAGTTCAAGAGCCGCCCCAACCGCGCTCACCCGCTGTTCAAAGCATTCATTGCTGCTGCCCTCAAGTTCCGTGCTTCTGAGCAGCGCAGCATGATGCACATGTAAAACCTCTCAGTCGCCTGCGGCGACAGCTCCCCTATCAGGGGAGCCCTTGGCAGACCGGGAAACTTTCCACAGAATAGACAAAGCCCGCTGTGAAATTTCACACAGCGGGCTTTGTTTTACGTAAGATTCAAATTACCTCTTCTTTGCGGAAGCCTTTTTGGCGGAAGCAGCCTTGCGGGCAGCGCGGCTGGTCTTCTTGGCCGCGGGCTTCTTGGCGGGTGCCTTGGCCGCGGGAGCAGCAGGCTTTTCCTCTGCCTTGGGAGCCTCCGCGGCGGGCTCTGCCTTCCCCTCAGCCTCAGCGGGCTTCTCCTCGGTCTTGGCCTCTTCCTTGACCTCGGGCTTCTCCTCCACAGCGGGAGCGGCCACGGGCTCAGCAGCCTTTTCCTCTACCACAGGAGCAGTCTCGGTCTTCACCGGCTCGGCAGCGGGAGCAGCCTCCACAGCGGGCTCTGCTTTCTTCACGGCGCGCTTTGCGCGGTCCTTGACCTCTTCAATGGTCCACAGCTGGTCCTCGCCCGCGGTCTCCTGCCAGATCTGCAGGACAGCGCCATCGGCAGTGCCCATGCCCACGGTATCAATGCACTTGCCGCCGGCCCAAGAGGAGCGGAGACGGACGGTGCCCTGCGGGGTGTGCTCCATGGTCCACATCTGGGAGGTGCCGCCCACATCCTCCCACAGGTGCAGCCAGGTGCCGTTGGCGGTGCCGGTCATCATCAGGTCAATGAGCTTGCCATTGGCACGGTTGCGGATACGGTAAACGCCGTCCCCCACCCGGATGAATGCCCACTCCTGCTCGGGCTTGTGGTCATACTTGCCCAGGCGGATGTCACCGCCGTCCTTTGCGTTCTCCACAGCCTGGATCACGCTGCCAGTCTTGGCAGCAATGGTATAAAAACGATCCGCCTCAATGACGGTCTGTGCAACAGATTTCATTGCAATTCCCTCCGTAAGGTATTCATTTTGTCCAAATTCCTTGGCTCTTCTTTGTTAAATTATACCACCAGCCGTGATTTTTCACAAGCAATTCGCCATTTGTTTAGCAGTTTTAACAAAATGTGTCCGTTTTTTGCGAATTTTGACATCCCAATAGAGAACTTTCCGCCCGTTTTTCCTCAAAATTTTCTCTCACCCACCATTCCAGTCCGCTATGGTTTTCGCCCTCGACAATTTTTCTTTTCCGCGCTATACTAGGAATCGATCCGATTTCCGCCGCTCTTTGGCATTGCAAGGGCGGCTTTTCCATGCCGGAATGGCAGTTTGCACCGAAAGGAGTTTTGCCCATGCCCGCCAACGACCTCAGCCAGCAGCAGTACCATAAAATGACCGAGACGCCCATCCCCGGACTGATCCTGAGCCTTGCCGCCCCCACCATCCTGAGTATGCTCATCACCAGCATCTACAACCTGGCCGATACGTTTTTTGTCGGCCAGCTTTCCACCAGCGCTTCGGGCGCGGTGGGCATCGTTTCCAGCCTGATGGCCATTATCCAGGCGCTGGGCTTCATGTTCGGCCACGGGGCCGGCGGCATCATCAGCCGCAGCCTGGGCAACCAGGATACCCACGCGGCCACCAAATTTGCCTCCACCAGCTTTTTCACGGCCATGGCGGTGGGTGCCGTGCTGGCCGTGGGCGGCCTTGCCACCCTGCCCCGCTTTATGATGCTGCTGGGCAGCACGGACACCATCCTGCCCCACGCCAGTGCCTACGCCCGGCCCATCCTGTTTGCGGCCCCGCTGATGATGTCCAGCCTTGTGATGAACAACATCCTGCGGTATGAGGGCAAGGCCAGCTTTGCCATGATCGGCCTTGTGACGGGCGGCGTGCTCAACATCGTGCTGGACCCGCTCTTCATCTTTGTGTTCAAGATGGGCACCGGCGGCGCGGGCCTCGCCACGGCACTGAGCCAGTGCATCAGCTTCTTCATTCTGCTCTCCATGTTCCTGCGGGGCAAAACGGTCAGCCAGTTCCGCGTCACGGAGATCACCCGCGTGCCTCGCGACTACCTGCTCATCTTTACCAACGGTGCCCCCAGCTTTGGCCGTCAGGGCCTGAACAGCATTGGCGGTATGCTGCTGAACATTGCCGCCCGCGAGTACGGCGACGCCGCCGTGGCGGGCATGAGCATCATCTCCCGCATCTTCCTGTTCATCCTGTCCGTCGCCATCGGCGTGGGCCAGGGGCTGCAGCCCGTGGCCGCGTTCAACTATGGTGCCAAAAAGTACCGCCGGGTACGGCAGGCCGCTATTTTCACGATCTTTGCGGCGTTCTGCTTTGTCTGCGTGCTCAATGTGGTCTGCTGGTGTAACAGCGAGACCCTGATCCACCTCTTCCGCGATGACCCGGAGGTGCTGGCCGTGGCCCTGCCCGCGTTCCGTTACCAGTGTCTGGCCATGTTTTTACAGCCCGTCATCGTGGTGACCAACATGATGTTCCAGAGCATCGGCAAATCCGGCCGGGCCACGTTCCTGGCCTGCTGCCGGCAGGGTGTCTGTTTCATCCCGCTCATCCTCACCCTGCCCCACCTGCTGGGCCTGCCGGGCATTGAGATGTGCCAGCCCATTGCCGACACGCTCACCTTTTTCATTTCGGTGCCGTTCCTGCTGCCGTTCCTCCACAAGCTGAACCAGATGGAAGAAGCCTGAGCTCCCCGTTGTCACCAAACTGTAACCAGACCCGGACGTTCCAATGCAATTGAACGGCCGGGTCTTTCGTATTATAATCAAATGGGAAAGTCAAATTTTAGGAGGAATCGCCCATGAAGACCACGCTGTTTCGCTTTGGCCGCACCGCCGCCTGCCTGACACTGGCGGTTGCCCTGCTCACCGGCTGTTCCCTGCTGCCGGCGGCATCCCCCCGGAAAGACCCGATTCCCGTAGAACAGCCCAGCGACGCTTCCGCCGCTCTCGACGACGGCAAGCTGCGGATCCTGTATGATTCCAACGGCTCCACCGTCCTCTGCGGCAGCAAAGTCCTCCATGAGGGCCGGGGCGATGAGACCGTCGCACTGGTGTACGACCCTGCGGAGAGCGATATCCCCTATTACTGGGTGGCCTGGTCCGACAACAGCTCCCCCTCCGGCCGCCGCAGCGCCCTCTACGATAAGACCGGAGCCGAAGTTCTCCCCTTTGAACAGGATCACAGCGTCACCCTCTCCGGGAATTATCTGGTGCTCAACCAGACCGCCGCACTGGAATTTTCCTGCGATCATGCTGTCCAGCCCGGGGACTGCCGGGTCATCGACCTGACCACCCGGCAGGAGATCCCGTCTCCGGACACCGCCTACCAGTGCGTCGTCTCCAACGATCTGTTCGCCTTTACCTGCTATGAACGGCCCGAGACGCTGGCCGACGGTGAGTACGACGAGGACATGTACCAGCATGTGCGGATGGTGCTGCAGGACCGGGAGGGCAATCCCCTGCGGGAGGAAGACCGCTGCACGGCCACCAGCCTTTCCACCCAGAACAATACCAGCGGCATCCCCAGCGACTGGATCTTACTGGATTTCTACACGGATGGTTACCTCTCCCAGTCCTCCACCCTTTCCAACACGGTAACGGGGGAAGAGCTGGACGGCTTTGACCGGGTGTGCGGCAACGGCACCGCCAGCTTCCGGACGGAAGACGGCCAGTACCAGCTCATCGACCTGGCCAGCACCGAACAGAGCGAAGTCCTTGCCACCTTTGACCGCTCCGTCCTCTACGATGCTCCCGGGGCGGTGGTCTGCTGGAATGCTGGCAACGACTACCGCTACCAGTTCCACGACCTGACCACCGGAGAGATGAAACCCGTTTATAACGTGGACGCCGACGACAAGACCCTGGCCGTCTACGCCACCGACGGGACGCTCCGGGTCTACGACCGCGCCACCGGCGCCATCCTCACCGATGTGAACGTGGACTCGGTCGAGAATCAGGATTCGGCCCAGGTGTGGGCTGTGGGGGAGGGCTACGCGCTGGTGATGCTCTATCCGGCAGGAGACCATAGCAAGCCCACCATCCGGCTCTATGACGCACAGGGCCTTGTACGGCAGCTTACTATTCCCGCCTCCACGCCGGATGGCTATTACTACTTTGCGCCCCTCACCACCACAGACGGCCACGCCTATTTCCGCTACGGCTATGCAGGCCCCAACGGAAAGACCCTCTATGACGTACTGGACGAGAACGGAAACGCCGTCCTCAAAGGGCTGGCCCTCTGCTACAACTATTATGGCGGCAACGGCCTCAATGACCTGCCCGCAGGCGCTTTCATGGCCCGAAAGGGCTTCTATTACGGCTGGATGACCCCAGACGGCCAGTGGCTCTACTGCCGCAGCATCTTTGCTTCCAGCACGGACGAACACGGCTATGGCGATCTGATCTGAACACAGGAGGTTTTAACCATGAAACAAACTGATCTTTCCCGCCGCGCTTTTCTGCTGGGGCTGGGCGCGGTTTCCTCAGCCGCCCTGCTCTCGGCCTGCAACACGAATGCCCCCGTCAACTCCGGGCCCACTCCCTCTCAGCCCGAGAGTACCCCCGCTGCCAGCCCGGATGCTTCCAGTGAAGTGACCCGTGAGCCCATCCTTACAGCCGACGAGTTTCCCATGACCGACGGCAGCACGGCCTGCATCCCCCTCATTGCGCAGATCATGGCGGACACCACGGGCATGGATCTGGAAACGGCCCAGAGCTGCGTGAGCACCAACACCACGGCCTGGGCCTGGCGGAACCTGAGCCTTTATGGCGGCAATGAGGGCGATTCCACCAAGCTCATCATCGCCTACGAGGCCCCGGAATCCGTCAAGGAGGAAATGGCCGCGGAGGGCGGCCCGCTGGACCAGAAAGCCATTGGCCGGGATGCACTGGTGTTCCTCGTCAACGAAGAAAATCCCGTCCAGAGCCTCTCCCAGCAGCAGCTCCGGGACATCTATGCCGGGAAGATCACCAACTGGAAAGACGTCGGCGGCGCGGACCTGCCCATCGTGGCATTCCAGCGGCGGGAAGATTCCGGCAGCCAGACCCTGTTCCAGAAGCTGCTCATCCAGGGCGGGGAGCTGATGGACGCCCCCACCGAGCTGGCCCCCACGGAGATGGGCGGGCTGGTGGACAGCATTGCCGAATACAACAACACCGCCAACGCCATTGGCTTCTCGGTGTATTATTACATCGACCAGATGTACTCCAAACCCGGCCTGCGGCTGCTGGCTGTGGACGGCGTGACTCCCTCCAACGAGACCATCGCCGACCAGAGCTACCCGCTCTGCAATGAGTTCTATGCCGCGGTCCGGCAGGATTCCGGTGCGGACACGCCGGAACGCAAAGTCTACGACTGGCTCTCCACCGACGCGGGCCGTGCCTGCATCGAGAAATCGGGCTATGTGGCCGTGCAGGATTGAAATTTTCCCTCCACTCCCTTTCATGCTCCCCCGCCGGGGGAGCTTTTTGTGTTCCATAGCACATTTTCATAGTTGGAATTTTCCTCAAAGAATTGACGCAGTTAACATTCTTTGCTAAAATATAGAAAATAAAGTCGACATTTTTTCCCGATTTTGTCCACTGCACCTGAATCCAAATCCGAAAGAGAGGTCCCTGCCATGTCCAACGATTTCCACAACACCACCCATGTCGAAAGCCGAAGCCGCGCGGAGCTGCGCAATTTCATCATCCAGTCCTCCACCCTGCTCGAGATCTCCCTCTCCGGCCTGGTGCTCATCGGCCTGCTCATCAGCATCGTGCCCCTCATCCAGTGGATGCCCGGCCTGTTCATCGACGGCAACGATGTAGAGATCCGCACCTTTCTGGAGCGGGCACTCGACATCGTCATCGGCATCGAGTTCATCAAGATGCTGGCCAAGCACAGCCCCGGCTCCAGCCTGGAGGTGCTGCTGTACGCCATCGCCCGCCATATGGTCATCGGCCACGAATCCGCCTTTGAAAACCTGCTGAGCGTGGCTGCCATCGCCCTGATCTTCGTCGTACGCAAGTTCTTCTTTGTACCGGCCTTTGGTGCCCACCTGCCCGACGGCAACCCGGCCCCCGACCTTTCCCCCAACCAGAGCGGCATCCCGGCTTCAGAGTTCAAAGAGCGGCTGCGCAAGCGCCTCCACGCCGAGGATGTTGTCCCCGAGACCGAAGAGGACGAGTTTGTCGATGCCGCTGAAGAGGACGAGTTCCTGCCGGAATCCACCTGAACCCTGAATCAAGACCCAAAAACACCCCCGCAGGCATTGCAAACGCTGCCTGCGGGGGTGTTTCATTTTATACTGAGATTTATTTCTGATGCTTTTTGCCAAAGCGGTATTCTTTGCCTTCCCGGATGCGCTTGATGTTGGAGCGGTGCATGTAGATGACCAGAATACTCATGATGAGGGCACCCACAAAGCAGACCGCCATATCACCCGCGGCCAGGCCCCGGTAGTAGCTGTAAATGAGGGTCAGCACCGGGTAGAGCGCTGCCATGGTGATGCTGCCCAGCGAGACCATCCCCGTGGGGAGCAGGCAGGCCAGGAAGATCAGGAACAGGAACGGGATGAGGATGGGTTGGATGGCAAGAATGGCACCACCTGCCACCAGTACGCCCTTGCCGCCCTTGAAGCCGAAATACAGCGGCTTCAGATGGCCAATGGTAGCCAGGATGGCCGCCAGGTAAACGCCCAGGTAGGGCGAGACCGCCCCGCCTGCCGGGAGATACCCGAACAGCCAGCGGCCAATGCAGACAGCCAGCGCGCCCTTGAGCACATCGCCAAAGGCGGTGAGGGCCGCTGCCTTTTTGCCAAAGGTGCGCAGCATGTTGGTCATGCCGGCGGCACCGCTGCCGTAGTTGCGGACATCGTCATGATAGAGGTATTTGCTGACCAGAATGCCCGTGTCAATGCTGCCCAGCAGGTAGGCCTCGGCGGCCGTTGCCAGAACGATCAGAAGCGTCATCATCAGACAGTCCCTCCCTGTTTATACATCCTTGGCGCGGACTTCGCCCGCACCGCGTTCCCGGATCACCAGCCGGATGGGCGTGTGGTCCAGACCAAAACTTTCGCGGATCTGGTTGATGAGGTACCGCTGATAGCTGAAGTGGAAGAGGTACTTTGCGTTGACAAAGGCCACGAACGTCGGGGGGCGGGTGGAAGCCTGGGTCAGGTAGAAGATCTTCAGGCGGCGGCCCTTGTCGCTGGGGGGCTGCATCCGGGCGGTAGCCCGGGCCAGCATCTCGTTCAGCACACCGGTGGGCACGCGGGCGCCGTTCTGGGCGTCCACATCCCGGATGAGCTGCATCAGCTTATTGACGTTATAACCCGTCTGTGCCGAGATAAAGATGATGGGAGCATAGCCCATAAAGCTGAAGCACTCGGCGTAACCCTTGCGCTGGAGCTCCATGGTGTTGGTCTCTTTCCCCTCCACGGCGTCCCACTTGTTGACAACGATGATGCAGGCCTTGCCCTGATCGTGGGCATAGCCTGCCACCTTGCTGTCCTGCTCGGTGAAGCCGACGGTGGCATCCACCAGGATCAGGGCCACACGGCTCCGCTCCACAGCGGCCAGAGCGCGGACGACCATGTACCGCTCCAGACCATCGGTGATATTGCTGCGCTTGCGCAGGCCTGCGGTATCGGTGAAGATGAACTTGCCGTAGGCGTTGTCCACCGGGGTATCAATGGCGTCGCGGGTGGTGCCGGCCTCGTTGGCCACGATCATCCGGTTCTCACCCAGGATGCGGTTGGTCAGGCTGGATTTGCCCACGTTGGGGCGGCCGATAATGGCCACCGGGATGCGGTCCTCTTCAATGACCGTCTCACTGAAATCCAGGTGGGCGCAGACGGCGTCCAGCAGGTCGCCCGTGCCGTGACCGTGCACCGACGAAATGGGCATGACCTCGTCAAAGCCCAGGTTATAGAACTCGTACAGCTCCATGGGGGCCTCGCCCACGTTGTCGCACTTGTTGACCGCCAGAATGACCGGCTTATGGCTGCGGCGCAGCATGTGGGCCACATCCTCGTCCGCCGCGGTCAGGCCGTTGCGGACATCCACCACCATGATGATGCAGTCGGCGGTGTCAATGGCGATCTGGGCCTGCTCCCGCATGTGGGCCAGGATGCCCTCGGTGGCCTTGGGCTCAATACCGCCCGTGTCCACCAGCATGAACTCGTGGCCGTTCCACTCGCAGTTGGCAAAAATGCGGTCGCGGGTAATGCCCGGGGTATCCTCCACGATGGCCAGGCGCTGGCCGCAGAGTTTGTTGAACAAGGTAGACTTGCCCACGTTGGGGCGGCCCACCACCGCTACGATCGGTTTGCTCATGTGGTTCCTCCTTTTCTTCTTCTCGAAATATGCAGGCCGCTGCGCAGCAGAGCTTTGGCCTCCTCGCCGCCGGACGTGGGCAGCACTTCTACCTTGACGCCCATCCGCTGAGCGAGCTGCGCAACGGTCACATCGTCGAGGAACGTATCTTTTTCTTCCCGCAGCATCACGGCGGGCACGCCCAGCGTCCCGCTGGTCAGCTTGCCCTCACACTGGTTGATGATATCCGTGGCCGTGACAAGACCTGCCACACCCACGTTGCCGCCGAAGAATTTGTTCTGAATGGGGTGCACCGTGACCTCGATCATGGGGTACCGGCGGTGCAGCTCGGCCATCATCCGCTGGATGAGAGGGGCCGCCATGGTGCCCGTGACCACATCCAGCTGTTTGGTACCGTAAACGCGGTGGGGCTTGTCCAGCTCGGCCATAAATTCATCTTCAAACAGGCGCATCATGCCCACACCGTTTTCCAGCTGGTCAAAGTCCTCATAGAACTCGGTGGGCGGGATGCGGCGGCCCGCTTTCAGGTACCACTCATCGCTGGGGTAGATGATTCGCTTGCCGTGGCGGCGCTTGCACTCATCGCCAAACTCTTCCATGATGTCGATGACCTCGGCGCTGCTGGCCGCATCGTAGGGGGTCTGCTTGAAGAGGTTCTGGCGGTAATCGGTAATGCCGCAGGGCACCGCCGCAATGCTCTGCACCATGGGAGTCAGCTCCAGCAGGTCGGCCAGGGTGCGGCGCAGCTCGTCGCCATCGTTGATGCCACGGCAGAGCACCAGCTGGCAGTTGACCGCGATGCCGCCCTCCACCAGCCGGGGCAGGTACTTGAGCACCTCTCCGCCCCGCTTATTGGCCAGCATCCGCACCCGGAGCTGGGGGTTGGTGGTGTGGACCGAGATGTTGATGGGCGAAATGTGCATCTTGATGATGCGGTCGATCTCATGGTCCTGCATGTTGGTCATGGTGATGTAGTTGCCAAACAGGAACGAAAGGCGCTCATCGTCGTCCTTAAAATAAAGGCTCTCCCGCATCCCCGGAGGGAGCTGGTCGATGAAGCAGAACATGCAGTGGTTGGAGCAGGAATGCTTCTGGTCGCCCAGATAGGTGGAAAAATCGCAGCCAAAGGGGCCGCGCTCGGCGCGCTGGACGTCCCACTCCCGGATGCCGTCCGCCACCCTTGCTTTCAGGTGAAAGCTTTTGCTGTCGGTATAAAAATCATAGTCCAGCGTGTCGTTCAGCTCGTTCTGATCCACGGCCAGCAGCTCGTCGCCGGGCAAAAGGCCCAGTGCTTCGGCTTCGCTGCCCGCTTCCACACGCTCGATCTTGATTGCCATGCTCTCACCTCCCAGAAACAGCAAGAAGGGGAAGGCATTGCGCCCTCCCCTTCTGTACATAACACCAATGTGCCACCAATTCTGCGCAAATTAGCCCTTCTTGATGACTTCCTCGCCCTTGTAGTAACCGCAGTTGCCACATGCCTGGTGGGGGAGCTTCAGAGAGCCGCAGTTGCTGCACTTCACCAGTGCGGGGGCCTCCAGCTTCCAAACATTGCTGCGACGCTTGTCGCGGCGGGCCTTGGAAAGATGTCTCTTAGGTACTGCCATATTTTTGCACCTCCTTGATGGGTTTCTCAGTTCAGCAGTGATTTGAGGATCGCTAGCCTTGCGTCTGCGGGAGCGGCTTCATCTTCTGCCGGGGGGCAGGTACATTCCGCCATCTTTTTCCCGCACCGGGGACACAATCCCGGGCAGTCGGGGCTGCAGAGCAGCACCGTTGGGATCTGGAACAGGAACTCCTGGCAAAGCCACTCATCCACATCCAGATGACCTTTTTCATTGAGCGGCAGATCGAAATCCGGGTCGTCCAGATCCCGCTCCTTTACCGTCCACTCCGCTTCAACTGTCTCTTCCCTCTCAACAGGGTCCAGACAGCGGGCGCACTCGCCGTGCACCAATGCTTTTGCCCGCAGTGTCATCCGGACCTCTTCTCCATCCGTCTCAGCGTCAAAACACGCCGTGACCGGTTGGCTGATCCTTGCACCGGCAAAATCCTTTGCAGACAAATCACAGGGAAACTCTGCATGGTAGGGTCTTGCGCCGGTTGCGATAAACTTTCTCAGGTCAAATTGCATAGTACACCTCATAAAAGGCTGCTTTGTTAGTATAGCGCCAAAGTAAACCTTTGTCAACACCAAAACAGGCAGAAAACCGAAAAAATTTTATTTCTCCGGTTTCCTGCCCGATGGGATCAGTTCAGAATCAGAATGCCAGAAGCCTTACAGGTACTTCTTGACGTCGTGCGGCAGAGCTGCCTCGTCCGCGCTGACGGTGACAGTGACCTTGACGGCATCGCCGGCAATGGCTGCCATCTCGTCCAGCACAACGCCCAGACGGTTGATATCGTGGTTGAGCACCTTGAGGATGCCGTCGATGTACAGGTCGGTGATGTCATAGTTGCTTGCCAGCAGGCCGGCCACAAAGCCGTACAGCATCTCGCCGCCGGAGACCTTGTACTCGTCCAGGTCGATCAGACGAGCAGCGGGAGCGATGTCGTAGGTCAGCTTCATGCCTTTTTCCACGACGACGACATTGCCCTTGGAGGTCTTGACCGAATCATTGATCTGGTCGATCATAGCCTTGGTCTTACCGGAGCCCTTAGCGCCAACAATCAGTTTAATCATAGTTCTGTCCTCCTGTATTTTCCACGCCTTGCGGCGGGAGATCATTTTTTAGTCCTTTGCCCTTACTTGAGCTTTGCTTCCAGCTCAGCGGTCAGGTTCTCGTAACCGGGTTTGCCCAGCAGTGCAAACATGTTCTTCTTATAGCTCTCAACGCCCGGCTGGTTGAACGGGTTGACGCTGAGCAGGTAGCCGCTGCAGGCACATGCACGCCAGAAGAAGTAGATCATGTAGCCGACATTGTAGGCGCTGAGGTCATCCACCTCGAGCACGACCTCGGGCACGCCGCCGTCGGTGTGAGCCAGGATGGTGCCTTCCATGGCCTTGCGGTTGACCACGCTCATGTTCTGGTTGGCCAGGAAGTTCAGGCCGTCGAAGTTGCCTTCCAGCGGCTCAATGAACAGATCCTGTGCGGGCTTCTTGACATCCACGATGGTCTCAAACATGGTGCGGGAGCCTTCCTGGATAAACTGGCCCATGGAGTGCAGGTCGGTGGAGAAGATGCAGCTTGCGGGGAACAGGCCCTTGTTGTCCTTGCCCTCGCTCTCGCCGAACAGCTGCTTGTACCACTCGTTCATCAGGGTGAAGTCCGGCTCGTAGCACTCCAGGATCTCGACGCTCTTGCCCTTGCGGTACAGGATGTTGCGGATGGCAGCATACTTGTAAGCGTCGTTGTCCGGGCTCAGGACGGAGAAGCGCTCCATGGCATCGGCAGCGCCTTTCATCAGGTCGTCGATGCTGATACCGGCAGCCGCGATGGGCAGCAGGCCGACCGCGGAGAGGACGGAGTAGCGGCCGCCGACATCATCGGGGACCACGAACGTGGGCCAGCCCTGCGCGTCGGCCAGCTGCTTGAGGGTGCCCTTGGCACGGTCAGTGGTCGCATAAATGCGCTTGTTGGCCTCTTCCACGCCCATCTCATCTTCCAGCAGCTTGCGCAGCACGCGGAATGCCAGGCTGGTCTCGGTGGTGGTGCCGGACTTGGAAATGACATTGATGGAGAAGCGCTTGCCCTTGCACAGCGCGATGATATCATTCAGATAAGTGGGGCTGATGCTGTTGCCGCAGAAGTAGATTTTGAGGCCGCTGTCCAGCTCATTGTGGAACTGGCCCTTGACGGCTTCGACCACAGCGCGGGCACCCAGATAGCTGCCGCCGATGCCGGCGACGACCAGCACATCGGAATCCTCACGGATCTTGGCGGCTGCTTCCTTGATGCGGGCGAACTCGTCCTTATCGTACTCACGGGGCAGATACATCCAGCCCAGGAAATCGTTGCCGGGGCCGTTCTTGGCTTCCAGCATCTTGTGGGCGGCTTCCACCTGCGGGTAGATGGCCTGATACTCTTCTTCCTTAATAAAGGAGGAAAGGTGTTTCGTGTTCAGTGCGAGACTCATATTTTATCAAAACCTCCAGACATTTTTGGGGCACTTGCCCTGCGAGGGTTTTTCTTGGTATAAGTGTACCGTTCCCATCGGGCAAAGTCAAGGCCAAAATCCTTGGTTTTCATACAATTTTAATAGTGTTGTTTTGTATGCTCTTACATCTTTTGTTCAGGCGGACAAGGCTTTTGTTGCGTGAACAAACCGCTTTTGGGCGGTCCTGTGTCCGTTTTGGTCAGGACACGCCGGTCAGGCTCTCCCACAGCAGGTGCAGCGCGTCCGGCAGGGTCAGTTTTGCGGCATCGACGGCGGCGCGGACTTCATACTCACTCAACAGGTTTTCGCCCTGATAAACGCTTACTTTGCCCACGGCCTGCCCCCGTTCCACCGGGGCTTCCAGGGTCTCGGGCAGGGTCAGCTCCCCGCGGAGGGCGGCCCCGGCCCCTTTTTCCAATAAGATCGTCTCGGGCAGGGCGCTGTAATCCAGCGGGACGCTCTCCTCGGCGCTGCCTTTGACCGCCAGCTGCAGCGGCTGGCTGGGCAGTGCGGGCAGCGGCGCGGCCTCATAGGCCCCAAAACCGTAGTCCAGAAGCGTCGTGGCGGCGTTGAAGCGGTCGGCGCTGCTGGGTGCCCCCAAAATAACGGCGATGAGCTTGAGCCCATCCCGGGTGGCGCTGGCCGAGATGCAGACCCCTGCCCCGCTGGTGGTGCCGGTCTTGAGCCCGGTGATGCCGCTGTACCGCTTGAGCAGCTTGTTGGTGTTGACGAGCTGGGTCTGCCCGTTGCGGAGGCTGTCCGTCCAGATGCCGGAGTAATGCAGCACCTCCGGGCAGTGGGTCAAAATCTCCCGGCTCATGATGGCCACATCCCGGGCGGTGGAGAGGTGGCCCTCCGTATCCAGCCCGCAGGCGTTGCAGAACGTGGTCTGCTCCATCCCCAGCTGGGCCGCCCGGGCGTTCATCTGCTCCACAAAAGCGGGCTCGCTGCCGCCCACCAGCTCGGCCACCGCCACGGCGGCGTCATTGGCGGAGGAAACGCAGATGGCCCGGAGCATCTCATCCAGCGTGAACTGCTCCCCCGGCTCCAGCCAGATCTGGCTGCCGCCCATGTGGTAGGCGTGTTCGCTCACCGGCACAAGGGTATCCAGCGTCAGCCTGCCGTCATGGATGGCCTCAAAGGTCAGCAACAGGGTCATCACCTTTGTAATCGACGCGATGGGCATTTTCTCCTCGGCATTTTTCTCGTACAGCACCCGGCCGCTGTCCTGCTCGATCAGGATGGCGGCGCGGCAGTTGAGGGAGAGTGCCGGAGCCGCTGCCGCCGGGAGGGCAGGTTCCACCCACACGGCCTGCGCGGAGGCTGTTTTTGCCTCCCGCCGGGCCACAAGATGCAGCCCCATCCCCTGTGCCGTGCCAAAGGCCAGCGCAAACAGCCAGAAGCAGAGCACCGCCGCGCACAGCGCCGCAAAATTTCTCCGTTCCATTCTCGTACCTCCCCCGCGGTCTGTTTCGATTGCTCTGATTGCATTCTATGCAAAAAAAGAGCAGCAAATGCTCTTTCCCCGCCGGGAAAAATCTGCTATAATAGGATGGTTTATTTTGTTTTTCTGTTGAAAGGATACCTCGCATGAGAGTTTGTTTTTATACCCTTGGCTGCAAAGTCAATCTGAACGAGACCGGGGCGCTGGAACAGATGTTCCGCTCCGCCGGGTTCACCATCGTCCCGGAGGGGGAAGAGGCCGATGTGTTTGTGGTCAACAGCTGCACCGTGACCAATTTTGGCGACCAGAAGAGCCGCAAGTGGCTCCGTCGGGCCAAGCGGGAGAACCCCGGTGCCGTCACCGTGCTGACCGGCTGCTACCCCCAGGCGTTCCCCGAGGAGGCCGCTCGGTTTCTGGAGGCCGATCTGGTCTGCGGCAACGGCGACCGGAAAGCCATCCTTGAAAATGTCATGAAGCTGCTGGATGGCCATGAGCGGATCGTGGCCATTGCGCCCCACGCCCGGGGCGAGCGGTTCGAGGAGCTGCCCGTGGAGCGGTTTGAGACCCACACCCGCGCCTTTATCAAGGTGGAGGACGGCTGCAACCGCCAGTGCGCCTACTGCGTCATCCCCCGTGCCCGTGGCCCGGTGCGCAGCCGTGCCGAGGAGAGCATTCTGAACGAGCTGCACCAGCTGGCCGCAGCCGGATACCGCGAGGTGGTGCTCAGTGCCATCTCCCTGCCCAGCTACGGCCTGGACACCGGGACGAACCTGGTGGAGCTGGTGGAGCACTGCGCCCAGGTGGAGGGCATCGAGCGCATCCGTCTGGGCAGCCTGGACCCCGACATGCTCACGCCGGAGTACATCGCCCGGCTGGCCGCGGTGGACAAGCTCTGCCCGCAGTTCCACCTGAGCCTCCAGAGCGGCTGCACCGCCACCCTGCGCCGGATGCGCCGGGTGTACACCGCGGAGCAGTACGCGGAAGTGGTGGAAAATATCCGCTCTGCCTACGGCGACCGTCCCGTCAGCTTTACCACCGACTGCATCTGCGGCTTCCCCGGGGAGACCGAGGCCGACTTTGAGGAGAGCCGCGCGTTCCTGAAAAAGATCGGATTTTTGAAAGTACATGTCTTCCCCTACTCCCGCCGCAGCGGTACCCCGGCCTACGATTTCCCGGGCCAGATCCACGAGCGTGCCAAGCAGGAACGCAGCCGCGCCATGAATGCCGCCGCCGAGGCCATCCGCAAAGAGGTGCTGGCGGGCTATGAGGGCATGGAGGATGACGTGCTGCTGGAGACCCCTCTCTCCGAAACACTCTTTACCGGCTATACCCGGCTGTATGTGCCGGTAGTGGTCTCCGCCCCGGGCCATGCCAGCGGCGAGATCGTCCGGGTCAGACTGGGCGCTTACGACGGAGAACGGGTGCGGGCCGCGCTGGTCTGAGCGACGGTTTCCGCTCCGGCTGAGGTTTGGCAGATTGCAAAGAAATTTTACCGGTTCTTTGTGCAAACCTCACCAGTCGTGAAAATCATAACGAATTTTGAGTTTTGGTCTTTTCATCCAAATTCGTTTATGCTACAATAAAAGTGGATATTCCGGGGCAGCCTGCCGATTGCAGCGGCGGGCGTGCCAATGCACCCGGAGACAGGCTGTTTTTTCCGTACCAGAATGGCGGTCGTTTTTGTGCCCAGCCTCTGTACCAGAGAGCCGCGGCGCGTCACTTCTCCATCCGCGAAAAGGGTCTGTGATCTGTTGTATGTAAAACAAGGAGAGATTGGAATGAGTTTTAGAGGAATCAACACGACGGTCATCCAGATTCGCCGCCAGGTGTTTACCGAGGTTGCACGGATGGCCTACGCCAACGTCAAGGGCGAAGCCGCCAACCACCTGATGCGTAAGATCCCTTACACCATCATCCCCGGTGAGGAAGGCAAGCTGCGCAAGGACATCTTCCTGGAGCGCGCCATCGTTGAGGAGCGCGTCCGCCTGGCCATGGGCCTGCCCACCCGCCGCATGGACGAGCACAACAGCGTCGTTTCCGGTCTGGAGGACGCTTCCATTGCCGATAAGTATTATGATCCCCCGCTGGTAAACGTGATCAAGTTTGCCTGCAACCGCTGCCCCGAGAAGCTGGTCAAAGTCTCCGACCTGTGCCAGGGCTGCCTGGCTCACCCTTGCATGGAGGTCTGCCCCAAGAAAGCCATCACCTGGGAGAGCGGCCGTTCTATCATTGATCAGGAAAAGTGCATCAAGTGCGGCCGCTGCGTCGGCGTCTGCCCCTACAACGCCATCGTCAAAACCGAGCGCCCCTGTGCCGCTGCCTGCGGCATGGGTGCCATCCACTCCGACGAGCTGGGCCGCGCGGAAATTGATTACAGCAAGTGCGTTTCCTGCGGCCAGTGCCTAGTCAACTGCCCGTTTGGCGCCATTGCCGATAAGGGTCAGATCTACCAGCTGATCCAGGGCTTCAACCGCGGTGACCGCATCTATGCGCTGGTTGCCCCCGCGTTCGTCAACCAGTTCCCCGGCCTGGCTTCCACCGGCAAGCTGAAAGCTGCCCTGAAAGCCGTCGGCTTCCACGACGTGGTCGAGGTCGCCATTGGTGCTGACCTGTGCACGGTGGACGAGGCCCACGACTTCCTGGAAGAAGTGCCCAACAAGCTGAACTTTATGGCAACCTCCTGCTGCCCGGCCTGGAGCATGATGGCAAAGACCGCATTCCCCGACCTGGCCAAAAACATCTCCATGACCATGACCCCCATGGTCTTCACCGCCCGCATGATGAAGCAGGCCGACCCCGAAGCCCGTATGTGCTTCATCGGACCCTGCGCCGCCAAGAAGCTGGAAGCTTCCCGCCGCACCGTCCGCTCCGACGTGGACTTCGTGCTGACCTTTGAGGAGCTGGCCGGCATCATTGAGGCCAAGGGTATCGACCCGGCTGCACTGGAAGTTGATCCCAACGAGATCGATCTGGTCCACGCTTCCGGTGCCGGCCGCGGCTTTGCTCAGTCCGGCGGCGTTGCCAAGGCCGTTGCCGACAAGATCAAGGAATGGCACCCCGACATGGAAGTCAAGATCGCATCGGCTCAGGGCCTGGCCGAGTGCAAGAAGCTGCTGATGCTGGCCAAGGCCGGCAAGTACAACGGCTATCTTCTGGAAGGCATGGGCTGCCCCGGCGGCTGCATCGGCGGTGCCGGCACCATTGCGGACCCTGCCAAGACTGCCATCCTGCTGAACAAGTATGTCAAGGAAGCTCCCTTTGCGGACCCCGAGAAGAGCCCGTTCATGAACAGCATCCACATGCTGAAAGACGACCCCAACTTCGAGGTCTAAGCACCTGCCTTTCTGCCGCCTCCCGTTTGCCGGGAGGCGGCTTTTTTGCTGTCATGTTTTCCACATTTCTTACTTTCTATGTCGAAAGTGCAACGTTTTTGTGAAACACTGCCAAAGCAGATTGACTTTTTTGCTTGATTATGCTATTTTTGCGGTATAAAAGGGCTGTCCGACCCATTCCTGCACCATTTCCCGCGTGTGTGACAGCCCGTGCCGCGCTGCGGCAGGAAGAAAGGTTGATAACATGAAAACAGCTTGGAAACGCACCGGGGCGGTGCTGGTCTCGTGGCTGCTGCTCTGCCTGCTGGCCCTGAGCGCCAGTGCCGTGGGCCCTTTGGAGGTCGGCGTGGCGTTCTGGAAAGACAGCAAAGGCGAACAGACCTCGCTGGCCAACGATGGCATCGACACGGACCGTGCCGCCACTCTTACCCGGCAGGCCAATGGCACCTATACGCTGGAGCTCCCTCTGAAAAAGCTTTCCCGCATCAACATCACCGGACGGCTGTCCGGGCTGACCATCGGCGATGTGACCTATGACGGCACCCTGAGCGGAAACTTTGACGATGACACCGCACTGCTCACCATCAAAAACCTGCCCGCTTCCGTCCTGACCGGAAATGACGCCGGAAAAGCGCTGGCCGTGACCTGCAATCTGGACATGGATGTCAAGCTCCTGGGGGAGATCACTACTCCCGCGCGGCTCTGCATCTGGGCCGAAAAGTAAAACACAGTTTCCTACAACAAAACGCCCCGCCGGGCTGGTGAAAATTCTCACCGCCCTGCGGGGCGTTTGCGTTTTTATGGTTTTGCAGAGGAAGCTTACTCCACGATGATGCTCTTGCCCGTCATCTCAGCAGGGACCGGCAGGCCGATATAGGGCAGCATGGTGGGTGCGATGTCGGCCAGGCAGCCGCCCTCACGCAGCTTCACATCGCCGCAGCCGATGGCCACAAAGGGCACGACATTGGTGGTGTGGGCGGTGAACGGAGTGCCGTCCGGATTCATCATCTTCTCGGCATTGCCATGGTCCGCGGTCAGGAACGCACAGCCGCCGGCAGCCAGGACAGCTTCAACGACTTCCTTGACAGCAGCATCGACGGCTTCCACAGCCTTGACTGCTGCATCAAACACGCCGGTGTGACCGACCATATCGCAGTTGGCGAAGTTGAGGATGATGACATCGTACTTGCCGCTCTCGATCCGCTTCTTGCACTCAGCAGCCACTTCCGGAGCACTCATCTCGGGCTTCAGGTCGTAGGTAGCCACTTTCGGGCTGGGGATGACACAGCGGTCCTCGCCCTCGTAGGGAGCCTCGACGCCGCCGTTGAAGAAGAAGGTGACGTGGGCGTACTTCTCAGTCTCAGCGATGCGGAGCTGGGTCTTGCCATGAGCAGAGAGGTACTCGCCCAGAACATTCTTGAGCTCCACGGGAGGATATGCCACTTCGCAGTTGGGCATGGTGGCGTCATACTCGGCCATGCAGACATAGTGGACCTGCTTGCGGCCGCCGCGGCGCTCAAAGCCCGTGAACGCGTCGTCGCAGAAGATGCGGGTCATCTGGCGGGCACGATCGGGACGGAAGTTCATGAAAATGACAGTGTCGCCATCCTGCACACGGCCGCCCTCGCAGGTGACGCAGGGCAGAACGAACTCATCCGTCTTGTCCGCGGCATAGGATGCCTCAATGGCCTCCTGTGCGTTGGCAGCGTGGTTGCCCTCGCCATAAACGAACGCGGCGTAAGCCTTTTCTTCGCGGTCCCAGTTGTTGTCACGATCCATGGCGTAGTAACGGCCGGAAACGCTGGCGATCTTGCCGATGCCCAGCTCATCCAGCTTAGCCTGCAGGTCGGCCAGGAAGCCCTTGCCAGAGTGGGGGTCCGTGTCACGGCCATCGGTGATGCAGTGGAGGTAGACCTCCTTGGCACCCATGTGCTTGGCCATTTCCAGCACGCCGAACCAGTGGTCTGCGTGGCTGTGGACGCCACCGGTGCCCACCAGGCCCATCAGGTGGATGGCCTTGCCGGCGTCAATGGCAGCTTTCATGTTCTTGACCAGGACCGGGTTCTTGAGCATCTCACCATCCCGGATGGATTTGGTGATGAGGGTGAGCTGCTGGTACACGATGCGGCCTGCGCCCATGTTGGTGTGGCCGACTTCCGAGTTGCCCATCTGACCATCGGGCAGGCCAACAGCCATGCCGGAAGCTTCAATGGTGGTCATGGGGTACTTTGCCATCAGTGCATCGAGGTAGGGCTTTTTGGCTGCGACCACGGCGTTGCCATAGGTCTCGTTGGGGGTCCAGCCAAAGCCATCCATAATGCAAAGCAGGACAGGTTTCTTGGACATATGTTTTATCTCCTTGTTGTGTTTACTTAAAAAGCGCCCGGCACAGCGCTGGAAACGCGGCGCGGCCGGGCGCTGGGAAAACTTTGGTTGCGAAAGTCAGCGCTTAGCCCTTGGTGGCTGCGTTGACGATCACGGCAAAGTCCGGAGCCTTGAGGGACGCGCCGCCAATCAGGCCGCCGTCAACATCTTTCTTGCTCAGCAGCTCCTCGCAGTTCTTGGCGTTCATGCTGCCGCCGTACTGGACGGTAGTAGCCTCGGCGACCGCCTCGCCATACAGCTCGCCCACCACCTTGCGGATCTGAGCGCAGACTTCCTCCGCCTGGTCCGCGGTAGCGGTCTTGCCGGTGCCGATAGCCCAGACAGGCTCGTAAGCGATGACGACATTTGCCATCTGCTCGGCGGTGACACCCAGCAGAGCGATCTTGGTCTGCATCCGGACCAGCTCCTCGGTAACGCCCTCTTCCCGCTGCTCCAGGCTCTCGCCCACGCAGAGGATGACCTTGAGGCCGGCGTTCAGAGCAGCCAGCGCGCGCTTGTTGACGGTCTGGTCCGTCTCTGCAAAGTACTGGCGGCGCTCAGAGTGGCCCACGATGACGTACTCCACGCCCAGATCCAGCAGCATGTCCGCGCTGATCTCGCCGGTGAACGCGCCGGACTTCTCAAAGTGAACGTTCTCTGCGCCCACATGGATGTTGGTGCCCTTGGTCTTCTCCACAGCCGTGACCAGATCGGTGTACGGAGTGCAGATGACGACCTCGCAGCTAGCGTCCTTGACGGCGGGGATCAGCTCATCCACCAGCTTGGCAGCCTCGGTGGCGGTCTTGTTCATCTTCCAGTTGCCTGCAATGATTGCCTTACGCTTTGCCTTATCCATGGTTCTATCTCCTTATATTTACTTTTTCTTCTTTACCCAAATAAAAAGGCGCGGCGGCGCACGGCCGCCGCACCTCTCATGATGCTGTTACGTTCTCTGCAATCAGGCGTTCTGGATCACAGCGATGCCGGGCAGCTCCTTGCCCTCCAGGTACTCCAGAGAAGCGCCGCCGCCGGTGGAGATGTGGGTCATCTTGTCGCCCAGACCCATCTGCTGCACAGCTGCTGC
>ENA-ORCM01001134-ORCM01001134.1-human-gut-metagenome-genome-assembly--contig:-NODE-1134-length-23410-cov-3.027858_pt1 | contig 23410 bp, 22 predicted proteins | sample MGYA00242906_ERZ507928 | MGnify/ENA primary metagenome ERZ507928 (study PRJEB26167, sample SAMN06115497) | human gut metagenome | host: Homo sapiens | place: China:Shanxi | collected 2015-05-07...
TATAAAGCATAACACAGGTTTGCTCCTTTGTCAATAAGAAAAAGCAGCCTGCCGTAGCAGACTGCTTTGTGTTTATATGAGATTTGTTGGATCAAACCACGCCCTGCGCCATCATGGCATCGGCCACTTTCATAAAGCCGGCGATGTTGGCACCAACAACGAAGTTGTCCGTGGCATTGTACTTTTCGCAAGCCTCTTTCATGTTGTGGTAGATGTTGACCATAATGCCTTGCAGCTTGGCGTCTACCTCATCAAAAGTCCAGCTGGAGCGAATGGAGTTCTGGCCCATCTCCAGTGCGGAGGTGGCTACGCCGCCGGCGTTGGAAGCTTTGCCGGGCAGGAACAGAATGTGATTTTGCAGGAACACCTCTGTGGCCGCTGCGTCTGTGGGCATATTGGCGCCCTCACACACTGCGTAGCAGCCGGTGTCTACCAAGCGCTGCGCCTGCGCGGCGTGGATCTCATTCTGGGTGGCGCAGGGGAGCGCCACATCGCAGGTCACAGCGTCCCACACAGAGCCCTCTGCATAAGTGGCGGTGGGGTGGCTCTCAGCATACACAGAAATGCGCTTTCTGTCCACTTCCTTAATCTGCTTTACAGCCTCTACATCAATGCCGTTTTCGTCAATCACGTAGCCGGTAGAATCGGAGCAGCAGATGACTTTTGCACCTAACTGCCGAGCCTTCTCCATGGCGTAAATAGCCACATTGCCGGAGCCGGACACGGCCACACGAGCACCTTTTAGATCCTTATTGTGGTCCTTGAGCATTTCCTCGGTAATATACACCAGGCCGTAGCCGGTAGCCTCTGTACGAGCAAGGGAGCCGCCGAAGCTCAGGCCCTTACCGGTGAGCACGCCCTCGGAGCGGTTCGTCAGTTTCTTGTACTGACCGTATAAGTAACCTACCTCGCGGGCACCGGTGCCGATGTCGCCGGCGGGTACGTCCTCGTCCGCACCTACATATTTATACAGCTCATTCATAAATGCCTGGCAGAAGCGCATCACTTCCATATCGCTCTTGCCCTTGGGGTCAAAGTCAGAGCCGCCCTTGGCACCGCCGATGGGCAGGCCGGTCAGGCTGTTTTTGAAGATCTGCTCAAAGCCCAAAAACTTGATGATAGACAGGTTTACGCTGGGGTGCAGGCGCAGACCGCCTTTGTAGGGGCCGATGGCAGAGTTAAACTGCACGCGGTAGCCGCGGTTTACATGCACCTGGCCATGATCGTCCACCCACGGAATGCGGAACATGATCTGCCGTTCCGGCTCAACCAACCGCTCCAACAAGCTGGTTTTTTGGTATTTCGGATCGTTGTTGACCACCGGCGCCAATGCGTCTAAAACCTCTGTGGCGGCCTGGATAAATTCCGGCTGATCCGGGTTCTTTGCTTTCAGATCTGCCAGCACTTTTTCTGTATAAGTCATACAAAATCCCTCTCTTCAGAAGCGTTGCTCCCGTTTATTTTTGTATAAATTATACCAATATCATAGGTATTAGTCAATGTACGCGTATCTATTTTTCCACTTTGCACAAAAAAGATTGCCGTGAGTTTTCACTCACGGCAAAATTGAATAAAAATGCGTTTTTCGGTGTACGCCGGTCAGCTACAAATTAACTGACCATAGCCTTTGCCTCGTTTGTAGATCACGCAGGTTTGGCCGTTCGGCGCCAGATAAACAAAGAAGCTGTGTCCCAGCATTTCCATTTGCACGATGGCCTCATCGTCGGTCATCATTTGCAAATGAATGTTCTTTTTGCGCTGAATATCCGCAGCGGAGCTGTCATAGCTCTCAAAGTCGTCCATGGTCACTTCTTCTATGGGCTCCAGCATGGAGGCGATCTGGTCAATGCCGCCCTTACGCTTCTTATCTACCAGGTAGGTCTTTAGCTTGCGCAGCTTTCGCTTCAGGTCGTCCACTGCCATATCAATGACCGGTTCAATCTTGTCTGCCCGTGCCTCGCCGCGGATAAAGGAGCCAATGTACTTGACTGTAATGTCGCACTTGTAGCCGTCCTTTACCTTGGCTAAGGTCACATCAAAGGAGGCGTTGTCAGGCAGCATTTTTTCAATACGCTGCAGTTCTTTGTCAATACCGTCTTTGGTGCCTTGCTTTAGGTCAAATCCTCTTGCCGTAATGTTGATCATACTATCACCCCTTTGGGAATTCAGAGGCATACCTCTGTACTCATATTATACACCACCGGGAGAGAAAGAAAAAGTATTGAGGTTTAGGCTGTTTTGTAGTATAATATATAGCCGACGGCTCCGTTGCGGGCACAACGAAAATCGACGGGGATTTACCTATGCGTAAAACGAGACGAACCGGAATAGATAAGCTGCATACGCTGCTGTTTGGGCAGGATCTGCGGATTACAGAGGGCGAACCGTATTGTCAGGTGCGCCCTTTTGATTTTGCTGCGAATTTTGAGCCGCGGCACCTAACAAAACCGCTGCCCGTCCCGGCAGGGGAAGTGATTGACATTCGCACCTTTGGAGCGGATCCGGCGGCGGAGGATAACGCTGCGGCCGTACAGCAGGCGGTAGATGCGGCGGCGAAAGTAGGCGGCACCGTGTTGGTGGACGGGGTAGCTATCCCATGTCTACGGTGGAGCTGCGCAGCGGGGTGACGCTATTTATTACCCCGGGCAGCTTTCTTGCCGCGCGACCTGACGGTAAGGGTTTTCGCCACAAGGCGCTGCTGTATGGCCGGGATCTAACCAATGTAACCCTCACCGGTGGCGGCGGTTTGGAGGGAGAGGGTCACCGCTTTGGCCTGCGCCCGGCGTTGCCGCAGAACTGTACCAAACCGGCAGACTTGATTGATGTGATCGAAATGCGGCGCACCTACCGTGCCCAGCTGCGCTTTGCCCACCCCAGTAAGTACGGCGGGCTGCTGTGCCTGGAGCAGTGCCAAGGGGTGCATATCCACCATTTTCTTTTCCAAAACAGCGCCCACTGGACCTGTCGGCTGCAAATGTGCCGGGATGTGCTGGTAGAGTACGCCGCCATTCGGAATAATCGAAATGTAGCCAACGCAGACGGCTTTGATATTGTAGGTGGGCAGGACTTGACATTTCGGCACTGTATGGTGTCTACTGCGGACGACGGTTTTGTTTTTAAGCACGCCGTATGGTTGGGCAGCAGCGGCGAAATGCGCCATATTTTGATAGAGGACTGCCGGGTAGACAGCCGCACCAACTGTATAAAAATCGGCACGGAGACCACTTGTCCCATTACGGATGTGACTGTGCGCCGGTGCCGGCTGGAACTGCAAGATCTGTACCCGGGCGCTGTCAGCGGTATCAGTGTAGAGGCCTGCGACGGCTCAGTGGTATCGCAGGTGCATTTTGAAGATATGGAGATGACCCGCTGTACCTGCCCGATTTTTGTGCGACTGGGCAACCGCAATCGGGCGGCTACCGTGACCGCAGAGAGTGCCAACGCGGTAGAGTTCGGCGCTAAGAAGCAGCCCGGCGGCACAGTGGACAAGCACCGCTTTGACGGCAAAAGCGCCGTGCGTGACATTTCTTTTAATAGGATCACAGCCCGGGAGGCGGAAATTCCCATCATCATTGCCGGGTATCGCCAGCAGGGTCGAACCCATCGGGTGGAGCGGGTGACGCTGCGTGACGTGCAGATCACCTATGCCAATCGGCCGGAGATCGTGGATCGGCGGCTGTTTATCCCGGAATATGTGCGCACATATCCGGAGGGCTGGCGCTTTCGTAATCTGCCGTCCTACGGCATTTGGGCACGGCACACCCGGGACCTGTGCTGCTCCCATGTAACCGTTTTCCACCCTCGGTATACGCAGCGGCCGTTTCGCATTTTGCAAGACTGCCCCGGCGCTCAGCTCACCGATACATACGGCGAAAGTCAGGGCCTGTTTGGCACGGACAAAGAGAACGGATAAAAGAAAGTATAAGAAAAGAGCACACCATAATCGGTGTGCTCTTGCTGTTTATCCGGCTTAGATGGTGCCGTCCCAGGTGGAGACTTCCGTTGCCTTTTTCTCCTCCTCATCGAACCAGTGGGTGGTGACCGCCTTGCTCTCTGTGTAGAAGCGATAAGCGTCCTTACCCAGGCAATGCAGGTCGCCGAAGAAGGACTTTTTGTGCCCGCTGAAGGGGATAAAGCCTACCGGTACCGGAATACCCACGTTGATGCCGACCTGGCCGCCGTCGGTACGGCGGGCAAACTCCCGGGCATAATAGCCGCTCTGGGTGTAGATCACGGAGCCGTTGGCATAGGGGTTGGCGTTCATAATGGCCAAGCCCTCCTCAAAGTCCTTGCACCGTTTGATGCATAGCACCGGACCAAAGACCTCTTCGTCGCCGATGGTCATATCTGCCGTTACATGGTCAAAGATGGTGGGGCCTACAAAGTAACCGTTCTCGTAGCCCTCCACAACGGTGTTACGGCCGTCCAGCACCAGGGTGGCGCCTTCGGCTACGCCCTTGTCAATATCAGCCAGTACCTCTTTATAATGCTTTTCATAAGTGATGGGACCCAGGCGGGAGCTCTTATCCCAGGCGGGACCGCAGTTCACTTTCTCCGCCTGCTTTTTCAGCTCCGCCACAAAGGCGTCTGCAATGCTGTCCTGTACCACGCAGCAGGACAGCGCCATGCAGCGCTGACCGGCGCAGCCGAATGCAGAGTTGATCACGCCGGCTACCGTACGCTCTAAGGCGCAGTCCTCCATCACCAGGGCATGGTTCTTGGCTTGGCACAGGGCCTGGCAGCGCTTGCCGTTGGCAGCGGCTTTTTCATAGATTTTCAGACCCACCGGGGTGGAGCCAACAAAGGTAATGCCCTTAACATCCGGGTGCTCCAGAATGGTGTTGATCTCATTGCGAGAGCAGGTGACCACATTGATGACACCGTCTGGCACGCCTGCGTCCTTGTACAGTTGAGCAAAGAGCATGGCGGTCTTGGGGGTCAAGGAAGCGGCTTTCAGTACCAGGGTGTTGCCGGCGGCAATACAGGTGGGTGCCATCCAGCCAAAGGGGATCATGGCCGGGAAGTTTACAGGCACAATGCCGGCAAACACGCCCAGCGGCTCTCTGTATTTCACGGTATCATACCCGCGGGAGGCGTCCATAATGGACTCACCCATCATCAGGGACGGTACCTGGGTGGCCAGCTCCGTGCCTTCTTTTGCCTTGAGCACATCTCCCTCGGATTCTGCCCAAACTTTGCCGTTTTCCTTGGCAACGCTCATGGTCAGTTCATCCATGCGCTCCAGGATCAGTTCCCGCACTCTATATAGAATCTGTGCCCGCTTAATGGCCGGGGTGGCGCTCCAGCCCGGATAGGCAGCTTTGGCGGCCGCAATGGCCTCCAGCACCTCATCGTTGGTGCAGCAGGGCGCCTGGCCGGTGATTTCGCCGGTGGACGGATTGTGCAGGTCGTACCATTTGTCCGTCTTGGACTCACGGAATTGGCCGTTTACAAAATACTTTAGCTTTTCTGCCATAGATTTTACCTCTCTTATCCTCCCCGCCGCAAAGCGGAGCATAATTTTGCAATTTCATTGTACCACAGCCCCTACGCCAAAATCAATACCCAGCCGTCGAGAACAGCCTAAATTGAACAAAAGTGCGCCTGCCGTCACATTTGATCGACGCCTGCATAGAATGGGTAAGAAATAACGGCAAAGAAGGGGTAGTATGGGCGAGCGTACCGTGGTATTGGTGGGCGGTAACAATGGGGGTAAGGAGAACTTGCTGCAGGAGCTTTTGGGGCGGCGGCAGGGTGGTGCCTGGTGCTATTCGTATCGGCATATTACTTATGACTTGCGGCTGCTGCCTCTGTGCGCTCTGCAAAGTCCGGCGCTGCGCGGGGCGGACTGTACGGTGCTGGTGACCCCGGCGCTGGATCTGCAGCGGGCACTGGCGGCGCTGCCTGCCCTTTGGCAGCGCAGTCATCGGCTGGTGGTGTACATCACGGATAGGGGTGCCGCCCGGCGGCGCGGTGTTATCATTGACCCGGCAGCGCTGTCTGCCGGGCTGGGGTGCCCGGTGGTGGTGGCCACCCCTTACAGCAGCCGTGGGGTCAATCGGCTGCTGGCTGCGGTGGATCGGGTGGTACATTTTCCGCCGGTGCCCCATACCTTGGGGGATACGCATATCCAAACGGTACTGGCGGCAGCGGTGCGCCCGGGGAATCGTGTGCGCACATTCCGTCGGTACCGGGTGTGGACGGCGGCGCTGTGCGTGACTCTGTGGGCGTTGGCTGCTTTGCTCTTGGCGTTGCTATTGCATTTTGGCAGGGGATAGAGCGTTTTTCAGTCCTATATTTGAGAGAGAGAACCGCAGCCCTGACATTCTCTGCTAAAAGAATCGGGTTCGGTACGACGTCTCCACAGTTCAAAGCGGTAGCAAATGCTGCCGCTTTTTTCTTAGCTGTACTGCTTTAACGCTGTGCTACGCTACAATTTCCTGAATTTGGCGAATATTTATACAAGATCGTGAATTTCTGCTTGCATTTTTGTCAGAGTTATCTTAAAATATAATTATCTTTTTTCAAATTCTGAACAGGAGGCCTGAACATGAGAGAAGAATCCAAATCCTATGCCCGCGAAGCTATGGACATTGTGGAACACGCCGCACACAAGATCGGCTCCCGCTTGCCCGGCTCTGACGGTGAAATCAAATTCCATCAGTATATGGGCGACAAGCTGCGCGACATCGGCATTGAACCGAAGACGGAGGAGTTCGCCGTTTCACCCCGTTCCGGTATCGGTGGTCTGTCCTATGCCGGTTGGTCCGGCGTGATCCTGAGCATCGGCGCCATTATCGCCCTGGCCTGCGGCTTTAATAAGCTGTGGTACGCCCTGGCTGCGCTGGGTCTCATTACGATCTTTTGGCTGGTGATGAGCTGCTTTTTCTACAAGACCTGGTTTGATATGTTCTTCCCCCAGGAGATCAGCCGCAATACCCTTGGCGTGCTGGAGCCGGAGGACGGCAAGTATGACTATACCATTATCCTGTCCGGCCATACGGATACGTCCTGGTGCTGGCGCCACAGTGAGCACGCTTATAAGTATGCCAAGACCAAGCCGATTATGGGCTTGATCGCTACATACGGCAAGGTGGGCTTCGGCGCGGTTTGCTTTTTCTTTATTGCGCTGTTTTCTGTGTTTATGGCTGTCGTGAACATTTGCGATTACGCCGGCGCCCAGTGGGCACAGACCATGCTGGCCTCTCAGGGCTGGAACACCTTTATGTTCATTATGAACTTCGTGCCTATCGTTACCGCCATCGGTTCTCTGTTTGTGGTGATGTGGGGCGATCCCAATCCCCGCAACGCTTCTCGCGGCGCTATGGATAACGCCACCGGCATCGGCCTGAGCTATGCGGTGATCAAGTATTTCAAGGAGCACCCGGAAAAGATGCCTAAGAACTGCCGCATTGTAGACGCCAATATCGGCTCTGAGGAGGCGGGTCTGCGCGGCTCCATGCATTTTGCCCAGGAGCACCGCTTTGACGATCTGTCCCAGAACGCCTGGAACATTAACATTGACTCTGTGGCAGATAAAGAGTATTTTGAAGTGGTGATCAAGGACGACTGGCAGGGCGTGCGCTTTGATACGGATATGGAAAAGATGTTTAAGGACACCTTTAACGAGTTGGGTATTGAGAGCAAAACAAACGGTTGTATCCACAATCCCGTTGGCGGCTGCGACTCTACACCTATGACCCGCGCGGGTATTAAGTCCGTGACCTTTGCGGCCCAGAACCCCATGCTCACCTATCATTACCACACCTGGCGGGATATGCCGGAGCGGTTTGAGATGGAGACCGTAGGCGACGGCTTTGATGTGATCCTTGGCGTGATCGACAAGATCGCCGCTTTCCAGGAAAAGAACGGCTACAACGGCCCTCAGAAGAAATAAATCAAAAATGCAGCCCGGTAAGGTTCCTTGTCGGGCTGTTTTTGTATACTTATGTAAGGTATGATGATGCTTCGTTCTACACTTCAAAAATATGCCGCTATGCAGCAGCTTGCTGCGGATACCATGCAATTTATTCAAAGCTATATACAGGTGGGTCAGACTGTGGATCAGATCAAGACCTTGTGCGAAACCTATATGTTGTCAAACGGTGCGCAATCGTTTTGGTATTACGATGTAGGTGCTTTGGTTTTTCATCACCCGGATACGCTGCTTTCTGTGTCCGGTCGGGAGTATGTGCCGGCGCATACCTGTATTCAGTCAAATGATATGATCACCATTGATCTGTCGCCGCAACGGCGGCGGATCTGGGGCGATTTTGCCCGGACATTTGTTGTGCAAAATGGGCAGGTAGTTCGGCGATTAGATGATATTAGAGAAGCGGAAATCCGCAATGGCCTACGCTTTGAGAATCAGTTGCACGCGGAATTGAGACGCTTTGTAGATAGAAATACGACCTTTGAACAGCTTTATGCGTATATGAACGATTACATTCGTGCACAAGGGTATCATAATTTGGATTTTAACGGCAATTTGGGTCACTCTATTGTGAAATACAAAAATCACCGTATTTATATTCAAGCCGGTAATCACAAAAAATTGAGCCGGGTGCGTCTTTTCACTTTTGAACCGCACATTGCGCTGATCAACGGCACTTATGGGTTTAAGAAAGAGGATATCTATTATTTTGATGGCGGGCATTTACGCCGCTTAGCTGACACGGAAGATACATATTGCGGTTGACCGGCTGCCTTGAAAAGAAGCGCTTTGGCGTGTTATAGTGTGGCTGAAAGAGGTGGACGATGTGAAAAATCGTGTTTATACGGCTTCTCGGGCGCTGGCGTGTTTGATTTTGCTGGTGTTGATTTTTACCGGATGCCAGATGAAAAATCAAAAGGCGGATGTGTCAGATGTACAGATCGATTACGGTACTTCTGCGCGCTATACAAGAGCAGATATTGATGCGTGCGCTGCTTTAGCAAAGGCGCAATTCTCCGGGTTTAGCCACAAGTTGGTTTTACAGCGTTTGATTTTTATGGGCGATGATTATTGCCCCTCCGGCGATTGCCTGATTTTAAAAGCTGTGTATTATGACGGATATATCGACCAAACCGTAACGGATTTCGGTTGGCGGTTTTCGCCCGGAGAGGACGGAGAATGGTACATAGAGGATTTCACAGAGCTGTCCAATATGGGCGATCACATATAATGTTTATAAAAAAGGACCGATGGTATGCAACCGTCGGCCCTTTTTTGCGCTGTTTAGTTGTTGTGGGGGAAGATGACGGTCAGCATCCACTTGAAATTCTCCGGGGCGTACACCGAATGGGGCTTTTTGGCGGGCATGACCAGCGCCTCGCCGGGTTTTACCAGGTAGGGCACACCATCTATGGTGAACTGACCCACACCCTCCAGCACGGTAACCATAGTGTCGCCGGTGGAATCATGGGTGCCGATCTCCTCACCGGCTGCAAAGGCAAACAGGGTCACGCTGACGGCGTCATTCTGCGCCAGGGTTTTGCTGACCACCTGGCCGGGCTGCACCCGGACTTGATCCGCAAGACTGAAAATCGCCTCATGAGGTACATTCTTAATATAAGGCATCGTTGCACTTCCTTTCTTTGATCTTATCTCTATTATAGCAAACCCGCAGCCAAATATCCACCATAAAATAAAACCCGCCGGCAGAAGTCGGCGGGTCGTTTTGGTATGGCCGGTTATTTCAGCTTTTCTGCCTAGGCGGTGACGACGGGCATTGGGGCCTCCCGGCGGTCGCCGGCGGTAGAGTCGAACTGCACATCCGTTTGGGCAATGACCTTTGCGCCCTTGGCGCAGGCTTTCATGTCCGCCAGGTCTGCACCCATGGTGAACGCGATCTCCCGGGCGATCTTCTTGGTATTTCCTCGGGATTGGGAATAATAGACGACCAATGTTTTTGCCATTTTTGTTTCCCTTACAGGTTTTGCAGATCGTCGCTAATTTGTGCGGAGGTTAGGCGGTTTTCTTCCAGCACCGACTGCACATCGTAGCGATCCAGGAATTCTTTTTGCAGGCCGTAGCACAGCACCTTGGTGTCTGTTCCGCCGTAGTAGGCTGCGATTTTTTGGCCAAAGCCGCCGTCCAGCACGCCGTCCTCCAGGGTGACTACGGTTTTATGGGTCTTGCCCAGCTGGGCCAGCAGTTCCTTGTCCAGCCCGGTGATATAGTAGGGGTTGATCACCGTGGGGCGCACGCCGGTGCGCTTTTCATATTCCGCCGCCGCTTGCTGTGCCAGGGGATAAAAGCTGCCCAGGCCGATAAAGGCCACATCGCTGCCTGCCTGGGTCACTTCATAGGTGTTCAGCTTGCCAAAGTCCTTGGTGACTGCCTTGCCGTGGGAGAGTACGCCGCAGGCCGGTACGCGAATGGCTACCGGGTGCTCCCGCTGGGTCATGCTCCAGTGCAGCATGGCAAAATACTCCTCCTTGGTGGTGGGGGCTAGGTACACCAGGTTGGGAATGTTAGAGATCATGGGAATGTCAAAGATGCCCAGGTGGGTCACATCGTTCATACCGTACACAGAGGCGGCGAACACCAGCAGGGTGGCCGGGTTGTTATTGATGCACAGGTCCTGGCTCAGTTGGTCATAGGTGCGCTGCAAAAAGGTGCTGTACACGCCATACACCGGCTTGGCACCGCCGGCAGCCAGTCCGCTGGCCAGCGCTACGGCGGTCTCCTCGGCAATGCCCACATCCATGAATTGTTTGCCTGCCTGCTTACGCAGATCCTCGGTAAAGCCGAATACGGTGGGGGTGCCGGAGGTGATGGCCACCACTTTGGGGTCCTTTTGCATTTCCTCCAGCAGATACCGGGCGGTCAGATCGCTGTAGTCCTCGCCCTCAAAGTGCACTGTGCTCTCGCCGGTTTTGGGGTCGAAGGGCATACACCAGTGCCAGTTCTCCTTGTGGGTCTCTGCTGGGGCGTAGCCCTTGCCTTTCTCGGTGACAATGTGTACCACTACCGGGTGGTTGCTGTCCTTGACTTGCTGAAAGGTCTCAATCAGCGCGTCTGTGTGATTGCCCTCCGGCTGGAATACATAATCAAGCCCCATAGCGCGGAACAGGTTGCACTCTGCCTTGCCGCCGGTTTGGCGCAGCAGCTCCAAATTTTTATAAATGCCGCCGTGGTTCTCTGCAATGGACATACCGTTGTCGTTAACCACGATGATTAGGTTGCTGTCCATCTCGCCGGCCAGGTCCAGCCCCTCCAGCGCCTCGCCGCCGGACAGAGAGCCGTCGCCGATAATGGCCACCACATTGTGGTGCTCGCCCTTGGCGTCCCGGGCCTTTGCCAAGCCGCAGGCCAGGCTGACGGAGGTGGAAGTGTGGCCCAGCGTAAAGGGGTCGTGGGCGCTCTCCTGGGGCGCGCTGTACCCGGTAATATCGTCATACCGGGCCGGGTCTAAGAAACCGTAGCTGCGCCCGGTAAGCATCTTATGGGGATAGGTCTGGTGAGACACATCAAAGACAAACCGGTCCTTGGGGGAGTCAAACACCGTGTGCAGGGCAATGGTGGCCTCCACCAGTCCCAGATTGGGACCGCAGTGGCCGCCGTGGTGGCTGAGTTTTTGAATCAGCGCGGTGCGCATTTCTGCTGCCAGGACTGTGCGCTCTGGGCTGTTTAAGGCTTTTACATCGGCAGGGCCGTTGATCTTTTCCAAATACATTTTGCGTTTTCTCCTTTTGTTAATCCCAGGTAAGCTTGCCGGTTTTTACCGCCGCCCGGTAGCGAGAGATCTTGTACTCCAATTTGTCCAGCATACGCTGCGTGTCTGCCATTTGAGCCTCCAGTGCGGCTTTTTGGTCCAGCAGCAGTTGCAGCCGGGCGGGAATGGTGCTGTCGCCCTGCATATAGAGCCGCACATACTCGATCATCACCTCTACCGGCAGACCGGCGCTGCGCATACAAATGGCCAGTTCTACCCAGCCAAGATCGTCCTCTTGATAATCCCGAATGCCGCCGCCTGTGCGGTGCACCTGGGGGATCATACCCACCCGCTCGTAGTAGCGCAGGGTGTCTTGGGAAATGTTGTACTTTTCGCTGACTTCTTTAATGGTCATAGGCTCACCTCGTTTCAAGGGTAGTATATACCTTTGAGTTGACTCTAAGTCAAGACTTTTTTGAACTTTTTTTGATTTCCGTAAAAAAAGCAGCCGATTTTTATCGACTGCTTTATGTTTGGATTTACTTGATAATCAGCTGCCGGTGGTCTGCCGGGGTTAGGCAAATGTTCGGTGCAAAGGGGGTGTCGCCCCGATTTTCTACCTGCACGGTAACGGTATCGGCAGCACAAGCAACGGTAAAGACCGCGTCCACGCAGTGGCCGTCCCGGTAGGCATAGGTGTGGCCGTCATCATCAAAGTAGCGGCTTTGGAAGGTGCCGTCGGCAATGGGATAGACGGTGAACTGCACCCGACTGGGCTTTTGGAACCCGGTAGGCCCAACATCCAGAGGGAATACGCAGCCGCCACGCACAAAATAGGGCACGGTGCCGGTAGCGGGAATGTGCAGTGCCACTGTCTGCCCGCCGGTGTAACACCGGTCGTCCTTGTACCAGATCTCACCGGACGGCAAGTAGACTTCTATATCCTCCATGCCCTGATCCAGCACGCAGGCTGCCAGCAGGTCACGCCCCAGCAAAAAGGCAGGATCGTCCGGATGGATTTGCCGGTCGTCATAATAAAGACACAGGGGCGCCTGTAAGGGCAGCTCCTCCTGCACGCTGCGGTAGGCGGTGCTGTAATAGTAGGGCAGCAGAGCCTTACGCTGGTCAAACAGGGCATGCACACTGCCCATCACCTCCGGATAGCTCCAGGGCATGGTGGCGGAGCCGTCCGCGTTCCAGGAATGAATGGTAAAGCGGGGCTCAAATACACCGTGCTGGATCCAACGTAGCAGCAGCTCCTTGGAAGGCATTTCCCCGGAAAAACCGCCCAGATCGTGGCCGTAAAAGTAAAAGCCGGACAGGCTCAGCGTCATGCCTACATAGTGACAGTACCGCAGATCGTGGAAGGATGTATAGTTGTCACCGCTCCAGGTTTGGGCCAACCGTCGCAGACCGATCCCGGCACTGCGGGTAGAAAGGAACGGCCGTTCTGCCGGGCGCATTTTCATTTGAGCCTGATAGGAACTGAGCACCATTAAGTAGGTGAGCGCCGGGCGAATGTGGGCAGCTGGGGCCGCCTTGCCGCCAAAGCCTACAGCCACAGTGGTAGGGTCCTGAATGTCAAATTCGTTATTGTCGTTCCAAGTGGCGTCCATGCCGTTTTGCAGCAGTTTTTCCGTCACCTGATCGTGCCAAAAAGCAAAGGCCTCCGGGTTCGTAAAGTCCAGGTAACTGCCCAGGCCGTCCCAAAACTGGGTAACATAGGGGCTGCCGTCTGCATTCTTGACAAAGAGACCCTTGGCCGCCAGGTCATCGTACATCGGGTGGCTGGTTAGGAACGCCGGCTTGATGTTGGGAATCAGGTGCACCCCGGCGGCGTTGAATTTGCCGATAAACCGTGCCGGGTCCGGGAATTTCTCTCTGTTCCAGTGGAACACGCATCGCTGGTTGCCGATGGCGGTGTAGCCGGAGGACAGATAAAACCCGCTGCAATTCAGATCCAGCGCCCGCACTTTGGCAAGGAACGCGTACATCTTTTTTTCTGACTTGGGAGCGTCCGTATAAGCCATGGTGCTGGCGCAGTAGTCAAAGCTCCACTTGGGGGGCAGCGGCTGGCGGCCCACTGTGCGGCAAAACTGCTGCAAGATCTCTAACTTGCTGCCAAAGAATACATAGTACACCAGGCAGTCTTCGGCAGAGCGATAATACTTAAACGGCGGGTAGTAATTGTTGATCTCCCGACCCAGATCCATCTCACCGGGGGCCGTGGTGTCATAGAAAATGCCGTAGCAGCCCACGCTGTTTTGGCAGATGTAAAAGGGCGTGTGCTTGTAAAGCGGATCGGTCATGGCGGCATCAAAGCCCATGCTGTCCGCTGTGTCTATGCGAAAGCGTCGCCCGGCTTTGTTCACGCTGCCGCCCTTATCGCCCAGGCCGTAGATCCGCTCATCCCGCTCCCGCGTGATGTAGTGAGTGGCGCCGGTGCCAAACTCTTTGTCCAAATTATAGGCCAGCGGCCCTCGATCCGCAAAGAGCACCCGATTGCCGATCTTGTAGGTGAGCAGCAGATTGTGGAAATCCAGCTCTGCCGTTACCCCGCAAGGCAGGGCAAAGGCGGTGCCGCTATCGTTCTCCGTGACTGTGGGCGCTGCCGGCTGAAAACCCACGGTACTCAGTCGCGCTCTGCCCTGGGGGCCGATGGACGCGTTGTCCGGGTCAATATTAAAGGTGGGCAGCAGGTCGTCTGCGTTACGATAGAGCGCCACACGCAGGCAGCTGCCGGAGAGAAAGTCCAACTGCGCCTGCCAGCCGTCGGCGGCGTAAGTGCGCCCGGTGGGCGTGGCGGTGGTTTGGGTAAAGTTGTGGTCAAATTTCATTTATACCGGTCCTTTGTTATGAAGTGTTTCTTTAATGAGACGGCCGTCCGGGAAGGGCGCCATGCGGCTGGGGTCACCAAAGCGCATGACCTTGGCGGTGCCTGCTTTCCAGCGGGGCAGGGCGTTGCAGTTGGGACTGCCGCACTTGACAAAGTTGGCAAAGGCCGCCACCATTTGGCGCGAGATCTCCCTGTCCGTATCGGTAAAGGGTCGCCAGTTGTTTTGCAGTGTGCCAAAGGCATAAAGCAGGTCTGCCGTGTGCCAGGCGCCGTAGTTGTCGCCGGGCAGATCTCGGTCAAAACAATAGGCGTAGCAGGGGCTGCCCTTGTCGTCATGCGCCCAGCGGCGGATCAGACCGGACACAAGGACCGGAATCATATCCGCGTTGGTCATGCCCAGGATCTTTGGCATTTTGGGTATGGTGCGCATATTGAATGTGGCTTTGGTCAGCAGCTTGCCATCAAATACAGGGAAGGTGTAGAGCATACTGAGTTTGTCGCTTTTACAGGCGTCCAGCCAGGCGTAATACAGGGTGCGGGCGTCTGTTTGGCGCAAGGCGTTCATATCCGCTGCCCCGGCGTTTTGGCAGATTTGATCCCAGAACTTACCCACCTTTTCAATGGATTGGGGGCGTGCGGCTGCCCGTTGCAGCCCCGGTCCGCTCATCATAATGGCGCCTTGGTACCAGTCCAGGCACAGGGGAGAGGAGATGAGAATATCCACGCTCATTGCCCCGGCGCTCTGCCCCAGCAGCGTTATGCGGTGGGGGTCGCCGCCCAGGGCAGCAATGTTGCGGCGCACCCAGCGGATCGCCTCCAGCTGGTCGTATAGCCCGTAGTTGCCGCAGGTGCCGTCCGCCTCTTTCAGCTGCGGGTGGGCGCAAAAGCCATAGGGTCCCAGCCGGTAATTCATGGCTACGAAGATCACGCCTTTTTTGGCGTAAGCGGTGCCGCTGATGTGGCGTTCGTCGGTGGAGCCGCCGGTAAAGCTGCCCCCGTGAATGTAAATAAGCACCGGGCAGTCCTTGGCGTCCTTAGGCGCCCAGATGTTCAGGTACTGGCAGTCCTCGCTGTAAGTAAAATGGCAGCCTACCCGAAATTCTTTACTGTAAAAAGGATTGACCTTGGTATCCTCGTCAAAGCCCCGGTGTTGGTAGCAGCAGGCACCGAATTGGGTGGCGTCGTAAACGCCCTCCCAGTGCTCTACCGGTCGGGGATATTCCCAACGGGCGGCGGTGGCGTAGCGAATGCCACGGTACTCCAGGTGGTCCTCCAGCTCCAGCCCTTGCAGTGCACCGCAGAGTGTGGTGCGGGTAATGGTTTGCATATTGATTCCCCCTTATATCTGTTCATTTCCATTATATAGAACTGTTCCCGCAAAATCAATTCTCTATAGAAAAAATTGCACCCGGGCGAAAAAATGGACGGCGGCTTGCAATGCCCTTGCGTTTATGATAAAGTGAACTTAATGTGCGCGGCACAGATGAAGGAGAACTGATATGAAGTTTTTGCATTTATCCGATCTGCACCTGGGCAAGCGGGTGCACGGCTTTTCTATGCTGGAGGATCAGGCGTATATTCTGCAGCAGATCCTTGGCTGCATTGCCTCAGAGCAGCCGGACGGTGTGCTGATTTGCGGAGATATTTATGACAAGGCGGTGCCGTCGGCGGAGGCCGTGGCATTGTGCGACGATTTCTTTTATCATTTGGCGCAGCTAAAGGTGCCGGTGTTTGCCATCAGCGGCAACCACGACTCCCCGGAGCGGCTGGCCTTTGGCAGTCGGCTTATGGATGGCAGCGGGGTACACTTTTCGCCGGTTTATGACGGTGGGGTGCAGCCGTTTGTGCTGACGGATAAATGGGGCGAAGTGGGCATTTATATGCTACCCTTTGTGAAGCCCGCTCACGTGCGCCGCTATTTTCCTGAGGCGGAGATTGATAGCTATACGGATGCACTGTCCGCCGCTGTCGGCGCTATGCAGGTGGATACCTCCCGGCGCAATGTGCTGCTGACGCACCAGTTCGTTACCGGCGCTGCCACCTCAGACTCAGAGGAACTGTCCGTAGGCGGTACGGACAATGTGGACGGCAGCGTGTTTGACCCCTTTGACTATGTGGCGTTGGGGCATATCCACCGTCCCCAGAATATGGGCAGCCCGCGGCTGCGGTACTGTGGCTCCCCGCTGAAGTATTCCTTTTCGGAAGCAGGGCACCAAAAAAGCGTGACCGTGGTGGAACTGGGGGCAAAAGGGGACCTGCAAGTGCGCACGGTGCCGCTGTGCCCCCGCCGAGATTTAACGCAGCTGCGGGGTAGCTATATGGAACTGACCGCCCGAGACTATTATACCAACGGAGATTTTCAGCAGAATTATCTGCATATTACGCTGACGGATGAGCAGGATGTGCCGGACGCCATGGGTCGCCTGCGCAGTATTTATCCTTACTTAATGCTGCTGGACTACGACAACGCCCGCACCCGTGCCCTGGGGCAGGTGCATGACGGTGCGGCCACAGAAAAGCAGTCGCCGTATGATGTGTTTGCAGAATTTTACCGCCGCCAAAACGGTACGGATCTGACAGAAGAGCAGGCTGCCTTTTTGCGCAGCCAGATGGAAAGTGTGTGGGAGGAGGAAGTATGAGACCGCTAAAACTTACTTTGTCCGCCTTTGGCCCTTATGCTCGGGAGCAGGTGCTGGATTTTTCCAAGCTGGGTACCGGCGGCGTGTATTTGATTACCGGCGATACCGGCGCCGGCAAGACCACCATTTTTGACGGCATTATTTTTGCGTTGTATGGCAAGGCCAGCGGCAAAAGCCGGGAACCATCCACCTTGCGCTCCAAGTACGCAGCGCCGGAGACTCCCACCTTTGCAGAGTTGACTTTTGCATACGACCGGGCGGTATACACCGTGCGCCGCAGCCCGGAATACCGGCGACCCAAGACCCGGGGTGAGGGTATGACTACCCAGCACGCTATGGCGGAGCTGACCTGTCCGGACGGTCGGATGATTACCAAACAAACGGAAGTGGATGACGGAATCACCGCCTTGCTTGGGCTGGATCACGATCAGTTTTGCCAGATTGCCATGCTGGCGCAAGGGGACTTTTTGCGTTTACTGCTTGCCAAGACGGAGGATCGCAGCCACATCTTCCAAAAACTGTTTGACACCGGGCGGTATGCCTGCTTGCAGGAGAAGCTGCGACAATCTGCTTTGGAGGTGAAGCGTGCGTATGACGCCGGGCAGGAAAAACTGCGCCAATACGGCGAAGGGGTGCGCTGCCCGGAGGACTCTATGCTTTTTGCCAAAGCGCGGGCGCTGCAACAAGGTCAGCTGCCCTTTTCTGAAAGCCGAGAGGTGTTGGAACAGCTGATTCAGTTAGACACGGCTGCCGCTGCGGAGAACACCCGCCAAACGGCAGAAATACAAGAGAAAATGCAAGCTGACCGGGCAGCATTGACAGCTGCGGAGCGCCGTTTGAAACTGGAACAACAGCTGCAAGAGCTGACCCGGCAGCAGGCGGAATTGACCCCCAAGCAAGCGGCGGCAGCGGATAGATTGAAGCAGTGCGCCGCACAGGCAGAGGAGACGAAATCGCTTACTGCCCGCCTGGCTTTGCTGCAAGCCCAGCTGCCCAAGTACGACCGGCTGACCAAAGCACAGCAGATCTTGGCAGAGGTGCGGCAGCAGGCAGAGCAGCAAACAGCGGCATACACGGCAGCCGGTGAAGCAGCGGAAAAAGCCCGCGCAGAACAAACCCGCTTGGAACAGCGGCGGCAGGAACTGCAAGGGGCTGCCGCCGGGTTGGAGCAGGCCAAGGCTGCTTGTACACAAGCCCGGCAAAAGGTAGAGGCGTTGACTGCTTTAGAACAGCAGCGGGCTGCGCTGCAAACTACGGAGAATACTTATCGCCGTGCTGTTGCCGATTACCAGGCTGCGGCAGCGCACGCCCAGCGTTTGGAGCAGGATTATCAGCGCCAAAACCGGGCTTTTCTGGACAGCCAAGCCGGCGTGTTGGCAGCAGATTTACAGCCGGGTGCACCTTGCCCGGTGTGCGGCGCCACGGAACACCCTCATCCGGCGGTTTTGCCCACGCAGGCGCCTACACAGTCACAGCTGGAGGCAACCCAGCAGGCGGCCCGATCCGCTATGGCAAAGGCCACGACTGCCAGCCAGTCCGCCGGTGGCGCAAAGGGACAGTATCGAGAACAGCAGCGGGCGTTTCTTGCCGGGTGGCAAGCGCTGCTTGGCGATTTGCCGGAGGAGCCGCAATCGGTTTTGGCAGAAGCGCTGTCACAGGCACAGACGGCTTGTACCGGGGCGGAAGCGAATAAGCAGGCCGCCCAGGCAGCCGCAGAAGAAGCGGCGCAGGTGGAGCAGGCTTTGCCGCAAGTCACCGCGCGCACCACAGCGCGTGCCCGGCAGCAGACGGAATTGCAATTGCAGGTGCAGCAGCTGCAACAAGAGGTCAAACAGCAGCAAAGCCGGTGTAGCGAACTGGCGGCAGAACTGCCTTTTGCTTCCCAGTCGGCTGCGGAAGAGGAACAGCGTCGTTTAACGGAGAAACGAAACGCCTTAGAGCAGGCACACCAAAAGGCGCAAGTTGCTGTGACGGAACTGGACATGCAGGCGGCGGCCTTAGTAGCCACTTTGCAACAGACCCGACAGCAGTTGGAGACTTGCCCGGCAGCGGACCCGGCGGCATTGCGCGCCCAGCTGGCGCAGTTGCAGACCCGGCTGCACACGCTGACCGATCAAGGCAAGACACTGGCTGTGCGACTCCAGACCAATCAAACGGTACTGGATCAAATGCGGCACACGGCGGCCGAACTGGAGGCGGCGGAGCACCGCTACGGCTGGATAAAAGCCTTGGCAGATACTGCCACCGGCAGCTTGACCGGTAAAGAAAAGGTCACCTTGGAGACCTATGTGCAAATGCAGGACTTGGACGCGGTGCTGGCCTGTGCCAACACCCGCTTTATGGTTATGTCCGGCGGACAGTACGAGCTGGTGCGCCGCCAAACGGCAGAGAACAATCGCAACCAGTCCGGACTGGATCTGGATGTGATCGACCATTATAACGGCACCACCCGCAGTGTAAAGAGTCTGTCCGGCGGCGAGTCCTTTAAGGCCTCTTTGTCGCTGGCGCTGGGGTTGTCGGATCGAGTACAGAGTGCCGCCGGCGGCGTGCGGCTGGACGCGATGTTTGTGGACGAGGGCTTCGGCTCTCTGGACGAGGAGTCCCTCCACCAGGCACTGCACGCCCTGACGGATCTGGCCCGCAGCGACCGGTTGGTGGGAATTATCTCCCATGTGGCGGACCTGCGCGCGGCCATCGACCGGCAGATTCTGGTCACCAAAGCTCCCACCGGCGGCAGCCACGCCACCATCCTATAACTGCATTCAGATACAGAACACCCCCGCACGGCTTGCTGCTGTGCAGGGGTGTTCTTGTTTTTTGGCTATTGTTTGGCGGCTTTCGCAATTTGTTGCGGCACCCCGGCTCAAAGGTCACATTGGACAATGCAGCGCGTGACCTGGGGATCGGTAAGGGGATTCAGATAAGAATTGCCTACAAAGTATTGGGCATAAGCTGTGTTGGCGGCGCCTTTGCCAAATGTGTTGGCACCGACAAAGGCTTCTTCTGTTGCGTATTTCATAGATAAAATCTCCTTGTTTTGGTTTCCTTTATCATAGCACTTTGAGCTTACTCCAAGTCAAGGGGTTTTGTAAATTTTTTTCGTTTTTTTGCTGCCGCTTGACAGTAGGCGGCGGCTATGCTACAATACGGGACGAAAATTCGGTTGTGGATTTTTCCGGAGTTGCTCATCTTTTCGCCACACACTCTTTGGGGTGCGTGGCTTTTTTTATACCTGCAAGCAGAAAGGAAAACAGATGGACGAACAGTTTATGCGCAAAAAGGCAGTGTTGCCGCTGATTACCTCTATGGCGCTGCCCATGGTGCTCTCCATGCTGGTGAACGCCCTTTATAATATTGTAGACAGCTACTTTGTGGCCCGCATCAGCGAGGACGCTATGACGGCGTTGTCGCTGGTGTATCCCTTGCAAAATTTAGTCAACGCCATTGCCATTGGTTTTGGCGTGGGGATCAGCGCAGTGATCGCTTTGTATTTGGGCGCCGGAAAGCAGAAGCGCGCGGACCAGGCAGCCACGCAGGGCATGCTGTGGGCGCTGGTGCACGGGGTGCTGCTCACCGGCGTGTGTATTGCATCATTCCGCTGTTTTTGCAGGCGTTTACCAAGGATCAAGCGGTGATCGATTTGGGAGTGCGCTACGGGCGTATTGTGTTTGGCTTTTCCATTATAATCAACGCAGACTTGGCATTTGAAAAGATTTTTCAGGCAGTCGGTCGTATGAAGGTGACCATGGTGGGTCTGGGCCTGGGCTGCCTGGCCAATATTATTTTGGATCCGCTGTTGATCTTCGGTCTGGGGCCGTTCCCCAAAATGGGCATTGACGGTGCAGCGCTGGCTACCGGACTGGGTCAGGTGCTTACTCTGGTGATCTACCTGCTGTTCTATTACCTGCGCCCCATTTCTGTCAAGATCCGCTTGCAGCACCTGCGGCCGTCCCGGCACCTGGTGGGTCGCTTGTATGCCATCGGTATTCCGGCGATACTGAATTTGGCTTTGCCTTCGTTGCTGATCTCTGCACTGAACGCCATCTTGGCTGCATTCTCTCAAACCTATGTGCTGATTTTAGGCGCATATTACAAACTGCAAACGTTTCTGTACTTGCCGGCCAACGGCATTGTGCAGGGCATGCGCCCGGTGATTGGGTTCAATTACGGCGCCAAGGAATATGGGCGGGTCAAGCAGATCTTCCGAACCGTATTGGTGATGACTGCTGCCATTATGGTGGTGGGCACTGTGCTGTGCCTGGTGATCCCCGGTCAACTGATCGGTCTTTTTACCGAGAATGCAGCTACTGTTGCTGCCGGTAAAACAGCGCTGCGAATCATCAGCGGCGGGTTCATTGTGTCCGCCGTATCGGTGACTGTTTCCGGTGCGCTGGAGGGACTGGGCAAGGGCACGCCGTCCTTAGTGATTTCTCTTTGCCGGTATTTGGTCATCATCGTCCCGTTGGCATTTCTGTTGAGTCGAGTGCTGGGCGCCACCGGTGTGTGGCATGCCTTTTGGATCACCGAGTTGTTTACCGCCGGTATTGCCCTGGCGGTGTACCGCAAAGCCGTGCAGATCAAGGTCTGATTATAAATGAACAAAACAAAGCCGCACAGATATTTCTGTGCGGCTTCTTTGCGTCTATTTGTTTTATGCTGTTTCTATGCTGCTTAGGAAGCGCAGAAACTGGGTTTTACCGGCTTCATTCCGGCCAAACACGCCGCACTGCTCCAAAATGGCAGCAAAGACTTTGCCCACTTCCTGTTGCAGAATGTCCATGCAATTCTCGGCGGTTAAGGCGTTCTTGGCGGCGATCTCCATTGCCCAGTCCTTGTGTTTGGCAATGCGTTCGTCGGCGGCAATGTCTGTGCCATGGAGCAGTGCGTCACGCAACAGTTCCAGCTCCGTCTTTAACCGGGCGGGCAGTACTGCCAAACCCATAACCTCAATCAGGCCGATATTCTCTTTCTTAATATGGTGGTACTCCGGGTGGGGGTGGTACAGACCGTCCGGGCACGCCGGGGTGGTAATGTTGTTGCGCAGCACCAGGTCCAGCTCATATTTACCGTTCCGGAACCGGGCGATGGGGGTAATGGTGTTGTGGGGTGTGCCATCGGTCTCTGCGTAGATAAAGGCATCCGGGTCCGTATAGCCGCGCCAGGCTTGTAGCACTTTGTCTGCCAGGTCGCAAATGCGCGCCGGTTCATCCCCACGCAGGCGCAGTACGGACATGGGCCACTTGACGATTCCGGCCTCAATATCTTTATATCCGGCAAAGGCATAGGCGGTCTCTATCGGTGCCTTGGTCATAGCAAAGGTATAGTGCCCGCCTTGGAAGTGCTCGTGGGTGAGAATGGAGCCGCCCACGATGGGCAGGTCTGCATTGGAGCCTACAAAATAGTGGGGAAACTTCTCTACAAAATCAAACAGCTTTTGGAACGCGCTGCGGTCGATTTTCATCGGCGTGTGCCGGCCATTAAACACGATACAGTGCTCGTTATAGTAGCCATAGGGCGACTACTGCAAGAACCAGGGACCGCCGCCCATTTCCAGGGGAATGATCCGGTGATTTTGCCGTGCCGGGTGATTGACCCGCCCGGCGTAGCCCTCGTTCTCCTTGCACAGCTGGCACTTGGGGTAAGCGCTTTGCTTCATTTGCAGGGCAGCCGCAATGGCCTTGGGGTCCTTCTCCGGCTTGGACAGGTTGATGGTGATGTCCAACTGGCCGTACTCGGTCTCCACCTTCCACTGCACGTCTCTGGCGATCCGATCCCGGCGGATGTAGTTGGTGTCTTGGCTGAACTGATAGTACCAGTCGGTGGCTTTCTCCGGGGCCTGCCGGTACAGGGACCGGAACTGCCCGATCACCTGGGAGGGCCGGGGGGTAAGTATCCCCATCAGCCTGGTGTCCAGCAGATCCCGATAGGTAACGGTATGCTCCTTCAATACGCCCCTCTCAACCGCGTCATCCAGCAGCGCCTCCAGCGCAGCGGACAATTCCCCGGCCGGGGGCAGCTCTTCCGGCAGGGCGCAGCCGTCCAGCGCCAGGGCCTCCAGCAAGGTATTGACCGTCCACATCCGGTCCTCCGGCTGAATGAGCCGCTTCTCCAGGGCATAGGAGATCAGCTGTGCGATGGCCTGATTCCGCTCCATACTCAGACCTCCTCAAAGCCGTGGGGGTGGCTCTTGTGCCAAGCCCAGGCGGAGGCCACGATGGTCGGCAGGTCGTTGTACTTGGGCTGCCAGCCCAGCACCTTCATGGCCTTCTCAGAGGAGGCAATGAGCTGAGCAGGGT
>ENA-ORCM01001136-ORCM01001136.1-human-gut-metagenome-genome-assembly--contig:-NODE-1136-length-23366-cov-8.143244_pt1 | contig 23366 bp, 14 predicted proteins | sample MGYA00242906_ERZ507928 | MGnify/ENA primary metagenome ERZ507928 (study PRJEB26167, sample SAMN06115497) | human gut metagenome | host: Homo sapiens | place: China:Shanxi | collected 2015-05-07...
TAGGTGTCCAGCAGCGCGTTGTGTATGGGTTCTGCCAAACGGCGTACCCAGGTCAGCGCACCTTTGCCGGAAGCGGGTCTGGCGCTGGAAGACACCCAGCGTCTCTACGGCACGGTGACGAAGATTGACACCCCGTGGAGCGACGAATACAAGAACATCACCGTCACCATTCAGGTGGGTGAGCTGGCGGATCAGCCCATCCAGTGCTACCGTCTGACCGGCGAAGGGGCGGAAAAACTGCAGGTGGGCGACGCGATTACCGTCGAAGGCATCCTGAAGAACTACAAGGGCACCATCGAGTTCGACAAGGGCTGCGTGCTGGTCGGCTACGGCGAAATCGTCAGTCAGAAAGCGATTGTAGACGCGGCTTACGCGCTGGAATCGGGCGTTGCCATGACGGCTCCGACCGCGCTGGTGGGCGAAGTGGTTTCCATTGACTCCGCGTGGAGCGACGAATACCAGAACATCACCGTGACCATCGTCTGCGACGGTCTGACCGAGCAGCCCATTCAGTGCTATCGCCTTTCCGGCGAGGGCGCGCAGGCGCTGGAAGTCGGCAGCGTGGTCGGCGTGTACGGCACGATTAAGAACTACAAGGGCACGGTCGAGTTTGACAAGGGCTGCGTGACCGTTCCCGCGGACTCCGTGGCGAGCGTCCGTCTGGCGGTGAGCGCCTACGCGCTGGAAGCGGGTCTGTCCATGAATGACGCTTCCACCATGACCGGCGTCATCACCAGCATCGACACCGCGTGGAGCGACGAGTACAAGAACATCACCGTGACCATCGTTCCCGGTGGTCTGACCGACTATGCGGTGCAGTGCTACCGTCTGTCCGGCGAAGGCGCGGAAACGCTGGCGGTCGGCGACACCATCACCGTGAGCGGCACGATTAAGAACTACAAGGGCACGATCGAATTCGACAAGGGCTGCACGCTGGACGCTGTGGTCAAGGCGGAGTAATCGTTTCCTAACAGAAGGGGAATCCTGCATTAGCGGGACTCCCCTTTTTCTGTATGCAAAATGCCGTGCTTCCGATCTTGGAAACACGGCGTTTGATATTATGCTTCGTAGCCCAGTGTCTTCATGAAGCGCTGGAAGCCCGCCAATCCGGCTTCGTCGCGCTTGTAGACGCCCGCGTCCGCTAGCACCTGCGCGCACACCAGCGCCACTTCCTGCCGCAGGATGGCTTCCGCTTCCGCCGACGTTTGGACAAGTCCGTGCCGCGCGACAACTTCCGTCAGCCAGTCGTAATGCTTCGCGCACGGGTCGCTTTCCGCCGGACGCACCAGCGGCTTCTCGCCCGTCAGGTAGCCATTCAGCGCCGCAAGCTCCGTCTTCAGACGGCCCGGCAGGATGAACAGCCCCATCACCTCAATCAGCCCGATGTTCTCCTTCTTGATGTGATGCAGCGGCGCATGAGGATGGAAAATGCCCAGCGGGTGCTCTTCGCTCGTACGGTTGTTGCGCAGAACGAGATTCAGGCGGTACTGCTCCCCCTCTTTGCGCAGAATCGGCGTAATGGTGTTATGGGGCGTTCCGTCCGTTTCCGCGAAAATACCGCACGCTTCGTCGCTGTACCCGCGCCACGCGTCCAGAATCCGGCTGGCTTCGGCAATCAGCGTCTGTTCGTCCGTGCCGCTGAGCTGAATGGTGGACATCGGCCAATCGAGCAGTGCCGCCGAAACGCCCGGCACCGGAGACTTCAGCTGGCAGCGCACTTTCGCATCGTCCATCGGGAAATGATAGCGTCCGCCCTGAAAATGGTCGTGATTGAGGATTGACCCGCCGACAATCGGCAAATCCGCATTCGAGCCGAGCATATAATGCGGGAACTGCTGCACGAAGTCGAACAGGCGATCGAATGTGCCGCGGGAAATGCGCATCGGCACATGCTGGCTGTTCAGCACGATGCAGTGCTCCGGGTAATACGCATACGGCGAATACTGCAGATACCACGTCTGCCCCGCGAGCAACAGCGGCACCATGCGGTGGTTCTGCCGCGCCGGGAAGTTGCTGCGACCGCGGTAACCGGGATTCTCCACGCACAGCATACACTTCGGATAGCCGACGCTGGGCGCATTCTTCAACTTTGCGATTTCCTTGGGATCTTTTTCCGGCTTGGAGAGATTGATGGTGATTTCCAGCCGTCCCGCCGGCGTATCGGCAAAATAACGAACGTTCTGCGCAATCGCATCAACCTTGATGTAATCGCACGCGCGACACATCTGGTAGAAATCCTCCGTCGCCTGCTCAGGATGATTCTGCGCAACGCACTGCTGGAAGTGCGCGCGTACTTCCTTTGGCGACGGCGTCAGCAGACCCATCAGGCGCGCACTGAAGAGGTCGCGCGCATACGTCATATCCTCGATGATGCCTTTTTCGACCGCCAAATCGCACAGTGCCCGCAGAAGCGCCGTCGCGGTCGGCGGCACGTCCGTCATCGGCACAATATCGCCGGCGGGGGCATCAAGCTGAAACGCATCTAGCAGCAGGTTGCGGAAGTACGGCATATCCACCGTTTCTATCAGCCCTTTTGCCGATGCGTAAATCAGCAGATTTTCAATTGCCTGTGTTGTATTTTCTTTCCAAGACATCATCAACAGCCCTTTCTGTATTCATCGCTCCGGCTTGATTCACTCCTAATTATAACGGAAAACAGCTTTTCTGTCAATCAGCCCGGCAAAAGACTTGACAGAAAGGCAAAAAGGCAGTAGGATAAATCATATGATTTCCCATTGATTTTCAGGAGGCAGCTTCATGAACGATCGCGAGGAAGGCAAGGGAATGCGGCTTCTGCGCAAGGGCAAACGTGGCCTGATTCAGGCGATTTTCAGTCGTCTGGGGCTGATTGTGCTGCTATTTTTGCTGCAGCTGGCGCTTCTGCTGGGGCTGTTCAGCGCGGCAGCGGAGTTTTTGCCGCACTTTTTCGGCGGAGCGATTGTGTTCAACGCCATCATTGTCATTTATCTGCTCAACAGTGAAGGCGACCCGACCGCGAAGTTGACGTGGCTGGTATTTTTCAGCGTTGCGCCGGTGTTCGGGGCGTTGTTCTATTTATACACCAAGAGTGACATAGGGCATCGGCTTTTGCGCGAGCGGACGACACAGCTGATTCGCGAAGGGCGCAGCGACCTCCGCGCGCACGCCAGCGCCCAGCAGCATTTGGAAGAGCGCGACCCGCAGATTGCGCGCATGGCAAGTTACATCGCGAAAAGCGGCTGCTATCCCGTTTGGGAGCACACTGCTGTGACGTACTTTCCGCTGGGCGAGGACAAATTCGCCGCGTTGCTGCCCGCGCTTCGGCAGGCGAAGCATTTCATCTTTCTGGAATACTTTATCGTGGAAGAGGGCGAAATGTGGGGGCAGGTGCTGAGTATTCTGGTGGAAAAAGTGAAGCAGGGCGTGGAGGTGCGCGTACTGGTGGACGGCACATGCGAGTTCACCCACCTGACGCACGATTATCCCCGTCGGATGCAGGAACTGGGCATCAAGTGCAAAATGTTCGCGCCCGTCCGTCCGTTCGTCTCGACGCACTACAACTACCGCGACCACCGCAAAATCGCCGTGATTGACGGGCAGGTGGCGTTCACGGGCGGTGTGAATCTGGCGGACGAGTACATCAACCGCGTCGTGCGCTTCGGGCACTGGAAGGACACCGCGGTGATGCTGCGCGGCGAGGCGGTGCGCAGCTTTACGCTGATGTTCCTGAATATGTGGGCGATTGACGAGCACGCGATGGAAGCGTCGCGCTTTCTGGCGTATCCGACAAAGCCCGTCATGGATGCGCCGGGGTTTGTGCTGCCCTACTCGGATTCTCCGGTGGACGGCAACAAAGTCGGCGAGCAGGTGTATATCGACATTCTCTCCCGCGCGCGGCGATACGTCCACATCATGACGCCCTACCTCATCATCGACCACAACATGGAGACGGCGCTGCAATACGCGGCGGAGCGCGGCGTGGACGTCCACCTGATTCTCCCCGGCATCCCCGACAAGAAGTACGCCTTCGCGCTGGCGCACACGCATTACGCTTCGTTGATGAAGGCAGGCGTCAAAATCAGCGAATATACCCCCGGCTTCGTCCACGCAAAAGTGTTCGTCGCGGATGACCGAGAGGCCGTCGTGGGCACGATTAACCTCGATTACCGCAGTTTGTACCACCACTTTGAGTGCGCGGCGTACATGCTGGATGTGCCGTGCATCGCGGACATTGAGGCGGATTTTCAGCATACACTGAAGCAGTGCCGCCGCATGACACCTGAGCGCCTGAAGAACGACAAGCTTTCGATGAAGATTGCTGGTGCGCTTCTCAAGGCGATTGCGCCGCTGATGTGATTACAGCCGCGACTCTTCCGCCTGACCGGAACGGCAGACGACCGACAGCGTCAGGCAGACCGTCCCCGGCATGGCGTACCATGCGCTGCCAGTGAGGATATAGAGTATCAGCATGAACAGCCCATAGCCCCAGTAGCGCGGTGCTTTTTCCCGCTGCGTCATGATGGACAGCAGGCTGCCGCGCTGCGGCGTTCTCCGTTTTCGCTGCCCAAGCGCCACCAATTGCGCATCCGTCGCGGGGGAAAGCCGCCCCGCCAGCGCCAGCAGCGTTTCTCGGCGGATGACGCGGATGGGCGTCGGCATCTGCTCGGCGCGTGCTATCACCCGCGGCGGCGCTTTTCCCAGCACGCACAGGATGACCCGATTCGCCTGCTGCCGCTGCATCGCCCGGTGCGCCTCTACCAGCTGCCCGATGGACAGTTCCCCTTCCGGCGGCATCCGAACGCACTGCACCAGCAGCGTTTCCGCGCCGCCTGACGGCTTTTCCTGTCCACACAGCGCGCCGTCTGCCGTGATGCGCTGCATCCGGAGCGGCCATTTTTCCTCCAGCAGCAGCGCCGCCTGAAAGTGGGCTTCCTTCGCCTCCGAAAGCAGCATTTTCTCCAGCAGCAGTTCGCCACCGATGCGGCAGCGGAGTGCCGTTTCGCGCCGCGCCAATGTTGTCTGACGATAAAGGCGGCGCAGCAGCAGCAGCAGCGTGCCCAGTGCAATGCCCGCCAGCAGCGCAGGGAGGTTCAATCCCCAGAGGAACACAAACCAGCCGATGCCCAGCGCCATCAGCAGCACACCGCGCCCCACGCTGTCCAGCAGCTCCGCCAGCAGGTTGCGCTTGAATCCCGTTTCCATCGCTTCTCCGCCTTTACAATTCCCGAAATTTCGGGTATAATAGGAATGTACACTTGCACAAGCAGGAGGATTGCCATCACATGGCAAAAGAACGCATTGGTATTTTAGGCGGCACGTTCGACCCGATTCATGAGGGGCACATCCATATGGCGCTTTCCGCCATGCAGGGTGCGCATCTTGACCGCGTGCTGGTACTCCCGACGGGCAATCCGCCGCACAAGATAGGCATCACCCCTGCGGAAGATCGCTGGCGCATGGTCTGCTGCGCCTGTGCGCTGCATGACGGGCTGACGCCGTGCCGCGCGGAAATCGACCGCGAAGGCGTTATCTATACGGTAGATACGCTGTCCATTTTGCATCAGGATTATCCCAAGGCAGAGCTTTTTTACCTGATTGGTACGGACACGCTGATGGAGCTGCACACATGGCGGAATTTTGAGCAGGTATTGTCGCTGTGCACCTTCGTTATCTGCCCACGCCCGACCAGCATATCGCCCAAGGTGCTGGCGGACGAGCAGCGGCGGCTGATTGCGCTTGGCGGACGATTCGTGGCGCTTGACGCGGACGTGGTGGATGTGTCTTCCACGGAACTGCGGCAGGCGCTTCGGAATGGTCAGGCAACGCCGCATTGCAGTGTACCCGTGCGGGAATACTGCAAGGTGCGCGGGCTGTACGGGCTGTCGCCGCGCGTCCCGCAAGGCGACAAGTGGCTTGACCGCCTCTTCGCCGACCTGAATCAGCACCGGTTTATGCATTCGCTGGCGGTGGCGCACACGGCGCGGCAATTGGCGATTGCGCACCATCTTGACCCGGTCAAGGCGGAAGCCGCCGGACTTCTGCACGACTGCGCGAAGTGCCTGCCGCTCAGTGCCATGCAGCAGCTTTGCCGTGACCATCAGCTGACGGTTGATCCGGACATTCTGCAAAGCGGCGCATTGCTCCACTCCGTCGCTGGGGCGTGTCAGGCGCAGGATGTTTACGGCATTACCGACCCGGAGCTTCTCTCTGCCATCACCAACCACACCAGCGGCCGCCCCGGCATGAGCAAGCTGGACATGGTCATCTGGCTGGCGGACAAGATTGAACCGACCCGCGCATCCTATCCACTGCTGGATAAAGTGCGGATGCTGGCGGGCTTTTCGCTGGAAAAGGCGCTGCTAACCAGTCTGGAAGGATCAGCGAACTATCTGCGCAGCAGCGGGAAAACCGTGCATCCGCTGACGCTGCAAACCATTGCGTGGCTGAAAACGCTTCCCGAAACCAAGTGAATTATCAGAAGGAGAAATATTATGCAGAATCTTCAGCTCGTGCAGGAAGCTGCACAGGAACTCTACAAGAACAAAGCCGGTCAGATTGTCGCGCTGGACGTGCAGGGCATGACCGTTATTTGCGACTATATGCTGATCGCGGCCGGGCGCACGGTCAATCAGGTGAAGGCGCTGGCAGACGATGTGGATGAGCGCATGGCGGAGCTGGGCGTGCCGATTCGCCGCCGCGAGGGGCAGAACGAAGGCCGCTGGATTATCCTCGACTACGGCTTCATGCTCGTGCACATCTTCCACACCGAGGAGTACGAGTATTACAACCTCGAACGCCTGTGGACGGATGGCAGCAACCGCCTTGTGCTGCCGTTTGACCAGACGGATTTGTAATCGAATACAGAAACATCGGGCAGTGCGCATGGTGCGTTCACTGCCCGATGTTTTTGTTTACGGATAATTGCGGATTGTCCTTGCCTTTTCCATCGCATCCTCCTTCGCGGAAAGCGGCGACAGGATGTAGGCGTAGTCGTAATCCCGCGTCAGCGGCGTCAGGTACGGCTCATGCACGATGATGCGATACCATGAATTATCGCCGCCCAGCCCAATCTGCACGGCGTTCAGGCGCAGAATGACGTTTTCCGTCGCCTTCAGCTGGTGCGGGTGCTTTGCCTGCGTGAGCGCTTCTGGTGTGTAGTGCAGCGCACTCGCTTCCATCGGCGCACTATCCGCCGCAGCCAGCAGGCCCTCGCCCGTCTCGTCCGTCAGCGCAATCCAGCGCACGCCCGTCCGATTGCCCGTTTCTGATGGCTCCATGTACGGGAAGAAATTGTCCGTTACAGTCGTTTCATAGCATCCGACTTTCGTGCCGCTGTGCCGGTCGGTGTAGTTTTCTTCTGGTCCGCAGCCGAAATAGGTCATCCGCTCATACGCCTTGGGAAGCGTCATCTGCATCCCGACGACGGGGATGTAAATCAGCTGCTGATGCTCCGGCGCGGACAGGTGCATCTGCACGCGAATGCTGCCGTCGCCATAGAAACGGTATTCCAGCGAAACCAGCATGTTTTCCAGCGCCGGATAGCAGCCGTCGAATGTCACGCGAATCGGGTTTTCGTCCGCATACAGCGCCCTGTTCGTGACGACATACGTTCCCGGCTCTTTCCATGCCGCATTCATGTGCCCCAATCCGGATCCAAACGCGCGGTCATTATCCGTCGCGGCACGGTAGAAACTCCCCTTCGGTCCTTCCCCCGGTACAATCAGCGCATGGAACGTGCCGTCCGCACCCAAGGCTTCATAGCGCGTCAGCTGCGCCGTTTCCAGATTCAGCGCCGTGCGGAACTGCTCGCCGCTGATGGACAGCACATTGCCATCCTGCGTCACAGTCATGGCAGTGTCCGGCAGCATCGACGTTAGTTCATTGTCATTGCGCATGGCAAACTGCTCGTAAGCCACCACATGCCCCGCATTCAGCAAGCCATCCTGCGCTTTCAGCGCAACCGTCAGATTCAGGAAGTACTCTTTGCCTGCCTCTTTCGCGATGGTCGGCAAATTCAGTGTGACTATGCGCTCGCCCGGCTGATTCGTTCGCGCATCAACATTCGCCACGCGCACCGCATTCGCCGGAAGCACACCTTCCGCCGCAACATCCCCATCTGCCGTGATGTTCCACCTGAATTCGTACTTTTCCGCCACATCAGTGAATAAGAAGTAGTTCTTCATTCGCACCGTCGCGTGGTCTTCGTCAAACGCATCGAATTTCATCTGACTGTACTGATAGCGAACTTCCGCCATTTCCGGCTGAAGCGTGCGGTCAGGCAGCAGAAGCCCGTTCGCACAGAAATTGTCGTCATGCACGCGCTCGCCGAAGTCGCCGCCGTAGCCGAAATAGCGCGTTCCATCCTCGGCGGTCTGGTAAATCGACTGGTCGATGAAGTCCCAGATGAACCCGCCCTGCAAGCTGCGGTAGGTGTCAAACGCCGCCTGATATTCGTCCATGTTGCCCATTGCGTTGCCCATCGCGTGTTCATATTCGCACTCGATGTAGGGCGTGTCGTGCCCCGCCTCAGCGTAGGCAATCATCTGCTCGACCGTTTCGTACATGCCGGAGTAAACGTCGATGCCCGTCGAAAGATTGTCGCGCGCCTGCTCGTAGTGCCACGGGCGCGTCGGGTCGTAGGCGTGCAGGACGTGCGTCTCGCCCATCTGATTGACATACGGCTGCACCAGAATCGTCCGCAGAATCTCCGAGTTCTTGCACTCGTTGCCCAGCGACCACATGATGACGCTCGCATGATTGCGGTCGCGGTTCACCATGTTGTACTCGCGGTCAATAATCGCGTTCGACATATACTCTGTGATGCGCGCGTTTTCATAAATCATGTTGGAATGGACTTCGAGATTCGCCTCATCGACAACGTAAATGCCGTATTTATCGCACAGATAATACCAGTACGGACTGTTCGGGTAATGCGATGTGCGCACGGCGTTGATGTTGTTCTCCTTCATGATGCGGATGTCTGTCTCCATGACCTCGCGCGTCACGGCGTACCCGTATTCGGGGTGCGTCTCGTGGCGGTTGACGCCGCGCAGGGAAATCGGCTGCCCGTTGATGCGGATGAGGTCGGCGTCGCCCGTGCTGCCCTCAAACCAGCCGCTTGCATTCGTCTTGTAGGTCATTTTGCGGAAGCCTACCTGACAGCTTTCGTAGACCGTTTCCTCGCCGCTCGTCTCCGCCAGCACCAGCGTGTAGAGATACGGGTCTTCGGCACTCCACTTGCGCGGGGTTTTGACAACGCCGCTCAGGGTGACGCTCTGCGCTTCGCCTACGGAAAGTATCGCGTGCGCTGCATCCGCCGTCCATGCGACCGGCTGCCCGTCCGCATCGTAAAGCTGCGCCGAGACGGAAATCTCGCCGTCTGCATCGCTGCGGTTTTCCAGCATCAGCGTTACAGAGAACGTGCTGTCCGCGAAATCCGCGTCAAAATCGGTCACAAGGCTGTAATCGCGCACGAACGTCTGCGGCGTTGCGTAAAGGTACACATCGCGGAAAATGCCGCTCAAATCGAAATAATCCTGATCTTCCAGCCATGAGCCGTCGCACCAGCGGTAGACCTTGACCGCCAGCGTGTTTTCTTCGCCATAACGGATGTAATCAGTCACGTCGAACGTATCCGCCGTGAAGGAATCCTCCGCGTAGCCGACCTGTGTACCATTCACCCAGAGGTAGAAAGCCGCATTGACGCCCTCGAACGTCAGGAAAATGCGTTCGCCTGACCACCTCTCCGGCAGCGTGAACGTTCGGCGATACAGCCCGATGGGGTTATACGTCGTCGGTGCCATCGGCAAATCCGCCGGATAACCGATTTTGTTGCCGAAATTGCGCGCGAACTTCTGCGTTGTGTTGGTGTAAATCGGATGGTCGTAGCCCTGCGTCTGCCATACGCTCGGCACAAAGATATTCGCCCAGTCCGAAGCATCGAAATCCGGCTGATAGAAGTTCACACAGCCGCCACGGTCAAATTCTGACGGAGAGTCGAAAAGTCGGAACGTCCAGTTCGTCTGGCTGAGCAGCAGATAGCGCCCGCTGTTCTCCTTGCGATAGTTGACTGCGCTGTCTATCGCTTGTTCGGGCGTATCATAGGGAACGGAATCCGTGCGCGGCGCTTCCCGCCCAATCTGCACGATGTCGCAATTGCGATTCGGCGCGTCGCCATCCGTGCTGCCATTCCATTCCTTTCCTGTCCAGAAAACACCCGGTGTACTCCATGCGCAGTCGGTGAAAGTCGGCAGCGTGTGGGAAGCTGCCTTGAGCATATCCGCCCGACTGCCCGTAAAGGTACACTGCGTCACGAGCATGTCCGTCTGCGTCCCTTCGACTTCCAGATGTGCCTTCGTTTCGCCGGAGAAGCGGCAGTTCCGAATCGTCGCGCCGCGCCCATTGCCAAGGTACATGTTCGCGCTGGCGTTGTCCGAAAAATCGCAGTTCTCGATGGTTGTGTCGTGCGAATCGTAGTAGATGACACCTGTCCAGCCGTCCGCCACCGTCGTATCGGTGCAGACGCAGCTGGATTTGAGGATGCGCAGACCCGTCACACGCGACTGCCGCACGTCGCAGGCAGTAATTGTCGCATTCGGCTCGTTTTGCAGATAGATGCCGTCGGCGTTATCAGAGAAAGCGCAGTTCTCGATGCGGTTTCCGTTCCCGACCGCGCCAAAATAGCCGAAGCCGCAGCCTTGCACATGCGAATCCTGCAAAGTGCAGTCCGTGCAGTGGGTAAAAAACACGCCTTGGTCGCAGTTCAGCGCAAGACTGTCCGTGACGACGACGTTCTGGCTGCCGCGAATGTCAATGCCGTGGTTCGTCTGCTCAACGTGAACATTGCGCAACACCGCATCCTGCACGAAAACGAGGTATGTGCCGAAAATGCCGCAGCGGTCAGCCGAAACGTTCTCCAGCGTCACATTTCTGCTCCGCGCGATTTCCAGCCCCATGCTGCTGTCAGAGACGTCGATGTCCCGCACCGTCAGATTATCGCATTCCACAGCAATCAAACCGCCCGCATCCGTCGGAACGGTCAGGTTGTCCTGTCCGACGAAGTAGTAATACGGCCTTCCGTTGATGGTGCAGTCCGCAATCTCGTGCGTCGAGAAGTATTCGGGATCTTCCCCGGCTTCGCACATGCCCGTCAGCACCGTTTTGCCCGCGCTCTTGTCGCTCAGCGGGTCACCCGCGATGCAGATGCCTACCTGACGGAACGTGCAGCGGCGAATCGCGCACTCCTTCATGCCGCGCAGCCAAATCGCCGTAGAGGACGTGCGGCATTCCTTGTCGCCCAGTACAAACGTGCACTCCTCAATCGTCAGCTTTCGGCTCACATCCGCGACGATGCCCCACTTGCGCACCTGAAAGCGGATGTTCCGCAGCGTCACGCCGTCCGCCGTCACGCTGACCATCGTCTTGAAACGCGGCGAATCCAGCACAGCGCCGTCCTCGCCCTCGATGGTGACTGCATGGTCAAGGACAATCGGGAACGTCTCCTGCTCGCCGTACACGCCCGCGCGCAAAAGAATCGTGTCGCCCGTGGAGGACGCTGCAACTGCTTCCGTGAGCGTCTGGAAGTCCCCCGTGCCGTCTACGGCAACGACATACGTTTCCGCCTGAGCAAAGCCCGCGCAGAGTCCGAGAATCAACAGCAGCCCGATGAGCCATTTTCGCACGATGGAATCCCCCTTATGGCGATAGAAAGCAATTGGTTGCTTACGGAGTGAAAAAAGGCGGGACGCAGTGTGCGCCCCGTCTGTACCTCATGATGAGGCTTTTTGTTCTGCTTACTCGAACACCAGATTGCCCCACAGGCTGGGATTGGTGTTGATTTCAAGCGTACCCGTCCAAGCCATCTGCGGGATGTACTCCGTGCCGGGGCAGGGATAGGAAATGTCGGTGACCGCCACGTTGAACTTCACCACGTCGCCGGACTGCGGCTTATAGACCGCAATCTTGTTGTTCGCGAAATTCGCCCACGCAATCTTGACTTCAAAGATGAAGCCCGTGGAGGTTGCCTGCGTCGCGCGCTCGTAGCCTTCGGTCAGCACGTCTTCGCCGCCGTCGATACCCTTGCTGATGAAGCGCTGACGATATTCCTTGGCGACCATCGTGCGGTCAAACGCGGTATCGAAGTAGTTGTTGTCGCAGATGAGGAACAGCAGGAAGTCGTTGGTGTGGTATTCCGTGCGGTTCGGGTCATCCGTGGGATCGGTGGAGATGAAGACCTTCAGGTTGTCTTCGCCGTCCAGCGGCAGCATCTCGATAGCGCCGTAGGGCGTATCTTCGGTCACGTCGAAGGCAAGATACAGGTTCTCTTCGTCATACGCGGCGTAGACCTTAGCGGACAGGTCATTCGGCCCCTGCCAGAAGCTGAGGTCGCGGATAATCTGAGACGCATCTTCCAGCACCGCCGGAGAGGACAAGTCCCAATCGCTCAAGTCGCCGTCAATCGTGATGGCGTTCGCCTTGTGCGCCGTAATGGTGGGCTTCTCTTCTTCCGCCATCGCCGCGGAGGACATCGTCACCAGTGCCATCATCATGGCCAGGAAAGCAGCTAACTTCTTCTTCACGTTCACACAACTCCTTTGTCGGTTTGGTTGACACCTGTTGCAAGCCTGTTTCAGCTTTCAATGGTATTGTACAACGATTTTTCTGCCTGTGCAATGGAATTTTCAGCATTTGAATTTGGAATATCCAGCACAAACCTATTTGCTGAACGAAAAAGTGGAGGCGAGCCGAAGCCCGCCCCCAGAGGAGGAATGAGGATGGATTACTCAGCAATGGTGATGGTACCAGACTGCGTGCCGACGGTGATGGTGTGTTCACCGGGCGTCGCGATGGTCACGGGGATTTCAACCACGCGCCAAGAACCGCCGCAGACCGTGTAGAGCTTTTCAGCCACCACTTCGTCGCCGTCCTTGACCTGAACGTAGGTCAGATCGTCCGCGCCATTGTTGCGCAGCAGGCAGTAGACCATGAATTCTTCGCCAGCCTTGGCGGACACAGTACCCACAACGCTCTTGACGGTCTGACCGCGGCTGTTGGTGGTTTCCTGCTCTTCGTACACGGACGGGAGAATCAGGCAGGAGTACTGGAAGTCGCCCTTCTGGCCATAGCGCATGGAGTAGTTGTAGACCACCAGCGGATCACCGAAGTTGTTCGGGGAAGCGTGGTTCGGGTCGTCTTCCATCAGCGCCTGAACCAGCAGACGGACGTAGTTGGAAGCGCCCTGATCGCCCGCAAGATCCTTCCACTGAGCCGCGTCGCTCCAGCTGTTGCGAGCCTGTTCCTTCTGGATGATGCCTTCAGGCTGACGTTCGCCGAAGATGAGGTCAGCGTAAATCCAAGGCTCGGTGCCGTAGATGAAGCCCGCTTCGCCGGAGCCATGGTCAGGCTTCTGGCTATACGGAATGTACATCACAGCGTTCGCGTTCTTGAGTTCGTATTCAGTCACCTTGTTGACCATGGTCAGGATGATGGGCTTGCCAGCGTCCTGCGCGTCTTCCACGAACAGTTCGGTCGCGTCGTCAACAGAGTTGAAGTAGCCAATCGCAACATCCGCATCTTCGAGGTTTTCCACGACGGTGCCGAAGTTGTTCAGGTAGGTCTTGTAGTGGTCAAGCGTATCAGAAGCAGAGGCTTCGATATAAACCTTGGTGCCCTTCGCCAGCGGCAGCAGGCCGTTGTCGTTCTTCACCAGCACAGCGGACTTCGCCTGCAGCTTTTCAGCCAGCTCGACTTCTTCCGCAGTACGCGCAGCGCGCAGGTCTTCGTTGGTGTGGATTGCAGTGCGGTTCGCGATCCATTCGGGGCTCGCGACGACAGCCAGCGCCTCGTCCATCACGCGGTAGGGATTCTCGAACAAACCCTTTTCAAACTTGAACTTCAGGATGCGCGCGGCAGAGCGGTCAACCCACTGCTTCTCCACGTCGCCTTCCTTCAGGCCATTCACGATGCAGTCCGGCCAGTTCCACATGGTGTTTTCGCTGATTTCTTCACCATGCTTGATGCCGCCAGCGCCGAACATGTCGGTACCGTTCTTCAGGGCTTCGTTGTACAGCCAACGGCCCGTCTGCTCGGACAGTTCAACGCCCTCGTTGGTGACGCCGGAAACCTGCTGACGCATACCCAGCGCCCACCAGTCGGTCACGACGATGCCGTCGAAGCCGAGGGTATCACGCAGGTAGCTCATGGTCACGGAGTCCCACTTGACGTCGGTGGTATTGGTGATGCCCGTGCCGCCGCAGTTGGTCATGACCCATTCGTTGCCGCCAGCCAGCGCAGCCTTCCAGCCGACCATCCAGTTGTCGAAGTTCTGCGCCACAGAGCGGGCTTTGCCGAAGTTGGAGTCGCCGCCGCGGCCGATCCAGTGCTTGACGCAAGACGCGAATCCGGCGTCTTCCATGCCCTTAACTTCCTGATAAACGATGTTCGCGATGTGTTCGGGATTCTCGCCGTACTGCGCACCGATTTCGTTCGCGTAGGGCTCGAAAGTGACGTGGATGCCGACCGCAACCATCGCCTTGCCGTAGATGTTGGAGAGCTTGTACGCCAGTTCGGGGTCATTGGCGGTGCCGTAAGCGATGTGCGCCTTGTCGATGTAGCCGCCCCAAGCGTTGAACTCACGGTCAGAGGTGAAAATCATCGGGACGCCCAGGCGTTCCTTTTCCGCCGCAGCCTGCAGATTGTTCAGCGTGCTGACGACGTTGTCCGGCGTGCCGTTCAGGTTGAACAGCATACAGGTCAGGTTGAAATCCGGAATCAGGGAGCGCGCCGTTTCGAGATTCGCGCTGACGCAGAACAGCAGACCCGCTTCTTCTTCGGGGGTCATCTGGCTGATCAGGTCATTCACACGGGTTTCGGTGTCCAGACGCCAGTCCTCGTAGGGATCAAGCTTTCCGTTCTTGTTCATGTCCTTGAACTTGTAGCCGTCCACTTCCAGAATCGGGGTGACACCCTCGATGTAAGTCAAGCGGGGCTGTTCGCCATTGGCTTCAATCAGGGAGAACTCGCACGGCTTCGCCAGCAGTTCCGCTTCTGTCGGGCCTTGCTGCGCTTCTTCTGCCAAGCCAGCCATTGAACCCAGCATCATCGTCAATGCGACCAACAGGGATAACTTTTTTCTCATGAAAATACTCCTTTCTTTTCCAAGAAACCTTTTACGCTCTGTCGGCAAGATCCCTGCTTCCTGATTGCTACCCTCCCTCTCTTTGTCAGGGTTCTTTGCGCCGACCTCTTGATTATCATTATAATCAGAACCACAAAAAGGGTAAAGGGAAAATCCAGTCCGTTCATTTGGAATATTCAGCACAGACACGTTTCTCCCCATTTTCTACGGATTTGGCAGTTTTTCTTCCGTATTATCAATGCGGAGAAAAAGCAATTATCCTATTTGGTTATTCGCAGAATCATCGTCCGGTTTTCCCAGCAAGCGGGACGGATGCAAGTCAAGCAGGAAATCCAGTCTTTTTTCCTGCAATATTCCGCATACGTCAACCCTGTTCGGTCATCCGCTTCCGCAGCGTCTGGCGATCGATTTTCATGTTCGCCGTATGCGGCAGCTCCGGCAGCAGTACGATTTTATCCGGCAGCATATAGCGCGCCAGCTTCGTTTTCAGCACATCCATGAGCGCCTTTTCCGTCAAATTGCCCACAGCAAACGCCCACAGCACATCCTGTTCCTTGTCAAGCAGACAGCACGCTTCCAGACAGCCGGGGATGCTCCGCAGCGCTGCTTCGACTTCTCCCAACTCCATGCGGTAGCCATGATGCTTGACCATGCTATCCTTGCGTCCCAGCACGTTCAGCCGTCCCTGCGCGTCGAGGAAGCCGTAGTCGCCCGAACGGAACCAAACGCCCGGTTCCTGCCCCAGCGGGTCAGCAACATAGACCGCGCGGCTCCGCTCTTCGTCGCGATAATACGCCTGCGACACCATCGGCGACGAGACGTACATCTCCCCTGCTTCGCCCGGTGCGGCAGCTTGCCCATCATCGGTCATGAAGCGGATTTTCACCGTCGGGAACGGCTTTCCGACCGGAATCAGCTGTCCCGCCTCGTAATTGCCCTCGACCTTCCCGACGGACACGCTGAACATCTCCGTGCTGCCGTAGAAATTCCACGCATGACCCTTCGGCGCGGCGTTCATCCAGACGGCCAACTGCGCCCACGGCATCACTTCGCCGGACATAATCATGTATTCAAGCTCCGGCAGGCAGTTTTCCGTCAGCACGCCGCTGTTTGCCACCTGCACGAAGCTCGATGGCGTCATCGTCAGCTCCGTGATGCCCTTCTGCCGCAGGTAATTCACCAGCGTTTTCGGGAACGACAGCGCCGTCGCGGGAATCATGCACGCCTTGGCGCCAAGCAGCGCGGGCGGGAAAATGTCGATAATCGAATTGGCGTAGAAAAACGGCGACTGATTGCCGAAAACGGTGTTCTCGGTGAATTGATAGCGTTCAATCGTCTCTTCGGTGTACGCCATAAGCGACCCCTGCGTATGCGCGACGCCCTTCGGAATGCCCGTCGAGCCGCTGGTGTAAAGAATCGCGGCAAGTTGGTCCGGCGTCACGGTCTGCCGGATTTGTGCCAGCTTATCCGCGTCCACGGGCGACTGCGCCGCGTCCGACCACAGCACGCATTCGCACCCATCCGGGCAAACAGCTTCCGCTTTCGCACGGCTTTCTTCATCATAGACAATCGCCGTTGGCTGCAAATTCTGCATGATGAGCTTCAGTCGCTCCGGCGGCAGCATCGGGTCAAGCGGCGCATAGAAGCACCCCGCTGCCCACACGCCGAAGAATACCTTCACACATTCGGCGCTGCGCGGGTTCATCAGCACCGCAACCGGCGTATTCCGTGCGCATCGGCTGCTCAGCGAAGATGCAATCCGCTGTGCAGCGTCCCACCACTGCCCGAACGTAAACGGTGCCGAGGCATCCCATGCCAAACGCTCCGGGCAGCGCTTTGCGGTCTTCTCCAAATAGTCAAGAACGCTTCGTTTCATCGTTATTTTCCCTCCGTTTCATTGCGAATCATGTTTGCCATCTCCGGATACGCCGCTTGCCATTCCTCCAGACAGCGTTGCCAAGAATCGTACTGCGGATCGCCGCGATGGTCTGTCAAGTCGTAATTTTCTTCCAGATATTCGCCGATTCGCAGCGACAGCTTGATGCTGCCCTTCACATTGAGGTGCTGCCAATCCGCGAAATCGCTGCTGTACCGAATGCCGAACCGCCCCTTCGGATTGTTGAAATTCAGCAGCGGAATGCCGCGTTCCTCCGCCATCTTCCGCAGCGTGCAGATATACATATGATCATTTTCGTAATCCGGGCTTGGATACGAAATCAGGATGATTTGAATGCCCTGCGCTTCGCAGAGATCGCAGATGCGCTCGAAATATTCTGCCTCGCGCCCGTTAATTTTCTTGCCCGTCTCCGTCCAGAAGAACGTTGGCTTCGTGTGATGCTCCATCTTGTCGCATTCGATGAAGCCTTTCCAGTCGACACTGCGTCCGCCCGTCCAGCCGGGAAACGCGAAATTCTCCGCCGTCAGTGACTTCCAGTTCTCATGCACCTGCGGATAGCCCAGCAGGAAGTCCCGCGGCTGCTGACCGCCTGCGGCAATCGCGTTTGCGCGGCGAATCGGGTTCAAAATGCCGGATGTGGAGAGAATCGTGCGCCCGCGCCGGGTCGTATCGTCGGGGTACGTTGCTGCTTTTGCATCCAGCAGAAGGATTTTGGGGTGCTGTGTTGTCAGCGCCTGCTCCAAGTAGTAGTAGGTATGCCAATACTGCTGTTCCGCGCTCGCAAGATCATACACGCTGAAGCCCCAGTTCGCCCACAGTACGTTCGTATTCACTGCAGCATACGTCGTGCTTGTGCCGACCGCCAACACGTCGATGGTGTTGCGCGGCTGAAGGGGCAGATTCATCATGCTGCCCGGCCCGTAGTCGTATTTCGGCGTCAGCACATACAGCACAGCACACGAAATCAGCGTGAAAATCAGCCCAAACGCCAGTATTCGGAGGAAAAATGCTGCATTCTCGCGTCGGCGGCTGACCGCTTCATCTATCATTGTCTTTCCCTCCTTTTCAGAATCCTGCGTACAGGAATGCCGCGCGGTCGAATCCAGCGCCGTAACAGCCGAAGATAAGCGTCAGGAACATCAGCCCCATCAGCAGCGTCCAGCGCACATACAGCGGCGAAACCGCCAGCTTCTTGCGCAAATCCGACTGTTTTTCACAGAGGATGTCCACCAGGAGCATCAGCAGCACCGCGATAATTGCCACAGCGCCATCCTGCATTCCAAGCGGGAAATTACGCGTCATACCCGCGCCGAAATCGGTGAAGATGCGCCCCATCATGCCAAACGCCATGCCTGGCGACGTCGTGCAGGCAAAAAACTGCGCCAGCAGAACCGCTGCCATCGTCCGCAGCCAGCCGAACGCCTTCATAAGCGCCACACCGCCCCGATGCGCCGTCACGCGCTTGCGAATCTTCCGGAACTGCGGGTCAAGCAGCATTCCCGCCGCCGTCAGCAGTCCGAACCACAAGCCGTACAGCACCGCGTTCCAATAGAATCCGTGCCAGACGCCGATGAGCAGAAAAACCACCATCGACGCCGCCGCGCCCGGCATCGCGCGCCCTGCTTTTGCGCCGAACAACCGCTTGCCGACCTTCGCCAGCCCGATTCCAGCGCGGCTCGCCACCAGCGGGTACAGCAAATAGGTGCGGAACCACACGCCGAGGCTGATGTGCCAGCGCCGCCAGTAATCCGCAATGCTTGCAGCAAAGAATGGTCGGCGGAAGTTCTCCGGCAGGTCGATGCCCAGCAGCTCCGCCGCGCCGCGAATGATGTCAATGCCGCCGGAAAAGTCCGCATACAGCACGATGGCGTACATCGCCGCTGTCGCCAGCACAAGCCATCCGGGCAGCTCCTGCGCCGTCGCCACGAGCACACTCACCGCCGGCATCAGACGGTCAGCGATGACAAGTTTCTTGAAAAAGCCCCACGCCATCAGGAACACACCGGACACGAAGCCATTCGGTGAAAGGCGGTGCGGGCTGTCCAGCTGCGGCATCAGCTGCTTCCACGTCGTAATCGGGCCCTGCGTCATCTGCGGGAAAAAGCCCGCGAACAGCAGGACTTTCGCATAGTTCTTTTCCGGCGTAACCTTCCCCCGATAAACGTCGATGAGGTAGCCTACGCTCTGGAACGTGAAGTACGACAAGCCGATGGGGACAAGCAGCCCGTCCGGCAGGGCTTGCAGCTGCGCGAGCGCCTTCATCAGCACCATTGCGCCGAAAACCATGACCATTCCGCCGATAAGCAGTGCGCGGCAAACGCCCCTGCGCTCCGAAAACCGCCCTATCAGGCGTGCGCAGCCCCAAATCAGCAGCGTTTCCGCCGTGAGGTATGCAGCGCCCTGCCAGCCGCAGAGCAGCCAGAACGCCGCACTGCCCGCCAGCAGCGCCCACTTGCGCACGCGCATCGGCAGGACGTAGTACACCACGGCCAGCGCAGCAAGAAACCCCAGAAATTCAAAGGATACGACGCTCACAATCCCAGCTCCTGTCTGAGCCGCACGCGGTCGATTTTTCCGTTCATCGTCTGCGGAAACTGCGGCAGATGGTAATACACATCCGGCAGCATGTATTTCGGCAGCCGCCGCTTGAGTTCGCCCCGAAGCGCCTTTTCGTCGTCCTCGCCAGAATAGCAGCAGACGATTTGCTGTGTCGCAGCCTGATAGAAGCAGCAGCCCTGCGTCACCGCCTGACACGCCTTAATTGCGCACTCGATTTCGCCCAGTTCAATTCGATAGCCCTGCTTTTTAATTTGGCTGTCCTTGCGCCCAAGAAACATCAGTTCGCCGCGCTCATTGTACGCACCCAGATCGCCCGTTTTGTACATCCGCTCCGGAATCCCCCGCGCGTCCGGATGCTGGACAAACGCTGCCGCCGTTTTTTCCGGCGCATTGTAGTATCCGGCGGACAAACACGTCCCGGAGACGCAGATTTCGCCCTCCACCAGCGTAATGCGCGTATTTTCGCACGGAAAGCCAATCGGCAGCGGCTCGCCATCCTCAAAAGCGCGGTCAACACGATACCACGAGCAGACATCCGTGATTTCCGTCGGGCCATACATATTCACAAAATCCGCATCCGGCAGGGAGTGCCGCCAGATATTCAGCTGACGGTTCGGCATCACCTCACCGCAGAAGAACACCCGCTTGACCCCGCGCGGACGTCCATCCTTCACCACGCCGAGATTCGCCGGGTGCATCAGCGCCGATGGAACCCAGAACAGCGTGTTAATCTGCCGCTGCTCCAATTCGTCCATCATCCGTGCCGGGAACAGGAAGTCCTTCTGGGGCAGGAAGTAGACGTATGCGCCGCTTTTGAGCGTGCAGAAAATATCCAGCACCGAGTTGTCGAAATACAGCGGCGCCTGATTGCCGAAACGTGCGGTTTCATCGAGCCGCAGCGCAGGGACTGCCCATTCCACGAAATCCAGCACCGAGCGATGGCGAATCGCAACGCCCTTGGGATGCCCGGTCGAACCGCTGGTGAACAGCACATACTGCAAATCGGTATCAATGATGTCCCGCTGACGCGCCGCCAGCAGCGATTCCTCAATGTCGCAGGACGCCGCCGCTTCCGTGGAGACGCATGGCAGTTTTCCCGCCGTATCCGCCCATATCGGCGCTTTGCCCGCATCAGTCAGCAGAAGCGCCGGATGCAGCACATCCAGAATCAGCTGGACACGCTGCTGCGGCATCTGCACATCAATGATGGTATAGAAGCACCCAGCTTCCAGCACGCCGAGCATTGCTGCGACAGTCATCGGGCTTTTGTCCATGCACAGCGCAACGGGAACGCGCGGCGGGAGCTGCCGCGCCAGATAAGTGCCGATGCGCTTCGCCGCATCGTGCAGCTGCCGCCACGTCAGGCACGTTTTTTCGCCCTCAAACGCCGCCGCATCCGGTTTTTTTGCCGCCCATCTATCCAGCCATGGCAGCACACAGCGCATCATGCCTGCTTCCGGCAACTGTTCACCAGCGCCAGAATCGCCTCCGCGCTGTTGAAGTTCTCCGGCTCCACCTCTCCTGCGTCAATGCGCACGTCATAGGCTTCTTCCAGCGCTACGATGATTTTCATCAGCTCCAGCGAGTCAATCAGCCCGTCATCGACCATCTGTTCATATGGAATCTGCTTCTCGTAATGCAGATACATGACCTTTGTGATAAGAACCGTCGTCTTACCGCTTCCCACATTTGCGTTCACAAGACAGGCGCTGCTCTCATCGAAAACGGCTGCTTTCTGGTATTCATTTAGACGTTGTAGCTGTTGTGTGTAATTCAAATTCAATGGTGTTCCCTGCTTTTTCTATAACAAATTAATTTTTCAATGCTGTGATTGGAACTACATAGACTCCATCCGGGCGCATATATGCTGCATTGGAAAGTCCACAGACAACACATAAGGCTGCCGGCTCTTTTCCCCCATCTTTCCTTATCTCATCACGGATACGCGTTAAATTTTGTGCCGCCGCATCAATCTGATTTGCCCCAAGTTTTATCTCGAAACCGCACCATTCTCCATTCGGCAGTGAGATAACCGCATCCATTTCGTTGTTATTATAGTCCTGATAGTGATATAATTCCGCATCGAACGATTCCGCATAAATTTTCATGTCTCTCTCACAGAGAGCTTCAAACAAAAATCCCAATGTATTCAAATCATTCAATAACATTTCCGGTGTTGCTTTTAAAAGTGCCGCTGCTAATGACGGATCAGACAAGTGTCTTTTTTCAGCCTGTTTCACTCTTACAGAAGAACGTAATTTCGAATCATAAGGCTTTTGATTATCTGTTAAAAATAATCTGTCAAAAATATCCAGATAACTTGCAATGGTTTCTACATCAATATCTTCATCATCAATTTCTTTCATATCATTTTTTAACTTTTTATTTGTTACCGTTGTTGCTTCATTTCTGGCAAGTGAACGCAATAACAATTGCATTTTATGTTTATCTCTTTTTACATGATCAATCCGGTATACATCATCATCCAGCACTGCGTTAATATATTCCACCGGCAGATACGCTGCCTGTTTTAAAGTTGTCTCCTGATTGGCAGGCCATCCACCGCGGATAATAAAATCAATAATGTTCCTTAAATCCACTTCGCCCGTTATCTTTGATGGCGCATCCCCAGTACAAATAGCTTCTAAAGAAATGTCCCCGCTTGAGCTGCCACTCTCGTACAATGACATTGGACGCATTCTAAGCCTTGCAATCCTTCCGGCTCCACTATGCAGTATGCCTTTGTGGTTCGGTGTTGCTGATCCTGTGAGAATGAATTGTCCTTTTTCCCCACTTTGATCTACTTTATATCTTACCGCATCCCACAGTGGTGGAACTTCCTGCCATTCGTCGATAAGTCTTGGACTTTCCCCCTCCAAAACCAGTGCCGGACTCATTTCCGCCAGTTGTCTGTTCTGAAAATTTCCATCCGGATTACCTATCATAATCTCACTATTGCTGTGATAAGAAGATGACCATGTTTTTCCACACCACTTTGGTCCCTCCACACAAACTGCACCAAATGTGTTTAGATATTCTTCTAATTTCCGATCAATCAGTCTTGGTTTATAATCTCTTTTATTCATACTTTTCTCCATATAATGAAAGGATGTTTCTGGAACTATTATTCCCATATATTCAAGATTTATTATATTCTAATCCGATAGATTTTGCAATTCTAATCCGATAATTTTTTTACTTTTAACCAGATAGATTTTATATTTCTATTCCTACATATTTTGCATTTCCATTCTGACTGATTTTTAATTTTCAATCCGACAGATTTCAGATTAGATGTCAAAAAAGCAATTCCTATCTCTCTTTTCATGAAATGAAATAGAAACTGCTCCTTACTGCACTTTGGATATTCCTTTTTGAACTTATCTATTATTACAATCCTCAAATTCCATATTTTTTCAAATCCACCCTACCATTCACCACTTCAATGCCATCTGCTTCCAGAAGCTTCGCCTGTACATTCTCTCCGCCAAAAGCGAAAGCCCCTGCTAATTCTCCCTTGGAATTCACAACACGGTAACATGGGATATGCTCCGGATCCGGGTTATGGTGCAGGGCATTTCCGACTGCTCTGGACATTCTCGGATTCCCGGCAAGCTCTGCCACTTTTCCATAAGTTGCCACTTTACCTTTTGGAATGGTTTTCACCGCCTCATAAATACGCTTCGTCGGACTGTCTGTGATAATGTCATAGCTTTCTGCGATCATCTGCTTCACATCCTTATCCGGGATTGTCCCGTCTAAAATGATCGTATTCCAGTGTTCTTTATTCTGATG